>Ga0209435_100078_pt1 | contig 51666 bp, 78 predicted proteins | sample AraplaCL_Col_mLB_FD_184260 | JGI IMG/M metagenome (GOLD analysis project Ga0209435, IMG submission 184260) | Arabidopsis root microbial communities from the University of North Carolina, USA - plate scrape CL_Col_mLB (SPAdes) (version 2) | ecosystem: Host-associated > Plants > Roots >... | reverse complement strand
GTGATGGGAAAAGTCGCGCGCAAATAAAAACGGCCTAGATCTTGATGATCTAAGCCGTTGATATTGATACAGATATTTTGGTCGGAGTACAAGGATTCGAACCTTGGACCCCCTGGTCCCAAACCAGACCACACATTTTAGTGTCTTTATAAATCAAAGACTTGGCTCTGTCCGTTGCGGGATTATAGCAGAGTTGTACCTATGGCAGCACATGGAAGTCGCGCAAAAGTCGCGCAACTTCATTTGAACCAATTCCGTAAATTACAGTTTTTTCGTACAATGTACTGGCTATTGCAGTTTGATCGGTGCATCAAATTTATCTCGTCAAGGGCCGCGGCAGGTGTGCTTCTGTAGCCTTCCAGCCCGTGCCAATTAAAATAAAGGCATTGATTCGGTGAAATAGGCATAAACAACTGCATGGTTTCCGAACGTAAATCCTGGCGCCTCTGAATCGGGGGTAAAAATGCGTTCACTGGATCGTTCCAAACACACGGCCTATCCGACGTTATGAATCCGATTTCATCGTCACTGCATAGTATTGCCAAATCCATTTGAGCCAGTATCGGGGTCCAGACACGAAGCGCGCTGGGTAGTAATTTTTGGAGCGGTTTTTGAGATAATTCTTTCACTTGCTCATGGGTGAGCGATCCTTTCGGGTCTCCACGCAAGACGCTAGCTGCAGCAGCGCGCTTTTCCGGCGGCGCTCCCCGCATGCTTTTCGCGATCTTGTCCATCATCGCGTTAAGTTCGCTCCACTGCCCCTTCTGAAAATCTCTTGAGGCTAGCGTCCGAAAGTCTGCCACCGCGACAAAGGCGCACAGAAATACCTTCTCTTTGATCGTCAACTCACCGTGTTGAGTAAGCTTTTTCGCGTATACGTCTGCGGTTCGGCTTTCAATGTCCCCGAGCATTTTTTCCAAACGCAGATCCCGTACACCCTCGTCGGTTAGCGTAGTGTATAAGTCTGTTCGTTTAAATGCCTTTTTTGGTCCGCGCCGAAATGACGTTCCTCCGTCCTTCGAGAAAATCCATATAAATGGAGATTCTAATTCTTGCCTTTCGGGATCGACCCAACGCTCCAAGTAGCTTTTAGGTAGGTAATGTTGCGCTTTATGAGTATTCGCCATTGTTCTGCGCGTGCGCCTTAATCAAACAAAGTCTGCGTTTGGGAGCGACGATCATAGCCCCTCACTGCCGGCACTGCATTCATGAGCTCAGCCGGATACAGATTCAGCATTGAGCGCGCGACCTCCGGATCCCGGCAGGTCAGCCAGTCGTCGTACGATTCGCGCGGAATGATGACAAGGCTGCGCGTCTCGTCACCCGGTTTGTGAAACCGCTTCATCAGCGGGTGGTCGTCGGCATTCACCGTGATCTGGGCGAACGAAAAAGAGAAGCCCCCGTTTTCCTCCGCCCAGGCGCGCCATAGCCCGGCCACGCAAAATGGTGCGTCGTCGGCCATGCCAATGGCCCACTTCTCAGCCTTGCCGGATTCGTAGTTTGGTTCGTAGAAGCGTTTGGTCGGCAGCAGGCAGAGCTGACCTTCACGCCAGGCCTTGGAGTAGGACCGCAAGGTACCGATCGTCTCGGCCCGGGCGTTCATCGTGCTGAAGTGCTTTGCGCCCGGCCGCATTTTGGTTTTTGGGGTCATGCCGTAGGTGCCGACAAGCAGCTGCGGCGCGCCGTCGACGTTGCGCACCAGCGGCGCCTCGTAGTCTTGCCAGACCTCCGGTGGCCAGCCTTGCGGCAGCTCGCCGTCGTGGAGCGCATCGATCATTTCCATGATCTGTTCGTCGTCGGCAGGTTCGTAGTCGACGCACATCAGAAACCGCCTGAATTCTGGCGCGCCACGGCGAGCTCGTGGGCTTCCGTGAGGTCGACGTCGATGATTGTGGGCCGGCCTTGTGCCATCTTGCGGCCCATCTCGACAGCATCCAGAAGCAGCTGGCGAAAGGCTTCGCTGTTCCGGATTGTTTCCGGACGGCTCTCGTCGGGCGTCGCGGTGACTGTGAATTCCGAGGTTCCGAGCCTGAGAAATGCCCAGCCCAGCAGCACGTCACCGATCTCGTGGCAATTTTCTGTCGTCATGACGGCCTCCGGTCAAAGCGATATGATGCCAGTGCCGCAGAGAAATTCAACCGTTCCGGCTTTTATCTGAAGCCGCCCCGCCGGCGACGGGCGGTTCTTCATGGATGAATTGGACAGCCCACTCTTGCAGACAGGTGGCGGAATCCTCGGAATCGACCGCGTCGCGCTGCCAGCCCCGTAGCATCATTCCGGTTTCGCGGAAATTAATGACCTGTGGCTGAAACAGTGGAAAGAACACATCCGGCATTTGGACGTTCGGCGCCCCCCACTGGTAAAGGTGCATGACGGGGAAACTCCCGACAACATAGCCTTGCAGACGGCCGAGCTTGCCCGGGTCAGCGGCAATTTCTCGTTGCCCCCGCTTTCGTCCATTTACCCGGAGCTGTTTGACCTTTACATACATTGCGAACTCTCGCTAGCTCGCGCCTGGCTCGCTCTTTAAGCGAGCATGCATTTTTTCTATGCCAGCCTGAATTCCGCCGCCCACAACTATCGCGGCCGGTCGGATCATCTCAATATCGAGTCGATCCATACGCAAAAGACCGCGCAGCCGGCGAACCTCCCACAGCAGTTCTAGTACCTCTGGAGAGGGGTTGTTGCTGGCCAGTTCTTTCAATCTTGACAATTGAAGGGGAAATTGATGTTTGTTCATAATTACAAAAATACTGTATATGAATACAGTATATCGCAAACAAAATTAACCGCTAAAATTGCCCGCACACACAGGAAAGGCAACAAAAAATGATCAAAACTCACGCGAACTCAGCAGGTATCGTTCTCGCAACCGTCGGATCGTTCTTGGTCTGGAGATTTCTGACGGAGATCAATATGCTTGACAAGGAAGGCTATCTGAAGGGTCAAGCCACCCTGACCCTAGCAGACCCGACGGCTAAAGAAATTGCCAAATTCAAAATGGCTTGCATGCTATCCAAGGTCGGTATCAACATGATCATCGTGGGCGGCCTTCTGCAGGTGATTTCGAACTATCTTCCCGACAATTCCTGAGTCGGTCAATCGGAACCACTGAGTTCACGCTACTACCAGTGTGAGCCACCGAAAAGCCGTACACCACCCCACATGACCCAGCGACGCCACGCCGGCACCAGCGTCACTTCGGACGCTTCACGCAGAACGGCGTCAGCGACCTGACGTCTTACCAGATGCGTGCTGTACAGGAAGTCATGCACCACCGAAGCCGCGCGCGACGTGTCACCGGCCAGCAGGAACACCAGGGGTAGACGCGGGACTGACGCCATATCCGTCTGGAAGCCGCGCGGAACGATAAATACCTGGCTGGCAACGTCGGATTGATAGATCAGCGGGGCCGCGACAATCCAGCGGCCGTCATCGGTATTGTCTGCAACCCGCACTTCCAGTTTTGTCAGGAACTGGCTCATCGACCTACTGCGCCAGCGCGACTGAGAGTGCAACCTGCGCCGCCGTCAGTGCCACCGAGACGGTGGCCTTGTCGCCAGGTAGCAGCGGCGCCGCATTGATAATCTGGATGAGCACCGGGAACGCGGACTGGATCAGGTCGGCGACTGAGGTCGGGACCGGGACGGCCGCCGCCGCGGTGCACACTTTGGTCGCGATGTCGTCAGCCTTGGCCAAGTCCTCGACCTGCTCCAGGCTCAGCTGCGCCGATTGTGCTTTCAGCGAAAGGATTGTCGGCTGCACCACAGCGCAAGCCTTTTGCACCTGCTTCGCTAGGTTGGCAGTCGTTTCAGCGGGCGTTTGGCCGGCCGTGGTTGCGCAGCCGGACAGCAGCAATGCGCCGGCAACGAATGCCGCGGCAAGAAGAACTTTCTTCATGGGATAACTCCGAGATTGAGGTTTGAGATTTACTGCGGGAGGGAACTGCGGACTACTTCGGTGGTGCTGTGGTGATCATCTTGAATGCGCCCAGGCCGATCAGCGTGTCGCGCAGGACGCTGACGTATTCCGGTGCTGGCGCGTATCCGGCGACGACCAGGCCGCCCCATACCAACAGGATCACCGCGCCGGCAATCATTTTCTGGTCAATGTTCTTCATGGCTTGGCCTCCGGTCTATCGAACGCAATGAGGTTGTGCGAACGGATGACGGCAATCACCTTGGCGCCGTACTGCGGGTCGGTGGCGTAGCCGGCGGCGGCGATGGCCAGGGTGAATTGCTCAGCGTTGTCGACATGCTGGAATGCTGGCGCGTAGCGCTTATTGACGATGAAAAACTGCGCGTGGTCGGTGAGGCAGTCGCTCCAACTCGAATACTTGCGCCAGGCTGCCGGCACCGTGACGCCCTTGCCATTTATGAACTCACGCGTCGGGAGAGTAACGGTGGGGCCTTTCCATGCCTTGTCTGCCTTCACGCCGAACAGGTTCATGGCAGACTTGGCCAGGCCGGATTCGCCCCAAGCCGACTCAAGTGCGGCCTGCGCGATGGTGAAGCTGGCCGGCACCCTCGTCGCGCGCATGGACTCCTGCGCGCCGGCGGCGATCAGCGCGATAAATGCGTCTGGCTTCATGGCTTGTCTGCCTTCTTGTCGATTTTGTCTTCGATGCGCTCCAACTTGTTGAAGACTGCCTCGACGAACTTATGCAGGTCTGTATTGGAGGCGTATGTTTCGGCGACATGCAGCTTGTAATCCTGCAGGTCGCGATTGATGCCCTCGCGCGCAATCACCTCTTCCCTCAGCTCGCCCTTCAATACCTTGAAGTTCCAGAACAGGATCGTGGCCAGGGCGGTGACGAGCAATTCGATGATCAGCCGGATGGTTTCGAGTTCGCTCATGGAGCCGCCTGTTCGTGATGGATGATCTCAACGGCACTGAACTGGTAGCCGTCCTTGCCGTAGCGCTGCGCCAGCCAGACCGGCTCAGGCAGGCCGTGCACGCCCTCGTCCTTGCCGATGTGATGCGCCTTGCACAGCAGGCGGCCGTTGACATTCATGTCGTCGACAAAGGTGTAAGGGTTCGCCTCGTCGAAGCTCCCCCAGCCGAAGGTCGGAAAATCCTTGCGGATCTGCGAACCTGGTGACCAGTCGATCATTTCGGCGAATGAGCGCTCGATCGGGTAGTGATGTGCTTCCAGCGGGTGACCGGTTTCCGCGGCGGTGCAGCCGCAGACCCAGCAGCGGCCGCCCTCCCTTTCGATCAGGTGCAGCCGCGACTTGGCGAACAGCGGCGTGGCCGCCCCGCGCGGCGCGTGCGCGGGCAGGTTGACGTCCACTACGAACGTGTTTTTTTCTTCGTGAACTTCAGTCACTGACATGAATACTCCAGGCGTAAAAAAGCCCGCGCGCGGCGGGCGTCTGGTTGTTTCGAACGATTGTCTTACTTCGGCTGGGCCGCCTGCTGGGCAGCAAGAAACGCCAGGTATCTGGCATCGCTGGCGTCGACCTGCCCCTGATTAGGATGATCGGTCGCATCCTGCTGGCACGCAAAAACAGACACGATCACCGTCTTTGCTGCATCCGAGAATTGAACAAACATGTGTCCCCCTTAGAAGGTATAACCGGTGATGTTGATATTGCCGGTTAGCGTGCCGCCGCCGACGCCGAGCGTGTAGAAAATCGTTTGTGGCGTCACCAGTGGCAACTTGAATGGCAACGAACAGAATCCGCTGCCGGTGATACTCATCCCGCCGACACTGCCACTGGAACTTGCCGCCACGCCAGTCGCTGCACTCGTCGTAGATCCATTGCTGGTGCTCGACGTGACGATGCCTGAAACTGACTTTGCCACCGCCGGGACAATGCTGGAGAGGGACAGCGACGTCAAACTACCTTGCGCAGTCGATGTGCTCAGCGCCGACACTGGTTGCAAGTACATTTCACGGTCAATCTGGTATCCGCCGGAAAAGAGGCTCGCTGCTGTCGTCGGCCAGATCCCGATCAGCGCGGTTGCCACCACGCCAGTCGGTATGTTCGCGCCAGAATACGTCGATCCGCTGGACGTAGCCGCATTGCAAGCGAAGATTCCAGGAGACGCGCCGCCAGCTTTGCACGATGCATAGAGCGCGACAAACCCGCTGACCGGCGCAGCTCCGGTGTCCATGCCGCCGGCGCCGGTCGTCGCCAGGTTGATCACCTGGGAGAACGATGACAACTTATATGCCGTGCCGCCAAGGGCAGACTCAACCACGACTTCATCAGCCGCGAACGTCGCCGAGGCATTTGCAGCCGTGACCGACATCTTGGCGTTCCGCAAGCTGCCGATAACCGGCGACGACGAAATCGGCGCATATTGACCGTCGGCCGTCGTCTGGCTGATCTTTTGTGTCAGCGTCTCGCTGATCATTGGCGCACCGGCATAGGCCGTGATATTGCCTGCCGTGATCGTGGTCTGCCCGTTTGCCACCGTAACGACGTAAAGACCAATGTACCCGGCGTCCGGTGCTGGCGTCACCTGCGACCCTGTTGTGGCGGCAACGCCTGCCTTGGCCTGCAGGGTCACAAGTCCCTGCCGCAGCGTGTTTTGCGCGACGCCATTGCCGCCCGGTCCAGAATACGCAACAGCTGGGTTGGAAGCGTTGTAGTACGGCAGCACGATCGCGCCGCTGTCGCTGTCGGTGTACGTCGCCTGCACCAGATAGTTGATACTCTGGCCGACACTTCCCGGCGCCGCGCAGGCCAAGTTCTTCACGTCCAGTGAAATCCCCTGCTTCACGATCGAGTGCGTTGTGTCAGCTGCAATCGAGCTGTACGCCGTGCCGTCGATGTTCTGCAGCGAGTAAATTTCGCCCGGATTGACGTTGACGCTCAAGGACGCCGGCCCGGTCGGTACAACGGAAAAGCCGTTCGCCAACGTGGCGGTGCCGAGCACGGCGGCGGCGAGCTTCGACAAGGCGACCATCGCAAACTTGTTGGTTTGCAGCAGATCGGTTTCCAGTGGAACTTGCCCTGGGTAGATGATTACGCGGTCCATGATGCTCCAAATAAAAAAGGCCCCCGAACGGGAGCCTTGGGAAAGGATTGCTATCGCTACGGCGCGATGTTGGTCCAGACGATCGTGCCTTCACACTTCACCGAGTCGATGGCGGCGTAGATATCGGCGTCGGTCACCGAATCCTTCACCATCGAGATGGAGGCGTATTCCGCCCGCGATGGCGTGCGGTACGCTCCAGCAGACACGCCATAGCCAGCCACGTATGGAATACCGCTGTTTGCAGGCCGGAAGGCCCGCACGAAGGCCTGCGCAGGCAACAGCGTCGAGCCGTACGCGCCGGCGACGCCGTAACCCGAGTTTGGCGCGCGGTAGGCCCCGGTGTCTGCCGGCCGCTGTGGCTCGTAGATGATCGGTGCCCGGCCGGTCAGGTCCACCAGCACCTTGATAATGGCCGCGCGCGTCGCCCGCTCCCGGAAAAGGTTGACGATGATCGCGTTCAGAAAACTGGCGTCGCTCTGGTTTGGCTTGCGCAGCACAGTCGTGCCGAAGAAGTCAGCCGCGATCATGTCCAGCCAGCCGTCGGTCGCCGTCTTGATCCGGGTCTGCAACGCCGCGTAGATGTACAGCGAGTAGATGAAGGACCAGACCGACGCGAAGCCGGCCAGCAGCGCGTCGAGGACCGGCGTGTCGTCTGCGAACCAGTTGGGCAGCGTCGCCTTGATACGCCGGATGATGTCTTCTTGATCGCCGGTTGCCATTAGGACACCACTACCGAGGTTGATTTCACAATCTGCTTGGCCGTCGCGGTGATATCCCCCGTCCCGCCGTTCAGCAGCACGTTGGTCACGTTGGTGATGCCAGGCGATGCGGCGTAGGCCTTCGACGACAGGATCGAATAAGGCAGCGACGCGCCCAGCGGCAGCGCGTTGATGTAATTCGTGATCGCGACCTGGACGAGCGCCCTCGTGGCCGCCGGATCATATCCAGCAGCTACCGTCACCACCATCGTGACGGTCGTATTGACCAGGACTGGAGCGAACACGCCAAAGCGGATCGTGAAGCCCCGGAAGGCATCGACCGCGTTCGCCACCGAGTCCAGAAAGATCGACGACGGCGCGCCGGTGCCGTCGTCCACGATCACGCAGAAATAGCCGTTGTCGGTGGTCCCGTTGTATTGCTGGTTTTCAATCAGCTTGTACGTGATGCCTGCGCGCACCGATGTGATGGCATAGCCGATTGCTGCGGCTGTTGCGCGCGCCAGCGACGCCAGATACAAAATAAAGCGCGCACGCAGCGCGGCATCGGTCTCAGCGTCCGATCCGGTGGTGAATGCGGCCGTGTTGGTCACCGTGTCAATGTAGCTGATCGCCTGCGAGATAGAGGTGATCTGGCCGATGGTAGCGTTCCCCGCGGCGCCGGCAACCAACGCCGTTACCGGCACGGTGACGCTGGCAACACCGGCGGCGACCACATAGCCGCTGGTTGTGTAGGCCGCGTGTGTCGTGTCGACCGTGACGGTATAACGCTGGGAGCCGTCGGCGGTGGAAACTGTCGATCCGAACGGGATCAGCGCGGCAACCGTCGGCGTGAACCGAGAGAACATCACCTGGCCTGTGGCTACGCCGGCGGGCAAGCGAATTACCCCGAAATCCGCCATCCAACTATCGAGATCACCGGCGGTCGACGTCGACGCCCTGGTCAGCGACAGCAAGTTTATGATCAGGGCCTGGAACCAGAGGCCAATGGCGGAGTTCGATTCCAGAATGGCGCGCAGCACGCTGCCGACCGTGAAATTGACGAACCTGGCGGATTTCGCTTGGATAGCCGTTACCTGGTCTCTCACCATGGTGGTGAAGTCTTTGGTGCTGATAGCCATTTTTACCTATCGGTCTACGTTGAAATTCAAGCTGACAGGCTTGCGCGTGACGGCGTCGTTGTACCGAATCTGCACGCTGATGCCGTTCGTGATCTGCGAAACATTGATGATTGGATCCGGTGATCGAGACACGACGGCCTCATTGAAAATCTGTGCTCTGATCACGCCTCTGATCCCCTCCTCGTCGTAGTTCTCACCGACCTTGCCCGGCACGCCGGCGCCGTAATCCTGCTGCCACAGGTAGCCCTTGATCGGTGTTAGCAGGCGGCGCAGCACGCGCTGTTCGCCGCCGACCGTGTCAGTGGCCAGCAGCATGTCGCCGGTGGAGTCGAGCGCCAGGTCACCGCCGATGTAGTGGTGCAGTTCCATCAGCCCCCCTTTACGGTTGTGGTTGCATGCGCCGGCGCAGTCGACGTCTGGTTCGGGGTGCTGGTAGGCGAGCCGTTCGTCGTCGTGGTGTGCGTGTGGCTGTTGAAAAAAGCAATGAAGGCGTCGGTGATAAAGCTTTTCAGCGTCTGGCCAGCCGCAGCGAGCGAGATCGACGGTGCTACGACATTGACGTTACCGGTCGCCGTGATGTTGATTACCGGCGCCGTGGCGTCGATCTCAACTGCCGAGTTCACCAGTACCTTGCCGTCGTTGGTCAGCTTTAGGCAGCTACCCTGCTTGTGCACCAGCCAACACTCCCCGCTTTCGACAGCTAAGGGCCGGTCGACATCGTTGAACGTGCGACCGCCGGCAATGCCCGCTGACGCACTCCCCTCTTGGAAGCTGACCCGAACGGCGTCGCCGATCGATGGCGGCGCGAACATGCCCCAGCCGTTTCCCACCCAAGCGGCCTCGAGAGGAATCCAGCCCGTTTCGGCTCCGTCCGGCTGCAGCAGCACCTTCACCGCATAGGCACTCGGGTCATAGCCGGACACATGGCCGAACCGGTCCGGCTCGTCGCCGTTCAGGTTGGCGGCGGTCTGCCGCATCAAATTTTGCATTTCCATTATGTCGGCGTATTCGGTGTCTGGTTCTTCGCGTCCAGCGTCATGCGGAAGGCTCCGTCATAGCTGTACGCGCGCGAGATTGAGCTCGCAAAATAGGTCTGGTCAAAGACCGTTCCCGTTCCCTGCAACGCGACGATGTTCTGCGGCGTCAGCAGCAGGTCGCCGGGAAGCTCAGCGTGCAGATTCATCTCATGCTTGCTCAGTTCCTCCAGAATCGACTGTGCGCGCTGGCGCGCCTGGTCGGAGGTGAGATTCGGGACGTTGTAGACGTATTCCTGCGGCGGCTCCTTCGACTTGGCGGACTTGCTCGTCACCTTGTTGTAGACGCGCTTTCGCTCTGCCGTCTCGTTCACCGCCGTCTTCTTCTTCGGGTCGTACGACAGAACGCGCACCTTCAGGTCCTTGGCGATCGAGAGATTGCGCGAGAATCGTATCTGCTGAGCGTTGGCTGTTGGAAAGCCGTTGGTGTCGACTGGCTCCTGCCAGTTGATAACGTAGGGATCTGCGTCCGGCGAAGTGCGCGGTTCAAAATGCAGCTCATTGCCGACCACGTAAGCCTGGTAGCGTTCGATTTGCGCCAGGCGCGTGACGATGTCCCAGTAGGTGCAATTCGACTCCACCAGAGCCTTCACGATCTGGTAATACACGCCGGCGGCGGCCTGCGTTGGAACCACCACCGGGGTGAGGCCTCGCTCCTTGGCGATCTTCGTCACGATGTCGGACGCGACAAGCGTGCCGGAGCTGAACGAGATGGTGCGCTTGAAATCGATCAGCTTCGACGTCAAGTCGCGGCCAGTAAATGACATCACGTCGGCGACCGGATCGAATTCCAGATCATCCACATTCCCCAGCAGGAAGCTGGTGAGGTCAGTCGGCGAGAAGAAGTTCGGGTCCTGCGGAAATCCCAAGAAGAACTCCATTTGGAGGTTCTCCTGCACTGCCCACCAGTCCAAGCCACGGTCCGGCGGCTGCTGAGAAATTGCCAGCCGCATCCGGAACGTGTCAGCCTGGAAGAACGAGTTGTTGTCGATCGTAAAGTCAAGCAGCGCTTCCGCACGCTCGCCATTAATCAGCACCAACCCGCGCGGCTGCAGCAGGTCGCTGACCACAATCGAATCGTTGATCATTTCGTGAATACGCCGCCGGTATCTTGCGGGTTGTTCGGGATCGTCAGGAAGGTGATGCCGGAAATCTGCGGGTCAACAACCTTGTTGGCCTGCGCGATGGCGGTCCACTTCTCCGGATCGCCGCACTCGGTGGCAGCGACGTCGTAGAGGGTGCCGCTGCCGACCGCAACCGTGCGCACGTTCGGACCACCGTTGATCAGGTTCAGGTTCGACGAAATGCGCCCTGTGACCGACTGCAGGTTATACAACGCCGACGACTGAGTGAAGGCGGTCACTTGCCCGGTCAGCCTGGCCGCTTGCTGCGCGATAGGGTTGTTTGGCAGAATGCCGCCCAGCGTCGTCACGTTGTTAATCGTGTTGGTGGCGCTTGCGATCAACGTGTTGACACGCGCAACGACGGCCGTCACAGGCGCCAACACGCTGTTGATCGTCTCCTGCGTCGCCTTGGCAAAGTCGGAAACCTGCTTGATGGCGTCGTCCATCCTGTTCAGCAGGTCGGATAATGTGCCGTCGCCTATCTCGGCGCCCAGGCCCTGTGCCGTCGCCGAATCCTCTCCGATAGGCGTATCAAAATCAGACAGTGGAAAGCTATCCTGCGGCTGGGTAAAGTCCTTGACCACCTCCAGCTCGATCGTGAACGTGATCCGATATGCCTTTTCCACGTTGAAGCGGAAACGGCGGATGACCACGCTGTACGAGAAGTCGAAGAAAGTCAGTGGCAGCGCATTGCCCTGTACGCGCAGCGTGTCCAGGTAACGGGCGCGTTCCAGCGCGGTTTGGCCTGTGAAAATGCCGCTCCACTCGATCGGATCGTCGTCGCGCCCCATCGTGCGGATGGCGCGCGCACCACCCGGGAACTTGTGAATGACCATGGCCTGAGACCCGCCGAGCGGAATGCGCTCAGGGACCTCCATCCCGGTGAACTGGAAATCACCGAGATAAAGAGTTGTATCTGCCATTTTTACCGACCGCCTACAGTACGGGGGTTCATTGATCCATCGAAGGAATTCGGGCCGGTTGGCGGGCGTGCCCCTGCCTTCACCTGCTCTTTGGTCACGACTCTCGCTAGCACCTGGCCATCCGGCATCACGATCGTGTTGTTGATAGTAGTCGGCGCCTTGATGGCGGAGGACGGCGCAACGCTCGCGTCGTTCTTTACCCAGTACCCGCCGCGGCCGCTGCGAACAAAGTGTTCGCCCGCATGCGGATCGGTCGCGCTTTCCTTTGCTTTATTCTCATCCCAACCAGGCACCACAAAGGAACTACGACCGGCTCGCTTGCGTCCAGTCTTGGGATCGACCTTATTTGGCAGTAGCCAGTCAAGCGCGCTGAACAGAGCTTGGGTCGCACCATAAAGCACCAGCATGCCGGCAGCGACGCCACCGAGTGAGCCAGCAAGCGTCGCCAGGCCGGCAGCTCCTCCGGCACCAACACCGGGGAATAGTAATGCCCTCCCGATCGCAGCGAAGCCGCCTGACACGCCGGCGAGACCCGGGATACTCGTTGCCAGCGCAAGACCTCGAAAGCCAGCGGTCAGCAACAGGACGCTACCGCTGAAAGCCATGGCGGCGGACAGACCGATGAATCCAACTGCCAGTGCCCGCGTGAGCCCCGGATAGCTTTGGGTGAAGCTGGTCATCGCTTTCACCAGATCGATCAGAGACGTCAGACCTTTGATCGCGCTCGGCAGGATGCTGATGCCAAGCTCGACCATAAGGCCGTTGTACCGAGCCTGAAGCTCCGCAAATTTGCTGTTTGGATCGTTCTTATAGGCGTTGATCGTTTGGTCGACACCCATTGCATTCCGGGCAAGGTTCGAATCGCGCATGAGCTGCAAAACTTGGGTCGTCATGATGGATGCCTGGCCGGATGCAGTCCGGTTCGACAACATATCGTTCACGACCTTGATAATCGTGTTGTCGCTGACGTCAGCGCCGTACTTCTTTTGGATTGCAGGAATTACGAACTGCCGCAATGCGGACGCAGGGTCGGACTGAAGCAACGATGCAAAATCGCTGTTGAGTTCCAAGTGATTTCGCGTTTGCTTTTTACCCCCTACGCTGCCGATTGAGGTCTGCACGATCTTTCCCAGCCCCAAACTTGCCGCAACAGCTTGTGATGTCTTTGTACCGCGGCCGGCGATCAGGTTCTGGTACATGGACATCATGGCAGTTCCGGCGCGCGCTCCGCCCTGTTCCTGCAGCAGCAACGACATGTTCAAAATGCCGTCGTCGCTGAGACCTCGAAAAGCCGTTCCGCCCTGCTGGGAGAACTGGTCGAGATCGCGGAATTTCACAAATCCGCCGGAACCCGTCACCATGCGTTGCGCCAGATTCAGGTTTCGCATGAAAGTCGCCTCGTCATGCGTTCCACCGCGGCGGTCGATGAATTTCATCAGCGCGCGCGTGCTGCCCTCATCGAGGTGATCGAGCTTTCCGCCAAAAATCGAGCTGTTCGCCTTATTCAATAGTGCCAACTGCGGCGACAACCGCTTGGCGACGTCGAAACTGCCGAACAACCCCACCGATTCGGCCATGGTGCTCATCAGCTCTTTCGCCGAGACGCCCAGGACGTTGGCGCTGCGCGCGAACTGATCGGCCTGGCGGTTCACCGACTCACCCAAATTCATCGTCTTGAATTTGGTAAAAGCCAGTTCGTATTGGCGCGCGGCCTCAATCGGTGCTTTCAGCAGAGCCAGGCCACCGAAGCCGAGCGCAGCCATACCGCCGCCGACCAATGCCAGCTGCTTAATGTTCATCAGGCGCTTTTCCAACAGCGCCGCGTTCCCCTGGGCAGAAATGAAGCCCTTGTTGACGCTGCCGAGCTGAGAGGTGATCGCCGCCAGACCCGTGCTAACATTGTTTACCAGCGACAGTTTCACCGCGACTTTGTAGGCGTCGAACATGGAAATCCTATGAGTTTATTTACGCGCATCCACGAATGGGCTGCGGATCGATTTGATTCGGTGCAGTACCCGCGCGCGCGGCCTGTGCCGGCCGATCAGCGCACAGCCGACGCGGCTTCGACCCGGTTTTTCAAGTATTCGATGCCGGCGCCGATGCGAATCCTGTTGGCCTCGGTCAGCCTGATTGCGATAGTCGTCTGCGTGGCTGTCCTGCTTGTCATGCTGGTGGTCTTCAAGGCTGTGTTCTTCGGCTGACCATTACAGCGGGAGCATGGACGAGCCCGTGCCGTACAACATCCCCTTCACACCTGCCGCGCCCATGACCGCCTCGATGCGCTCCTGGCTTGTGATTGCTGCTGGACCCATGAAGGGGCGCGGCGGAATCTTGCGCGTGCCAAACTCTTGGTATGCGCCGATATCCGACTCGGTGCCGGACACCGCCTCGTTACCCTGGTGTTCATCCTTGATGCTGGCGTACAACCCGCCGGTCACCAACAACGGCGACTCGCCGACACCCATCGATTCATGATATTTCAGGGTGCTTTCAGCCAACGGCGCCCATGCCGGGAATGGCCCTACCTGTTCGAGATAGTGACCAAGTTCCGCCTTCGCGGCGGCTGTGATGATCTTGATCGCCTTGCCCAGGCCTTTTTCTGCTTCATGCTGCACAGCAATCTGCATGGCAGCAAGATGCAGCATGAACGACCCGATATCTTGAAACTCTCTCATGTCGGCTCTACCCACTTTCCGGTTTCGAACTCGAATTTGTCGCCGCTCAATTCGCGAAAGGTGATCGCGTATGCCTTACGCACGATGACGTCGACGCTATGCGCCACATCGAACGGAACCCCGTTTTTTATCAGGAAGCAGATTTCCTGAAATTCGGGATTCCGCGCTAGTTTTTTACCGCGTCACCCGCGCCGTCGTCACCGTCGTCCTGCTTGGCGATTTCAGTGAAGTGCTGCGAGAGGAGAGAAATACCCTCTTGACCCAGCTGGAGGATCAGGGCATTGAGCTCGCGCGGGGTCTTCGGACGCGGAACCGGCTCGCCGTTGATATCGACAACCCACATCATCGGCATGACCATCATCACGTAAGTCGTGTTCGCCGCAGCTTCAGCGCCGATCATCCGGACGAGCTCAAACTGTGCCAGCGGTCCTGGGTTCTTAATTCCTACCTTCAAGACGCCGCTGCCTAAAACGATTACCTGGTTTGCCTCTGCGACGATCTGGTCGGATGGCTTGATGATCTCAACTGTGGACATCGATTTTCCTTTATTGGTAAGCGCCAGCGGCAGAATCGCCGCCGTGCTTGGTTATTGAATCTTCGTGCGACGCGACGCGTGGAAATCGAGCTTGATCGTCACCGCCTTGTCAGCCGTTTTCGAGCCCAGGTCCTTCAGGTCGAGCGAGACTTTTTCATAGCGGAACTGAGTGATGCCGCCGTTCGGCTCCTGAATCGTTTCTTGAATCGTCCCGTATGGCGTGTTCACGCCGGCGTAGTAATTCGCTTCGATCTGCGCCCAGAAATCCTCGACCGCACTGTTGAAACGGTCGATGTCGATCGAGCCCTTCCATGGGCCCGGCGTCACCAGGTGCCGCGTCTCGCCGTCAAAACCTTGACGTTGATCGACGCGGTTTTCCGGGGCCGCTGAAAAGCCGGTGATGGCTGCTGGTGGAACATCAAGTGTCCCGCTCCCGGTCACGATGACAAGGCGAATATCTTTACCTACGGTTTGGCCGCCTACTGGCATTGATGCCTCCAAATTGAAAAGCCCCCCGAAGGCGGCTTGTTGTGGTTAAAAGGCGCTTACGCCGTGGCTGTGGAAACGCGGGCGACTTGGACCGACTGCCCGCCTTCCAGGTTGATCAGGAACTTCTCGACCACCGACAGGTACCGGACCTTCACGTCCATCTGCATGTAGCCGAGCGCGATGCGGTTCGGCGTGTTGTTCGTCAGGTCACAGATCGTCGAGAAGTCGTCGATCATGCCGAGGCCGGTACCGGAGGTGGATTGCTTCATACCGGCCAGGAAGGCATCGACCTGTGCCTTGGCGCCGGAGCGGGTCGGATCGTCCTTTTGAAGCGACTGCAACTTCCCGACGAACTTGCCCATGCCGGATGCCAGCGTGTAGGCAATGTAGTTCGTCATCCGGGTGTAGTTGTCGCCGTTGATCACGGCGTTGCTCGACGAGTTGTGTCCGAAGCGCGCGGCGAAGTAGTTGCCGCCCGGCGCCGGATTGGTGACCAGGTCGATACCCGCCTGCCCCAGTGCTTGCAGCTCAGCGGAGCTGTAGACGCGGTTCTGAATGGTGCGTTGCGTCGCGACGATGCCCTGAAGCTGTTTGTTCAGCGAGGATTGCTCAGGCGACAGGTTGGCAAGCAAGCCGGCCACGAAGCCCTGTGGCGAGATCAGGCGCGTCACACCGTTGACGGTGTCGAGAAAATAGACCCAGTCGCCGAACAGCGGCTTGAATGCATAGCTGTCGATGCCGGCGGTTGCCTTGGTCGACACGGCGTTCGCGATCGTGTCACCGGCGGGGCCGACGCCGATCATGTAGGTCCCCTCGGACAAGCCGTATGCGACCTGATTCGTCCATGTTGTCGAGTCGTCGCAGTCCGCCAGCAGCGCGATCGAGGATCCGGTGTTGCGCAGCGCGTACATGCCGGTGCGCGTGGTGGTGTCGACACCCACCAACACGCTGCCGGTGATCGTGGTAGCGCCGTCGGTGCCGCCAGAAAATGTCACTGTCGCCGGGGCCAGCGCCGCGGTTCCGGCGCCCGCAGTCGCGACCACGAGCTCGGACTTGCCGCGCAGCGCGCCATTCCCGTTGTTGATCGCGGCCGCCATGTTCACCCAGAGTGCATTGGCAGTGCCGGGGATATTGTCGAAGACTTCGGGCTGGAATCCTGGCAGCGCCAGCGTGATGCGCGAGGTGTTCGGCGCGCTGCCGGCGGCGAGCGTGGCCTGCAAGGCGTTGCCGGTAGTCCCGGTGTATTTTCCGGTCAGCGTGATGCAGCTGGTCTGCACAATGGTGCTGGCGGCGGCGTCGGTGCCGTCCGTTACGCGAACGAACCGGAAGTTCGCAGCGCCTTGCAGCACTGCGGCTGCCACTGCGGTGCCCATGTCGTACTTGCGGTTCTGGATCTGGCCATGAATGCGGGAATAATCAGCCATGGTGCCACCGATGGACGGCGAATTGACCGGGCCCCATGTCGCGGTGCCGACCACGCCGAGGATATTGGTCGGCACACCGTTCAGCAGCGCGACCTGCGGCGGTACGATTTGAACGTAGAGATCGGGGACGATCAATGCCGTCGTATTGATTTGACCCTGTTGGACAACTGGCATCGAAGCCTCCAAAGAAAAAGCCCCTTCAACGGGGCTTTAAATGAAAAAACCCCGCACAAGGCGGGGTTGGTGATGGGGTGCTGCGGTGCTACTTCGTCTTCGGCAGCTTCGTGACCGCTGCGACGTCCTGAGCGGTCACGCCAACCTTGATGACGTCATGCAGGTGCTCGCCGGCGACGATGGCGTCGACCGTTGTCGGATCGGTGATCTGTTCGCCCACCTGGTAGCCGGCAAAGGCGTGCTTCACAACAAGCTTCATGGTTTCCTCACGAATTGATGATGATCTGGCCGACTGGTGCACTATCCGGAAGCGGTACAACCGATACGCCGGTTTGCTCCGTCACGACTTGGGTGTCGGTCAAGGTCTCGGTTACCGCAAATTCGACGCTATACATGAAATCACGCCGGTACAGCCCCTGCTTTTGCTTGCCGTCGTCCTGCGCTGAACTGCGGTAGCGCACGATTCCCTGCGTGCCGTCCGGAAGCTCGAGGCGGTAGCTGCGCATCAGCGCCGCGTCGAGCAACTTCGCCAGCGGGTCGCGCTGGTCAAAGCAATTTGCCCAGATGGTGATCTGGAACGTCCTGTCGGTGCGCCGCAGCTCGCGGATGCTCGTCCCGAGCGTCCCGATGCGCGCCACCAGTGCATGCGCGTTCGGTACCGTCAGGACAGGGCCGGAGCTCGACGCCGCGCGCACCGCGCTGACCAGCGTCGCGAAGGCGGCGGCGATGCTGTTGAGCGTATCGGTCTCCTGAACTGCCAGGACGAACGGCACGCGGTCAGCCAGCACGGCGATGTTCTGGCCAGCGGCGGCCGCGCCGCTGAAAGTCACCCTTGACGGCGTGACCTCAAGCGTGATCGTGGCAGGCGTGATCGACAACTGCTGCCATTCCATGTTCCGGTACGGCAGCAGCTTTTCGGTCGGCAGCGGGAACACCGAGATGTTGACGACACCCGCCTGCAGGTCTTTCTGAATTTGGACCGCGTCAGGCCAGCCCTGGTAAATCTTCACCGGCGCCCCGGTGACCGAAGGCGCCGCCGTCCCGTTGGGGTAGACGATGCCGGCGATCAGCGCCACCAGCGTATTCGCGACGTCCGTGAAATCGGCCATTACAGATGTTCCTCTACCGTCGTCAAGCGCCAACCCATGTCCGTCTGTTCGGCGCCCTGCACTGCGTACCGGCGGCCGAGATCGTCCACCAGCATGTCGCTGGCGTTGATGATGATCGGGACCGACGCCGGCAGCAGGATCTGCCAGCCCACGTTCTTGGTTGCGCCCGGCAGGTCGGAGCCGGTGTTTTCCATGCGCCCCTTCAGCAGCACCGATGCCGGCCAGCCGAGCGCGCCCAGTTGGTCCTGCGCCTCGCCGGCGCAGTTGCCGCGATAGCCGCCGGCGCCGACCGTGCCGTCGTCAGGCATGCGCGTCAGGCGGACCCTGCGATTGCACTGCACGCACTGGATCGGCAGGTGCAGCTGCTGGCTCGCAATGAAGAAAATGCCCTGCGGACCCACCAGGTAGTCGCCGGCCTGCGTCACCCGTCCATCGAAGAGGCCCCACCAGACCGACACGCCGTATTTATTCGCCTTGCCGTACGTCATGTCCTCGGCGTTGTAGCTTGCCTTGAGCGTGGCGAACGGCGTGGCGAGTGGATCGCCGGCGCCGACGGGGCGATATTGCGTGTTGTCCAAGCCCAGGCGTAGCGCAGCCTTACCGTAGCCGGCGTAAATCTTGTTCTGGAGTTTTACGGCATCCATTACGCGCGCACCAAAGAGACGGACGCGCCACCACCACACAGCCCGGGGCCGGCGGCAAAGCCGATGAACCGGCACATCTCCATGCGAATGCGCTTGTACAAGGCAGATCGGTCTGCGATTTCGAGATCGTTGTGCACCCACACTGCCGCCTTCGACGTGTCGAGGTTGTCGCGAGACCCAAAAATGTCGTCCTCGAGCTCATTCAGGCGGGTCAGGAACTTATCGGTGAGCACCTGTTCCTCGCTGGCAGTCAAAGTCGTCAAGCGGGTGAACAGCGACATCGTCACCATGCCGAACGCCCCATAGACGATGTCGCTGTCGCCGGTGATCGGCATGGTCGTTCCGGCCACTTGGTATCCCATGTAGCGGCGTGTGTCGGTCAGTTGCGCGGCGGTCAGGGGCATAAATACTCTCTCTACGGAAAATGCTGTCGCCCCGAGGTTCGTTTAAGATAGTTCCCTCAGAAAAACAACAGGAAGCGACAATGACAAAAAACGTTAATGGCCGTGTAAGCCGAGCGCGCAACTATTACTCCCAGCTGTCTATCGAGGAAAAATTGCTATACGGTGCAACACTGTTTGTTGGTGCGGTCGCCATGCTATTGATTGGCTTTCTGGTGGTGGCAAAATTCCATGCGCCGCCCTATGGCATGAGTCAGCTCGGCCAAGTTGGTGATTATTTCGGGGGAATCTTGAACCCCGCGATCGGCCTCGTCACGATCATCGCGTTGTTCTTTACCATCAGAATGCAAAAAGATGAGCTACGAACCGCGAAAGAAGACCTCGCGGAGACTCGAAAAATTCTTGCCGCCCAGCAGGAAACAGCAAATCTGTCGCGGTTTGAAGCGACATTTTTTTCTCTCGTAAAATATTATCTTGAGGTAGTGGCAGCTGCCCGCTCCGGAAAAAGTCAAGGGGCCGATGCGCTCAACAGTATCATTTACAACAACACCGGCGATTACCTGCTGGTCGATTTGGGCAATGATCATCCAGAGGCACGAGATCCAACATTTTCGTTCGCCAACCCAATGGCGCCGGATATGCTTCGACATGGCTACTTAAACGTACATTCGGCCTGGCAGAGCATCACAAATTTTCACTGGACTTCCGTCAACCCGGTCGCACTGACTCTCATTGAGCTCCTGCTTTGGCTGGAAGCGCAAGAAATTCCCGATCGGACCAAAGTCACATACAAAGGGATCATGAATTCGCGAATCGGGCATGCCGAGCGCCTCCTCACTCTTTACCATGTCGCGTTCAGTCAACAATCCTGGTCGGACTGGCCTCAGCTGAAAGCGAGCGGAGCGTTTTCTGATCTACGTTTTTCCCCGGCGGCTGAATTTCTTTTTTGCCAGCTTGATGAAGTTATTCGCGACCCGTCCGTTTTAGCTCCTCAGGTCTGAAATTTATCCAGTAGCGCGGCCAACTCGGTCTTCTTGGTCACACCGTCGGGGATGGCGATCTTCTTTTCGGCCAATGCGGCCTTGATCTGGTCCACGTTCATGCCGTCCGATGTCTTCTTGGTCACGCCGTCGGAGTCGAAGAGTTCGTGGACCGTCTCGTCGAACTCAGACTTGTTGATCAGCACGTAGTCGCCTTGAGACTCGTGCGACGGTTTGATTTTGATCGTTTCCGTCGAATCGCTCATTTTTTCTCACTCCTGAAAAGGCATAAGGAAACATCCGGGGCCGCAGCCCCGGATGATTTGAAGCAACACGGGTCTCGATTCAGCTATTAGCCGAGCAGAATCCCCATGTGTTCCGTCTTCACCGCTTTCACGCCCCATGCCATCGACACTTCGTATTGCATTTGACGATATTGGGCGTACATCGCGATTTCGAACGTCAGGCCGCTCACCGGGTCGGTCACCAGTTGGCGATCAACTGCACTGTCACCCTGCGGCGGCAGCGCCGGCGCGCGGGTTGCGAGCTGGATCGCCGAGCGGGCAAATGCCATGTTGCGCGTAGCAGCGGCGACCACGGTAATCGCTGTCGCTGCGGCAGGGATTGCCTTGCGCAGACCTGGTGCCGCCAGGGTGATGGTGCCGCCGTTGGAAGTGTCGGCGTCCCCGCTGCCCAGCAGATACTTGTTCGTGTCGCCGGCAAACGAGACAGCATCCCCGGCCAGCAACGTGCCAGTACCCGCAGATGCCAACGTGATCACTGTCGCGCCCACAGGGTAGCCGGTCGCATTCGTGGTCGCGCCCGAGCCGGTACCTGCGACCGAGGTCTTGATACCGGCCGATTCGCGAATCGCGAAACCGTGGATGTCCAGCAGCACACCGCGGCGCAGCAGCGAAGTGTCCGCTGCTTCATTCGCTTTGGTCAGCTGCGCCAGAGTGCGCATGGCGGCGCCCGCCGAGGTGTCGATGACCAGCTGCATGTCGGTCGGTGGTGCGCCGTTATCGGCCAGGATCTTGCGCATTTGTGCTGGATCGCCCAGATTGCTGGCGAACGGCGTGGTGCCGGCCGTACCGTAGGCACGCGACGCGAACGCGTGCAACGCCGCGAGGTCCGACTCAACCTCGTTGGTCAGCGTGCGCATAGCTTGCGCAACCTGGTCGCGGAAGATGATGTTGAACTTTGCCCCGTTGTTGTCCAGGCCGAGCTTTTCTTCGCCGTTCCACCGGATCGGCACGCGGCGCGCCTTGGTGATCGTCATGTTGATCGCGTTGACAGTTTGGTCGCCATCGTTCGGTGGCGTCACGGCCGGCGTGATATCGGTGGCGGTTGCTGCCCCAGTCACGGGGGACGAAACCACCTGACCTACCGCCGCCCGCGTGAATTGCATGTCGGACGAGACCGCCGGAATCAGCCCGACGAGCTCACGGGAAACGACGTCGGCCGCGTTATAGATCGTTGGGATCAGCCCGGTCAGGGTGTTGGCGCCGAGGATCATGCCCTGTCGTGCCATGTGGTTGTGCAAGTGGCAGAACGCGATCTCGGCCATGCCCGCGAAGAATCCGGCGATCGCGGCTGCGACGACGGTGTACAACTGAAGTGCTTTTTTCATGATTGAAGCGCCCATAAAAAAAGCCCGCAGAGAGCGGGCTTCGTAGTGCTTGAGGGAGCAATCAGTCGACCAGCGCTGTACCTGCATCCATGGCCGCCTTCTTGGCCACGGGGTCCAGTTGATCGAATTGACTGCGTTGCATTGTTTTGGCACCTTGCTGGCCCTTTAAGCCACCTGCGCCACCACCGCTACCGGCATTCCCGGCTGGGAACCAGTGCGGTGCCTTCTCTTTCATGCTGTCGAGCCATTCGGACGGGCTGAAGGGGCTCTTGCCATCCTTCCCCAGAACCGGCTGCCCATCGTCTCCCAGCTGTACGGCCTGGCCGTCCTGGTTGAGTTTGAACATGGCGCGCCCGCGAAACAGGGCGTCTTCGATCGCATGGGGATGCAGCCCGGCGGTCGTGGCTGCTGCGCGCAAGGCGTCATCCAGCACGCGGCCTTCGTAGGCGGTGGCGCGTTTTGCTTCTGCCGCCGCTACTTCCTGGGCTTCTTTAACCTGCCGGCCAAGCTCTGCACGCAGCTTTTCGGTGCGCGCTTCGATGACCTCGTTGATCTTCCCGTCAGCAATGAGCTTTGCTTCGGCATCGTTTTCCAGGCGGGCCAACATTTCCTTGGTCTTGACCGGGTCGATGCCGTCGTACTGCTTCATCTGCTCTTTGAGCTTCTTCTCGGCGCCGATCAGCTCGTCGTTCTTGGCCTTGAGGCCCCTCACGCTGTCGGCCACCGCGGCGTCGATCACAGCCTGGATTTCAGGAGTGATTACCGGCGCCGTGCCACCTCCACCACCGTCATCGGCGGCGTTGAAGCGGAAAAAGTTGATGAGCAGGTGTTTCAGGAGTTTGCTGATGGAAAGATGCATGATTTATCCCCTTGGGATGGTTGATGTTTGCGGCTTCGCCGCGCGGAAACGAAAAAGCCCGGCTTGACCGGGCTTGAGACTCAGGGTGCAGCACCGCCTGGCGGCGCTACGTGGATGGTTTCGACGTCTTGGACGGATCGGGCGCGCTCTTCAAACGAGCGGAGTCCTCCTCCTCCACTGTTCGGCTGGCGACAATGACCTCGCCCGCCTGAAGCTGCGCGAAATAGGTCTCGAAGCTGATCGAGCCGGTCTGGAGCGCGTTGGTAAGCGCCACCAAGTCGTCGGAAGACATCGGCATCGGAAAGAAATCGCGGTTGATCTCGAAACTGATCTCGCCGGGAATCTGCGCCCACTCGAAGAAGACGGCAAGCGCCCTTTTTATTCCCATGGACAGAGTCTGCGCTGTGCTAGCCAGCACCGAATTTTCTCCGGCCCGGTGAATACCGGCCGTTTCGGCTGCCTCCGCCGCCTTCTTCGGCGCCTCCAGCAATCGCGCGCCGAGTACAGCGAGCTGATTTTCTTTGCGCTCGAGGTTCTTTTCCAGTGCGTCGAGACCCTGACCAGTGAACTCAAGATAAGTCGCTTTGGCCTCAGGGCTCGGGAATATCCAAGCAGCCGCACTGCCGATATATAGCTTTTCAGGAGCCTCGCCGTTCGGGCCATTCTCAGCGGTGTAACCGCTGATCACCGGCGTTGGCAGGCCCGCGAAGTGGCACCCATGCTCATAGTCTGAACTGACCATGTAGTGCGCCAGGTTCATATCCACCAGATCGATCAATGGTGGCAGGTCACAGGCCGGCGTGAGGTCGTCGACGCCCATCACCCAGAACGGAATCTTGGTGAGGGATTTGCCGGACATGCTCGGGTAGACCGTGGGACCGATCTGGACATCCTTGTCCTTGCCGTCCTTGTCCTTCTGGACCTCAAACACGCGCACGCGGTAACGTACGGCGCCATCGGTGCCGGTCTCGAGGTCGAGCACGCGGTATTGCTCCACCGGCTTGTCTTCAAACTCGTCGACCGGGTCCAGTCGCTGCTCGACCAACACCACCATGGTGAGCTGATACGTGTTCTCTACCTTGGCGAACCGCCAGTTGATGATCGACTCGGCGCAATACATGGCCAGCGATGGCCGTAAATTCTGGCGCTTCGCATCCGCAAGCGTGCTGCCGGGCTTGGTTTCCGGGTAATCCGCGAAAAGGCCGACGCGCCCGACCGTAATCGCCTCCTCGCTGAGGGTCTTCGCCAGAACCGTCAGCGGCGTGCCGCTCAGCGTGACATCCGCGAGCAGCTCAGCACCCTTGTCTGGAACACTGATCGTCGGCGGTTTCCGAAAAAGCAGCCCAAGCATGGCCTCAATCGAGCGCCAGGTCGCGCCGAAGAACGGCGTACGCCTGACGAACGCCTTGTAGGCGGTATCGTCCTGATCTTTCAGGCGCGGCAGGTACTCCTCGCCAGCGGCATGGACGGCGCTCTGGCCAGCGGCAGCATCGCGGCAGCGTTTCCACGCCGGCGCCATCGCCACATAGTCAGGATGCTGATACTTGACGCCCATTACACTCCGCCTATGGTCACTCGTTGCATGGTGTTCTTCACAATCGGCCAGCGCTTCACCAGGAAGTAGCCGTTGGCGTCGTTCGGGTGGTCGTGGCCGCTCTTTTTGTCTGGCTGACCATCAGCCCCCCAGACCTGCTGTTCCAGTGCTTCGGTTGTCACCGGGCACCGGTCGGTATTGATTTTCCAGCGGCGTTCGCCGGCAGCGTTCAGGATCATCGCGTTGTAGGCGTTGACCCGATCCTTCACCGACGGATTGGACGGGTTCACCTCAACGGTGAAGCCGGCCTGCCGCAAGATCGAAAGGTCCGACTCGCTGGCATTCTTCGTGCTGGTGTTGCCACCGGAGGCGTCAGGGTAGATCGTGACATGGTGGCCCTTGTCCTTGAAATCTTCCTTGAGGATCTTGGCCATGGCCGGCGTGTCGCGCACCTTGGCGCGCTCATCGACCGTCAAAGGCTTGCCGTCTCGAACGACGTTGATGCAGGCGGTCATGTTCAGGACGTTGAAGTCCATTCCCACCTGGATCGGCTCGCGCTCCAGCAGCACTGCGTCGGTGTGGTTCAGCCTGCGGTCGAAGTCGGGATACACGCTTCCGCTGGCCAGGTTCACGAACAGGCCGCGCAGGTACGCCGATATCAACTGCGGCGGATACGAATCGAACAGCGACTGAATGTAGTCATCTGGCAGGTTCAGCTCGTTGTCGTAGGTACTCGCCTGAATCAAGCCGTACAGCCCCTGCAGGTGCGGCTTTTCGCGCAACGCCTTGACGAACTGGTCGTAGACGAACTTGAATCCCTCGGGTGTCGTCGTTACGTCGACGCCGTTGAGCAGCCCGTCTTCCTTGTACCGCATCCGCGCAATGATCTTGCGCCAGGCTGTCTGCGCCTTGACACGCGTCATCACGTCGAGCTCGTCGACCAGGCCATGTCCGATCTTGAAGCCGACGATGGTTTCCGGCTTCTCCATCGAGCGGCAGATGATCGTGCCGCGGTACCGCCGCCCCTCGAAGACGTCCACCTCGTGGTTCGCCTGCCTGACCTTTGTGCGCAGGCCCATGCCGAACGCGACCTCCTCCATCGTTGGATAGAAGATGTCCCGGATCTGCGGATAGGTCGGCGCGAAGTAGCCCTGATTCACACCAGGCCAGCGCCAGAAGTGCCGCGAGATGCCGGCGCAGCCGACGAACGTCTTGCCGGAGCCGAAGCCGGCCACGTATGCCTTGAACTTGTGCGGCAGCTGCAAAAAGGCAGTCTGCGGCACGTTCAGGTCAAAGCTGATTTTCCTCATTGGTTGGCTTCCGGGCGTCTTTCGTGACGAATGTCACCTCGACCGGGCCAGGCGGCTCGTCGTCGGGCTGCATCGCTTCCTTGTTGGCGCGCAGCAGGTTCATGCCGATCTCGCTCGAGCTGTTGGCGAGCTTGGTGAGCGTGCCGACGCCCTGCAGCGCACGCAGACTCTTGAGCGGGTCAACGTCGTCCACCAGGTCCAGCTGCTGGTTTGCGAGAAGAGAAAGGCGATGCGCTGTTGCGGCGCCGAGCTCGGCGGCCGACGCCAGGTGTTCGCTGGTGCTGCGTAGCTTCTGGGCCAAGTCTTGAACGATGTCCTGCTTGGCATAGGGCAGCGCGGCGATCTGCTTCCGAATGGCCTCCTGCTCGGCGTCGATCCTGGCCTTGTTCTTCGCCAGGTCTTTCAGTTGCTCGGTGCCACCTGTTTTTCCCTCGGCGCGCGGCTTGAGCCGGCGGCGCAGTGAGGATTCGTTGACTTTGAATTCGGCGGCGAGAGCGTTGATCGACTCGCCCTCCAGCACGTGGCGCCGCTCGATCTCAAGCCACTGCTCCGGCGTGAGTGCTGATTTGCGGCCCATGTTCCACCAATAGAAAAGCCGCCCATAGGCGGCTAAAAATACAAATTTAACGGATCAGTCGTTTTCGTTTTCCAAAATCTCAATATCGAAGACTTTGGAAACCGGCTTATTTGCATCGAACCAGACGCATAAGGCTCCTTTTTCTGGCCCCATCGCCATACCTGAGTAATTGCCGACCTTTTCAACCGTCATCTGTGGACCTCCGCTTTTCAAGCGAACAACATCCCCCTTTTTGATTTCAGCCATAACCCCTCCGATTATTGTTGGAGTTTAGATTATAGCCTCAGAGTGCCGCCGCCCGCGCCATCGAAAACCCGATATTCTGGGGAAGGAGTCAGGCCTTCTACGTCAGCGGCTGCCGGCCTTTACCCCGAGTGAACCGGCTATCGGGTGAACTCTCTCCATCCTGGTGCGCCAATCCAGTTAGAATTTGGCACCCACCAAAGGATTAAATAGGGGAAACACATGACTAAGACAGCAACCGTTAGTTGCAAGCAAATCAATGGCGTCGACAACTTCAGCGGCCAGTTCACCTACGATGATTGTGTTGCGCTTGTGAATCTCACCCCAGCGAAGGGAGATATCCAGCTCACAAATTTCCGAGCCGCGATGTCGGACACCGATCCTGAAATCCTGATGCTCTACCACGATCCAGAGAAAACGGAAGGACATTTCACGTTCAAGCGCGGGACCCTCAAACAGGCTGTACGTAACGTCCGCGACGCGCCCGAAGAGTGGGAATAAAAAAAGCCCGCGACCGTGTGACCGGCTGCGGGCGGAAGTCCAACCCGAGGGATGGAGGAGACGTATGGAGCGTCGACAGGGAATCGAACCCTGGTATTCAGCTTGGAAGGCTGCTGCTCTGCCACTGAGCTATGGACGCGATGATGGTTACTCGCCGGCTTCTTCTGCGGTGCCGGCAATGGCGGTCAAATGGCCGCCTGGAATCAGGCGATTCGCCTGCACTTCGGTGTTCAGCACGTCCCGCGCCCATGCCAGCGCCTTCGTTACGGTCTCGCGGCAACTATCCGCGTGGCCGAATTCGAACCCGTCGACCAGGATCTTGATGCCGCCGGCACCATCGGGCTGGATTGTGACGGTGCCGATTGTGGTGAGGTCGACATAGTCCACCTCGTGGCGGTTGAGGACAAGGCCTGACATGCATGCTCCTGGTGGTGATCGAAAAAATGGTTGCAGGGGCTGGATTCGAACCAGCGACCTTCAGGTTATGAGCCTGACGAGCTGCCGACTGCTCTACCCTGCGCCTGTTCTTGCCGGTGACAGCGTCCGGCGCGGTTTGGCTGCTCTGGCATCCGCTGATATCTGGTCTTCTGGTCCCAGAATGCAAAAAGCCCCGATCGGGGGGGCGATCAGGGCTTTGTGCAAAGCCGTTTTACATTTCTCTGGACGAGCGAAAACGGCCTGTGAGCGAAATTTACCCGAACAGCGTTCGCGTTGCAATATTTTTCTTGAGCCGTGGTTCCAAAATCGCAACGGCCTCGGCGTAGACGACCGCCAAATCGGCGTGGGGATAGTTCCATACCCTGGCCAAGCCGAACTTCTTCTTGAACGCCCACTGGTGGATCGGCCGCATGCCGTGCATCATCGCATCGGTCGCTTCCGCGATCTCGATATCGCGCTTGATCGCGGCAGCGTCGCTCTCGCTGGCCGTCCGGTCGCCACCCTTTATGCCCAGGTCCCGGTCGTTCAGGGTCATCCACCAGGCCCACCGGTCAAGGCAGAGTTCGCTGCCATCCTGCTGGCGCCAGTTGGCGGGCTCCGGTTTTTTCGCACGTTGTAGCATCGCAGTTCCCTCTCGTTCAATGTATTGCCGGCATCGTGTGCCGTGTTTTTTGCCTTTGCTGCAGGTGTCTCTGTCGAACACCTTGACGGCGAAAGCACAGCCTTTGCAGGTACGCGCCTCCTGCTCCAGCAGCTGCGCCAGCGGGTCGCGGTATTGCCAGTGGCGCAGGGTCATGGGATCGCGACTCCGCGCATGTCCAGGTGGAAGACCGGTGCGCCGCGACCGCCCCACAACTCAGCGTGATCGGCGTAGATGCGCGCGATCTCGCGGAACGTCGTGCAGCGCGCGCGGCCGCCGTACAGCTTGTTTTTGATGCGATGACGCCGGAGCTGGCGCGCGCGCAGGTTTGCGATTTTGTGCAAGTTGGTCATGCCATCGATTCCGCAAACAGCGATTCCTGCGGCTGCACCACCGCGAGCGGCGTGATGGTGACGATGACGCGGGCGCCGTGCTCGTCCGGCTCCATGCGCTCAGCGACGATCCGGCGGACCCACTTGTCGTCATCCATCGCCACGCCCTTGAGCGCGTCGAGCAGCACCTTGTTGGCGTTGTCCAGGTCGATGCAACGGACGGTGTCATCCCACACGGCACCGACCTGGCGCTGGCGCTTCTGCCAATCCTGCGGGCGTGCCGGATACAGGCGCACATCGATCTGCACGCGGCCGGTGATCGGCGCGCGCAGGCCGGCCGACTTGCAACGCCAGCCGACGTCCTGCTTGTAGGCATCGGCTTCCTTCGTGACGTAGGTGATCGCCATGGCCGGCCTGCCGTTCTTGGCCGGGATGATGCGCGTTGCCCAGTAGGCGTTCGCCGAGACTGGATACGGCAGGGTCAGCGTGATGGGCTTCATGGGTAAACTCCAATGGACAGTTGACGGTATGCGGAGAAACAATTTCGCGATCGTGAGGTGGTCAGGTACAGTGGTTGCTTCCCGGTCGATTCAGATCGGGATTTCCAAACAACAACAAGAAATGGAACCTCCAAATGTCTAAAAGCTGCTCCTTCTGCGAAACCTTCCGCCCCTGCTCGGCGGCTATCGATCTTCCCGATTTGTTCGACCCCAATCCGGCCGACGCATCCGAACTGGTGTTCGCGCGTTTGCACCCGAGTTGGCTGAAACCACACGAAGTCCCTTATGCGTGCATGGAGTGCAACGGGATGTACGTGCGCTACCTCGGGAAGACGGCTGAGTCGGAAGGCATCTGGTATCCGTTTCGCTCTCTGCATCGCGACACCCTTTAATGCCCGCACGGCAGCACGCCGCGCGCGTTGGTCTTGGCGCCGCAGCTGATGCAGATCAGCGTGCCGCCGTTGAGGGTTGCCGCAGCCATCACTGGCGCAGAACGCTCGAATTCTTGGGTGGCCGCGCCAACTGCAATGTTGAAGGCACGGATGCGGTGCTCAAACTCTGGCGTGGCACAAATCTCTGCCCAGCTCAAAAGGCGGTTCATACGTGCAGTCCTTCGGCCGGCGCGGTGTCCTTCGCCGGCGCCACGATCAGCATCCCGAACGGATCCGTGCCGATGTCTTGCGGCGTGCGCGCGTCGCCGGTGAACGGGTTGTACAGCCAGGCCACCTTGCCATGCCACTCACGGTACTGGCGCGCTTCCGATGGGTAGACCTCGCGCATGCCGTCCTTGGGGTCGAAGACCATCAGCGGCGGCATTGTTGCAATCCCGTCGCTCGCACGTTCTGCCTCACGCTTCCCGCCGAACAGGCGTTCAAAGTGGCACTTCGCGATGAATGCCGTGTGGCCTGCGCCGAAATCCACGAAGTAGCCGCCGGCTTCCGGGCGGTTGAAATAAAACCAGTCGGCTCCGACGTCGACGATCACGAGCTTGCTGTGCAGGTTCAGGACTTCCAGCTTGGTGTTGCGCATACCTTCCGGGTACACGTCGGTGATGCGGCCGGCCTGGACTACGCAACCGGTGCGGTATGGGGTCAGGTTATGTGTCATGGGGTCTGTTCCTTCATTTTCGTCAAAACTGCGTCTCTTCCCGGTGCGCCTGGCGTGCGCTCGATGACCGCCAGCATTGCCTGCGCCAAGTCCTTGCGCGGCGCTGTGGACCTGACCAGCCGCACGCAGTCGGCAAGCTTGGTCAGGTCGTAGCGGCCGCCGCGCTTCATGCCGCCCTATTCCTGCTGTCCCACATCCACCAGAAAACTTTCCCGGTAGCGGGTTGAGACTCCGCCGGCAGCACCAGGCAGGTCACAGACTTTGCGGTGGCGGACAGGACCAGATACCGGCGCCCGGTGCGCGTCACCAGCTCGTCGCCAGGCTCCGGCACAACGTCGTGCCAGGCGCTGACGCGAAACTTGACGCGGTCCCAGGCGCTTTTCATGGCGTGGTTACAGCGCCGCGATGTAGTCGATCGCCTGCTGCACCGTGCGGATCTTGTCGGCGGCTTCGTCGGTGATCTCGATTTCGAACTCGTCCTCGATCTGCATGATCAGTTCGACCTGGTCGAGTGAATCGCCGTCAAGGTCCTCGGCAAAGTTCGACGCCGGCGTCACGGATTCCGGCTCGCGGTTGAACTGCTCGGCGACGACGGTGATGACGCGCTGCTGGATGTTTTGATGTTTCAAAGCAATTCTCCTGTTGTGGGTGCTGCGGTTAAGTTTGGTTAAGCGCGGGCAGGCACCGACAGGTGCAGCCGCTTCAGGGGGTCAGGCGGCTGCGCCGGCCTGGTGAGAATTTCGGCCTGACGGAACTGCCCGACGGCACGGCTGATCTCGGTGTCCAGGCGCGTCAGCCAGGCGTTGACGGTGTTGTCGGTTGCAGCGTCGAACAGCAGGTCACTGCGCTGATGGCTGACGATGTCGCGCTGGATGGCGCGATAGACCTTCTCCCAGCGCTCGCTGCCGGCGTACAGCCGAATTCCGTTGCAGACGTCGAGCAGCCAGCTCAGGCGGTTGAGCTCCGCCGTCACGCGCTGCCAGTCGCCGGCGTCGGTGGCGATGTGGAAGGCGCAGACCCACTGCGTTCCTCCGGAGGTGCTGTTGCGGCAGGTGCCGGCGCACGGGCAGCCGTAGGCCGCGCATTTGCCGGTGTCGACGTCGTGGGTCATGCAGCCTCCCCGTGGTCAGGTTTCTGCTGTGCGCGCTTGCGGAGCTCGTCCTCGATCCTGGCGCGGTATTCGGCGTAGCTGTCCTTCGGGCGCGGCTGCATGCCCAACTCCCGGCCTTTGGCGTCGATTCCGGCATCGGTGCGCTTCCACGCGTTGTCGACCTTGGCCGCTGGCGGGTTGAGCTTGTCGGCAAGGATCGGGGCGAGGTAGTTCGGCGAAACGTCACCGGTCGGCTTGTAGCGACGGGCGTCTTCCATGGCCTCGGTCAGCAAGGCGTCGGTCACCTTCTCGTTCGCTCCCCACTCGATGGCAAGCGGGTGCGAGGCGGTCATGGGCCTGACGCCGAGGTTGCGCAGCAGCACCGCAATGGCGATATGCCGCTTCGGCTTTTCGGCGCTCTTCGGCAAAATCGAATCGTCTCGGTCCTTGGCCTGGGCATCGCTTACTGAGCTGGAGGTATGAGATGTCTTTATTGTTTTTATATCTCCTTCTCCATCTCCATCTCTATTGCGATCGGGTGGCGATAAATCTAGCTGTCGGGGGGCGACACTTTTTCCATCGGGGGGCGACGGAATATCTGATCGGGGGGCGACGTTATTTTTATCGGGGGGCGATCCCGCGAGGATGGCGATAATTTGCTTCTTGGTGAGCATTTCGGACTGCGGCGCGATGGACTGCAAATGGGCGCAAGCCTCGATAATCTGGGCCTTCACGGTCGATGCGTCGAACTCGGTACCCCATCGTTTGGAGTTGCCGATACCACCGGCTAAACGGCTCACAAGCTTGCCAATCCAACCCTCGAGTGCTTTCTCGGAAACCGTTGGGTGATACAGCAGACCATCGGAGCATTTCACCCAACCGTGCATCGCACCCGCGCGCACATTCTTCCAAGTACGGTCAATTTTTCCGCGCACCGAGTAGCCGGCCTGCTTCGCAATCCACTCGTCATTGTCCGGAATTGACCCTGCCGGTATCTGCTGCCAGGATGCGCACCACAGCAACATGGCAGCCCAACATGCTTCCGGGGAATAGCTCGAGGCCAGCTCTGAGCCTTTCAGGCGCACGACATCCAGGGGCATGAAGCGGTAGCCCGTGAGGTCGCAGTCGGCCGGAGTCAATGGGGTTGGTAATTCGGTCATGCAGCTACCTGTACGTCAGCCAGCAGCGTGGCGTCGCCTTGAATGCGTTGGCGCGCCATCTCTGCATAGGCAGGGTTGAGTTCGATGCCGATGCAGTCGCGCTGCAATCGGTCTGCGGCCAGGCCGGTGGTGCCGGCGCCGAAAAATGGGTCGAGCACCACACCGCCAACGGGACAGCCTGCCTTTATGCAAATGGTGGGGATCTCGAGTGGGAAGGTAGCGAAGTGCGCTTCCTTGAAAGATTGCGTGGCAATGCTCCAGACGCTGCGCTTATTGCGCACGCTCGGCATGATGGCCATGGCTTGGTCGAAACTGCCGTTGTTCTTGGTGCCGCTGCCAGCTTCCGCCAGCTTGCGCACGCGGCCGCGCTGGCGCTGCTCAGCGTCTGTACCATGGCCCCAGCCCACTCCGCGCCCTACAGCCTTCATCGGGCCATTGGTCTTGGCGCCGCCGTTGGCGCGTTCGCTGCCGATCTGGTTCTGGACGTCCTGAGACAGGCGGGCATGAGTATTCGGGGATACCGGCTCGCAGATGCCATCCTGATCGAAGAAATACCGCTCAGACTTGGTGAGCAGGAAAATGTATTCATGAGACTTGGTGCAGCGGTCGCGCACGCTTTCCGGCATGGGATTCGGCTTTGCCCAGACGATGTCCTGGCGCACGTACCAGCCCGCGTCTTGCATCGCTATGGCCACCCGATGCGGCATCATCATCAGGTCTTTTGGTTTCATGCCGCTGGCCGCCTTCATGTGGCGGGGCGTGATATTTCCGTGTTCCGCCTCTTTCGGCCAACGGGCATCACCCTTAGAGCCCCCGCCGCCGTGGGAATAGCTGTCGCCCATGTTCACCCAGCAGGTGCCATCGGGACGCAGGACGCGGCGCACTTCTTCGAACACTGCGACCAGATTCGCAATGAACGCCGCCGGCGACGGCTCAAGACCGAGCTGGCCGTCAACGCCATAGTCGCGCAGCCCCCAATACGGGGGAGACGTCACCACGCAGTTGACCGAATCACTCGGCAAAGTCCGAAGGATCTCGAGTGCGTCACCGACGAGGATTTGCACGGTCATTGCGCACGCCCCGCACGCTCGCAGGAATGCACCGACGCGGATGACAGCGGAGTCCTACGCAGCCGGGCAAAAAAAATCAGCATGACGCCCCCAGCAGATGACGCATGGACCAGGCCATAGGATTCATGGCGCCGGCGCGCTTCAATTTGGTCGGTAGCTTAAATTTGTCGGCCGGCCGCACGGTGCGGCGCACCGGTTCGTCATCGGACAGCGAATACACGTGGCGGCGCGGGTGCGACTTGTCGCAGGTGATAAATCCGATGTCGACCATGAACCAGATCGCCTTCCGGACGCCCGGCGCATTGGCTTTCGGATCGCCGAAGACATGAAGGGCAATCTCGTTCGACGTCAGAGACCCGTGCTCTCTCAGGGCGGCGAGGATTGCCTCGCGCAGGACTGGCGGGCGTGTCACTTGGCCATCCCCCTGCGCATCTCGACTTTGCTGACCAGGTACTTGGCGGCCATCTGCTCAATGGCGTACAGCTCGTCCTGGCTGATCATCAGCGCGTCGGCCGGCGCAACCTGCAGCCCGACTGCCGCCAGAAACAGCGTCAGTTCCGGCAGCTTGTCCGAGACGAGGCGGCTCACGGTGCTCGCGTGCACGCCCATGCAATCCGCTGCATGCGCCTGCTTCACCTCCGCAAGGCGCCGCAATATCTCGCTCTCGAGCTGTGCAGCGATCTTGCGGGTGCTTTCCAGCGTGCCGGGTGACACTGTGTCTGTGCTCATGAAGGCACCTTGTTTTTGATGAAAGGGAGCGCGTTCACGGCCATGCCACAATCGGGGCTCTCACACCGGCCGATATCGGTCACGAAAGGAACGCGCATGGAAAAGAAGAGCCAACCACCAGCGAAACCGCCGGCCGAATGGCAAATTGATGTGTTGTTCGGTCTCATAGAGGCTCAGCAGTGCGCCCTTGCGGCGCTAATTCGGACGCATCCAGATCCAGATGGCTTTGAGGCGAATTTCGATATGAATCTAGCCGCCGCTCAAGCGCGCTTGCTAGGTTCGGATAAGAGTGATCTCGCAGTTGCTGCACTGACTGATCGCTCCGCAGAGCTGAAAGGATGCCTATCGGGCCAATCGTCCGGTGTCGGCGCGGGATCAAGTATTTGGCGCGCTTTGAAAATGCGGCTATCGCCGAAATAATCCTTCGCACGGCGGTCATGGCATCACCTTGTCGGGATCGGGAGCCTCGATACCCTCGAACGCTTCCGGGTATGCGAGGCGCAGGTACTGAAGGCGAGCCTTGGGGATGCCGTTGACGCGCCATTCCGAAACGGACGCGGGCTTGATCTCAAAGATCTTCGCCACGGCATTTGTGCCGAACAGCCGATCAATCACCTGGTTTGCGAATTCATTCATGGAAGAGCCTCGATTGAGAAGTTACCCAATGTTAGGCATTCCTTATATTGATTGTCAAGGCATACCTAACTTAATAACTGTTAGGATTACCTAATGACAACACTTTCAGAACGACTTCAAATCGCACTTAATCGCGATCAAAGTCTGTCCCAGGCTGGTCTCGCAAAGGCTTGCGGCGTCAAGCCGCCTTCCGTAAGCGACTGGCTGACCGGAAAAACAAAAAAGATTGAGGGTGCCAATCTGTTGATGGCCGCGCAGTATCTGAGCGTCGATGCTTGGTGGTTGGCAACAGGGAAAGGGTCAATCGATCCGAACAAGCCGCAGATGAAGCTGGACATCGGTGGTGACGCGGAGCCATGGCCATTCACCGTGAGTTGGAAGCGGATCAATCAACTCAACGCAGAACAGAAAGCCCACATCAATGGGATGATCGAGGGCTATCTCAGCGGCTTGCAAAGCAGCTCTGCGCCAAAAAGCCGTCGCGCGTCCTAAAACCAGAACTGGCGCGGGTATATCAGTTCCCTCTCAAGTTCGTGGCACCTGGACATGGGGAATGCAGTTGCAACGAATAACCAATCAGAAAAATAAGTGGGGCTGTAAATGAACGCAAAACAAAAGAGAATAGTGTTGGGAATCGCCGGAACATGCGTCTTGTTCGTGATCATCTCGGCAGCTATGAAAAACTCCACACCGCAAACGCCTGGCATCACGCCACCCGGCGACGCCGCTCAAAATCAAGCCGCGCCCTCACCTTCTGCGCCACCTGTCGCCGCCGCGCCGGCCGAGCCCGTGCTGCCGAAGCATTACTACGTGATGGAAGAGGATGGCGAATATGGGTACGCGCCAGCACTGTCCGAAAACGACAGGAAGCAAGGAACCCAAGCCAAGGCACTCCTCATGTTTCGCTACCTGGGCGAGAAGGATGGTGTCGTGACCGTCCAGCTCAAGGACGGCCCAGCAACGCAATCAGCGAGTTGCAAATCCCCCTGCGAGTTCATCAAGATTCGAACAATCTACGCTGGCGAGGTTATTAAGACCGAGACGATCCAGTCAACCGGACAGGCGATCATCGATGGCGTCCTAAGTGACGCGCGCAATGGCCTGCTGCTGACCTACAAGAAAAAATCCGGATAACAAACACATCGCGGGGGCGGAGTGATGAAGAAAATATTATTTACTGGTGTCTTTGTCGCGCTTGCAGGTCTCCAAGCGACTGGCGAGACAGCGGAAACCATCGGATCCGGCAACTACTGGAACGATCAATGCAACGGTAATGCTAACGCGCAGTTCCAGTGCATGCTATACACCGTCGGAGTCGTGAACGGGATACAAGTTGCCGCTGCCGGCTATAAGCATCCAACGCCGTTTTGCTTCCCTGAAAACGTGACCAACGGGCAATTATCAGACGTCTTTGCAAAATACCTAAGGGACCATCCGGAAAAGCGTCATATCGCTTCGTCGTGGCTTGTATCCAACGCGATGATTGAGGCCTTCCCCTGCAAGTAACGTCAGCACCCCATCGTCGCATAGCGATGGTGCAATATAAATCGGGAGAAATATGGAAAATTGGTACTCAGAAATAATGAAGCCGTCAGTTTTTGCGCCTGTCGTTCTAAGTGTTTTGCTCGCGAGCGTGTTTGCCTGGATAGTAAATTTGATAAAACGAGGCGTGAGCTTTGGATTTGGATTTCTAAGTTCAAGATGGGCGAACCGATCGGAAAAAAGACGCAACCAATGGACAAAGCGCGTAGTGCTTTTAAGTCACGATGCCGACGCCCGAGCCGATGAACGTCATCAAGAGCTGAAGCTACTGATTCAAAGTGGGATCATGGGAGTCGCGGCGGTACTTACTCTTGTTTTTCAAAACGAAGTGGCGCGCGCGGGAGAACGACAAGTGTTTTTTCACTGGTTCTTTCAGACGATGCTCCTGGTCACACTCATCATGATGGTAGTTACCGTGTTCCAAGCTGGAAACCACCGCCGGGCGCTCACCGAAGCAAAGAAGCTTCGCACCCTTCTCGAATAACTATTTCATATAAAACGAAACCGCCTAAGGGGCGGTTTTTTTACGTCAACAATCAAAGGAATACCTAATTTAGTTAGGAATACCTATTGACACAGCATAAGGAATGCCTAATACTTGCTTCAACGGTTCACATAACAAACCGGTATAAGGAGCGAGCAAAATGTCCACCAACACCACCGCACAATGGGCCCAGCCACAGATCGGCAAGAAGCTGATCTCGCTGGTCACCGCCTTCCTGCACAACAACCTTCTGCTGGACTTCTACGGTTACTTCGACCGCGGCGACGACTGCTACGTCGTGGAATCGGTGACGCTGACGGGCCAGACGATCGACATCGGCGAATTGTTCTCGGTCAGCGACATGATCGACTTCGGTGCCTACTGCGACCGCCACCTTCCGAGTGCCGCCGAACAGGCTGAGGATGCCCGTTGCGAAGCGATCAGCTCGCGTCCCGAATACGAATGGCTGGGAGTTGGAGCATGACCGCCGTGCATACAGCAGGGCCGTTCATCCACGCCGCAAACACGACGGAATTGCCCTTCCGAGTCTTCAGCGCCACGACTCAAGGAAACGTCGCCTATTTCCATAGTGAAGCCGATGGCGAGTTCTTCGCCGCTGCGTGCAATTCGCACGATGCCCTGGTCGAGAAACTAACCGCACAGTTCCGCGCAGTCGACTGGCTGATGGCCAAATTAATCGCCGCCGATCCGGAGTTCATGCCCAGCCAGTCGCCAATCTGGGAGAGCATCAAAGGGACGCATGCAGTTCTCACCGCCGCAGGTGCGGCATGATCGGCCGCTGCCAAAACGGCCCGAGCCGACGCCAGATGCTCGCGGACATTGATCGTCCGATGCGCCCTGCAGTTCGTCGCTTCCGCCGCCGCGCGCTGATTGGAGCCAAGCTGGCCGCGTGCCTGGTCGCTGTATCGATGCTGGTGGTGATCATGCTCCTGCTTCTGGCGGATGCCGCGCAGCACGATCCTGTGACCGTGAAAAAGCCGGTCAGCGCGCCGGCAGCGAAGCCGCTGCGGAGGATGACGTAATGGGTGACGTCGCCGACATGATGCTGGATGGCACGCTCTGCGAAGGCTGCGGCGTGTTCCTGAACGCGAATGCGCCGGGCTACCCATGCTATTGCGGCGACTGCGCCGGCGATCGCAATAAAGAGCGCAAGGCAGCGACCGCCGTGGAGCATGCCGCGCATCTGAAACGCGCCAAGAAGTGCGCCTGCCCGACGTGCGGCAAGCGCGTCAAGGAAGTCGGCCTGGCTGACCACATGCGCGACTCGCATGGAGTACCTACCAAATGAAGACTTTCTATCCCCTCTTCGCCGCGCTGGGCCTGCTTGTCGTCGCCATCCTCCTGATGACCGCGCCGGTGCGCGACGCCGCCGACGACGAGAACTACGTCAAGACGCAGCGCCAGCACCTGGCCGCGCAGAACATGCGCCTGTTCCTGAAGTTCCGCGATCCCGACGAGCAGCTGTCGCTGCCGGTGGTCGCCTCGCTGGAGTCGGCACCGTGAACGAGTTCAAGGTCCGCGCCTCGTCCTGGGGTTCCCTCTTCGACTGCGCGATGCGCTGGGAAGGCGAGCACATCCTCGGTCACCGCAAGCCCAGCGGCCTGCGCGCGCAGCTCGGCACCGCGATCCACGCCGGCACTGCCGCGTTCGACAGCGCGCGCTTGGATGGTGCGCCGATCTCGATCGATGACGCCGCCGGCGTTTTCGTGGACACACTGCGCAACCCGGAGCACGACGTCGACTACAGCCAAGACGACATCACGGTCAGCGAAGCCGAGCGCATCGGCCTGGTGCTGGGCGCGAAATACTGCTCGGAAATCTCGCCGAGCATGGATTACCTGTCGGTCGAAATGCCCCTGTCGCCCCTGCGCATCGACTGCGGCAACGGCATCGTGGTACTGCTGACCGGCACCATGGACCGCGCGCGCGTCGTGCGCTCCGTCGACGGCAAGGTCATCAACGACCTGAAGACCGGCGCACGCGTGATTTCGAACGGCGCCGTGGTGATTCAAGGCCGGTCGGCGCAGCTCGGCACCTATCAAATCATGTCCGAGCACACCGACGGCGAGCCGACGGCAGGCGCCCAGATCACCGGATTGCAGACCACCAGCAAGGCGGCCGTCGGCGTGAGCAAGGTTTTCGACGCCAAGCGCGTGATGCTGGGCGAGAACGACAAGCCCGGCCTGATCCAGTTCGCCGCCGTGATGTTCCAGACCGGCCTGTTCCCGCCGAATCCTCAATCCCAGCTGTGCAGCCCGAAATACTGCGCGCGCTGGAATACCTGCTCGTTTCACGAATAATCCCATCCACCCATGGAGCCAATGATGACCACTACGAACCTTGTCGACCTGAAGGCCGAAAACCAACGCCAGGAAGTCGCGAACATGCGGCCGAAGGATCAAATCGCATATTTCCTGCAGCAGAAACAGGGCGAAATCGCCAAGATGCTGCCGAAGCACCTGAATGCGGAACGCCTGCTCAAGGTCGCGCAGATCGCGGCCACGACCACGCCGGCGCTGCTGAAATGTGACGTGCCGTCGCTGGTCGGCGCTATAGGCCAATGTGCGCAGATGGGGCTGGAGCCGAATACCGTGTTGGGCCATGCCTACCTGGTGCCGTTCAACACCAAGCGGAAAGTGAATGGTGTCGATACATGGGTCAACAGCGTGCAGGTCATCATCGGCTACAAGGGCCTGATCGACCTCGCGCGCCGCTCCGGCCAGATCGTGAGCATCGCCGCGCATGAGGTCTGCGAGAAAGACAAATTCGAACTGGTGTACGGCCTGGACGAAAAGCTGAACCATACTCCGGCGCTGGGAGAACGCGGCGTGCTGGTCGGCTTCTATGCTGTGGCAAAGCTAAAAGACGGCGGCCACTGCTGCGAGTTCATGAGCGTGCACCAGGTGCGCGAAATCATGGAAGCGACGCAGAGCAAGGGCAAGTACGGCCCGTGGAAAGACCATTTCCCAGAGATGGGCCGCAAGACGGTCATCCGCCGCCTGGCGAAATATCTGCCGCTGTCGATTGAGTTCCAGACCGCCGCCGCGCTCGACGGCATGGCCGAAGCCGGCAAGGATCAGCGCCTCGACACTCTCGACGGTGATTTCTCTTTCCTGCCGGAAGATGCGCCGCAGTCCGGCGTCGATGAAGAAACCGGCGAAGTGCACGCGCAGCTGTCGAACAACGCCGGTGTCAGCCTGCCGGCATCGACCGGCCGCCGTGACCCCGCGGAGTTTGCAGAAAATAACACCCCCGAGAGCGCCGATGCGGCGCGTGCCAAAGCCAGCACGGTCGCTGGGCCTGCGAGTGAGACCGGTTTGCAGGCAGCTCAGGACGGCGACGACAAAGCTGTTCTCACCTATGCCCAAGTCAACGACGCCATGAACAAGGCCACCAGCATCGAAACGCTGGAAGTCGCGATCGCCATGATCGCCGACGTCGCCGATTCGGAGCAGCAGGACGAGCTGCGCGGAATCTCCCGCGACCTGCTCAAGAAATTCGCCACGCCGGCGGCGGCCGCCGCCAAGACCAAGCGCGCCGCCGCCGCCGATCCCAACGTCAGCATGGAATAACGCCGACCGCCCTGCCCCTCACAACCTCATAAGGAAATTCAATGTTCAGCCTCAACACTAAGATGGTTCGCATCACGAGCGTCAACATCCGCAAGGAAAAAGACGAGAACGGCGACGAGCACAGCGTCTGCGATATCGGCATCAGCGCGCCGATGGAAAACGATGTGCTGGATGAGTTCCATGCCGAGCTTAAGCCGGCCTTCTGGGCTAAAGACCCGAACGGCGATCTGGTCAACAAGGATCGCTACACCCTACTCAAGTTTCCGTTTCCGCGCTTCTCATGGAAAGGGTCGCAGGAAGGCTATCAGTTTGTCGGCCATACCGGCGCTGGTGGCGCATCGGAAATCGTTCTCAACGACGCCACGATCAACAAGACGCACTTTCTGCCGCAGGACAAGGCCACCGTCCACTACGACGCAATTGTCCGCGCCCGCACTCATCCCGCCGACGTCGGCAAGCTGAGCGAACTGCTCGACACCGAAGTCCAGATCAGCCTGATCCCGCCGGACGAGAAGAAACAGTACGAGCTTGAACAGGCCAGGAAGAACCGCAAGCGCGCCCTTGATGATCATTTCACGCCAGACACCCAGACGCAGCCGCTCGCTGGAACTGACGGGGACGGCGAACCAGAGAGCGAAGGTTCCGGCGCCGCCGAGGAGCAGCCAGACGGCCCCAGCGACCTCGAATAAGCCCCCAGCAGCACCTATCCAACCACAAAAAGCGAGAACGAAATGACAGCGAAAACAATGATCGTGTACGACACCGAGACCACCGGCATGGTGGTTTGGGAGAAGCCGTCTGAAGACGCGTGCCAACCGCGCATCATTCAGATTGCCGCCGAGCTGGTCGACGTCGACAGCCGGGCCACTCTGGAAACTCTGCAGTTCATCATCAAGCCGAACGGCTGGGTCATCAGCGACGAGATCGCGGAACTGACCGGCATCACACAGGCGCGCGCCGAGCGCGACGGCGTCGCCATCGAAACCGTGCTGCCGCTGTTTCTGGCATTGCATGAGCGCGCCACCATCGGCCGCGCCGCCCACAACGAGAAATTTGATGCGCGCATGGTCCGCATCGAAATGATGAAGGCCGGCGTCTACTCCGACGAGCAGATGGAGGTCTGGAAGACTGCCCTTTCGTACTGCACCTGCCAGCAGAGTACCAAGATCGTCAACCTGCCGCCGACCGAAAAGATGCTGGCGGCGAAGCGCAAAAATCCGAAACCGCCAAACCTGCAGGAGGCGTATGAGTTCTTCACCGGCCTGAAGCTGGAAGGCGCGCACGATGCCGGCAACGACGTCGCAGGCTGCAAGGCGGTGTACTTCGCCATTCAGGATCACCACGCCGGCGCCAAGGCCGTGTAACCAGTCAACGGGCGAAAGCGATCAGCTGGCCGGCAGTAACCATGGCTCTCCTGCCTAACCCTCGCTGATTCGTGAGTAGCCCATCAAATCAAGGATAAAAGCAATGAAACTCGCACGCATCCAGGTCGATAATTTCCTCGGCGCCCATCACATCGACGTCAAGCTGACCACGCCAGTCACCCTCTTCGCCGGCCCGAACGGCGCTTGTAAGTCCAGCATCAGCGAAGCCGTGCGCATGGCGATGACCGGCGATGTCGTGCGCGTGAAGCTGAAAAAGGAATACGAACAGCTCGTCACCGACGGCAACAAGCAAGGCGGCGCGCTGATCACCGCCGAGGACGAAGCCGCCTACTCGTTCAACCTGCCAGGCGGCGACCGCAAGGTCGATGATGGCCTGCCGGTCGGCGAAGCGGTCAATGTCTGCCTGAACGGGCAACGCTTCTCGCTCATGGACGACGGCGAGCGCCGGACGTTCCTGTTTTCCGTGGCCGGCATCAAGATCAAGGCCGACGACATCAAGGCCCGCATGCTGGCGCGCGCCTGCGACCCGGCCAAGACCGAGGCGACCGTGCCGATGTTGCGCACCGGTTTCCCTGCCGCCTGCGACTTCGCCAAGAACAAGGCGACCGAGGCGAAAGGTGCCTGGCGCAAGGTTACGGCGGCGCCGGCATATGGTTCGAAAGTCGCGGAGAAATGGGCGGCTGAGTTGCCGGAAGAGCTGACCACGACCGCGCCGACGGCGGAGGAACTGGCGGCGTTCGAGGCGAAGGTTGCCGCATTGAATACCGAGATCGGCGCCGTGACAGCGAAGGTCTCGGCCAGAAAGGAAGCCGCTGCAAAGCGCGCTGCCCTGAAGGAACAGGCCGACAGCGTCGACCGCGTGCGCGAAAATTGGGTGCGGGTCAGCGGTGAGCTGAACGACTATGCCCCGAAGGTGACTGCCCTCCGCGAACGCGCCAGCGGCACGAAGCGCGTCGGCCTGGTTCACGACTTCGCCCGGTTTGTCGGGGACCTCAAGCGCAGCAACGACGAGAAGGAGAACCAAACCGCCGCGGAGCTGCTGGACCGCTATGAAGATGAACACGGCGCGCTCGCGCCAGCCGGCGACGTTGATGCCGACGCACAGGCCTCGCTGCCAGAGTTCGAGCGCGGCCTTGAAGTCCTGCAAAACAGCGAGAAAAACTTGGCGCGCGACCTGCAAGCGGCCGAAGCCGCCAAGGGGCAGTACGACCTGCTGGGCGAGGTGGCGGACGAACCTGACTTGCCCGACTTGACCAAGCTGCAGGCCGCCCTGGTTGAATGCCGCGCCGAGCGCGATCGTGCGCGCCAGCGTGCCGGCCAGCATGAAGAGTACGCCGCCAAGGTCGCCGCCGCAGAGCAGCGCACCAAGGACGCCGCCGCGCACCACGCTGACGTCACCGCCTGGCTGGTGCTGGCCGATGCCCTGGCACCGGACGGGATTCCCGCCGACCTGCTGAAAGAAGCACTGGCGCCGATCAACGCGTCGCTGGCGGAGGCCGCCGAAATCACTGGCTGGCAGACCGTTTGTATCACGCAGGATATGGAAATCACGGCCAACGGTCGGCCCTACGGGCTGCTCTCCGAGTCCGAGAAGTGGCGCGCCGACGCAACCATTGCCATCACGGTGGCGCGCCTGTCCGGCGTCAAGATCCTGATGCTCGATCGCGTCGATGTGCTCGACCTGCCAGGACGCGGCAAGCTGCTGGCGCTGGTCAACACGCTGGTGACCGAGGGCGACATTAATACCGCCCTGCTCTTCGCGACTTTGAAAGGACTTCCGGCCGCGCTGTATCCGACCATGACCGCGCATTGGGTCGAGGCCGGAGCCATCGTCGAACTGAAGGCGGCAGCGTGAAGCAGTTCCTACATGTTGCTGTTCCCCGCGTCGTGCAATTCCAGATCTCTATTCACCTCGGCAATCGCTGTCTGGAACTCCCTTCGCGCGCGCTTGAGGGAGTAGATGCAGCCTGCAATCGCTTCGCGCTGCCTCTGAATAAAAGTCACCGCGGACAAGCCCGTTCGCAAGTTTTCCTTCGGGATCAAACGGATGTCCGATTTCATAACGGAAACGCGTTGCATTGCTGCGGCAAGATGCGCCGCAGTCCTATTGGGCAGAACGATGATTGCTTTGACCTCGTCGACAGTGAACTCCGGACATTCAGCGAACGCTTCCGCGGCCCGAGTCGCAAAAGAGATAAATTTTGTTCTCTGATACTCCGACGCGTCCCCGCTGCCCGCTTCCACCAATGCGACAGCATAGGTTACTTCGAGACGCTCAAGGATGTGAATAGCCCACCCGACGCGCTCTATCAAGCTCGCTGCGAATACAACCGCCGTGTCGGCCTTTTCCTTCGCTCGATCGCGGTCGGCCTTGGTCGCCAAGTAAATGGTTCCCGCGAACGCCAAGCCCGTAAAAATCGAACCTGTCCAAGCGGCCCACTCGGACGGCGTCAGCTGAGCCAACCAATCGGAATACCGAATCCAGATGACGCCGCCACCGAACGTCGTGACTGCTCCGTACGTGTTGTACCACTCTCTCAACCACCCCATAGATCCCCCTCATATTTTGGAGGAATCGTAGCATGAACTATGACAAATACACCGGTGTGCTGGATGATGTCCCCGGGCGCTTAGTCTCCCGTAAAAGTGTCCTCCCAAGATGGTGGAGCGGCATGAAGCGTGGTGGCATCCTCGCACACTGCTTGCACGGCCGAAAAAAGCTCCCAGACTTGGGAGAGCTGGTCTCCCCAGCTGATCCCTACAATAGCTTGGAGCGGAGTATCGTCTGCGATGGTGCTATTTGCATAGTGAGTAATGCTTGCCAAAGCAACTTCCAACCGCCCGATCGCGTGAGCAAGCCTTATCGCACAATTGTGACCGAGGGGCGCCAAAGCCATTACCTGCTCAGTCGAGATGGTCAATTCTGGAACTGGACAAAACTTTCTAACAGTCTGCGAGGGCGTCTCAGAATGGACCTCGTCGTAATTCCTGAACTGCAGGTGAGCGATAAACCGCGAGAGGTGCCTCGCCAAGGTCTGGAGTTGCGGCTGTATTCGAGCGGCAACAACGTAAGCTTTTTCCAAAGCTTCGACATTCCGTCTGCGTGTCTCACGAGTGGCTATGAATATAGTCACACCGAACGCTCCTATCGTTCCAAGCGCCCCCATCCACGTCGCCAAGTCCCCACCTTTAGGATGGCCGTCAACGATACTTGCGACGTCGCGTATCAATGCCGTGGCAAGGGCCAGCAGCGCAAGCGCAGCGAACGCTACGCCGATCCATTGAATAAATCACCTTTCCATTCAAGCTATCTCCCGTTTGCCCGTGACTTCCAGGACATCATCGATTTTCTTAACCAAAGATTCGAGCTCGGCCATCGTCTCAATGTACGAAGCCTGCAACGATCCAGAAATCTGTTTCAGACGGTCCCGCGCTTCTGCACACGCACTGATTGCCTGCGGGGAGTTCGGCTCGCTTGCTTCTCGGGCCTCAGCAACGCACAGGGCGTCCCAAAGATCAGCGTGAGTATGAAAGTCCAATACCAGCGCCTGCAGCAATCCATAGGTACGAACGATTGCTCGTCGAAGGTCGGGTTGTGGAATTCTGCCGACTCTGTCAGCGATCGAGTTATATACGACGGCGCCATGCACATCTGGCCGCACTATGTAGTAATAGATTCCCCCGACAAGAGGTTCACGAAGGGATGCGGAGATGGTACGTTCCATCCCTTCGAACGACACGTCCAGTTCATCGCGAAAACTCTGCAGGTCATTGCGTATCGCTGCTGCCTCTCGCTCGCTGTCGCGTTCGGCGGATGCGAGATGCAGTCTGAACGGCACCACGATAGCAATTCCTATCCCGGCGACCGCCCCAGCGGCCTGAAACCACGCTGCCCAGTCTTGACTGCTTACCGGCGGATGCTGCACGAATATCGTCATAACCGCCGCGGTTACGAATGCGCACAAAAATATCCAACGACCTCGCATCACTCCCCCCTTTTTGTTTGAAAGAATCCTAGCATGAACCGAGATAAATTCACTGGCGTGCCAGACGACGTACGCGAAATCCGCCACTTTCACCTGTTCGGTGCCATCGGCGGCGGCGCCAAGGGGTTCAACAAGGGCGGCGCGCGCGTCGGTAACATGGTTTCGCGCTCGCGCTGCATCGGGTCGATCGACGTTGACGCGTCGGCAAATCGTGACTTTGTAAAATTCACTGGCGTGCCGGCCACGCTGATGGACATGTTCGACCGCGATCAGTACAAGGCCTTTCACGGGAAAGAGCCGGCGGCAGGCTGGAAGGAAGCGACGCCAGAAGACATCCGTCGTGCTGCCGGATATGAATTTCCCCATGTCGTGTTTCTCTCGGCGCCGTGCAAGGGCTTTTCCGGCCTCCTGAACGAGACGAAGAGCAAGACCGAAAAGTACCAGGCGCTGAACCGCCTGACGCTGCGCGGCGTGTTCTTGATGCTGGAAGCGTTCAAGGAAGACCCGCCGGAATTCGTGCTGTTCGAAAACGTACCTCGAATCGCAACGCGCGGCCGCCATCTGCTCGACCAGATTGTCGCCCTGCTTCGTCACTACGGCTACGCGGTCGCGGAGACAACGCACGACTGCGGTGTGCTGGGCGGCCTGGCGCAGAGCCGCAAGCGCTTCCTGCTGGTGGCGCGCCATCTGGCGAAAGTACCAACTTACCTGTATGAGCCGCCGACCCGCCGTCTGCAGGGTGTCGGCACCGTGCTGGGCCGCATGCCGTTGCCTGGCGCCGAAGCCGGCGGCCCAATGCATCGGATACCGAACCTGCAATGGAAGACGTGGGTGCGCTTGGCGTTCGTGGAGGCCGGCAGCGACTGGCGGAGCCTGAACAAGCTGTCTGTCGAAGATGGCGTGCTGCGCGACTACTTGATCGTTCCGGAATATCAGCGAGGGTATCTCGGCGTGCGCAAGTGGGACGAGCCGACCGGCACCGTGGCCGGCAGATCAACACCGAGCAACGGTGCATTCTCCGTCGCGGATCCCCGCGCACCAGAAAACAGCTTGCAATATCAGCAGTACGGCGTCCTGAATTGGAATGAGCATAGCGGTGCCATGATCGGCGTAAAGTCGCCAGGTCAAGGCACGTTCAGCGTCGCCGACCCGCGCGCCGGCGACATCGAAAAGACCCACAAGAACGTTTGTCGAGTCGTCGAATGGGACCAACCTGCCGGTACCGTCACCAGCGGCCATGGCCCCAGCTCTGGCGGCCAGGCTGTTGCTGACCCACGCGCCACCGGCAGTTTTGAAGGTTCAGGGAAATACCGGGTCACCCCGTTTGACGCGCCAGCCGGAACCGTGATCAGCGGCAGCACCACCGGCCAGGGCGCATTCGCTGTAGCCGACCCGCGTCATACCGGCACCGCAAAGCACAGCAACGAGTTCCGCATCACGCCGTGGGACCGTTCGGCGGGCGCAGTGACGAGCGCTCACGGGACCGGTCAATGCGTGGCTGATCCGAGAACCGGCATGAATCGCGGCAAGGGGGACAATTACCTTACCGGCGGTCACTATGGTGTTGTGCCATGGGAGAGCCCTTCCGGCGCCGTCCCATCCTCTGGAAGCTACGATAACGGCCGCTGGTCTGTCGCGGATCCGCGCATGCCTTCGCCGGAACAGAAGCTGGTAGCAGTCATCCGCGCGCTGGACGGCACCTATCACCGCCCCTTCACCACGCTGGAAATGGCGGCGCTGCAGTCGCTGATCGAACCGGAAGAGTTTCTGCTGTTGGATGGAATGAACGATCAAACGTGGCGCGAGCATATCGGCAACTGCGTGCCGCCTGATGCCGCCGAGGCGATATTCTCCGAAATCGCGCGTGCGCTCCTGCTCACCTGGTCGGGCGAAACTTTCCTGCTTTCAGCAGCGCCGATCTGGGTCCAGCCGATGGCGATTGCTATCAGCCTGGCCACAGAGGATCAACTATGACCGCGTTGCACTTCCTGTCCAGTGCCGTGCGAACGCACCAGAAGTCCGTGGTCGCTCAGGAACTGATACCAGAAGAAAATCGCGTCGTCGATCATTGCCTTAGGATCGCGGAGCTTCTCACCGTCGTCCAAGTACCAGAACGTGAGCTCGCGGTCTGTGTCCTCCACGAGGAACTTGAGGTGTTCTGTGGCGATATGGGGATCAGGGTTGTTCTCGATAGTTTGATGCTTTGCCGCATCGGCTACCTCGCGGCACAGAGCGAGTGCCTGGCAGTTTTTTTGCAGATGAGCGCGAAATTTTCGGCCAGCGTCACGCGTACCGGCAGTGTCCCCCAAAACTACCGCCAAGCGCTCTTTAGGAAGGAATGCGAGCACCCAGTCCGCCATATGCCAAGCCGTGATAGCGCAGTTCATTGCTTGGTAAGTCAGTTCTTCGTGGCGCGCGACCGGTATCTGTTTAAGTTGTTCGAAGTCCCACTCCAGCTTATCAAGGAAATCACGTGGCGTTTTGATCGCGAATGTCTTGTTCTGGTGCATGTGATCCTCAGCTCAAATGCCGGTTTATCAGCGATGAAGTCACTGTATGTCTTCCGCGCTCAGCGTCACGTACTGCAGCATCGGCGCCGGCAGCTTGCGGCGAACCGCGGCCGCGATCTTGGAATGGTGCTGGGTGAACATCTGCACCAGGTTGTTGCTGGTCAGGCCGCCGATGCTGACGAGGACGTCCTTTGCGATGAAGCCCGGCCGCACGCTGCCGTTGAACTTGATGATGAAGGCGACGCGGTTGTCGCCGGTGTCGCGCGGCAGCTCGATACTGAAATTTTCGGTCATGGCTTCGATTGCATGGTGGTGACTTCAGGCATGTCGGCTGAGCGACCAGCCCTCGTGGTCGTCATTTCGGTCATCGGTATATGTCCACCTTGTGTCGCATACGTTGCACTCGAAATCAGATACGCGCGCCTTCGCCTGGCCGATACCCATTTTTACGCTTCTAGGTTCGCCGATTGGAATCAGGCCAGCATGCCCGTCGGCACCTCGTTTGCTCAGCTGAATAGCTCTGCAGGTGTCGCACATTTCCATGATATCCCCCTTATGAGAACGGAAATCCTACCATGATCAACGCATACCCTCTCCAATGGCCAGCCGGCTGGACCCGTACAAAGTCCGGACACTGGAAGAATGGCAATTTCCGCAAACATGGAAAATGGATTTCGGTTGTCGAGGCGATCCAGCGCGTCCTCGACGAACTTGCCCGCATGGGAATCGACCGCCAAGACGTAGTGATCAGCACCAACGTGAGAACCCGGCTCGACGGCCTGCCGCGCAGCGGGGAAAAGGAACCTGACGACAGCGGTGTCGCAGTCTACTGGGAGACGAGCACCGGCGGCCGCCGCGTGATGGCCATCGACGCTTACCGGACCGTAGCCGACAACCTGGCAGCGGTGGCCGCCACCCTCGACGCCATGCGCGCGATCGAGCGCCACGGCGGCGCGGTGGTGCTGGAACGCGCCTTTACCGGCTTCACGGCCCTGCCGGCGCCCGGCGCCAAGCGCACTTGGCGCGAGGTGATGACCTTCGGGGAAAGCACCCCAACCCGCGAGCAACTGAAGCAACGCTACCGCGAACTGGCCAGCATCCGCCATCCAGATAAGGGCGGCAACGACGCGGCGATGTCGGAATTAAATTTGGCACTGGCTGACGCGGAACGGGAGGTGGCGTGAGGAAACCCTATCTCTCTCAATGGTCATCGTCCACCGCGCTGGCGCGATCGCGATCGAGACGTCGAATGATCGCTTCCACTATGGAGCGAAAACGTTCGGCGTCTACTGAAGTAATTGTCCGTCCAGTTTCATGCGCAGCCATATTACGTAGTTCTCTCAATTCCTGTATCGACCTGAAGTCGCCATCGGAAAGGAACTCGCTTTCCAAAAGAGACCGAAGAGCGGTATTAGACACGGGTGGCATCGTCACCCCGGCACCAAGACCTGTACGAATGAGAAGGTCTCGAATCGATGCCTCCAGTTCCTTCCAGGCTTCCATGATTACGCCGGTGGGGTTGGCGAGCAGCGCGAGCGGATCCCGTTCAAGCACCGGTGCAGGAGCTGCAATGCTATATAGAACCCTATCGTCCTGCGCCTTCACGGCCTCCCGAGCCTCTGCCACTGTCCTGGCTTCGACCATTTCGAGACCACTCCTAAATTCAGCCTCAATTCCGGGCATCGTGAGTTTGGTTACTTTTGCAAATAGCGTCACCACGTGCTTTCTCAGGACGAGAAGCGAAACCACCGCAACGAGGGGCCACGCCAAGGAACTTGTCAGTGCTGCTATGAACTCAAGCCATCCCATTTTCAGTCCCCTCATTTTTATGCGAGGAATCCTAACATGAAACAACGCCCTGTCCTTTTCTGCGGCGGCATGGCGCCGCCGGAGGTCTGTCGTGATCTGTGGGAATCGATCAAGGGCGTCGGCAGCTGGGCGGCCAATCCACGGGTGCGGGTCGTGGAATTCAAACGGGTGATGCCTTGAACACGCCGGCCCGGGTAATTCGTCTTCACGACGCGCCCGACTATCTGGGCATGGACAAGAATCGATTTAACGCTGACGTCCGCCCCGCCCTCATCGAAATACCAGTCGGCGACCGCGGAATCGGTTTTGACCGGCTTGACTTGGACCAGTGGCTGGACGACTATAAAGCCCGCAACGGACGTCCAGGTCGCAAAATGAAGGAAGCAACAACATGCGAACAAGGACAAGGGGCATTCAAACGGCCCCAGACGGGTGCAAAACCGTCAACAAGCAGTACAAGGGCAGACGAATTTTCGGACGCCTTGGAGACGTCAGCCAGGCCGCAGCCGAGGAATGGCTCAAAGACCAGCAGGAAAAAATCGACATCCAAAGTCGACGAAGTTCTGAAAGATTGTTTTGCGATGGCGCAGCGCAGTACTTGATTGACTGCCGGAAAAAAGGTGTCAAGAGCATTGCGGACATCGCGTGGCATATCAGTCTGCTGCTTCCGGTGGCCGGCAATTTGCCGCTCGAGCAGGTCCACAATGGCACGTTCGATGATTTCAAGGAAGAACGCGTCGAGGTCGATGAGGTCAGCCCGACGACAGTAAATAGAACGCTGGAAGTGGCGCGCACGATCCTGGTCAGGTCAGCGCGGGTATGGCGGGACGATGCGGGAAAGCCTTGGCTTGCCACCGCACCGCTGATTGAAATGTTGGACGAGAACCGCCGCAAGCCGTACCCGATCAGCTGGGAACAGCAAAAGGCGCTGCTTGCGGAGCTGCCACCTCACCTGGTGAAACCTTGCTTATTCGCCGTGAACACCGGCGCACGCGAGGAAAACGTTTGTGGGTTGCGATGGAAATGGGAACGCAAAATCAAGGAACTCGGGCGCAGCGTGTTTGTGGTTCCTGGTACCGAGACGAAGAATGGGGAGCCTTTCGTTATCATCCCCAACGACGTGGCGATGAACGTCGTCGACTCATGCCGCGGGGACCACGACGAATTCGTGTTCGTCTACACCGATGAGAAAAAAGGGCTCGACCCGGATCGGATGGAGAGGCTGAACAATCGGGCGTATCGCAAGGCAAGGAAGCGGGCCAATCTGGAACAGGTGCGCATCCATGATTTGCGGCACACCTACGGCTCGCGGCTGCGCGACGCCGGCGTGTCGGAAGAAGATCGAGCGGTGCTGATGGGGCATTCGACCGCCAGCATGCCGTCGCACTACGCGGCGCCGACGATCAAGCGCCTGGTCGAGCTGGCCAACAGCGTGCAGCACACGCGCGACACGATTACGTTGCTCAGGGTCGTAAATGGGTGATGGGAAAAAGTCGCGCAGAAAGTCGCGCAGCAAATAAAAACGGCCTAGATCGTGATGATCTAAGCCGTTGATATTGATACAGATATTTTGGTCGGAGTACAAGGATTCGAACCTTGGACCCCCTGGTCCCAAACCAGGTGCGCTACCGGGCTGCGCTACACTCCGAGAAGCGAGATAAT
>Ga0209435_100076_pt1 | contig 52958 bp, 58 predicted proteins | sample AraplaCL_Col_mLB_FD_184260 | JGI IMG/M metagenome (GOLD analysis project Ga0209435, IMG submission 184260) | Arabidopsis root microbial communities from the University of North Carolina, USA - plate scrape CL_Col_mLB (SPAdes) (version 2) | ecosystem: Host-associated > Plants > Roots >... | reverse complement strand
CGAAGAAGCCGTAAGCGCCGACCGCATACACCAGCGCCGGCACCGCGATCACGGTATAGGCGGTATAGAAGTCGCCGCCGACCAGGAACCAGGTAATCCAGGTGCCGAAGTTGCGGCCGCCCAGACCCCATTCGTCGAGGTGCGCGCCCTTGTTGGCGGAACCGCCGCTTTGCCAGCGCGAGGCCCAGAAACCCATCACGGTGACAAGTGCAAAGAAGAAGATGAAGACGCCGAGCGCCGTCCAGTTGATGGAAGAGGAATTCATCATTCGATTCCCTTTCTGAGGCCGTCTTTATAGACGATCCAGATGATCAGCGCGGTCAGCGGAACCCACATGAACTGATACCAGTAGAAAAAAGGAAAGCCGAACAGCGCGGGCAATTCGTCGTTGTAAAACGGGACCCACAATAGACCAATGAACGGCAACAGGAGTAAGAGCCGCATAGAAATTCTCCTCATACTTTTGGTGGAAGGATTGTTATTAAAATTGCAGCGCAATTATAGTAAGAATCGCTGGCTTCTGTTTGCGGCGCGGCATTGTTTCCGCGATTTGTCGGGCTTCGAAAGCCGCCATGGGCTTCGGATGGCAGGGTTCAGTGGTTGTCGACTTGCTTTTGCAACGCGATGAATATCACGAAATAAAAGGCAATGAGAGATATTGGAGATAAGTCATTCGTTTTTTTGTCAGTGCGCCGTCAGTTTTATAAAACACGCAAAAAGGCCGCCGGAGAGTGCCGGCGGCTGCGTGTAAGTGGTTGAGCAATTTCAGTTCTTGCCGCCGGACCCGGGTTTGTCGTAGACATGCAAAGTGCGCAGGCAACTCTGCACCGCTTCCTCAAACGAATACACGACCTCATGTGCACCCGCCATGGCGTTGTCCTGCAACTGCAATTGCTCGAACGGACTGGCGATCTGCAGCACCAGTTGTTTGACGTGAGGCAGGCGCTGCTGCATCTGGATCAGCGCCGATTCGATCTGCGCCTGCTCCTTGGCCGGCTCGATGCTGACCAGGCAGAACATCGCCACGATGCCGGGGTTGACGTCGGGCGGCGGCGCGTCGCCCATTTCGCCAAGCGTGACGTGGCGGCCGTCGACGTTTTGCTTGCGCAGGATGCGCACCAGGATTTCCGCCGCCAGTTCGTCGGCGCCGGAACCGGCGCCGATACCCAGCACGATGGTGCCGGCCGGGACGTCGAAGGAGCCTTGCGTGCCGCCGATGACGGCTTCGCGGCGACGGCGCAGCTGGCGGCCGATGTTGACGTCTTCCAGCATGGAGATGCGGGTGTACTGGCGCCACCATTTCGGATTTTCTCCGAGCGCTTCGATGACGGAGGCGATGGCGCTGCCGACTTTCAGTTGTTCGCTCTTGCCGATCGCGTTGGCATCCAGATCCGCGCGCGCCAGATGCAGCGCCGGCACCAGCACCGAATCGCAATAGGCTGCGAAGGATTTGCGCTTCAGGATCTGACGTGCACTGGCGATGATTTCCTGCGTGTCGCCGGAGAGGGCGCGTTGATAAAAGTTTTGCGGCAAGGTGAGCGCGGGAATCTCGCCGAGCAGGATTTCAAACATGTTGAGCGCGCGGAAATATCTGCCCGCCACCACCAGGCACAAGGTCAGCGGCGTCGACAGCACCAGCCCGACCGGCCCCCAGATCCAGCTCCAGAAGATCGCGGCGATCACCACCGACAACGGCGACAGACCGGTGGTGTGGCCGTACAGCTTGGGTTCGACCAGTTGCGCGAACACGACTTCGATCACCAGGAACAGCAGCAGCGTCATCACCGCCAGCGACCAGCCCGGCGAAATCGCCGCCGCCAGCAAGGTCGCGCAGAAGGCGGCGATCCACACGCCGACATAAGGGATGAAGCGCAGGATCGCGGCCATCGCTCCCCACAGCAAGGCCTGCGAAAGGCCGAGGATGCTCAGGCCTGTCCACACCAGCACGCCGACGCCGATGTTGACGGCGAATTGCGACACGAAAAAGCGCGACAAGCGCTCGCCGGCATCGTTGACGGCAATGGTCGTGGCACGCAGGTCGTTGCCGCCGGCCAGGCGGATGAAGCGGTCGCGCAGGGCTTCGTGTTCCAGCAGGACGAAGATCAGGACCACGAAGACGATGCCGGCGGTTTCCAGCGGCGCCCAGACCGATGACACGATGCGCGTGAGCAGCTGCAGCGGTTTTTGCGGCGGCGCATGGATTTCGACGGGGATGGGGCCTGTGCCGTTGCTATTGCCGCGCAGCGCGGTGCTGCCCGGCGTCCTTGTGCTGCCGGCGTCCTTGTCGTCGGAGAGATGCTCGATCCAGCGTCCGGCCTGGCCGTTGAGCTCGCCCAGTTTTCCCAGCGTCAGCTGATCGAGCACCGAAATCTTGCTGCGGATGGTGTCGGCATATTGCGGCAGGCTGGCGCCGATGCGCACCACCTGCGTGCCGATGGCCAGCCCGACCGCCGCCAGCGACAGCGCCAGTGTCACGACGGCGACGCCCACCGACAGCGTTTGCCCCAGGCCGAGCCGGCGCAGGCGATGGATGAAGGGCGTGATCAGCAGGCTCAGGATGATGGCGAGCGTGATCGGGATCAGGACGTCGCGGCCGAAATACAACAGGGCCAGGACAGTCGCCGTGCCGAGGATGCCGGCGACTTGATTGGATTGGCGCCGGGGTTCTTGTTGATTCGACAAGGAAGGGACCTCTGGAATGATTAGACTGACCGATGATCGGCATGGGATGCCATGAAAGCATGCATTTCACTTTGCCAACTTTATCATGCGAAAGCGATCCGCTTCCGGAGCAAACTTGTTGGCGCCGGATGGCGAATAGAAGTACCGCTGTTCGGGTTTTCAAAATACTATGCTGCTGGAGCTATTTTTTATTTCACCCGGGAATCATGTCTGACAAAAAGAACGTCTTCACAGGCGGGCGAGCGCGGTTTTTCATTGCGTTCATCGCGCTGGCCATTGTTATTCTTGAAATGTGGGGAATAGGCTATAGCCGCAAGGTACAAATAGAGGAAAGCCGGGCATCCATCTCGAACGTGACGCGCGCGCTGGCGCAGCATGCCGAAGATACCCTGAAAGAAGCCGTGATCATCATCGGCGACGTACTCGAACGATTGCCGCGCGACGGCGCATCGTCCGCAGGACTGGAACGCACGCATCAGGCGCTGCGGGCGCGACTGGCTTCCTTGCCGCAAATCGACGGTCTCTATGTGCTGGACCGGGACGGCAATCTGATCATGACGTCGCAGGAAAAACTCAACAAGGAATTGAACGGGCGCGACCGCGCCTATTTTCGCTACCATCAGAATCATGTCGATCCCGGCACCCACATCGACGTGCCGATACAAAGCAGGTCGACAGGGCGTTGGGGATTTACGGTCAGCCGCCGCTACAACATGCCTGACGGCAGTTTCGGCGGCGTCGTCGTCGCCAACATCGATATGGGCTATTTCGAGAAATTCTATCGGACCTTCGACATCGGCAGCGACGGCGCGATCGTACTGGTTCGTTCGGACGGCATACTCCTGTATCGCCGTCCCATGCGCGACGAATTTGCCGGCAAGAACATGACCGGCACCGCCTTGTTCCGCCAATACCAGGAAAATGCGCTGACAGGTTCCGCGCTCATCAAGTCGTCGCAGGACGGCGTCACGCGCATCAACGTCTATCGCGGCGTTGCAAGCTTCCCCTTGTTCGTGGCGGTCGCGATGTCCGAAGATGAAATCCTGTCCGACTGGTGGCGCGAGTCCCTTTTGCACGGCGGCAGCGTCGCATTGCTCCTGGTTGCATTGCTGTACGCAGGCAACAGATTGATCACGCAGGTCAGCCAACGCTCCAGGACCGAGACCACTGCACTGGATGCACAGGCGAAAGCCGAGCGGCTCAGCCAGTCGCTGGAACAGCTTGCCTTGCGGGATGACGTAACCGGCTTGCCGAACCGCCGTCAATTCGATGCGCTGCTAAAGAGCGAGCTCGATCAGGCCAAGGACCGGCAGGCGGCGGTGGCGCTCATGATGATGGATATCGATCATTTCAAGGTATTCAATCATCTGTATGGGCATGTCGGCAGCGACGACTGCCTGCGCGCCATCGCCGGCGCGATCAGGACGAACCTGAGGCAATCGCCTTACCTTGCGGCACGCTACGGTGGCGAGCAGTTCGGCATCATCCTGCCCAATTGCACGTTGACGGCGGCAGTGGGTTTTGCCGAACGATTGTGCGAAGCGACCCGCGGCCTTGCGATCCCCCATTGGGAAAGCGACGACGGCGTCGTCACCGTCAGCATCGGCGTGAGCTGCCTGGACCCGGTGGATGAGAACGACCTTGGCGCCGATCTGATACGCTCGGCCGATCATGCCCTGCAGATGGCGAAGCAACGCGGCCACGATCAGGTGGCCAGTTTTTCGTTGCCGAAAATCGCCAAAAAATAAGCGGCGCTCCAGAACCTGCCCTGCAATCACTGCGGCCTTGCCGCGGGCGCCGGAAAATGAAAACGCCGCCGGTGATGCCGGCGGCGTTTTTTCATTCACTGCTGCCGGTCGCTGCCGGTGTTGCAGGATTCTCTTGCTGTTTCTTCGCTATGTTCAAGCAGCCAGCGCCGGGTAGTCGACATAGCCTTCCGCACCGCCGCCGTACATGCCTTCTTCCCTGAGCGGGTTGAGCGGCTTGGCTTCGCGCAGGCGACGCACCAGGTCGGGATTGGCGATGAACAGGCGGCCGAACGCCACGGCGTCGGCCAGCTTGTCGCCCAATACCGATTGCGCTTCGGCGCCGGTGAAGCCGTTGTTGACCAGCAAGGCGCCCGGGAAACGGCTGCGCAGCGCGGCATAGTCGAAGCTTGCACCGGCCGGTTGGCGTGTGCCGCCGGTTTCGCCTTCGATGACATGCAGGTAAGCCAGACCCAACGGTGCGATCTGTTCCACCACGTAGTTGTAGAGCGCCTGCGGCTGGCTGTCGATCGGAGTGTTGCCGAAGGTCGTCATCGGGCTCAGGCGAATGCCGGTGCGGCCGCCGCCGATTTCCTTGACGACGGCTTGCATGACTTCGACCAGCAGGCGCGCGCGATTGGGAATGCTGCCGCCGTAGGGGCCGCTGCGATCATTGATGCTGTCGCGCAGGAACTGCTCCAGCAGGTAAGTATTGGCGGCATGCACTTCGACGCCGTCGAAGCCGGCATCGATCGCATTGCGCGCGGCCTTGCGATAGTCCTCCACCAGTCCCGGCAGTTCGTCGTCGCGCAGCGCGCGCGGCGTCGACACATCGATATAGCCGTCGGCGGTGAAGGTCTTGGCGTTGGCGGCGCGGTTGGTCGACGAAACCGGCGCTGCGCCGTCCGGCAGCAGCGAGCTGTGCGAGATGCGGCCGACGTGCCACAGTTGCAGCACGATCTTGCCGCCGGCGGCATGCACGGCATCGGTGACGTCGCGCCACGCGGCGACTTGTTCCTGAGAATGGATGCCCGGCGTGCCGATATAGCCTTGAGCCATCGGCGAGATTTGGGTGGCTTCAGCAATGATCAGCCCGGCGCTGGCGCGTTGGCGATAGTACTCAACCGTCAGCGGACCCGGCTTGAGACCTTCGATTGCACGGCTGCGCGTCAGCGGCGCCATGACGATGCGATTGGCGAGGGCGATATCGCCGAACTGGATGGGATCGAACAGGGATGTCATGAAATATCCTTTAGCAAGAAAAAAGACAGCGGTGCTTCACTGTCTTAGTAACGGTAACCAGAAAATACGGCTCGCAATAACGCGACACGGGTCCATGATACCTCAAAATTAGACCGGTCGTCTAATGGCAAGAATTTGCTTGTCAGGGCGAAGAGAAAGGTGGCGACGAGCAGGGTATTTTCAAGCCTGCAGAGGGCAAGGCGCAGCCAGGGGGATGCGGCGGAAGGTGAGGCAACCGGACAGGCCTCTGCCTGTCCGGGTTGGGGGAGGGGCGTTACTTGGCAGCCGACAACATGCGTTCGACATAACGCGCAAGTATGTTGGTTTGTTTCTAAGTATTTGATTCGTAAATGTATTTTGTTTTTCGATGTTTTCTGTACCGTCGAAAATACCGTCGAATCGGTGAGCTGTTGTGATATCGGTTGAGAGCAGTTGAGAATCAACGGCTTTTTTCGCGATATTTGATGCTCATTTACTGACCATCTTTTTGCGTTGTTGAAGTCGCCGCTTGCAGTCATCTTATTCGATTAAATCAATCTGTGATTGTTGCCGCCGTAGTCCGGTAACACTCCTGTCAAGTCACTTCGTTTTTCAATTTTAGTACGTACGCGCCTTCGGCGATTTTAAATCCGGTCTTTCGGAGGAATGCGTCCGTCTATCTACAGCAGAGGAGTATTCGTGAGCACTTACCGTCTCGATGTTTTCACTATCACGGCAGAACCAGGAAAGAAATATTTTGATGAGAGAAAGAGTCAAGTTGGAGATGAGTTTGAAAAAGTTAAATCTCTAGCCGAAGCGCTGCTTATCGTTTCTGTATTGCGCCAACGGCCACCGTTGTTCAAGCTTGGTCAAATTGTTGCTACGCCCGGTGCTATAGATTTGTTGGATAGATCCGGCGTCAACGCGAATGAACTCTTGTTGCGTCACAACGGCGGAGACTGGGGTGATATTTGCGCTCAAGATGCAGCGGCGAATTCACAAGCGGTTGAGCATCGAGAGCGAATTCTCTCAGTGTATAAGCTTGGCCCGAAGAAAGAATCGTTATGGGTCATCACGGAACATGATCGAAGCGTGACGACATGCTTACTGCCGGAGGAGTATTGAGATGGCGACTCTACCGTACATTCAGCAGCGCTTTCATCCACGACTGAAAATCGGCTATACAGCGTTGGTCGAGATTGGTAAGAAGACTGTGCCGGTGCATTGCCGTCAAGGTGAGATTGATGGTGCTTGTGGCACGTACAGTGCAGCGTCGGCGCTGACTATTCTTGGGAAGATCAGTGATCCGGCTCGACTGGCTGATAGACGTTCTGGAGTCGCTGCTCGACTTTGGTCGGCAGCACGGAAAGTCTATTTTGATGGGATCGGTGTCAAGTCACTGGCCGATCTATTGGTATCCCTAGATGCCGGTCTGCGAATTGAGGTTAGTGCACGATCGCATACCGGTGTGCTTGAATTTACTCAGTCCGAATTGGATGCTGGACGGCTCGTGTTGTTGGCATGGAGAACTCGAAGATACACTCAGCGACATTGGGTGCTCGTCGTCGGCGTGGAAGGAGTGCAAGTTGATGATGCTTTTGCTGCGCAGACGTATCTTTGCCTAGACCCTGGTTCTTACCATCCACAATTATGCGGCTATAACGGACGCCTGGAGTTTAGTCAGCGTATACCAGGTCATAGCTCGAAGTTTGTTCGTTACTTCACCGCGGATGCCGGCGGATCGCTTTCCGTCTCATTTTCCGGAGCTGTATCCATTGGCACCATCGACTAAGTCAGCGTAAGCGAGACTTGGCGGCTTTCGGCTGCGGTTCGGCTTGGTTGGTTCGTCTGACGAACTCACCGTCTGGAGCCAACGATATATCCAGCGGCTCAAATAATTTGGCCAAAGTGATATTCAAGCTAAAGCAGATATTTGCCAATGCCAATACAGACGGATTGGCAATCCCGCGCTCAAGTGTGGAAATGTAAGTCCGATCAATTCCAGCTTCAAACGCCACGGTCTCCTGAGATTTATTCACAGCAATACGCAGCTTCTTCAGGCGCTTTCCAAGTTCAACGCTCACCGGATTGCGCTTATTTGCGGTCTTTTTGACCGGATTCTCAACAACATCAACTAGTGGATTGTCCATGGGAGACGATCATGCCCATCTGACGACTAATTAACGACGGAGTAAACACTTCATTTACTTGTAGAATATATTCGACAATAATATGACGCGTTTATAGCTCTTCTACAGCAAAACTTAATAAGGAACAGCAATGAAAATAACTCTAAAAGCAGGCGTAGTCTCGCTTTTGCTCTCGGCGAGCGCACACGCCGAACTGCCAAACTTGTTTAACAAGGCACGTGATTTAGTGACTGGGGCGGTATCAAAGCAGTCGGCACCGGCAGAGCAGCAGAATTTTGGCGCTGACATTGTTGGCACTCCACCTAGTCAGCCAACGCAAGCCAGTCCGAACGGACCAGGCTATTTCACTAAACAGCAGTTCTTCGAGGATGTGCGACGAGGTGAGATGGCGGACTACGGGAAAATTGCAAACTACGGTGTGTATCCGAGCAAGCAGTTGGTCTACGCCATTGGTGTGATCTTGGAAAAAGAATACGGCACGCCGATTCCGAATTGGGACGGTAAGAATCGATTTGCAGGCGGTAGTTCGCAAGCGACGTGCGATAACACCTTGCTCAAACAAGATATCCACACTCTCATACAAGCGGTCACCAAGAATCGTATGAGCTTATTGAGCAAGCAGCCACCGGCCTTCGTTGGTGTGGCTAGCCCAGAAGATGCTCAGTTTATTAACGATATGTTCCGCCGTATCGCTAGTGAATGTCGGTTGGCCGCAAATCAAACGGCGCCCTTCATTAAGACTCTTGGTCAGTTGATGACCGAATACGCCAAAGTCACAGATGAATATGTGGCGCAGCAGCGGATTCTGTACGGCCACCAGTATCAACAAGCCACTGCGCAAAAGAAGCTGGAAGACCAACAGCGAGCAGATACGATTCAGCGGCAAGAAGCAGCGCGGAAAGCGGCTGAGCAGTCGCAAATCGATGCTGACCGCCGTCGTATCGAAGAAAAAGAACGCAAAGCCAAAGAACAAGACAAGAACCGGGTTGCCGGTTAAATTCAGAAAGCGCACACGAAATGAAAAAAACAATCACGTCATTTGCATTGACCATTGCCGTAGTGTTAACCGGATGCAGTAACAAGCCACCAGCATGCGGCGATGAGAAGTCGATCACGGCAATACAAAATCTTCTCACCAACGCAATTCAGAAGAATGTACAGAACGACGTGGCATATCAAAGCGATCCAACGCCGGCAGCTGCTTTCTTCAAGACATTGAAATTTGTAGTAAGCACTATAACCAGCGATGGCTACGACGAGAAGGCTAAGCGTTTCAGTTGCCATGCAAAGCTAGATACATCGTTCTTGGATCGAGAAGGCCATGCTGATATTAACTACTCGACGCAGAGGACCGAAGACAAAAAAGATGACTTCCTAATCAAAATAGAAGAAGGGCAGCGGCTGATTAATGAAGTAAGCCGTTATGCCATTGACTATGTTGGTCAACGAAGACTCGCTGGAAAATGGCGTGGCACATACAGCTGCAACGGTCTTGATGGTGAAACGAGCGGAGCCAAGGCTGGATTTTCTCAACCAGTGACGCTTGAAGTTCAAGACTATGCCAAAGCCAAGCTAGAACGCGTCACAGCTGCTGGAGGTGTCGAAAAAATGGACGGACAGTTTGATGATAAGGACCAGTTGGTGCTTCGTGGTATTGGAAGAAATACGCCTGACGACCAATGGCGTGTCTATTTCAAGGGAGCGATGACGGACAACAAGTTTTCCGCGGCCGGTCAACTGACAGACGATTCCGGCCAGCGCGTCTTCAGAACGTGCCAGTTGCAATTGGCTCGCAACATTAATGAGACCTCAACCGGGAAGTAACGTCATATCGAGGTAGTAAAGCATTTCGCATCTGGCTGTCATTCGGAATGATCCCTATTAAGATCAATTAGAACGACGAGCCAGATACTTCTTCTATTGCGTCAAGCCTCACACTAATAGGAAGCTAACAATGAACCTTATTATAAAAAAAATGGAGTGCATTACTTGCGCTCGGTTGCCTTTGCCTTGCTGCGAGAGCAGGAGACGTGATTCCGTTTGTGTCGCTGGATGCTAGCCATCCACTTAACGTCTCTGGTGAGCTATTTCTGCCGCAAAACATGTCTGGACCTGTTCCAGCGATGGTCATCATCCACGGTACTGGCGGAAAAGATGACCGTACAGAGTACTTCGCCAAAGAACTGCCGAAGCACGGCATAGCCGCTTTCGTCGTGGACTACAAAACTGGCGTCTTTCGTACGCCGACAGACCGACCACCAAATGACTCATTTATTCCGGCTACTTATGCGGCTTTGAAATTGTTGGAATCTCATTCTGAGATCATTCCCGACAAAGTTGGAGTGATGGGGTTCAGTCTGGGTGGGCAGCAGACCATGTCTGCAACGCTTCCCGTATTTAAAACAATGTGGATAGGTGATAGTGCGCCCGGCTTTAGACTTCATGTGGCTTTTTATCCAGGCTGCAAGTTCTACGCACGTAAGCTTGATTCTCTAACTCGTATTGTTGTACCAATCCAGGTTTTTTGGGGGACAGATGACGCTTACGGTGACGGGGAATACTGCCCTAAATTAAAGGAACAGTTGGCGACGATCAGTACAGCGGAGTTGGATTTTGTTGCATTCGAGGGCGGCCATCATGGATTCGATGGCTACAAAATCGGTCATTTCATTGATCCGGCGGCGATCAAGAGCGACGGATATATTCAAGGAAATTCTACGTTCCGGAACCAGGCACGTCAGCAAGCACTTAAGTTCATTGAAAAACACATGAAGTGAACGATTTCATCAAAATAAGAAAGAGAACAGTCATGAGTTTAGACGCGAGGAATAAATCAGCTCTAGTCGGTCCGGTATTGCAGCCAAAGCTAACGCTTAAGAAAGCGATCATGTACTTTGTATGGTTATGCTTGATCTTGAGCATAACCCCCACTAATGTCGTGGCGCAATCGATTCTTCCGACTAGCAAAGATGGCGCAATTGCACCGGATGATTGGCTTATCGGAAAAGGTCGTGCTTGGTTCTATCACGGCCAGTCGGCCGCGATCCCATCAGTGATTGGTAGTCGAGCGCCAACGGTAGAGGAGAAAAAAGTTGTTGATAAAGCGAAGGAGTTGTTCGCTAATCGACCTGCGAAGGTAATTGCGCTGATCGACGGAAGAGACGTTGTCTACAAGGATTTCAAAGCTCCGGCCGACGATGACTCGTATCTGTTTAGCTTTAGTATGGGGAAGACAATTACAAGTATGGCCGTTGGCAAAGCTATCTGTGCTGGAAAATTGCAACTGACTACTCGCGCAGATGAACTCATTCCCGAGCTCAAGGGAAAAGCGCTTGGTATGGCTACGGTACGTGATCTACTCCGCATGGCATCTGGTACAACTGGCGGTGACTCAGACGCTACTATGCTAACACCCGCACAAAACAAATTGTGGAGTGAAGGGCGGTTGAATCTTCTAGACACGATTGTTGAAGATCGGCTTTCAGCTGCAAAAAAGGGAGTGTTTTCGGTTTACGCGCCGGGTGAGCAGTTTTGGTACAAGAGTACTGATCCCGTTACGCTCGGAATCATGATCAACCGTGCCACCAGAACTACATTTGCAAAATGGACGACTGAGAATGTTCTCCAACAAGCTGGAATTTCAAAACCGGTAATCATAGGTGAGGACAAATGGGGACAAGCACAAGCTGATGGAAATTATCGAATGGTGATGGACGACTGGATCCGGTTTGCGATGTGGGTCAAAGAAAGTTCAACTATCGAGGGGTGTTTTGGAGACTATGTTCGGCAAGCGACGATGACGCAAATAAAGAATACCCAGAAAAATGCCGGAAAACTGTTTGACGGCTATGGCTTTCTTACTTGGACGGATACGTCTCATGCTAAAAATACTTATTGGGCAGTTGGTTATGGTGGGCAGAGGATTGGTTGGAGTCAAGAAAATAGCAAAGCACTTATTGTATTTTCAAACGCAGAAAATTGGATTGAGGAACTCTATGAGTTGGAGAGAATTTGGTCGGCTGTTGTTCACTAATAGAGATCAGTACGATTCGTGTGCAATTAAGCAGAAAGCCAATGGCCGTAGATCACTTAACGTCTCTCGTTTCACCGTGCAAAAAGCAGTGTATGAAATAATGTCGCTTAAATTAACACTCGCACAACGATTTATATCGTTCACCCAATAACGAGATGGGAAAACTGAATTCTCTTAGCCCTCGCGATAAAGTTCTCGACGAGGCTGATTTTGTGCACTTATAATTCTGTCCAATTGGTCTATAACGCCCGTCGGACGTGACTTGTATTTTTTATTTGAAAAGCAGATGTCAAGAATAGTAAAACCCGAGGAAGACGTATTTCAATCCATACTTCCTCCAGAATTTCATAGATATTACAGCGACGCTAGAGCAGTTCCTTTAATGGATAACTGCGTTGATTTGATCGTTACCTCTCCGCCGTATTGGCAAAAACGTGACTATGGATATCCAGAGCAAATTGGATTGGAAGCAACGCCGCAAGAATTTGTGACGAACATGGTCGACTGCATGCGCGAATGGCGTCGTGTAACTACAAAAACAGCTTCCGTGTTCATAAATATAGGCGATTCATATTGGAATAAAACGTTAGCGGGCGTTCCTGGCCGGCTAGAGGCCGCCGCGATTGATGATGGATGGATAGTGCGAAACCGCATTATCTGGACAAAAGATACAGGTATGCCTGACCCGGCCAAAAATAGATTAGCCGGACGCCACGAATATATTATTCATTTCGTTAAATCTTCCAAATACTATTACGATTTGGTTGGTTACTCAGAAGCCATTGGAAATGGAACAAATCCAGGCGATGTGTGGAACATTCCTCTGAAACGAAATATGGGAGACCACTTGGCTCCCTTTCCAGACGAGATCGTACGTAGAGCTATTTTATTGGCATGTCCACCGGCGACCTGCCCAGTATGTGGTCATATTCCAGAACGTGTTCTAGAGAGAACTGCGGAATTGGATCCAAGTCGTCCGCAAGCAAAGCGTGCTATGCAGCTGGCAATCGAGCATAAATTAACACCGGAGCATATTGCAGCTATTCAAGCTACGGGGATATCTGATGCCGGTAAAGCTCTTAAAGTACAGACAGGTACAGGGAGAAATACAGCGGTAGTTCAGCAATTGGCACTAGAAGCAAAGGCCGCTCTGGGGGGGTATTTTCGCGAGTTTACGTTCGCCAAGAAAAAAACGGTTGGGTGGACGAGCTGCGGATGCAACAAGCCGTTGGTCCCAGGGGTTGTCCTTGATCCGTTCATGGGTACCGGCACCACGCTAAAAGTGGCGAGAAAAATGGGGCGCACAGCCCTAGGCATTGATCTCGCCCCAGAAACAGACGATCATGTATGGAGTCCACTGTGAAAATAGGTCTTCATGCCAACAATAAACGACAATACGTACTTTCTAAACACGGAAGTAGTTAAAGCTGCGCTTAAAAATTTGCGAGAAACACAAATTCATCCTGCTTTTGCCGGATATTTGTCTATCAAGCGTGCTGCATGCGCGAAAGACAGCGCAGAGGGCTTCGACCCTAAATTCAAATCCTTCTTTGATGAGTTTTTAGCGGTGGGTGATGGTTCCGCTGAGACTCCTTATATTCTGCCGTTCTCCTTGGCGGGGGCTGAGAGAATTTGGTTTAATTCCAACGTCGCTGGCTCGTACGCTCCAAGTTCTATTCGAGCTAAATCTCCGATCGCTAAGCTTTGCAATATTGAGACTCAAGGGAGAAGTGGCGTTTTTTCTCTGAAGGCGGATTATGGGAAGATGGCTGCGGAGTTACTTCTGAAAGACAAAAAAATAGATCCCGGTTGTTTGGCTGTTTTTCTATATAGAGACTTCAGTTTTGAATTCGATCAGGAGGAGCAGGCAAATAGCAGTATGTTGATCGAGATTTTTCGAGATGAATTTGGTTTTCGGAAGGGCCTGCCAAGCGAAGATTTTCAATTTCAAGACATGTTTGAAGTTTCTGAGAATTTAGATGCCTCTGGAAGTGTTTTGTTCGTCCCTGCGACTGAGGTGCGTATAGATGTTAAATAAAAAAGAAAAATCACGGTCAATGACCTCCGCACAATTAGGTATAGAAGTTTCTGACAATGAGTTTGAGGCACATATGAATTCAGGCGTTGCTCTTGAGAAGATTGACGCTGCTGATCCGATTCTTCAAACGAGTATGAAACTACTTGAGGATGGATTTGCCGGCATCATCTTTACCGGCTCTCCTGGTACTGGAAAAAGTCGATATGCACGTTTAATCGCAGAATATCTGACGGGCTTCGATCCAAATAAAACTTTTTACGTCCAATTTCACCCCGGATATCAATATGAGGACTTCATTGAGTCTTATGTGCCAAATATTAACGGCGGCTTTGAACTAAGACCGAAGGTATTTCTTAAAGCATGTGAGGCAGCGGTGAAATCTGCTTCGACACCCGTAGTGTTAGTTATCGATGAACTTAGTCGCACCGACGTGATACGCGTTTTTGGGGAAGCGTTGACTTACTTAGAGCAACCAAAACGGGGAGTTAGCTTTTACTTAGCGTCGAACATAGAAGTTTTCATACCTAAAAACCTGATTGTAATTGCGACCATGAATCCATGGGATCGAGGCGTAGATGAGTTAGATTTGGCTTTAGAGCGCAGATTCGCGAAAATAAAAATTGATCCAAGTTTGGAGTCTTTAAGAAAAATTCTGGAGCATTCCTCAATTAGTGATGCTCGAAAGCTTAAAGTCGAACAATTTTTCCAAATGGTGTCGAATCATAAAAATCCTCTATGTCGCATTGGTCATGCCTACTTTCAGACCGCGAAGTCAGACGAGGCATTGGCTCGCTTGTGGACTAATCAATTAGTTTTCCACTTTGAACGAGTTCTGAAAACGGATACAGAGGAATTTTCTTCAGTTCAAACTAGTTGGGCCCGCATCTTTGAAGATTAAGTTATGCGTCGAATCGAAATACTAAAAATAAATGAATTCCAGACGATTGACGTTCGGCCAGAACTTATTTCGGAAAATGGGCAGTTGCTGGCATTTTCTGATGTTCTTCAGAAAGACTATTTTCAGGTTAGCTATCGAAACGGAAAAGTAGCGTTACAAGCCCGTGGTTATATCGGCTTGATTCCAATTAACGAATATTTAACGCTAGATGTACGTCCTAAAGTCCCTTTAGCCAATTTAGAACGAATATTACTTTTATCTGGTTATAGCCCCGTTCATCTTTCTAGAACCGATCGTACATATAGTGAACACGAGTACGCGAGTTCGCCTATCGGTATTTTTTTAGAAAATTCGTTTCTGAAATATGCAGAGGAGATCCATGAAAGAGGTCTGTTAAAAAGATACGAGCGGAGAAGAGAAACTGGATTTTTCCCCAAAGGAAAGATTCACTTCGGGCATACTGCCCGCGCTCGATCTAAAGCAGGTACATCTCTGGTCGCATATGAATGGCAAGAACGGCATCCAGATAATATACAAAATAGAATTATTAAATTCTTATTACAGAACATTTTTGAGTCTTCTCGAATATCAAACAATAAAGCTAGAAAGCGCAATATCGCTGTTTGTCTTAGCTACTTTGACCAAATCAAACTTGTAACGCCTTTTGAGATTTTTCAGGAAATTCAAAATATGGATGCCATCCATATTCCCGAGTCGAAGGAACATTATCGTAAAACCCTGCACTTGGCACGGCTGATATTGTTGAATAAGGGATTGGGATTTTCGAGTACGAATAGAAATCTGATTTTAGATAGCCTGATTCTTAATTTAGCGACTGCATTTGAAATTTATGTGCGAGTGACGCTCGAAGACTTGGCAAAAAGAGATGATACGATCAGCGTATTTGATGGGAATAAAGGCGGGCGTCGTGGGAAAAAACCTTTATTAGATAAATCATCCCTTGCTAACTTTTTAGGAGAAGAAGTTCCTGCGACTCCGGATATTTTAATCTACCACGACATACCCGGAGAACGGAGCGTAAACTTAGTGGTGGAGGTGAAATACAAGTCGGTCAAAAACATAGTGGAAAGAGATGATCTAAACCAAGTCGTTTCCTATATGGCATCTTACGGCTCTATTCATAGCCTCCTAGTATTGCCATCCTCATCCAAAGAAAACCTTGGTCTACGTTGTTTAGGGCAGATAGATAATAAAGGGGTTTTTCAATATTTTATTGACTTGAAGAGCCCTGACATAAAAAATGAAGAAGAAAAATTAAAAGATGCTGTCATTTATCTTCTGACTTTATCGCTTTAGGGGGGGCAGCAAGCGGAGCGCGACCTAACATACAAAAAAACATATAGTCTTAGACTCGCTGAGAGAGACGTAACGAAGACGATAGCATTTTTATTTTAGAGAGCGACGGAGTTGAAATGTCGATATTCAGATTTTATTGGCGTATTTTTCTGTTTAATGAAAGTTCACCTGTTCGCCCATCATTAAAATAATACTGGGAATTCAAAATGAATGAAGCGCTTAAAACCGCAATTTCTGCCGGTGAAGTAATTTTGTTTTTAGGTGCTGGTGCATCTAGAGGTTGCAAGGACTCAAAAGGCCTGACGACTTTGGATGGAGAAAACTTGGCCATCAAGCTTGCTGAAAAAGCTTCTCTTCCGTATGCAAAAGAGCCTTTGGATGAGGTATACGCTGCAACTAGATTTCGCTTAAAAAATCGACTTGATCCAATACTAGAAGATTTATTTCTGCATACGCAACCTTCAGACGAATATCGCGATTTGGCTCGGTATGCTTGGCGCAGAATATACACACTGAATATTGATGATGGGCTAGAACGAGCGTTATATAAATCCCCTCAGAATGTTCGTACACGTTTATCTCGTGATTCTCTGCAAGATGGAGATCCATTTTTCGACCGGCTTGATTACGTGAAACTTAACGGCTGTGTAACACGCTTACAAGATGGTGTAATTTTCTCTGCCGCCGAGTATGCCAATGCAGCTAGCGCACATCATCCTTGGTACGATCAGTGTGCATCTGATTTTGTGCAAAGTACGTTTCTTTTTATCGGCACAAAATTAAATGAACCACTTCTAAAATATCATATAGAGCGCTATCAATCGCTGAACAATAAGCGCTCAGGTAGAAGCTATGTAATTACGCCAACTGCGACAGTTATCCAGCAAGGAGCATTAGAGGATTACAACATTCAGCATATCCCAGGGACTTTGAAAGATTTCTGTTCATGGATGAAGATTGAATTTCCTCAGCCCACTCTCCCTATTGATCTAGCTAAGAGAAAATTCCCCCAGTATAGTCAGCTATTAGGGATGACTTCAATAGAACAGAGTAACTATGTCAATTTGTTAGAAGGCGTTACTGTAGTTAAATCGGATATGGCGTTTGCTCAGCCGATAAATTCAACAGGGGCCATCAGGAATTTTTATAAAGGTTTTCCTCCAACGTGGAATGACGTAGTTGAAGGTGTTCCAGCGCGGTTGAGCGTGTTTGAGCAAGCTTTGGCTATTATTCGAGCATCCGATTCTCATTCGTTTATTCCTTTTATTGGGCCGGCAGGTTCGGGGAAAACGACTCTGTTAATGCAGCTTTCCTATGAACTGTGTTTAGATTCAAGATTCAACGTCTATTTTATTTCTCAGCCGCTAAATCAGCTTAAGAAGACTCTGGAGGCGTTGCAAGAAAGTACCCCATTAGATAACACATTGTGGGTTGTGATCGACAATGTGGAGCAATCTGTGGATGCGCTGGACGACGTACTTTCATCAGGAAAGTTAAATCGGACGAAAATACTTTGTGCAACGAGAGAAAATATCTGGAGCTCGCGCCTGAAACAAAAATTATCTAGCGCGGCTAGAAGTCCTATTTTTGTAAAAGAATTTACTCAAGAAGATGCTCTGTTAATTCTGGAGAAGCTACGTCAGTTTGGCTCGTGGACAATTTTAGGGCAGTTGACAGAAGAGGCGCAGATCCATGCTCTTTTTATTAGATCGAAACAGCAACTACTAATTGCTCTCTTGGAAGCAACCTATGGGCGGGGTTTCCAAAAAATTATAGAGGAAGACTATGCAGCTTTACAGTCAAGGCCTGAAAAGTTATTTCTCTTAACCGTCGCAGTTATTACCGATAGAAGTTTTCCGGCTCCAGCAGGCTTAGTCGACCGTGCGTTAGCTCACTTGGGCGTTTTGTCAACTTCCATATTGCTCGCACCTAGTTTGGCTGGCATTGTGTCGCGCATTGATGGGAAATTAATGGTGCGGCATCCTGTGTATGTTCGATATTTATTAGAGCACATAGTTGATCCACGATTGACTGCCGATGCTATAGGGGGCTTGCTACAGGCTTTTGCTCAATATAAGGCACCTGTCATTCAAAATTTAAATAAACTAGAAGCAGGAATTTATAAGAGCCTCATTAACCATAACGTTCTATGGGATTTATTGCAGGGGCGGGGCGATTTAATTATTCCCTTATATCAAGACCTTGAAAAACGCTTCGAAATGGATGGGCTTTTTTGGCTGCAGTATGGTCTCTCATTGCGAGATTTTAAGCGGCAGGGTGAGGCTTTAATCAAGCTGAGGACAGCTTTTTCTGCATATGAGGCAAATCACACTCAACATGCGTTGGGGCATCAGTTATTTATTGTCGCAAATGATATAGATGACGAAGTCGCGGCAAATCGTTTAGTCGAGGAAGCGATAGAATATTTGCGGCCCTTGCAAGATATTATTGAGAGTGATGATACATATCCGATCGTAGTCCTGGCGGAAGGTCATACGAGACATGTAAGAAGGTTCCAGGGTGACGTGAATGCGAAGACTATTGCCAGTGGTTATCTGAGAGAACTCAAAGATAGAGCTGCGGATCAAGGAAACAATACTCGTATCTGGCAGGCCTACAATAATCTTTTCAAGTTCGTATCGACGGGTACATGGACTGATACTAATTAGAAGGAAGCCGTGTCGGTTATTGTGAATTAGTGGGGATGATAATGCGACTTCCTTTTTCTTCATCAAAATATCTTTTTAGTTGTTCGGGGAAGGCGCAAAGAAAGTTTAAAAAAGAAATTGTCTTTTGCAGACTTTCACATTTATAGATATGAGTCTGAAAATCAGATTCAGAATATTTGAGATACTCTGAATCTTCGCCGATTTTGCTTGTCTTCAATCGCCTGCTCAGAACGTAATTTTTTTGAGGTGCCCACGCTTCGTCATCAAGGGGGGGTAGCCATTTTCCATGAACTACGCTATTTCTTATAGAGGTTAGTTTTTCAAATTCACTAAATGTGACTGACAATACCTTCTCATATCCTTTATCTTTAAAATGCTCTGCTAGTAACCCTCAGAGCATTCGTTGTAAAGGATCTGCAGTAAGATTTGCAAGAATTATTTTCTGTAGCGCTCTGTTCTTTAGGCCATTTTCTTCTAGAACCGTGGCAGCACAATCCTCCATTTCGGCGCAGATCATTTCAAACTGGACGCAAAATTTCCCCATAAGTTGATAAAACTTAGTGGAGTTTAATTTTTCCATTTCTTTTCTCCAAATTCTCCGATTTATTCATATCTATTCGTATAGCTAACTTACTCAGACATTCATAAATTTGTGCAAAAAAACTGAACATGAAAAAACTCTTAAGAGATAGGCGATGGAATGCGTTGCAAGAAAGTCAAATCTCTCCGTATCAACCTCAACATGACAGATGTATTTTTAATCGCAGTAAACATAGCTACGAATTTTGCAAATGAGCTTTCATTTCTTCTATTTTCTGTTTTGCGCTAGCTATATCGAACTCAAGTTTATTTATGATCTCCGTGAAGGCAAAAAACACCGTCATATCTGCCCTTGCTAGCTCTCTTTCTCTACGCAAAAAATCTAGCTCTTTGTTGATATCTATTATTCTTTTCTCGTGTACGCCAATAATGACCCTGCATCCGTTTTCGTTATATTGCAACAAATTTGTTCTCCCAAGAATAGGTCCGTTGATCTGAAACATCCTACCAGTGCGGAAAGATAGCGTAAAGCGTCCACCATGAATCGCGTTGAGTCGATTGGCTTTCAAAAGACGTCTATCGATTCATCATCTGAACTTTTATGGTGTGGGGTAGCTGTTATAAGCCTTTGGTGGTATGGGCAGCTTCCAAGATGGCGGTGTTTTCATGTGCCTCCATGAAAAACGAACACTTTGACATGCTATGAAGAGAAATTTTCTCAATGGCCAGAAAATTAGAATCAACCGAATAGTGAAGACCGCTTCCGGCAAAGCGGACCAAGATCTGTGGCGAAAATACACGTGGTGCTCCAAAGATGTTGATGCGTCCGTATTCAACATATCCTCTTCGACGCGACACTAAGAGAGCGAATCATAAAAATAAGGCAAACAGGACGGCTATGAGTACTACTAAGACAGAAATTGAGCAACATTACTTAGAAGCAAACGCGATCTGCAAAACATACCCTAAGTTGAAGTGCATGGAGGCTGCCAATCATCTGATGTATTGCTTCCAACATTTAGGAGCCACTCGCTCCTTGCATATCAATGTTCACGATAAATCATTCAATGGCTACATTGCTTCAAACGGCCGCGATATAGCCCATAATGGAGAGCATTGGGGAGTGATGTTGCACAATCACGTTTTTGATAATTTACACCCTGGGCCAAATAAGCTATCCGATTGGTTAAAACTTTTTGCATATATGGATAAATCTCACAACTTCACTAAAATATGTAAAGGTGATGTTGTTCAGCGAACGTATAAAGATCATCGTGCCTATACCGAGAACATTGACGCAAACTGGTGGAGAGACTTTGAAAATCGTATCCGGGATACAGGAAGGTAGCAGCCTGTTGCGCTTGACTGGGAACTGTCGATCATCGTTCGTAATCGGCAGCAGAAGCTGAAGGTCAATTTGAAAAAATTAGCTTGTTACTTTGATCGTACAAAAATATGAAAACGAACCTTGGCGACTCTAAGCACATCACGGATTTGCCGCGCATCCCAGTTGTCAAGGTTAAATACTAAACGCTCGATTTGAGAAGAGTCCAATGTTGCGGACAGCATCACACGCTTGCTGCCACATTGGCTCTGGCTGCCACCAACCGCATTGACGGTTACGCCAGTAAGCGTTGACGGCGCGAACGTACTCCGAGTGTTTAAACGTCGCTAGAGCGGCTTTAACGCCGTCTTGGCGGCACAATGCATGGAACGCTCTCTCAATCAGCTTAAGCAGCTCTGGATCTGCTTCATTTAAACTGGCAGAGCTGCAAGTTCGTTCAGCTTGGTGCCGCGCATTTTCCTACCTCTGATCTAAATTCGAACTACCTCTGGACCGTCCTTAATGCGCTTCGATGTATATTAGAGAGAGCCTGGAGGTCGGGAGATGTGATCGAAGTATTTTCGTTACTTCACTGAGGGCTATGTACTGCCCCACTTAGGTAGACATTCTCAACATATCCGGAATGTTATGTTAGTGGATTAGGTGTAAAGCGTTAAAAACGTAAAACTTTGAGGCGAACTAATGAATATAAAATATGGTACTGAAACTGAACAGATTGCAAATGTTAATAAGTTTTTGGATGCTGGTCACGGGCGAGGTGCTTTAATATCGCGGGCCACTGTATATGATGGCAAAGTTGGTTACTTCTGCGTCCATCCTGTTACGGTAGAAGGCGTTAAACAAACCTGCATTTTATTCGCATGCTCTCCGCACGAAGATATTATTATTACCGACTTTTCGCCGTCGTCGGGGGCATTGGAATAATTAAGATAGATTGATCCGTAGCCGTTTTTCTCCCTCTCCATGCGCGATACGTTTTTACGTGGGGAGGCGCGTTTATTATTTACTAAAAGTCGGCAGAGCTAGCAGGGGCGACTGGGTCAGTTTTCCATAAAAAACAACATCCATCATCTGTTCTGTAGTAAAAAGTATTTCCAATACAGTCATGACTGAGTGATTGGCTCTCATCGGCTACAAATCAAGCGGACCTTCACTTTGCCAGTCTTGAACTCTGTAGACCAAAACGTGTGTCGACTCCGCCAATTAACTTGGTTTTATTAAAATTGGCGGAGTCGAAAGCTTAACGGCGCTTACGACGTGCAGATAGTTTCATTTTCCCGGGTTCCGCAAACGACACCGAACCGATGTTGGCAGGCTTTTTCAACGCCTTCTTCGATCCTGGAATTAAACCTGCATCGACCATCCACTTTGGCGCAGCAGCATACGCTTTCGACGGCCCCAAAATCTTCTTCAGCGGCAGAACGCTGTCATGCAACTGATTGGGCGTACGCATATCAATTCCCATGTCTTTAAAAGCTTTGTTGTGACGTTGCAGTGTGCGAGCATCAAAAACCTTCGCCAATTTGACGCCTGCTTTGTGCAACGCGAACGGCGCGCGCAAACGGCTTGGCAGCTCTTTCAGTTCGTCCTCATCCAGCAGACCGGAGGTAATCGACAAGAACTTCAGTTTTTTCATGTACTTGGAAAACACTTCGTATGCAGTTCTTTCAGTCCATGTGCTGGCTTTGGCGAGGTCTAGTTTTCGCAGTTCGGATGCACGCAAGCGAACTTCCACTCGGATCATGTTTTCACATTCTTCGAGCAATGCATCGCGATGAGGATGAGACTTCAATCCTTTCTTTCGACGCATTTCGGGGCCCTTGGCGTAGAACGCGATTGTCCATTCTTTGCCATTGCGCGGAGCCCAATACACGGAGTTTCCAACTCGGCGCATAGGAATTTCCCATTCGAGAAATTGCTTTGCAATTTGATGCAGTATGTCGTTAGCGTCGGAATCGGAATCAATCTTGAAGTTAGCTGCCAAGTCGGTACGACGCACATTAATGTCGCCGCGCATCCATTTCTCCTTCTGTTCCAGAGTGAGTAATGGCGCGTAAAGCGCCACTCAATGGTTAACTGCACCACCTAAATTCCGCCACAGAGCACCATCGAATAGCGCGGTAAAGTTACCACCCTCTGGCATCCTTGTGCGCCAGCGAATGGCAAATGACACCATCACCGCAAACCTTTACTCTACAGCCACCTCTGCTGGAGAATTCTGTGACGCCAACTGTACTTTCAAGGCGAGATACTTCCGGAGAAGCTCAGTGCCCTCGGACGTAGGCGGACCGAGCTCAAGATTAGGTAGAAGTATTGGCAGGAACTCGTCAGTCTGCCGAGGATGACTTTCGGTCATCGCCTGCATGACGTAATAATCTGGATGGCGTCGCCGGCCATTAATCTTCTTTTGCGATAAGTGCGCATATAAGTGAATTACTTCGGCACCTACATCGTATTGAAAAACATCCCATGCGCGAATATTTCCCCCGCATGAGGCTGAACGTAGCAAACGGTCTGCGTAGAGGTCGTAAAGTAATTGCCCAATATGAAACGTACTTAGCATCCCATTCATCATAACTAACAGCTGGAATATCGCCGTCGCGCAGGTCCACATGGCATCTGCGTCTTCTCTCTCTTGGCTCAACCGGTAAATGACGGTCAGCGCGGCTAAGCTATCTAAGCTCTTGTCCCTAACCAAATTCTCTAACTGAAGTTGGGAGGCAGGCTCGATCAATGTTCGCTGATTGGTGAACATCAGGTTTTGGACGCGGCTGCTGAGTCGACCTATCCAAGAACTTGCCTGCAATTGAATCGAGCCCCGGAAGCGGAGAACCCTCCAAAGCGGGTGATCAATGCATGCTCGGCTCCCTGGAACCTTGCGATTCGCCAGATCCACGAGGGTGGCATTTGGCATTCGCTCGCCGCTACGGTAGTGAGCAAATTTCTCGTTTTTGTCGGATTGCCCGTGCTTGTTCACGCTGCTCTTATGCGGCTCCAGAGCCTTTCGTACATCTGTAGCTTTGCTTGATCCCATGGATGCGGCTATTAAATAGAACCAGAAAATAGAGCGTATACGGTCAACTTCCTCGTCTTTGCGTGGCTGCTTTTCGTCCAACATTCTCGTGTTTTAGCGGTGGATGTAAGTGGGTTGATTAATTTTTAATCAACATTGCGATAAAGAATCTTCTTATACCTACCCGATATTTTAACTAGTACAGTCTTAAAGTAGTCACGGCTTTTTTATTTGAAAATCAAAGAGATAAAGGCAAGTGTCAGGATTCTAAATGATCGTCAATTGCGATTATTTCATCGGGTGGATTTTGCCTATTGAGACCGTTATGCTGGCAAAACGAACATTAACCCTGCCTGAATGGTAACTAGCCGTGACAAACGAATTCGAAGCCAATGAGAACGATATGGATCTGGATGTCTTGATGGCTCGTGAACTCACGCGGCAATATGGGCCGCTGCTGTCCGGTGATAATTTGAGGATAGCGCTAGGATATCCCAGCAAAGAGGCCTACCGAATGGCCTTGGTCCGCAAGTCCATTCCGATACCAGTTTTTGAACTCGAAAACAGACGAGGGAAATTTGCGCTGACGCTAGACGTTGCACGCTGGTTGGTGGCGGAACGCACCAAAGCCGTGCAGGCAGGAAAGAAAGGAGAAGAGAAATGACCTAATTCGCTGAAAGCGAAGGCGGATACAAAAAAGGCCTGCAGGTGGCAGCCTACAGACCTTTAGATACAGCGTTGGAAGTTGACCCTCCGCGCTGGAGTATCCCGCTTCCCCCTACCTATGTCAATACTTCGCTTGGCTGAAGAGGACGGTCTACGTCCGTTCATTCTGGCTCGCGAGGTGTATCCAACGTGCGCAGCACAACTTACGACCATGGGAATTCAAAGGAGAGCAAACGTGCGCATCGTACGTGATGTCTTGAAGTATCACCTCGACAAGGGATACTCTCAGCGACGAATAGAACTGGTGACCGGCATCAGTCGAAAAACCATCAATCGGATCATCCAAACTTATAAGGAATTAGGACTGCCTTGGCCACTTCCGGCCGAGCTGGACGACGAACTCCTAGACCACAAGTTCAACCCGCATAAACGCTTGGTTGATGAGAAAAGCAATCTGCTCGACTTGAACTACGTTGATGAGGAGATGAAAAAGCCCGGGGCTACGCTGGCAGAGCTTCACGTTGAGTGGCAGGCCGTTGACCCAGAGGAGCATCGACTCGACTATTCGACTTTTTGCAGGAAATACCGCAAATGGAAGAAGTCACAAAAGCTCTCGATGCGCTCAGAGGCTCGTTACGGTGAAGCTGCCTATGTCGATTATTCGGGGAAAAAGGTCGTAATTCATGACCAGGATTCGGGCGAGATTTTGACTGCGGAGATTTTCGTGGGAGTGCTGGGAGGTTCGCAATACGTCTATGCGGAAGCGTCCTGGTCGCAGCGTATCGTAGATTTCTTGGGATCTCACGTGAATATGTTCGAATACTTCGGGGGCGTTCCTCAGTCAATTGTCCCGGACAATCTCAAGTCCGCAGTGATCAAAGCCTACCGCCATGACCCGACGATGAACGAATCATATCTCCAGCTATGCAGGTATTACGGCACCACACCGTGGCCTGCAAGGGCCGGTAAGCCGAAAGACAAGCCGCATGTTGAGATGAGTGTATTGCTGGTTCAGCGCTGGATTCTCTTCAGGCTGCGAAACAGAAAATTCTTCACCATGGCAGAGTTGAATCGTGCCATTCGGGAGCTTTTGGAAGAGTTCAATCATCGAAAATTTCAGAAGCGCAATGGAACGCGGTTTTCATGTTGGCTTGCAGAAGAGAAACCATTGTTGATGCCGTTGCCGGATCAACCGTACGAACTCGCGGAATGGGGCAAGGTGCGCGCAGGGCCGGACTACCTGGTTCTTATAGATGAACATAGGTATAGCGTCCCCAGCGAGAAGCGTAACCAAGAGTTCGACTATCGACTTACGCAGAGATTTGTTGAGCTACTCCAACTGGGAAAATCCATCGTTACGCATGAGCGCAGTCGAAAACGGGAGAAAATGACGATCCTTCCACATCATCGTCCGCCTGCTCATGCTGCTGTTGCGGGGTGGACCAGTGAGAAGGCGCTCGAATGGGCTTCCAAAATTGGCCCTGCAACCGCAGGGCAATTAGCCGCACTCCTTGACCGGGTGCGGGGTCCGTACTCTGGCTACCGTACCACATGTGCGCTTCAGGCAATTGCCAAGAGCTGCGGGGAGCAACGGATGGAGTCTGTATGCAGTTACGCCGGGGAGAACCATGTCCTTGGCACCGCACGGCTGCGCGACATCTTGAACAAAGGGTTGGACCTGCTGGAGCGGGAAAACTCCTCATCCCCGGCGGCGACACTTCTCGAACACAAAAATATCCGTGGTGCGAGCTATTACGAACAAGTACTGAGTCATAACGAAGGAGAACCATCCAAATGATGAACAACCTCACAATTGAAAAAATGCATCATCTCAAGCTGTCGGGCATGGCTGCGGAATTCGAAAGACAAATATCTACGCCAAATACCGGTGACCTACCGTTCGAGCATCGTGTCAGAAGCCTGGTTGATCACGAAATGACAGTGCGAGACAATCGTCGGCAACAAATGATGCTTAAGCGTGCGGCGTTGCCGGTAAGCGCGGCGATTGAGGACATCGACTATCGAGCACAACGAGGCTTGGATAAATCGCAGTTCATCAGTTTGACCAGTCTCGACTGGGTACGCCAGCGGCATAACCTAGTCATCACTGGCCCCACAGGAACTGGGAAGTCTTGGCTTGCCTGCGCGTTGGCCAACCAAGCATGCCGAGATGGTTTATCTGCACACTTTGTCCGCGTGCCTATTCTGATTGAGAGCATGACTGCGGCCCGTGCATTAGGAACATTTGCAAACCGACTCCAGCAGCTCAAGAAGTTTGACCTTTTGATTCTGGACGACTGGGGCATTGATACCTTCAGTAAGCGGGCACAAAGCGATCTGCTCGAACTTATCGAGAACCGTATGGGGGCGCGATCCCTCTTGTTCACCAGCCAATTGCCTCTGGAAGAGTGGCACGGAACGTTCGATAACAAAACAATTGCTGACGCTGTAATGGATCGAGTGATCAACACATCTTACGAGATTAAACTCAAAGGCGAGTCAATGCGAAGCGCGCGAGCGCCAAGGGCTAAGCCGAGGAGCAAGAAAGCCAGCTCCGACGATTAACGATCGATTGTCGCAGGCCAACGGACTCTCAATGGCGTCCGTTGGTATCGGTTGCTTACAGGGGGATCCGTCTTGGAATCAGTGGTCTTTGCCTGTCCTGGGTGCGTGGCTTGACCAGCGCAAAAGTAGCATTCTGATGGCCACGTGTGTTCCAGGTGGGCTAGGAATATTTGTGGCCATACCAATGAGCATCAGCGGCCTAACGACTCAGCCGAGGTGCATTGACGAAACTCAAGGCCAAACTGCCTCGTAGCAATCACTACCTGCCAAACGGGCGTCAAACCATAGCCAACCGGTATCACAGGCTCTCAGGAAACGGAAAATAAAGCACGTTAATCGATTTTGGAGCGGCTCAGTACCAGCTAAGTAACTTTCCGTAGTCTCTCCTTTACGCAAATTCCTGCGTTCTTTTTGGAGAAGCACAATGAATCGTTATATTAAGATTTCCATTCTAACTGCCATCATCGCCGCTTCGGGTAGTGCTGCCTATGCCACTCAAGGCAACATGGAAAACGATGCACTGTCCATAACTAAGGCAAAAATCCCGCTTTCTCAAGCTGTCACCATAGCCGAGCAGCATGCCAACGGCAAGGCTGCACGAGCTGAGTACGAGAGCACGAAGCACGGCTGGGTCTATGACGTGGAAGTAGCTAGCGGGCCCAAGGTCTTCGATGTCAAAGTCGATCCCGACAAGGGGACTGTTATTTCGTCCTCTGAAGACAAAGCGGATCGCGATGACGATCACGACAAGAAAGACTGACTATATACCAGTGTGTCCGGGTCATTCCTGATGAGTGATCCGGACACGGAGACTCCATGGAAAACTTCAATCACACACTATTTCTTTGGCTTAATGCCCCCGAGCATCCGGGTACGCTCCTGCTGGCCATCGCCACTGTCTTCGCGCAGTACGCCATTTGGGTGGTACCGGTCATCATAGCGATCGGTTGGCTGCGAGGCAGCGAGCGTACACGTAAAGTTTTACTCGAAGCCACTGCTTCCGGCCTGGCGGGCTTACTTATCAACCAGATCATCGGCCTGGTCTGGCAACATCCTCGCCCTTTCATGATCGGGCTTGGACATACGCTGATTCCCCACGCTGCCGATTCCTCTTTCCCGAGCGACCACCTGACGCTCCTGTGGGCTGTCGCGTTTAGTTTCTTGATGCATCGTAGCCCGCGCCTAGCGGGAATAGCGCTTGCATTGCTGGGGCTGCCTATTGCATGGGCACGAATCTACCTCGGCGTTCACTTTCCTCTAGACATGGTTGGTGCGGGCTTGGTCTCCATGCTGAGTGCCTGGCTTGCGTTTCGTGAGGTGCATTTATATTTACCCGCCACCTACAACGTGGCCCTCCGCGTTCATCGAAAGCTATTTGGAAATTTTATTCAGAGAGGATGGGTGCGCAAATGACCACAACTATGACTGAGCTAAGTTTGACTGATCATACTTGTGTCAAAACCCATATCCATTGGAAGGAGATAACTCTATGAATACGTTGTCCACACCCGCCGCATCAAACTGGCTCAACAAAGTCCCCGAAGTGACGCTCTCGTTCTGGATCATAAAAATCCTATCCACGACTGTCGGCGAAACTGGAGCCGACTTTCTAGCTGTCAATGCAGGCTTCGGCCAAGGCGTAACTGGCGCAATGATGGGCACGTTATTGGCGGTTGCCTTATTCATGCAGTTGCGCACACGGCGCTATACGCCCTGGATTTACTGGCTCACGGTTGTTCTGATCAGCGTGGTTGGCACTCTAATTACTGACCTGCTAACCGATGGACTAGGGGTAAGCCTCTATGTCAGCACATCGGCATTCGCTGTGGCGCTAGCAGGGATTTTTGCAGTTTGGTTTTGGGTGGAACGCACCTTGTCTATCCATCATATTTTCACGCGACGCAGGGAGCTGTTTTACTGGTCTGCCATCCTCTGCACCTTTGCACTGGGCACAGCGGCTGGTGATTTAGCGACCGAGGCACTCGGCCTTGGTTTTACATGGGGAGCAGTATCGTTCGGAGCGCTGATCGCTATCACCTATACGCTATGGCGCATAGGCGGCAACGCAGTGTTGACCTTCTGGATCGGCTACATCCTGACACGCCCCTTCGGGGCCTCACTGGGAGATCTTTTGACGCAGGCTAAGATCTATGGCGGTCTCGGCATAGGCGCCCTGTGGACCAGCGCTCTATTTCTGACTGTGATCGTGATGCTGGTCGCTGTCGCGCAGTTCAGCCTAGGCAGTCGCATGAATGCGCCCGCCGTCAAGTAACGTCCAAATATTCAAGGATAAATTATGCGTGATCTGTATTTCCTGACTCGCCCCGTTGCCGCTCTATCAGCCATTTTCCTCTTGGCTCTTGCGGCTGGCTGCTCCAAATCCACCGACACCAATATGGCAAACTCGACATCATTACCAACAAGTCAGAGCACTTCCGCGCCAGAGGCAAAGACCACGTCCAAATTGGGAGACTTGTCCGCATTTCGGAATATCGCCGCAAGCGTCGCCGCCATAGTGGACAAGGGTGATCTGCCAGCCGCTAGAACACGGATTAAAGATTTGGAGGTCGCCTGGGATTCGGCGGAGGCAGGCTTGAAACCACGAGCAGCAGACGATTGGCACGTGCTCGACAAGTCCATTGACCATGCCCTCAGTGCACTGCGTGCAAGCGAACCCAACCAAACTGACTGCAAGAAGACAATGACCGAACTATTGAGTACTTTCGAAGCTCTCCAGCCGACCCTCTAACTAGCGGACACGAAACAATATGAATAATTCAGCAGAAAAAGTCTTGAGCAAAGTCCCTGAAGTGACCCTCGTTTTTTGGGTCATTAAAATTGCAGCCACCACACTTGGCGAAACTGGGGGCGATGCCGTCTCGATGTCCATGAATCTAGGCTACTTGATTGGTACAGCCATTTTCGCGATCATCTTTTTGGCAGCAGTATTGGCACAAATCAAGGCTAAAGCATTTCATCCCTTTCTTTACTGGATGACGATCATTGCAACCACCACGGTCGGTACAACGCTGGCCGATTTTGCAGACCGATCCCTTGGCATTGGATACACTGGAGGTACGACCTTACTTACAGTTTTGTTGTTCGGATCTCTGTTTATTTGGTATCGATCGCTTGGATCAATTTCGATAAATACTGTCAACTCACCGAAAGCCGAGATGTTCTATTGGGTAACAATCATGTTTTCTCAGACTTTGGGAACAGCACTTGGAGATTGGACAGCGGATACGGCCGGGTTGGGTTACACAGGTGCCGCCATTGTGTTCGGCGCGTTGTTGGCTTTGGTCGTTGCGGCCTACTATTGGACAAATGTGTCGCGGACCCTGCTTTTTTGGGCTGCATTCATTTTGACTCGTCCTCTCGGTGCAGTGGTAGGTGACTTTCTAGACAAGCCCCTGGGCGCTGGCGGGCTCGCGCTGAGTCGTTATTCAGCATCGGCGGCGCTTTTGGCTTTCATGCTCACAGCTATCTTACTCTTTAAGCAGCGTGCAGCTAGAACTGCGCATTGATAATGTCGCGCATATTTAGCGGCTAGAAACTTTTAAATGGAGTGACAACTTGAAGAAAAATAATGCTGATCAATACGACAAATTAAGCAAAGCTTTTCATTGGATTACGGCAATCACTGTTGTCATAGCGTTCGTTTTGGGACCTGGTGACTTTGGTCGATTACTGCATAACGGTATCGACCCAGGTACACGAAATGACATCGTTTGGCATGAGACCTTAGGCCTCACCGTCTTTACACTAACATCCCTACGCTTAGTTTGGGTTGCAGTACGTCCAGATGCCCCCAGGTTTCAAATGGCGACATGGATGCGTCTTCTATCCCGACTAATGCATTTTGTGTTGTGGTGTTTACTTTTTGCGTTACCGCTTTCTGCTTTACTGGCTCTGGGAACGGAGGCTCATCCTTTGACGTTGCTAGGAGATTTTCGGATTAACGACATGTCTTTCATCGCAAACTCTTATTTTTCCGGCCTTGCCGATTGGGGCGACGTACACAAGTTTCTTGGCGATCTCATCATATGGTTAGCGGGAATTCATGCTTTAGCTGCCATATATCATCACATCAAACTGAAAGATGGCATCCTTACTTCAATGCTACCTTGACAGATCGAATGCATATAGAGCTGGGGATGCGGCAATAACGGCAGGAGGAAGAATGCGAGTATTGCTGGTCGAAGATGACGCCATGATCGGTGAAGCTATTCAAGGGGCTTTAAAAGACGCTTCTTACGCTGCGGACTGGGTAAAAAACGGCCAAACCGCGCTCACAACGCTAAGTTGTCAGCACTATGATTTGGTACTGCTTGATCTAGGCCTTCCCGGTAAGGATGGACTGGAGGTGCTGACCAGCATTCGCGCCAAAGATAATCCGGTCCCGCTGCTCATCATCACTGCCCGCGATGGCCTGGATGATCGACTGCGCGGCCTAGATGGCGGGGCCGATGATTATTTACTAAAACCCTTTGATATGGCCGAACTACTGGCGCGTATGCGGGCCGTGCTGCGACGCAAAGGAGGAAATGCAACGCCTATACTCACCAATGGCGTTGTGTCACTCGATCAGGCAACGCGAGAGGTAGAGGTCAACAACAGTGAACCTCTGCAACTCTCCAATCGAGAGTTCGCCTTGTTGCAAGCCTTGTTAGTACGCCCAGGCGCTATTCTTTCTCGCAGTGCTTTGGAAGACCGTATCTACGGATGGGGCGAAGAAGTCGAGAGCAACGCTGTTGAATTCCTGATTCATGCACTGCGGCGCAAGCTAGGCAGCCAAGTCATCAAGAACGTTAGGGGCGCTGGATGGATGGTTTCAAAAGACGATTGAACGAATCAGTGCAGCTCAAACTGTCATTTTCGCTATCGCTGACCATTTTGGTCATTGCAGTGGTCGCCGGTATCTTCTCCTTCGTATTCGCATTCGATGAAGCTCACGAGTTGCAAGACGACACGCTACGCCAAGTTGCAGTACTGTTTGATCGGCAATCCGTCCCGCCTGCTCATCCTGGGGATGATGGCCGCGACAAAGACAGCGACGAAGAGTCACGTGTCATCGTTCAGTATCTAGTAGATGGCCGCAAAATGGCGAAGAATGCGGATACGGGAGCACCGCTGCCACTACCAATCACATTAGCCGATGGCCTACATACACTTGAAGTCACCGGCGAACCGTTCCGCGTGTTGGTCAAAACAACGCTCAGTGGCGAGCGAATTGCAGTGGCGCAAGAAACCGGCGTTCGCGATGAAATTGCACGCGACAGTGCATTGCGCACCTTGTTACCATTTTTTATCTTGATGCCCATCCTGCTTTTAATCGTGGCTGACATGGTGCGTAAGATGTTCAAGCCTATCGCTTCGTTGTCGGCCGAAATTGACCAGCGCGCCGAACAGGAATTGCATCCAATCGAGGAAAGTTATCTTCCTACTGAAGTACGCCCGTTTGTAGTGGCGATTAACCGTCTGCTTTCCCGAGTTAATCAATCGATGGAAGCACAGCGCAGGTTTGTCGCGGATGCAGCTCATGAACTTCGGTCCCCGTTGACAGCCTTGTCGTTGCAAGCGGAGCGACTGGCCCAAGCGGATATGTCCGACCTTGCAAGAGAACGTCTCAGAACACTACGCCGAGGCATCGAGCGCGGCCGGAATCTACAGGAACAACTTCTGACTTTGGCCACGGCTCAGGCTCCGCTCGACCGGCCCAAGTCGTCGGTGTCGATACTACAAATCTATCGCCAAGTCTTGGAGGACCTCCTACCATTGGCAAATGCCAAGCATATCGACATTGGTATCGAAGGAGAGCAAGACTCCTCAATCTGGTGCAACGAGTTGGACATAATTGCTGTAGTCAAAAATTTAGTTGACAACGCGATTCGCTACACGCCGGATGGCGGCAAGGTAGATCTATCTGTGACCACGGAAGATGGTCGCGCAATACTAAAATTCCAAGACTCAGGGCCGGGTATTCAAGTCATCGAACGTGACAGAGTATTTGATCCGTTCTATCGCACCATTGGGAGTGATCAAGTCGGATCAGGTCTGGGCCTTTCCATCGTCAAGACAATCGCAGATAGGATCGGCGCTGAGATTCAACTAGGGTTCTCAAACGAAGTGATGCATTCCGGCCTTTGTGTATGTGTGCTCGTCCCGCTCGAAAAACCATTTTAAGGAATATGTATGGCGATACCAAACGGCTGGTTCTATTGGGCAGTTCTGTCTGCCATTTTTGCGGCGCTGACGGCCATTTTTGCAAAAATTGGTATTCAGGGCGTCGACTCCGATCTGGCCACCTTGATCCGAACGGCAATCATCATTATCGTACTCTCAGTGTTTGTGGCTTATACGGGCAAGTGGTCCAATCCTCTCGAACTTTCGTCTAAGACCTGGTTGTTCCTTGGCTTGTCCGGCCTGGCCACTGGCGCGTCTTGGGTATGTTATTTCCGGGCACTCAAGATAGGTGACGCATCCAAGGTAGCGCCGGTGGACAAACTCAGCCTCGTTCTGGTAGCCGTTTTCGCGTTCACATTCTTGGGAGAGCGGCCATCACTGCGCGATTGGTCGGGTATTGCGATGGTCGCCGGTGGTGTTCTCTTATTGGCCTTCAAGCGCTGATACGTCGAATTGAGTCATACCTTAACCTAGAGTCAGTAAAGCGGATGGGGTCGCGTCAGGTTCTTCCTGACACGAGACATCGTTAAACGGTCAGCGTATCGACTATCTATCCGCGTTCAAATCGGTCCAATGGCGCAGTTCGCCAATAGGCGGTGCTTCAAAATCGCCACTTGGTGTCGCTAACAAATGAAGAACTACCAATTTCGTCGAACGAGGTGACCATCTAGAAATAGGTTGGTGTATTCAAGCGCCATTGAGTGGTGTCTCTAAATCGCGAATGACTGGTGCTTTCGCTGCCACTACTCACCAGAGAAGGAGTGATATTGCAATCAGCGCAAACTGCTTTGAGCGCGACAATGCACGCAGGTAGCAGCAAAGGTGATGTGAAGACGTTCTGGCCGTATTTGTGGCCGTAAGGAGAACCCTCCACGCACAGAGTTCTGCCGTCGTGCTTAGTGCGCGCACGTAAGGAGTGTATTCCGAACTCACTCTTGGTCTCTCGGCGGTTTTGGGACATGGCGATGATCTCGCCGTCGGCACTGACCACGCGAGAGAAATGGGTATCGGGAAGGAGGATATTTTCTCCCTCAGCTTCAATTTCAATCGTATCTATACTTATCAAGGGGATAGTGTTCATAGTTGATGATGGATATCTGGTGAATACGTCAAATTGGCATATGTGGTTATGTATTACAGAGTAAATGCCGATCGGCCTTGGCTGAACTTAGTCAAATTAGTTGATAACGACAATCTGTCGCTATTCGGCATTTTTCCTCGTCCGAACTACGTTCAAATCTTCGGTAAATCCAATAAGCATGGAGTGTCGATGTTCTCTTACGGGTGAGATGACCAGCCTGATGCTCATCCGACTGATCATCTTTTTGCTTAGGGCTTTGCTTTGGCTTGGAGGCCGATATAGTTGTCTACGTCTGATAGCAGCCAGAAGGCACCGCTCTCGTTGCCCGTTTTCGCCTGTTGTTTGGGGAATGGCAGTTTGTTCTCATCCTTCATGCGGCGATAGATAGTTGCAGGTGAGAGTCCGGTGAGAATCAAGACGATAGGCAGTTTGATGCGAATGTCGCAGCCAGTGTCGCGTGCGGTACTCACTCGTTGCATTTCTGCCTCGAGATTCTTCGGTGCTGCTTTTTCCTTTTTGACTCGTGAAGAGGCCACAGAATTAGGGCGCGAGAGGTCGATATTTTCTTTCTTCGTAACTGTCGCGAGTACGTCAATCGTCTCTGAGGGGAGCGCAGAAATAAACTTTTCGACGGCCGCTGTCGGAGCTGCCATGGAAGTGGGAACCTGCTCAGTCGGAGAGACTGCCTCCGGTTGATATGCGGTGGCAACGGTGGACGCGCCCGATTTCTTCAAAAAGGTACCGATAAAGTAGTATTCGATTCCGGTCTCTTCATCGATGCACGGAACGATCTGAACCTTATCGGTAGGAGAAAATGTCGGACTTACGTGTGATATTGCGTTGTGATATTCACAGAGACCATCTTGGGTGGCGCTAGACTGCTGTTGAAGCAGAATGCCACAGCCGGTTTTTTTACGGCCGTCGATTTTCAGGAGCACGTTGCCCTTAGGACCAATGCCATGCACTGTGTTTTTATAATTTTCAGAGCAGGCAGGATAAGTTACTGCTTTGGCCAAAGAAGCTACAGTCAATTTCGGTGTTTCCATGATTACCTTTCAGGGGGAGAGAGGTATCACGATAGAAGAAGTGTAATTTTCCGGTTTAGGCCATAAATGAGAAAAGATAGCCTCCGCTATTGACCTGATTTTGGACTTCGGTAGCTTCCTTTGCTAGGCAATGCACTTTGCTATGCCAAGGGGCAACGAGCTAACTTCCCGCCAGCCATTTGTGAGTGCTTAGTATTAGCGTCTCCATCTTTTTAACATCTTCCATTGCGGATTCGAAGAGGCCCTCGTCATAAGAAAAGTACGATCCCCAACTGTTTTCTGTCAAAGGAGCGAATTCGACTAGGTAAGAATCCGCACCCAGCATCTCTACCATTAATTGAGTATTGTGAGGCTTGAGAGCTTCGACCTGAAGATATGCGAGAAGATTGGAGAAAAAATAGGTTACTTGTGACGATAGTTCGGTCGCGCTTTGCGAGCTAAAGAGCCATGGGATTAATCGTTCATTTTCATTAAGACGGTACTGCACATTGCCATAGACCTTGTTATTGACACAGATAGCCGTTAGGTGACGGAACGGCTCAAAAATCATATCTTTCTTCATCATCTCATCGATGTTTTCTGACGGCGTATAGAAATCAACGATTACGTCTAATATTTTCTCGTTCGACAGGGGGGAGCCAAAAGCAAAAATCCCTTTAAAAAATGGAGGCTTTAGATCGTCGAGAAACGAAAGTCTATGTATATCTTGAAGGCTGTTGCACAGCTCTTCTTTGCTTAGTGAAGTTTTAACTTCAATAACCGCACGGACTGACTCTGGAGGGACAACAACCAAATTCCCTTCACGGAAAACTGGCGCGTAATCGATTTTGTCGTAGATTAAAACATCGATTTGTTTGTCGCTTCCATATATAAAACCAGTGGCAACGTGATAGCGCTCTGGCAAGAGACGCTGTAACAGAGTTTGAAGTAAGTTTTCTCGATAAGCACCAGCCGTCGGCCTATGCTCTATTAAATTTCGGATGCGATCACTTAATTTTTCTAGATCGGACGCGAGCGTGCCGGCAAATAGTCTTCTTTTTTCAACCTGACGTTGGCGTGAAGAGAGTCTCAAATATACATTTGGATCTTTTTTATTTTTCTTATAAGCTGTAAATGAGTCATCTGTTACGCAGCACTTTAGGCAATGTTCTATAAATGATTTTTCAAGGCTTTTTCCTTGAATTTTTTGGTTCGAAAGAAGATCTATCAGATAACTAACCTCAAGGAACTCGCTTTTCCGAATATAGCTACTAGCGAGATCTGCTATCCAGCGGGCTTCAGCGGCTTCTTGTGGAAACCTCCTACGCGCACCCATGCAATAAGGCGAAATTCGAAATTCGCGGATTTGCTCAGGAGTCAGAACGAATGACTTCTCTGGGGTTAAAATATCGATGATTAAGCTTACCGCCAGCGGATCTCTGGTGCCGGAAACGACAGAATAAGTACAAAGATTCGTCCAAGCGCTGTTCGAAAAGATTCCAATATCCCGTTTTTGAAACGTCATTTATAGTTCCTTTTCGATGGAGTTAGTTATCGTCAATTTTTTTATGATTTGAAGAGAAATTTCCTTCGAAATAAAGAATGGCAAATTTCTCTTCTTCTATGTAGCTTTTCGCGGCATCGAAATAAGTACGTATTTCAATGGCACTAAAACCAGGAGATTTTTTGTTGTCTCCATATTTCTTCCCCTTTGCGGTCTCTTCGTTAAATTCCTGTTGCAGGAATGCCCCAACTTCTCTTTGCGACGTAAGACGCGATTCCGAATCTACTAGGGCGTCATAGCAACGCAGCCAAAGATGTGCGTTTTCAATACCCTTAATTCTCCTATTTATAGGGGGTGAATTCTTTTTTAGTATTGTCGTCTCGGAGCGTCTAGAGAAATGTCTTTCTTGTGCTTCGGTAAATCTGCTGCGAGCCTCTTCAATCTGCTTGTCAAAATTGACATTCATATTAAAGAGCACCGCAATCTGGTTAGGTTTTATTGCGAGGTGATAAATCTTTGCTTTATCAGCTGTGTTAGTCCTTATCTTTACGACTTTTGAAAAGGCTTCTCCTACCGAAAAATCGACATAATCTGAATTGGGGGGAATAGGGAGGGAGAGCAGCCACTGAGTGCTAAAGAGTACAGTAGGCTTTGGAATTTTTGCGCTTCTCCTGCTGTCTTTCATTCGTTCGTAATACTTCTTAGCCGATTCACCTTTCAGTGCTGAAGGGGTGCACGTGACGCCGTCGAGGCAGGTCTCCGATGTTTTTTTGAAGCCATTCTTAAACTCGTCAGACGGGACGTGTTTTAGGGATGACACAGCTTCTCCATATTCACTATTACGTCTGATAAATTCCCAGGCAAGTCGTCTGTAGTCCGTGCAGCCAATGGGTGGATATTCAGTGGAATTTTTCCAATTGGCTCGAAAAGCTTCGTTTTCAGCTGGCATTTTATTTTGATTGCTCGGGAAATAGGAAGTCGCTCCACGCCTGAAGCATTGCACGACGTTCAGTAAGATAGTCGGCGTGATTATAGCTAGCGCGAATTTGATTGCGCTCTGAGTGGGCTAGTTGCCTCTCGATTACGTCTGCACGATAGCCGCGCTCATTTAACCAAGTACTTGCGGTCGCGCGTACGCCATGTGGTGAGAACCGGCCTTTGTATTTCTCTCCTCCCATGTTGGCAAACATACTGTTAAGCGTAGTGCGACTGATCGGTTTGAGTAGGGTACTGTTTTTGGGAAAGAGATATTTAGATCCAGCAGATATGGTCTGGAGTGTCTTGAGTACTTCGAGCGCCTGTGTGGAAAGAGGTACCACATGGGCTTCTTTCATCTTCATGCGGTCGGCCGGTATGATCCATTTTGCATTCATCATATCGATTTCTACCCAAGTTGCTTCGGTTACCTCTGTCTTTCTGCAAAAAGTCAGTAACATGAATTTTGCAGCAAGCTTGGTAGTGATGTACCCAGGGTAAGCATCAATGGCGTCGACTAGATCGTGGACTTCATTTTCTAAAAGATGAGGCCGATTTTTTGAGGGGGGAATTTCCGTCCAGCGTTTGAGAATTGCTGCGGGATTGATTTCAGCTTTGAATCGCAATATGGCGTGTTCAAAGACTTGCAATGCAGTCTGCCGGACGCGGTCAGCAGTTTTGATGGTGCGTAGCTTTGCACATTTTTCTAGAACACCTAATAGGCGTTTCGCATCAATCTGGCGTATCCCCAAATTGCCGATAGCCGGATATAAGTCCCTCTCTAGATACAGTTTGTTGGCGGAGCGCCATGCTTCGGACCGTCGCTCGAATTTACTTTCATACCAGTCACTTGCAATAGACTGAAAAGTGTCTTCAACTAGTGCTCGAGCTACTTCTTTCCGTGCTTTCTTGACTTCGGAGGGATTGATGCCGTCCAAGAGCATCTGCTTGAGTTCTGAGCGCTTGATTCTAGCCGTCGCCAGTTTGACCAGTGGATATTGACCAATCGTTAGCGTCGAGCGTTTGCCGCCGAATGTGTAATCAAAGCGCCAAGACTTGGTTCCGGATGTGGAGATGTACAAGTACATGCCATCACCGTCACGGAGCTTCTGTGGACGGTTTAGCGGCTTGATGGCTTGAATTTTCAGATCGGTAAGTGCCATAACGGTATTTTTAATTTTCATCAAATAATACCGTTAAGTATACCGTTAATTCAACGGTATTTCATGAGATGTCACGAGATGACTTGATAAGATGTGTTAAAATAACTCATTGATTTAAAACGAATTTCGTTTTTATTTGGATGCTGTGAGCATGCGTTCGACATAACGCGCAATCAGATCAATCTCCAGATTGACCTTGCCGTCGACCTTCAGGTGCTTGAGCGTGGTGACCTGGATCGTGTGCGGGATCAGGTTGATCGAGAAGCGGCAACCGCCGGCGACGTCTTCCACGCGGTTGACGGTGAGCGAGACGCCGTTGACGACGATCGAGCCTTTGTAGGCCAGGTACTTGCCGAGTGCGGCCGGGGCTTCGACGATCAGCTCCCAGGATTCGCCGACCGGTTCGAACTTGCGCACCACGCCGAGGCCGTCGACGTGGCCGGACACCAGGTGGCCGCCGAGGCGTTCGGCCAGGGTCAGCGCTTTTTCCAGATTGACTTCGCCGGGGGCGTCGAGACCGGCGGTGAGGTTGAGGCTTTCGCGCGAGACATCGACGGTGAAGCCTGTGGCGGTCTTTTCGACGACCGTCATGCAGGCGCCGTTGAGGGCGATCGAATCGCCCAGCGCGACGTCATCCATCGGCAGCGCGCCGGCGTCGATGTCGAGGCGCACGCCGGCGTCGGCGGTATTGCCCAAAGGTTGAACGGAAGTGATTTTGCCGACGGCGGCGACGATGCCTGTAAACATGATGAAGCCCAAAAAATTAACGGAACCGTGCAAGGATACGCAAATCCTCGCCGATTTGCTTGACCTCGTGGAAGCGCAGCGGGATCTTGCCCGAGAGGTCGTCCAGCGCCGGCAGGTCGAACATGCCGCGGCCGTCGCCGAGCAGGCTGGGCGCGAGATACAGCAACAATTCGTCGACGCAGCCTTCGCGGATCAGCGAAGCGTTGAGTTTGGAACCCGCTTCGATGTGGACTTCGTTGAGCTGGCGTCGGCCGAGCTCGGCAATCACGCGCGGCAGGTCGACCTTGCCATGCGCATTGGGCAGGACGATGATTTCAGCGCCCCGGTCTTCCAGTGCGGCAATCTTCTCGCGGTCTTCGCTGGCGGTGAACACCCAGGTGCCGCCGCCGGCCAGGATATTGGCGGAGGGCGACAGCGCCAACTTGCTGTCGATGACGATGCGGCGCGGCTGGCGCGGCGTGTCGACCGCGCGCACGCTCAGTTGCGGATTGTCGTCCTTGACGGTGCCGATGCCGGTGACGATGGCGCAGGCGCGCGCGCGCCAGAAGTGGCCGTCGTCGCGCGCCGCCTGGCCGGTGATCCATTGGCTTTTGCCGTTGTGCAAGGCGGTCTTGCCGTCCAGGCTGGCGGCCGATTTCATGCGTATCCAGGGCGTGCCTTGCTGCATGCGCTTGAAGAAGCCGATGTTCATTTCATGAGCGGCGTCCTGCATCAGGCCGGACACGACGGCGATGCCGGCGGCTTGCAGTTTTTCCAGGCCTTTGCCTGCGACCAGCGGGTTGGGATCGGTCATGGCCGAGACGACCTTGCCGAGGCCGGCATCGACCAATGCATCGGCGCACGGCGGCGTGCGGCCGTAATGGCTGCACGGCTCCAGCGTGACGTAGGCGGTGGCGCCGCGCACGTCGTTGCCGCGCTCCCGCGCATCTTTCATCGCCTGGATTTCGGCATGGTTGCCGCCGGGCGGCTGGGTGAAGCCGGCGCCGATGACGCGGCGGTCCTTGACGATCACGCAACCGACGCGCGGATTGGGCGTGGTGGTGAACATGCCGAGTTCGGCCTGCGCCAGTGCCAGCGCCATGGCTTGCCGGTCGTTGTCGATGTCGATGGAATAGAGGGACAAATTGGTGGACACGTTAAAGTTTGCGTTGTCTGTGTTGGTGAGTATGGTCAGTTGCCTTCTGCCGCCGTGCCGGTGTTGGCGTTGCTGCCGCCGAACCTGCAACTGGCGTCGTCGGCCGGATTGCACAGGCGGGCGCGGCCGGCCAGGGTGAGGCGCACGACTCTTTCCTTGCCGTTCAGCGAAAACTGCCAGGAGCCCCATTGCGGCGTCAGTGCGTTGAGGTTGTTGCGCGGCCTGCCGTTGCCATTGTAAGCGATGTAGGGATAAGACTTGTCGCTCAGCGTGGTGGCGATTTGCAAGTCCGTCGCGAGATCGTCGTGGCTGTAGATGAGCTCGTCGCCGGCGTCGAATTGCGGGCGGCTGTCGCCATTCTTATTGACGAAGACCACCCAGCCTTTCTCCCAGTGCAGGCCGTCGCGCGGCCCGAGGTCGACGCGGGCGCCGCGCTGGATGGCTTCGCTGCGCGCCAGGTTCAGCGCAAACAGAAACTGGCTTGTCGCGGTGACAAGTTGTTGGGTTTGCAGATAGGCGCGGAAGCTGGGCACGCCGGCGGCGAGAAGGACGCCGACGATGCCAAGGACGATCAGCAATTCAGGCAGGGTGAAACCGGCGCGGTGCATGTGGCATGTGTGGCGTATGCGGTGTGCGGGCATGTCGCGGCCTTCCTTTCACCGGCATATTGCAGGCGTCGATGCAGCCGGCAGTCCGGCCGCGCTCCTTTCGCCGAGACTGTTGAGCGTCAGCGTGCCGCAAACTTCATCCCGGAAGCGGGTATCGACTTGCGGTCCGCCCGGCGTTGCCGACAACAGGACGCAATTCCGGATGGCGTCGCCGGGGCAAGCCGCCGCACTGATCTGGTAGGCGCTGCTTGCCGCCGCACTGCCCGAATACCAGATGAACGAGCCTGCGTTGTCGGCGGTATAGGCCTGGTAGTTGTTGTAGCGGGAAAAGAAGCGCTCCTGCTGTTGCATGGCCTGCATGAGGGCCGCGCGCGCTTCGGCCCGTTTTCCCTTGAGGATGACGCTGCGGTAGGACGGATAGGCGATCAGCGCGAGCACGCCGATGATGGCGACGACGCACATCAGTTCGATCAGGGTAAAGCCACGGAAACGAGGTTTCATGATGTTGCCGTTTTCTTTCAAGGAGAGTTTTCCTGCCAGTTGCCGATTTCGCGCCAGCCGAGCCTGACGGGCGGCTGGTTTGCCTGGTCGGGAGCGGCATTGATGGCATGGATGGATTGCAAGACGACTTGCGTGCTTTCTCGCGTGCCGAAGCCGACGGCGGTGACGCGATAGCGTCGCAAGGCGGGTGCGCCGGCGCCGGGTTTGCCGACCGCGATCAGCTCGATCAGATAGCGTGGCGGCCGCGACGCCAGGGATGCGGCGCCGTAGGGAAAGCGTTGTCCGGAGTAGCGGCCGTATTCGATCCAGGGCGTCGGTGCACGCATGTCGAATGTCGTCCATAGCGGCGTGTCGCCGGTGCGGCAGAGTCCGGCGAAGGCACCGCTCTCATGGCATTTGCCGGGCGACTCGGGAAATGCCTCGATTTTCCCGCGTGCATTCGCCGCATCGCCGGAAACATCCAGTTCCGCATCGCGCAGGGCAGCTTCCGCCGCTTCGAAGGCGATCTGGCGGTCGCGATCGCTGCGCGACGATTTTTCATTCATCAGCGCCATGCGCGCTGCGGTCGTACCCAGCAGCATGACCACGATCAGCATGATCAGGGCGATCAGCAGGGAGGCGCCGGACTGGCGATGGCGTTTCGTCATGACGGCATATTGCGCAGGCGCACCGTGGCCTGGAACAGCCTGCGCATCCTGTGCGGCTGTTTGAATTCCGTGACGGTGGTTCCTGGATCGAGGTTATTGCGATAGGCCGGACCGAACAATTCATAGACGGCCGCCGGCGCGTCATTGCCGCTGTTCTGTTCGCCGCGCACCAGCATCGCGATACGCACGGCGACGACTTGCCGCCACTGCCGCGCGGTCATTTGCGAGGCATTGCGATATTGCGCGACGGGGCCGTCGACATGGTGGTCGACGCCATCGCCGACGCCATAGAGAACCTGGAATGCTTCGACGCCGCGTGCGATGGCGGTGGAACTCCAGCCGTCGTTTTTGGTGACGTATTTGCAGCGCAGCTCCGGTTCGTCGCTGCTGTCGGCGGCGACGTAAAAAATGCTCCAGCCGCGTTCATCGTCTGCGGCGGCGGGCGTGGCGATCGCCGCCGCATTGGCCGGTGCCGCCACGGCGAATCCGGCGCAATTGAGGATGCTGCCGTCCGCCTTGTTGCCGGCGCCGGAACCGAAATAACGGATCGCCAGCACATCGCTGTTGTCGTTGGCGATGTTCGACACCGGCGCCGTGAGAGCGGCAGTCCGGCTACCGAGTCTGGCGTTGTCCAGCCCGGTGATGCCGGGGGGAAGCAACGTCATGTCGAGCGAAATGGAATCCGCAAACACAGGATGGTCGTAAGGAACGAAGTTGGCTTGCCGGATCGCCCGGCTCAGCACGTCGATCGCGTAGCGTCCCGTGTCCTGCACCAGCGCCCCGTCGCTGACGGCAACGTAGCTGGATTTCGCGGCGTTGAGCAATGCCAGCGAGGCGAGCGCGACGCCCATGCCGAGCGCCAGGGCGATCATCAGTTCGATCAGGCTCAGGCCGGTTTGCCTGAATTGAGGCAAGCACGGGAAAAGATGACCGCGCAGCATTCAGATGGCGACTGCGATGGCAACGAAGGGCGTGGATTGCGCCGGGGCCGACATCTCCGCGGCAGACGCCGTCTCTCTGGCGGCCCATCCTATCTTGATCACGATGGCGGCATCGCCGGCATGATCGCAAGACCACTGCAATCCATTCGCCGTCGCCGGATTGCCGTCACGGCAAACGACGGCTTTGGCGCGCGGCAATGCTTGTTGCAATTGCCATTGCCAGCTTTGCACGTCAGCGATGGCCATGGCGGCACTGTCGCAGGAGCGCTGCATGCAAGCGACGGAAGATGGCAATGTGGCGGTCGCTGTCGCCGCTGCTTCATATGAAAACAAAAACGGGCTGTTGGCGGATCGCGCCAGTTCAGGATCGGCGCGCATGAGTTCGGCCAGCGTGACGGCAAGCTGCGTCGCCGCGGTCTGGAATCCGCTTTGCTGCGCCGTGCGCAAGGCATGCAATTGCATCGCGGCGACGCCGCTTGCGCCGAGCGTCAGGATGACGACGGCGACCAGGACTTCGATGAGGGTAAAGCCGCGTTGGCGGGATGTTCTGCCGGTCTTGTTCACATGGAATCGCATGGCGTGTTCATGCAAAAAGTCCAGATTGTGAGGGAATTTCCAAGGCGGGAAAGACGAAGTTGCGCGTTGCGATGGCCGCAACGCGCAATTTTCCTGCTATTTAAAATTTTTTGTTGATCCCTCTCGGGGATATTGAAGGCGATCCTCTTATTCAGAACGAGGAGTGCGGCTCTTTCAAAAACGCCGTTTCTTCGGGAGTGGAAGGGCGACCGAGAATGAGGTTGCGATGGGGGAAGCGGCCGAAGCGTTCGATGATGGCGTGATGCCGGTCCGCAAACTTCAGGTAGTTGTCGAAGCTTGCCTTGCAGGCCGGATCTTCTTTGGCGCTCTGCCTGGCGAGCGCGCGGAACAGTTGCACGGCGTATTCCTGATCGTCGATGTCTTCGGAGTGTTCCAGCGGCAGATAGAAGAATACGCGTTGCAGCGGCGCCAGCTGCTGGTCGAAACCCTGGGCCAGGCCAAGATGGCAGCATTGTTGCGCCAGCGCATCGAAGGCGAACGCCTGGGCGGCGTCGCGATACATGTTGCGCGGGAACTGGTCCAGCAGCAGGATCAGCGCGAGCATGCCTTGCGGCGTCTCGGCCCAGTCGTCGCGCCGGCCGCCGGCAGCGGCCAGCAGGTCGGCTTCAAAGCGCGCCTTGATGGTCTGGTCGACGGCGGCGTCCTTGCCCCACCACAGCGCCGACTGGCGGCCGGAAACCGTTGCGGCCGGCGCGTCCGTACTGCTGCCGTCGGCGCCGAACCAGAATGCCAGGATGGCGTCGATATTTTCCGGCGCGCTCATTCGGCCAGCACGCGGATGCGCACGTCGCCCAGCGCCACGGTCTGGCCGGCGGTGATCTTGCAGGTCTTGCGCAGCTCCTGTTTGCCGTCGACCTTGACGTGGCCGTCGGCGACGATGGCTTTGCCGGCGCCGCCGCTGTCGCACAATCCGGTCAGCTTCAACAGCTGGTTCAGTTCGACGTAGGGGCCTTGCAGTTGGAATTCCAGGTGTTGCATATCAACCTTGTAGTGGTGTTTCAATAAAAATCAAACGAGTGTCTTCTCCGCCTTGTGCAGCCACACGGCGAGATTGTTCAGCAGGTCTTCCTGGCTGAAGGAACAGCTCTCTTCGGTGAACAGGCTGCCCGCCTCCAGGCGGCCGAGCAGGTCTTCGGCGACTTCTTCGTAGCGCGGCGGCAGGCGTTTGAGCAAATCGCCTTGTGCGCGCCAGGCGGTGCAAAAGGCGGCCACGTTGATGTCGCCGTCGCGCAGGGAATTGAGGGCGTCGTGCAGGGTCTGGATGCTGGCGTTGCTCATGATGGATGTTTAAAAATGATAAGCGGAGACGACGAACAAGCCGATCACGCAGGCATAGCCGACGCTCCAGGACAGCGAGCGCAGGCTCGGCAAGTCGTTCAGGTAAAGCGCGGTGTAGACCAGGCGGGCGGCGATGAAGGCCATCGCCAGGCCGTCTATCCATGCCTGGGCGGCGCCGGTTTGCTGCGCCACCAGCACGGCGGCGGCAAAGAAGGGCAGCGCCTCGAAATGATTGCGGTGCGCATAGTCGGCGCGGCGGCGCAGGCCGGTTTGCCGGTCCAGCCAGGCGCGCGGTTCGGAATTGTCGAAATCCCTCTTGCCATATTTGGCGACCGCGACCGTCAGCATCGGCAGCAGGCCGGCGATCAGTATGCACCAGTAGGAAATAGGCATGGATGTCCCGCTCTTAAAGCGTCTTGGCTTCGAAGGTGTTGCAGGCGCTGACCTTGCCTTGCGTGATGCCGCGCTTGAACCAGTTCACGCGCTGCGCCGAGGTGCCGTGGGTGAAGGAGTCCGGCACCACTTCGCCGCGCGCCTGGCGTTGCAGGGCGTCGTCGCCGATGGCCGAGGCGGCGTTGAGCGCGCCTTCGATGTCGCCTTGCTCGATGATGTGACGCGCCTCATTGGCGTGGTAAGCCCAGACGCCGGCAAAACAGTCGGCTTGCAGTTCCAGGCGCACCGACAGGGCGTTGGATTGCTTTTCGGACATGGTGCGGCGCGCCTTGTCGACTTTCCCGGAAATGCCGAGGAGGTTTTGCACGTGATGGCCGACTTCATGGGCGATCACGTAGGCCTGCGCAAAATTGCCGGTGACGTTGAAGCGTTGCTGCATCAATTTGTAGAAGCTCAGGTCGATGTAGACCTTTTGGTCGCCGGGGCAGTAGAACGGACCGGTGGCGGTCTGGCCGGTGCCGCAGGCGGTCGGCGTGCTGCCGGAGAACAGCACCAGCTTCGGCCGCACATAGGTCGCGCCGCCGGCCTTGAAGATCTCGCCCCAGGTGTCTTCGGTATCGGCCAGCACGGTCGAGACGAAACGCGCCATCTGGTCGTCCGGCGGCGGCTTGTGCGCCGGCGCCGAATGCTGCACGGGTGCGATCTGCCCGCCGCCGCTGAGCATGTTGATGACCGTGAGCGGATTGATGCCGAGGAAGTAGGATGCCACCAGCGCCACCGCGATGCCGCCCAAACCGATCGAGCGACCGCCGCCGAAGGAGAAACCGCCGCCTCCGCCGCCGCCATCGTCGCCACGGCGGTCTTCAACGTTGTCGCTTTCGCGATTGCCTTCCCATTTCATGATTGTTTCCTTGATGTTGCTTTGAATTGCTGCTGACCTGATTAAGCGAGATTGTAATGGAGCGGGGCCGTGCGCGATGGTTTCCACATGCCGATATCAGGGAAAGAATGAATTTCTGCGGAGAAATGCGGTCTTCAAGACAAGCGCGGGCAGGATGCTGCAAAGGTTTTCACAATCGCAACTTCTGTGGGAATATCTCAATACGCTTGGCGTCCTGCATCCGGCGTACTTGGCGCATCCTCGTTTGCCTCATTCTTTGCACCATAAGCAGCATGATCTGCACCTTGCGATGTTGTCATGCAGATAACAGCAATTCGAACGGGAGACTCTCATGATCTTGTGGCTCATAGTTTTCGTAGCAGGCGCCCTGGCATTGATGATGATGCGCGACGGCGCATGGACCTGGCTGGTGGCGGAACTGGCCTGGATCTGGATAGGCGGCGTCACCGACCAAGCCAATTTCGTTGTCTGCGCGCTGCTGGCGATCCTGCTGTGCGTGCCGACCCTGCTGATCGCCATCAAGTCGGTGCGGCAGACGCTGATCACGCGTCCGGCGTTGGACGTCTTCCGCAAGATCTTGCCGAGCATGTCCGACACCGAGCGCGACGCCATCGAAGCCGGCACGGTCTGGTGGGACGCCGACCTGTTCTCCGGCAAGCCGGACTGGAACAAGCTCATGCAACTGCCGCCGCCGACGCTGACGGCGGAAGAGCAATCCTTCCTCGACAACGAAGTGACGCAACTGTGCGCCATGGTCAGCGACTGGGACACCACGGTCAGCTGGCAAGACCTGCAGCCGGAGGCCTGGCAGTTCATCAAGGACAAGGGCTTCCTCGGCATGATCATCCCGAAGCAATACGGCGGCAAACAGTTCTCCGCCTACATGCATTCGCAAGTGATCATGAAGCTGTCCTCGCGCTGTTCGGTCGCGGCGATCTCCGTGATGGTGCCCAACTCGCTGGGACCGGCGGAACTGCTGCTTCACTACGGCACCGAAGAACAAAAGAATCACTACCTGCCGCGCCTTGCCCGCGGCGATGAGATTCCCTGCTTCGCCTTGACCAGTCCCTATGCCGGTTCCGACGCGGCGGCGATTCCCGACGTCGGCATCGTCTGCAGGGGCATGCATGAAGGCCGCGAGGTGCTGGGCTTCCGCGTCACCTGGAATAAGCGCTACATCACGCTGGCGCCGGTCGCCACCGTACTCGGCCTGGCGTTCCGCGCGCTCGATCCGGACCATCTGCTGGGCGGCACAGCAGAACCGGGCATCACCTGCGCGCTGATTCCGACCCGACATCCCGGCGTCGTCACCGGCCGCCGCCACTGGCCGCTCAACGCCGTGTTCCAGAACGGTCCGACCTCCGGCGAGAATGTGTTCATCCCGCTCGACTGGGTGATCGGCGGCCAGGCCCAGGTCGGCAAGGGCTGGCGCATGCTGATGGAATGTCTCGCCGCAGGGCGCGCCATTTCGCTGCCGTCGTCCAGCGTCGGCTTCTCCAAGATGGCGGTGCGCGGCACCAGCGCCTACGCCGCCATGCGCCGTCAGTTCAAGATCGCCATCGGCAAGTTCGAAGGCATCCAGGAAGCGCTGGCGCGCATGGGCGGCCATCTCTACATGATGGACGCCACGCGCCGCATGTCCTCGCTTGCCGTTGATGCGGGCGAGAAGCCGTCGGTGATTTCGGCGATCTCCAAATACCACGTCACCGAACGCGGCCGCATCGTCGTCAACGACGGCATGGACGTCATCGGCGGCAAGGGCATCTGCATGGGGCCGGGCAATTTCCTGGCGCGCGTGTACCAGCAGATTCCCATCGCCATCACGGTCGAAGGCGCCAACATCCTGACGCGTTGCCTGATCATCTTCGGGCAGGGTGCGATCCGCTGCCATCCGTATGTGCTCAAGGAGATGGCGGCCGCCAACGATCCCGACCACGACCGTGCGGTGGAAGATTTCGACCGGGCCTTCTTCGGCCATCTGAGTTTCGTCGCCGCCAACAAGGCGCGTGCGCTGGTGTTCGGCCTGAGCGCGGGATTGCTGGCCGGTGCGCCGACCCGGGCTGCCGAGGAAACGCGCGTCTACTACCGCGCCGTGTCGCGCATGTCGGCGTGCTTTGCGCTGTTGACGGATGTATCGATGCTGGTGCTGGGCGGCTCGCTGAAATTCCGCGAGCGCATTTCGGCGCGCCTGGGCGACGTGCTGTCGCAGCTGTATCTGATCTCCGCCACGCTCAAGCGCTACGAAGACGACGGTCGCCGGCGCGACGATCTGCCGTATCTGGAATGGTCGGTGCAGGATGCCTTGTACCGCGCCCAGGAAGCGATGCTCGACGTGCTCGACAATTTCCCCAATCCCTTCATCGCGCTGGCCTTGCGCATCTTGATGTTCCCGCTCGGTCTCTCGTATCGCAAACCGTCGGATCGCTTGGCGAGCGAGGTTGCGGTGGCCATGCAGACGCCGGGCGCCTCGCGCGACCGGCTGGTGGCCGACGTGTATCAGCCCGATGCGGAAACCGATCCGCTGGGCTGCGGCGAACGCGCCTTCAACTTGCTGCCGCAAGTGCATGACATCGAGACGCGACTCAAGCCATCCATCAAGGACGGCGTGTTGCCGCCGATACCGCAAAGCCTGATCGAAATGCGGCGCTGGAATGCGCGCGCGATGGAGCAGGGCTTGATCAGCGCCGACGAGCGCGTGGTGCTGGACGACTTCGCGCACTATGGCAACATCACGGTGCAGGTGGACGATTTCGGCGCCGATCTGGACATGGGCGAGGCATTGCAGAAAACGCAAGAGCCGGTGCTGATCAAAAGCGCTTAAGTCAGACGCAAAGCAGCGACGGTAATGCTATTTTCATCTTCTGCCGTCGTCCCAGCGAACGCTGGGACCCAGTGTCGTGAAGACGGTCGATACGACACTGGGTCCTGACGTTCGTCAGGACGACCGGTCATTTAGTGTGAACAGGCCTTAGTGCAAGTAATACTGGTTGAAGACTCGGCAACATTTTGCTGAGCAGTTGCCGAAGGCGGTTCTTTGCTCTGACCAGCTTGACCGTGCGTCACAGCCGGCCGTCTTTGTCGAGCGGCCGCAAAGGCTTATAATGGCGATCACGATCATCTGCCCGGCGTTTTATCCAATGCGGGAAACGACGCCGCGTTAATCTTTTCCCTGTTCGAAATCCGGTACTGCCATGACTACATCCAACAGCTTGTCCCCCAGTTCGCAAACTGCCGCGCCGCCGTTCCGCTGGCTCAACCCTTACCGCCCCACCACATTCCGCGTCATCGTCGGCCTCGGCATTGCTGCCATTGTGCTGGCGCTGATCAACCTGTTCGTGCCGGGAGTGCTTGGCGCCACCGCTTACCTGTCGAGCATCGCCGCCGGCCTCGTCGCCTACGTGCTGGCCGAAGTGTTGCTGGTCACGATTGTCGTGGTCGGGCCGTTTGCCGGGTTTGTGTACGGTGTGATCGCATTTTTTGCGCGTTAATTGTCGATCGGGTTTGAAGAAGATTGAAGAGAAAGAGGCCGATAGAAATATCGGCCTTTCTTATTGCGCAATCGACAAGTTGTGAGCGATGCCAAAAAACGTATTCGCCGCCGCAAATAATTCATTGGAAAGCGCGCCGCAGCGGACATACCATGGCCGCCTCCGTGCTGACTGTACATCGGCAGCATTCAACAACAAGGACAACACATGCAAACACGCAAGCTCGCCAGCGATGGCCTTACCGTTCCTGAAGTCGGCCTCGGGTGCTGGCAACTCGGCGGCGGCTGGGGCGATCATTGGGACAACGACGTCGCGCAGCAAACGCTGGCGCAGGCCTACGCCACTGGCGTGCGCTTCATCGACACCGCCGACGTCTACGGCGACGGCGCCAGCGAACGCTCGATCGGCCAATTCCTGAAATCGCACAAGGACCTTACCGTCGCCACCAAGCTCGGACGCGGCGCGATTTATCCGGACGGCTACAGCCGCGACGCCGTGCGCGCGGCGACGCAGCGTTCGCTGGAACGTCTCGGCGTCGATAAACTCGACCTGACGCAGTTGCATTGCGTGCCGCCGGCCGTGCTCAAGGACGGCCAGATTTTCGACTGGATGCGCGAGCTGCGCCAGGATGGGCTGATCAGCCGTTTCGGCGCCAGCGTCGAGACCGTGGAAGAAGGCTTGCTCTGCCTGGAACAGGAAGGCATGACCTCGCTGCAAGTGATCTTCAACATCTTCCGCCAGAAGCCGTTGGCGGAACTGTTGCCGAAAGCGAAGGAGAAGGGCGTCGGCATCATCGTGCGCCTGCCGCTGGCCAGCGGTCTGCTGAGCGGCAAGATGACGCGCGCGACCACCTTCAAGCCCGACGATCATCGCAACTTCAACCGCGACGGCCAGCAATTCAACGTCGGCGAAACCTTCGCCGGGCTCGAGTTCGCCACCGGGGTCGATCTGGCGCAGGAGATCGCCGCGCTGGTTCCCGCCGGCATGAACATGGCGCAGATGGCCTTGCGCTGGATCCTCGATCACGACGCCGTGTCGGTCATCATCCCGGGCGCCAGCTCGCCGGCGCAGGTGTTGTCGAATGCCAGTGCTTCGGCGCTGCCGCGCTTGCCGGCCGAGTTGCACGAGAAACTGGCGGCGCTGTATCGCGACAAGATACACGCGGCGATTCGCGGTCCGTACTAAGCCATCAGCAGGAAATTAGCGGTACAAAAACAAAAAGCCCACGGCCGCGAAGGCGTGGGCTTTTTTTAATGCGACGCCTGCTTACAGCCTGAACACGCTGACCACCTTCACCAGATTGTCGCCCTGCATTTGCATCGATTTCGATGCGGCGGCGGCTTCTTCCACCAGCGCGGCGTTCTGCTGCGTGACTTCGTCCATCTGCGTGATAGCCAGGTTGACCTGATCGATGCCTTCGCTTTGCTCGTGGCTGGCGACGGCGATCTCCTTGATTACTTCGCTGACCTTGCGGATGCTGTCGACCACTTCTCCCATGGTCTTGCCGGCCTGGCCGACCAGGTCCGATCCGGCGCGCACTTCCTGCACCGAGCCGTCGATCAGCGATTTGATTTCCTTGGCTGCTGCAGCCGAGCGTTGCGCCAGGCTGCGCACTTCCGAAGCCACGACGGCAAAACCGCGTCCCTGTTCGCCGGCGCGGGCGGCTTCCACCGCAGCGTTCAAGGCCAGGATATTGGTCTGGAAGGCAATGCCGTCGATGACGCTGATGATTTCCACGATCTTGTTCGATGAGGCGTTGATCGAATCCATGGTCTTCACCACTTGCTGCACTACATTGCCGCCTTGCTCGGCGACTTCGGAGGCCGACACCGCGAGTTCGCTGGCTTGCCTGGCGTTGGAGGCGTTCTGCTTGACGGTGGAGGTGATTTCTTCCATCGCCGAGGCGGTCTCTTCCAGCGAACTCGCTTGCTCTTCGGTGCGGTTGGACAGGTCCATGTTGCCGCTGGCGATTTCATCGACCGATTGTTTGATCGAGCCGGTTGCGCTCAGGATGCTGTTGACCGTGTCGACCATGCGGTCGCGGGTATAGGCGATCGATGATACCAGGCTGGCTTCGTCGCCCTTGCGCACGGCGATGACGCCGGTGAGGTCGCCTTCGGCGATCTTGCGCGCGATCTGCGAGGCTTCGCCCGGTTCGCCGCCGATGGAACGGTAGATGTTGCGCACCACCAGCATGGCAATGCCGGACATCACCGCGCCGAGGATCAGCAGCACGACGCCGGCGCGGATCAGTGCGCGATAAAAGTCGGCCTGGATGTCATCCTGGTAGACGCTGGCGACGAAGTCCCAGTTCCACGGCTTGAAGCGTTTGACGAAGCCCATCTTGGAACTGGGTTTTTCTTCCTTGGGACGCGGCCACCAGTATTCAAGGAAGCCTTCGCCGGCCGCCGATGAACCGGTGGAGGCGATCATCTTGTACAGCTCGTTGCCCTTGGCGTCCTTGAAGTCGTACATGTTCTTGCCGTTGAGCTTGGGACTCATCGGATGCATGACCACCGTCGAATCGGCGCCCACCAGCGTGATGTAGCCGCTGCCGGTATAGCGCTGGTCGGCGACGCGGGCGATCGCCATTTTCTTGGCGTCGTCGACCGACATCTTGCCGTCGGCGGCTTGCCGGGCAAGCCCGTTGACGATGGAGTAGGACATCTCCGTGATATCGATCAGCGCATGCTGGCGGTCGGCGACCTGGAGATTTCTGGTTTCATAAATATTCCAGAGCGATAGCGCAAACAGCGCGACCCAGGAAAAAATCAGCGGAAGCCAGAGTTTCTGTTTCAAAGACAGGTTGTTCACCGCGTGTCCCCTTTTTTAAATATTTCCTGCGACGAGTAAATGTATCCTACATCACGATGTTGAGCGTTTTTATACGATGCCTGCCGAAAGAT
>Ga0209435_100071_pt1 | contig 60896 bp, 54 predicted proteins | sample AraplaCL_Col_mLB_FD_184260 | JGI IMG/M metagenome (GOLD analysis project Ga0209435, IMG submission 184260) | Arabidopsis root microbial communities from the University of North Carolina, USA - plate scrape CL_Col_mLB (SPAdes) (version 2) | ecosystem: Host-associated > Plants > Roots >... | reverse complement strand
GCAAATACCACGTAGTATGCGCACTCGCCGCCGCCGCCGATCCAGCGCTTCTCGCCGCGCAGCCGCCAGCCGCCGTTTTCCGGAATGGCCAGGGTCTGCATGCTGGAAGGATCCGACCCTGCTTCGCGTTCGCTCAGGGCGAAGGAAATCGACTCGCGCTTGGCGATGATGGCGCGGATATAGGTGTTCTTCTGCGCGCCGGTGCCGGCATGCAGCAGCGGTAATGCGCCCAGCTGCAGGGTAGCGACGATGCCGCTGGTGGAGGCGCAGGCGCGCGCGAGTTCTTCGATGACGGCGCAGAATGCCATCAGCGATGCGCCGCCGCCGCCATACTCCTTCGGAATGAACATCGCGGCAATGCCGCTCTCGTGAAGCGCCTGAACGTTTTCGTGCGGGTAGCGCTGATCCCGGTCGATCTCGGCCGCAAGCGGCGCCAACTGGTCATGGGCAAGCCGACGAGCAATGTCTCGCCAGTTACGAGCCTCCTCAGTGAGCGGAGGATCCCAAATAATCGCCATCTTCTCTCCATTGCCGTGTGTGTGGCGGCTGCAGGTGGGTTGTGGAGCGGCTTTTTCTTATATCGACTTTAATCTAATATACTAAGTAGTATGATAAGAGTCAATCAACGTGCTTACAAATTGGTCAAGCAGAAACATTTGTTTTGGCCAACTAAAATATTTAGTGCACGCGTTCGCAATACTGTACACGCCAGCTAAAAATCTTGCCGGCGCAGCCAGAAAACAGGCAAGAAGACGGTCATGAACGAAAAAGTTCATGTCGCCGGCGTGGGCATGATTCCCTTTGTCAAATCGGGTACCGGTGCGTCGTATGTGGACATGGGTGCGACTGCCATCGGCGCGTACTCGCCGACGCCGGGTTATGTGACGAAGCGATCACACTAGCCTGTGCCGGTTACGTCTGCCGCGACTGCGCCAGTGAGCAGGCGATGCTCTGCGAAGTCGGTCTCAGTTGCATCCTCGTCGTCAACGTCAACAACAATTGCACGTCAGGCGACCGCCTGCGGCGCCATTGCCGCAGAGCAGGTGAAAAAGAAGAATCAGAGACAAGCTACGGATAATTCGCGCATCAAAAAACTACGATTTATGGCGCAGTGCGGGTAAAGTACACGCGAGATTCACCGTGCGTACGAAGGAGACCATATCCATGCATCATCCAGGGACGTTGATACGCTCCATGCTGGCCCGCGGCGGCGCCGTGCCGGTGCCCGGCTGCTATGACCCGCTCGGCGCATTGCTGATCGAACAGGCCGGCTTCCAGGCCGCCTACATGACCGGATTTTCGCTCGCTTCCAGCTACGGCAAACCGGACATCGGCCTGCTGACCATGACCGACATGGTGCAGCAGGCGGCCCGCATCGCCGAGGCGGTTTCCATCCCCGTCATCGTCGACGCCGACACCGGTTACGGCGGCGCGGCCAACATCGCCGAGACCGTGCGCGCCTTTGAAAAAGCCGGCATCGCCGGCCTGCATCTGGAAGACCAGATCATGCCCAAGAAGTGCGGCGCCATGGCCGGCAAGAAACTGGTGCCCGGCGAAGAAATGGCGCTGCGCCTGCGTGCCGCGCGCGCAGGGCGCAAGAGCAGCGAATTCGTCATCATCGGCCGCACCGACGCCATGACCATCTACGGCCTCGAGGAAGTGATCGTACGCGCCAAAGCGATGGAACGCGCCGGTGCCGACGCCGTCATGGTGCCGTCGCTGAGCACGCCGGCCGAACTTGAGGCGGTCGCCTCCAGCGTCGGGATTCCCGTCATCTACGTCGCCGCCGAAACCGTGCGTCCCTGCTACACGCAGCAGCAACTGGCGCAAGCAGGCTTCGCCATGGCGTTGTATCCTTTGTCGCTGATACAGACCACGTTCAAGGCGCAGCAAACCATGCTGCGCAGCATGTTCGACGCAGGCGACACCGCGCATCTGGTGGACGGCATGGCGAAGTTTGCCGACGTCGGCCGCCTGGTCGGCGTCGAGCGCGCCGCCGCCTTCGATGCGCAACTGAACGAACCCGAAGAACCCACAGGGAGCTAGCCGACATGGGCGCCACCATGACGCAAAAAATCCTGGCCCGCGCCAGCGGTCGCGATCCCGTGACCAATCCCGTCGCGCACGGCGAGATCATCTGGGCCAGCCCCGATCTGGTGACGGCGCCCGAGGTGTCGTTTTCCGCTTACATCAAACGCATCCGCGAAATCGGCGTGACCGGATTGGCGCACCCGGAACGCGTCGCCGTCATCATCGACCACGAAGTGCCGGTGCACAGCATCGCCGGCGCCGAGCGCAACAAGCTCACGCGCAAGCTGGCGCAGGAGTTGTCGGTCGGCCATTTCTTCGACGGCGCCGGCATCACGCATCCGCTGATGGTCGAGCAGGGACTGATCGCGCCCGGCATGTTTGCCGCCGGCGCCGACAGTCATGCGCCCGGTCTCGGCGCGGTCGGCGCCTTGTCGGTGCCGTTCGGATTCGAAGTGGCGATGGTGCTGGCCACCGGCCAGATCTGGATGAAGGTGCCGGAAACCATACGCGTGCGTCTGCACGGCGCCTGCGCGCCCGGCGTCGGCGCACGCGACATCGTGCTGGCGACCATGCAGCAGCTCGACGATGAAGCCACCAGTTACCGCGTCATCGAATACCAGGGCGAGGGCCTGTCGACCTTGTCGGTGCCGGAGCGCATGACCATCTGCGGCCTGTGCGTCGACGCCGGCGCCAAATCGGGCATCGCCGCCGTCGATCAGCGCTGCATCGATTACCTGCGCGAACATGGCGTGGCCGATCCAAAGCCACCGGGGTCAATTAATAGCGACGCCGACGCCGAGTACGCCCTGACCATCGACCTCGACCTGGCGACGCTGACGCCGCGCGTGTCGATTCCGCCGTCGCCCAATCACGTGCGCGAGGCGCAGGCCATGTCGGACATCGCGATCCAGCATGCCTACATCGGCTCCTGCGTGTCCGGCTCGATTGAAGACATCCGCGCCGCCGCCGCCATCCTGCGCGGTCGCAAGGTGCATGCCAGCGTGAACCTGCTGGTGATCCCGGCCACCCAGCAAGTATTCCGGCAAGCCTTGCAGGAAGGATTGCTGACCGAGCTCACCGCCGCCGGCGCCAACATCTCGCCGTCGACCTGCGGTCCGTGCTTCGGCGGCATCGCGCAGCTGACCGCCGGCGAGCGCCGCATCAGCACCAGCACGCGCAACGATCCTGGCCGCATGGGCAGCAACGAGGCGGAAATTTTCCTCGCCAGCGCCATGACCGTGGCGGCCTCGGCCATCACCGGTCACATCACCGATCCGCGCGCCTATGCCAAGGGAGGTGTGCAATGACGGCTCCGGGAAAAACCAGCAGCGGCCGCGCCTGGAAATTCTCCAGCGACATCTCCAGCGACCAGCTGATTTCGGCACGCCATGTCTTCGAATTCGATCCGCGCATGCTGCGTCACCATCTGCTCGCCGAAGTGCGTCCCGAGTTCGCGCAGCAGGCGCAGCCGGGCGACGTCATCGTGGCGGGTCGCAACTTCGCCCACGGCAGCAACCACAGCCATCCCTTCCTCGCGATGAAGGCGCTCGGCGTCGGCTTGCTGGTGCGCTCGCTGTCGCGCGGCCCGTTCCGCCTGGCGATCTTCATGGGCGTGCCGGTGCTGATGGTGACCTCTGAAGTACTCGACGCCATCGACGATGGTCATCAGCTCGACATCGATTTCAGCCGCGGCGCCATTCACAACGTCACGACCGGCGCGCAGATGCAGGTCGAACCTTTGTCGCCGTTCCTGCAGGACATCGTCAACGCCGGCGGCGGACTCGAATTTGTAAAGACCACTTTAGTCAACTGATTTTGCTCTATGATGCGTGACCTTCAGGAGTCAAATAGATGCCAGCCATGTCCATCGTGCGCGACACTTCACTCAGCCGGGAAGCAAACACGCATCTGAACCAGTCCTCGTCCGCTGCCGCCATCGTTGTCGAAGCGCTGGAAAAAACCTATGCCACCCACGACGGCGGCAAGGTGCAGGCGCTCGGACCGATTTCGGTCACGGTGCCGCAAGGCGGTTTCATGACCATCGTCGGTCCTTCCGGCTGCGGCAAGTCGACGCTGCTCAAGTTGCTCTCGGGCCTGATCCCGCGCTCGGCCGGATCGATCAAGGTCAATGGTGAAGAAGTGCACGAGCCGCATCGCGACATCGGCATGGTGTTCCAGAGCCCGGTGCTGCTGCCCTGGAAAACCGCCATCGACAACGTCCTGCTGCCGGCCAGGGTGCTCGGCCTCGACATGGCGGCCAGCCGCGTGCGCGCGCAGGAGTTGCTGGAGATGGTCGGCCTGGCCGATTTCGCCGGACGCTATCCGGGCGAACTGTCGGGCGGCATGCAGCAGCGCGTGGCGATTGCGCGTGCGCTGATCCATGATCCGTCCATTCTCATGATGGACGAACCCTTCGGCGCGCTCGACGCCATGACGCGCGAGGTGATGAACCTGGAGCTGCTGCGCATCTGGCGCAAGGCCGGCAAGACCATCGTCTTCGTCACGCACTCGATTCCGGAAGCGGTCTTTCTCGGCACCCACGTGATGGTCCTGTCCCACCGGCCGGGCCGCATCGCCGACCTGGTCACGGTCGACCTGCCGGCCGAGCGCGGACTCGGCATCATGTCGACCGACGCCTTCGGCGTGTTCAGCAATCGCATCCGCAGCCAATTCAATACGCAAGGATTCATCTGATGGAAAGCGTTCCGACCAGCGCGGCCACCACGCAAGCGACGCCTGCGCCGTCCTCCTTCAATCTGCGTCGCACGCTCAAGGCGCGTCCGGAACTGATGCTGATCCCCGGCGTGTTCGTCGCCGTGGTGGTGATCTGGGAAGCCGTCATCCGCGGCTTCGACATCCCGATCTACATCATGCCGGCGCCGTCGAATATCGCCCTGTCGCTGATGAACACCAGCTATTGGGACAACGCGCTGTATACGCTCGGCGAAGCCATGCTGGGTTTCCTGCTGGCGGCGCTGTTCGGCATCGTGCTGGGCGGTGTGATCGCGCAATTCCCGCTGGCGGAAAAAACCTTGTATCCCTACCTGATCGCCATCCAGACCACGCCCAAGGTGGCGGTGGCGCCGCTGTTCATCATGTGGTTCGGTTTCGGCATGACATCCAAGGTGATCATCGCCGCGACGATCGCCTTCTTCCCGATCCTGGTCAACGTCATCAGCGGCTTGCGCTCGACCGATCCGGCGCGGCTGGAGCTGATGCGTTCGCTGCGCGCGACGCGCTGGCAGATTTTTACGATGGTGCGCCTGCCGAGCGCGCTGCCGATGATTTTCGCGGGACTCAACATCGCGATCATCTTCAGCATCCTCGGCGCCATCGTCGGCGAGTTCCTCGGCTCGCGCCAGGGACTCGGCAATGCGATCATGCAGATGAACGTCAATCTCGACACGGCGGGCGTGTTCGCGACGCTGTTCGTGCTGTCGGCGATCGGCGTGTGCCTGCATGTGCTGATGGGGATTCTGCAACGCAAGGCTTTGTTCTGGGCTGACAGTTCAAAGCTTCCCACCGTATAAGAAAGAACCCGCTCGCAATCCGATTGCCGCACAAGCCGCGGATGGAGAACGCATCAGGCCCGAGGCAATATTTCCTGCAATTTTTCCGCCGGCCGGCACAGGCGCGTCCCCCATGGCGTGACGACGATGGGACGCTCGATCAGGACCGGATCTTTCAGCATCAGATCGATCAGCTGCTCGTCGCTCCACCTGGCGTCGTCCAGGTCCATCTCGTCGTACGACGTGCCGCGACGGCGCATGATGTCGCGCACCGGCCGGCCGCTGTCGGCGATGATCTTCTTGAGCGTGGCGCGGTCGGGCGGCGTTTTCAGGTACTCGATCACTTGCGGTTCGATGCCGGCGGCGCGGATCATTTCCAGGACGTTGCGCGAGGTGCCGCATTTGGGGTTGTGATAGATGGTGATATCGGACATGGCGGTAGGCGTCATAAAGAATCGGGTGGGGAAGTATACGTCATGCCTGCTTATAAAATGGGTTCTGGGCTGCGCCCGGCGCAAACCATTGCTCCAGCCACGCAATCAGAGCATCCCACCGCGCGGCATCGCCGACGAAGCCGAGATAGCAATCCGGCCGCGCGACGTGCAGATGGTAGGAGCCGAACAGGTTCCTGAACTCGCGATCCTGTCCATCCGCCAGTGCCGCCGCGATGTGCCGTATCGTCAGTACGGCTTCCCAAGGGCGCAATTGTTCGCGCCAATCCTGCGGCAGTATCGGCGCCGCCGCGCCTTGCGCGATCAGCAGCGTCAGGCGTGATGGGTCCAGCAGCGCATACAGATTGCCTTCGCGCGATTCGTCGTCGCTGCTGTTGTGTTCCCACGCGATGACGTCGATATCCGGAAGGCGGTCGCCGCCGTGCAGGCTGCCGCCGGCGTCATGCGTGACCGACAGCGGACTGCCGCGGTAGTCGATATTGATCTCGCTGATCAGACGCGTGGCGGTGTCCTGGATGACGTCGATGCTCAGCGCCAGCGGCGCAATATGCGTCACCAGCCTATGCACCAGCGTGTTGCGCGAATTGAGCACGTCGGTGGCCGCTTCGGTGCGGGTGACGATATTGCGGATCACCGGCAAACGGTCGCGCTCGTAGGTATCGAGCAAGGCGGCATCGGCCCGGCCTTGCAGCACCAGCGCGAGCTTCCAGCACAGGTCGACCATGTCCTGGATGCCGGTGTTCATGCCTTGTCCGCCGGCAGGACTGTGGATATGGGCGGCATCGCCGCCGAAGAAGACGTTGCCTTGCCGCAGCGTCTGCAGCATGCGGCTGTTGATGCGGAAGTGCGAACTCCAGACGATATTGCTCAGTATTGCCGGCACCGGCGAATGCGCATCGTAGATCGCCTGCAATTGCGTCAGCGTCGGCGGATCGGCGGGAATGTCGCGTACCGAATCTTCATCTTGCCGTTCGTCCGCATCGGGCTCGATGGCAATCATGCGGAAACGGCCTTGCGCCAGCGGAAACATCGCCAGGAAGCCGTGATCCGAGATGAAGATCGATAATTGATCCGATGCAATTTCGCCGTCCGCATACAGATCGGCCAGCGCATAGGTGGGTTTGAGCGACTTGCCTTCAAACGGCAGCTTGAGCGCGTGACGCGCGCTGCTGTGGGCGCCTTCCGCGCTGATCAGCACTGCCGCCTGCATGTGTTCGATGGTGCCGTCGGCATGGCGCAGTTCGGCCGTTACGCCGCTATCGGGCGTGGACGGTTGCGCTTGCACGAAGCCGATCAGTTCGACGCCGCGTTCGATCTGCACGCCTTGCTGCTGCAATTGCTCCGTCAGCAGGCGTTCGGTTTCGGCTTGCGACAACAGCAATACGTAATTGTGTCGCCCGGGAATCCGGCTCAGGTCGATCTTGCCGAGCAGCTTGCCGCGACCGTACAGGCTGCCCGCGCTGGCCTTGTTGCCGGCCGCCAGCATCTTGTCAGTCAGACCACGTTGCTGCAGCAACTCCAGCGTGCGCGCCTGCACCGCCAGCGCGCGCGAGGTCGTCGACGGCGCCGCCAGCTTGTCGATCAGGCGCACCGGCACGCCCAGGCGGGACAACTCCATGGCGGCGGTGAGGCCGGTCGGGCCGGCGCCGACGATCAAGACGGGATGATGTCGCATTGTCATGATTATTCTCCGGAAACGGACTGCAATGGGATGAGATACTGGTTGCGCTCGGATTGCCTGATGAGATCGTCTGACTTCGAGAATCCCGCGCAGTTTCTCGCGTGTCCGAGCAAAAACGCACTCGTCCCGTCCCGAACCAGTAAAATGCGGAATTCGACCGGCGCCGCTGCCGGTTCTTTTGACCCACTCTCCCTCAGCATGGACACCATTCTCGCTCTCAAAGCCCTCATCATGGGCATCGTGGAAGGCCTGACCGAATTTCTGCCGATTTCTTCCACCGGACATCTGATTCTTGCAGGCAGCCTGCTGCATTTCGCCGGCCCGGCGTTTCCGAAGGAAAAAGTCGACGTCTTTGAGATCGTCATCCAGGCCGGCGCCATCCTCGCCGTGTGCTGGGAATACCGCGCGCGCATCGCATCGGTCATCGGCGGCCTGTTCAGCGACCGCAAGGCGCAGCGCCTGGTGATCAACCTGATCATCGCCTTCCTGCCGGCGGCCATCCTGGGCTTCCTGTTCAGCAAGAAGATCAAGGCCGTGCTGTTCGCACCGGTGCCGGTGGCGATCGCCTTCATCGTCGGCGGCCTGATCATCCTGTGGGTGGAGCGTCGCAACAAGGGCCGTGCCGTCTATGCGCGCATCGATTCGGTCGACGACATGACGCCGCTGGACGCCTTCAAGGTCGGTTGCGCCCAGGCCTTCGCGCTGATCCCCGGCACCAGCCGTTCCGGCGCGACGATCATCGGCGGCATGATGTTCGGCTTGTCGCGCAAGGCGGCGACCGAGTTCTCCTTCTTCCTGGCGATCCCGACGCTGTTCGCCGCCACCATCTATTCGCTGTACAAGGAGCGCGCCTTGCTGAGCGCCGCCGACGCGCCGCTGTTCACCATCGGCACCGTGGCGGCCTTCATTTCGGCTTTCTTGTGCGTGCGCTGGCTGCTGCGTTACATCAGCTCGCATGACTTCACCGTGTTTGCCTGGTATCGCATCCTGTTCGGCCTGGTGATTCTCGGTACTGCCTACAGCGGCGTGGTCGCCTGGGTGGAATAAGTCCGGATTGAATAAGTAAATAAGGGATTCATCGTGGCAAATGTATGTAGCGCCGGTCTCGATATCGGCTTCGCTTCTCTGGATTATCTGCAGATCGGTTTCCTCGGCATCGTGCAGGGCATTACCGAACTGTTGCCGATTTCTTCCACGGCGCACATGCGCATCGTGCCGGCGGTATTGGGCTGGCATGACCCGGGCTCGGCGTTTTCGGCGGCGATGCAGCTGGCGGCGCTGGCTGCGGTGGTCAGTTATTTCTGGCGCGACGTCTCCGCCGTCACCACCGGCAGCATCGCCGCGTGGAAACAGCGCGATTTCAACAGCCCGATGTTTCGCCTGGCCGTCGCCATCATCCTGGCCACCATCCCCATCGGCATCGCCGGGCTGGCCTTGTCGCACGTGCTGAACGCCTGCGGCTCGCCGTTGCGCAGCCTGTCGGTGATCGGCTGGTCGTGCATCGCCATGGCGATCCTGCTGGCGATTGCCGAACTGGCTTGCCGTCATCGCCGCAGCGTCGACGAAATGCGTTTGCGCGATGCGCTGATCGTCGGCATCGCGCAGGTCGGCGCGCTGATTCCGGGCGTGTCGCGCTCGGGCTCGACGTTGACGGCCGCGTTGTTCCTCAATTTCAAGCGGGAAGAAGCCGCGCGCTTTTCCTTTCTGCTCGGCTTGCCGGCGATTGCGCTGGCCGGCCTCAAGGAACTGGCCGTGCTGCTGCATGCGCATATCCCGCTGCAGGTATGGTCGCTGCTGTTGTTCGGCATCGTGGTGGCGAGCCTGTCGGCGTTTTGCGCGATCTGGGGATTGATGAAATTCCTCGAGCGTTTCTCGACCTGGCCTTTCATTGTTTATCGCGCCGCACTCGGCGTGTTTTTGCTGGTTGCGGTCAGCAAGGGATTTTTGCAATAAATGTCAGCGATCGCGTCAGAGCTAGTTCACGAGCAGCAATCCAGGGCGCTGCACATCCTTGAAACCGTATTCGGCTATTCGTCGTTCCGCGGCCAGCAGGCCGAGATCGTCCAGCACGTGGTGCAGGGCGGCGACGCCCTGGTGCTGATGCCGACCGGCGGCGGCAAGTCGCTGTGCTATCAGGTGCCGGCGCTGGTGCGCGAGGGCGTCGGCGTGGTGGTGTCGCCGCTGATCGCCTTGATGCAGGACCAGGTCGACGCGCTGGCCGAAGTCGGCGTGCGCGCGGCCTTCCTCAATTCCACCCAGACTTTCGATGAAGCGATGCAGATCGAGCGGCGCGTGCGCAGCGGCGATCTCGATGTCTTGTATGTCGCGCCGGAACGCCTGATGACGCCGCGCTGCCTCGAGCTGCTGGAAGCGGCGCACATCGCCTTGTTCGCCATCGACGAGGCGCACTGCGTGTCGCAATGGGGGCACGACTTCCGTCCCGAATACATCAAGCTGTCGGTGCTGCACGAGCGCTTTCCGAACGTGCCGCGCATCGCGCTGACGGCGACCGCCGACCAGCAGACCCGCGAAGAAATCATCCATCGCCTGCAGCTCGAAGATGCGCGCCAGTTCGTGTCGTCCTTCGATCGTCCCAACATCCGCTACCAGATCGTCGAAAAGGCCAACGGCCGCAAGCAGCTGCTCGACTTCATCGAGAGCGAGCATCCCGACGACGCCGGCGTGGTGTACTGCCTGTCGCGCAAGAAGGTCGAAGAGACCGCCGAATTCCTCAAGCAGAGCGGCATCAACGCGCTGCCGTACCACGCCGGCATGGACTATGCCAAGCGCACCGCCAACCAGGCGCGCTTCCTGCGCGAAGACAAGATCGTCATGGTCGCCACCATCGCCTTCGGCATGGGCATCGACAAGCCCGACGTGCGCTTCGTCGCCCACCTGGATTTGCCCAAGAGCATCGAAGGTTATTATCAGGAAACCGGCCGCGCCGGCCGCGACGGCTTGCCCGCCAATGCATGGATGGCTTACGGTTTGCAAGACGTGGTGCAGCAGCGCCGCATGATCGCCGAGTCGGAAGCCGACGAGACCTTCAAGCGCGTGCTCGGCATCAAGCTCGACGCCATGCTCGGCCTGTGCGAAACCCTGCATTGCCGCCGCGTGCGCCTGCTCGACTACTTCGGCCAGCATGGCCAGCAAGCTTGCGGCAACTGCGACATCTGCCTGTCGCCGCCGGTATCCTTCGACGGCACGGTGATGGTGCAAAAACTGCTGTCCACGGTGTATCGCGTCGATCAGCGTTTCGCGCCCGGCCATGTGCTCGACGTCTTGCGAGGCATCGATGGCGACCGGGTCAGGCAATGGCACCACGACCAGTTGTCGGTCTTCGGCATCGGCAGCGAGCATGGCGAAGCCGAATGGCGCGCCGTGTTGCGCCAGGTCATCGCGCTCGGTTTGCTGACCGTCGACCATGAAAACTATAGCTCTCTCAAGCTGACCGAAGAGGCGAAGCCGGTACTGCGCGGCGAACAAAAGATCCAGTTGCGCCAGTACCAGAAACCGGTCAAACCGAAACGCACTTCGTCCAAATCCAATTACGTCGAAACCGACCTGTCGACCGAAGAGCAGGCGTTGTTCGACAAACTGCGCTGGTGGCGGGTCGAGACCGCGCGTAAACACAACGTGCCGGCCTACGTCATTTTCCACGACGCCACCATGCGCGAAATCGCCAAGGCGCGGCCGTCATCGCTGGACGACTTGCGCGGCGTCACCGGTGTGGGGGAAAAGAAACTGGAAACTTACGGCACGGAAATTATCGCGCTGATTCAGGAAATATCTGAGTGACATACCCGGTGGTACGTATCATGCTTTGCCATAAGTAGATATATTGTTAATACATTCGGTCCGATCCTGAAGCAGGGGGCCGTCGGTGTACGACGCTATATTTCCGCGCAAACACAAGCATGGGGGGTATATGAAGCTGACCGATCTGAAGATAGGTACGCGTCTTGGCCTGCTGGCGGCGTTGTTGCTGCTGGCGACCATTTTTGTCGGCGTGCGGGGCTGGATGACGCTCAACGAGAGCTTCGAGCAAAACACCCAAGCGATGCAAAAGGCCGCCACCATCGAAAAAGCGATCGACTCTGCCCGCAGCGCTCAGGTGCAGTTCAAGATCCAGGTGCAGGAATGGAAAAACACCTTGCTGCGCGGCAAGGACATTGCGTCTTTCACCAAATACCGCCAGGCCTTCATTGACGAAGGCAAAGCCACCCAGGCCAACCTGGACAAACTCGGCAGCCTGCTGCCGGCGCTCAACATGAGCACCGACAAGCTCAAGCATGCACAGCAGGCACACGCCGACCTGGGCGTCCGCTATCTCGCCGCGCTCCAGAAAGAATACAACCCGGACGACCGCGACAGCGTCGGCCGTGTCGATGACGCCGTCAAAGGCGCCGACCGCGTGCCGACGCAGATGATCGACGACATCGTCGCCGACGTGCGCAAGGCCGCCGACAAATTCCGTGAAGAAATCGCCCTGGATACGGCATCCGACTATCGCCAAGCGCGCCTGACGCTGGTGGTGTCCATCCTGCTGGCGCTGGTGCTCGGCAGCATTGTCACCTTCTGGCTGGTGACCAGCATCACGCGGCCGCTCAATATTGCCGTGACGATTGCCCAGACGGTGGCGGCCGGCGATCTGCGCTCGCAAGTGGTGGTCAGCGGCAAGGACGAAACCGCGCAGCTGCTGCAAGCCCTGAAGGACATGAACGACAACCTGGTCAAGATCGTCAGTGAAGTACGCACCGGGACCGACACCATCGCCACCGCCTCCGGCGAGATCGCCACCGGCAACCAGGATTTGTCCTCGCGCACCGAAGAACAAGCCAGTTCGCTGGAAGAGACGGCGGCATCGATGGAAGAAATCACGTCGACCGTGAGACAGAACGCCGACAACACCCAGCAAGCGAACAAACTCGCCGCCGATGCTTCCGGCGTTGCCGTCAAGGGCGGCGAGATGGTCGCAGCGGTGGTCGATACCATGAACGCCATCGAGCACAGCTCGCACAAGATCGTCGACATCATCGGCGTCATCGACGGCATCGCCTTCCAGACCAACATCCTCGCCCTCAACGCCGCCGTCGAAGCGGCGCGTGCCGGCGAACAGGGCCGGGGTTTTGCGGTGGTCGCCTCCGAAGTGCGCACGCTGGCCCAACGCAGCGCAACCGCGGCCAAGGAAATCAAGGAACTCATCGGCGACTCGGTCGGCAAGATCAACGTCGGCACCAGCCTGGTCGCCAACGCCGGCCAGACCATGCAGGAAATCGTTGGCGCGGTCACGCAGGTGGCAACCATCATGGACGAGATCACGCGCGCCAACCGCGAACAAAGCGTCGGCATCGACGAAGTCAATCGCGCAGTTGAGCAAATGGACACGGTCACGCAGCAGAACGCCGCGCTGGTGGAAGAAGCCGCCGCCGCTGCAGAAAGCCTGCAGGATCAGGCGGCGAGTCTGGCGCGGGCGGTGAGTGTATTCAAGCTGCGCGACGGAGTGGTCTGATTGAATGGGCGCTTAGGAACGTATTCAACGTATTTAAAGTCCGTAGCGAGAGGTCATCAGTTGGTGGCGCCCGGAGCGCAGCCCAGTTGAAATCCTTGGAATGTACTTGAGTGCATGAGGATTTCGAGCACCGCACGCTCATTGGCAACATCGCAGATCATGACCCCGCAGCAGGACTTTATTGTTTGATGAACACCAGATCCCACACGCCGTGCCCCAAGCGCAGGCCGCGGTTTTCGAACTTGGTGACAGGGCGGTAATCGGGACGCGGCGCGTAACCCTCGGCGGCGTCGGTGCTGTTTTTCAGCGTCGGCTCCGCGCCCAGCACTTCCAGCATCTGGATCGCGTACTCTTCCCAGTCGGTGGCGCAATGCAGGTAGCCGCCCGGTGCGATGCGCGAGGCCAGCAGGCTCACCAGCGGCCCCTGGATCAGGCGGCGCTTGTTGTGGCGCGCCTTGTGCCACGGATCCGGAAAGAACACATGCGCGCCGGCCAGCGCGCCCGGTGCAATCATGTTGGTCAATACTTCCACCGCATCGTGCTGGATCAGGCGCATGTTGGTCAGGTCCTGCTCGCCGATCTGTTTCAGCAGACTGCCCACGCCCGGCGTATGCACTTCCACGCCGATGAAATTCTTCTCCGGCATGTCCGCCGCAATCTTCGCGCTGGTGTCGCCCATGCCGAAGCCGATTTCAAACACCGTCGGCGCCGCGCGTCCGAAGGCCGCATCGATATCCAGCGTCTCCTTTGCATACGGCAGCAAGAACTGCGGCCCCAGCTCCTCGATGGCGCGCGCCTGCGCCCCCGACAAGCGGCCTGCGCGCGTGACGAAGCTGCGGATGCGATGTTCGGTGGGATCGTAAAAAAGCGGTTTGCCGGACTTGTTTTCTGACATGAATGACTCGTGAAGCGAAATATCGGGGGATGGAATTGTTATGCGGCGTGCAAAAGGTATGCAAATAAGGCAGCGATGGAAAACGTTTGATTGTTCTGCGCCCGAGCCGCACCCTGGAGCGGGTGAAGGGGATCGAACCCTCGTCGTAAGCTTGGGAAGCTTCTGCTCTACCATTGAGCTACACCCGCGTTGGGTAGGGATTATACCGGGTTACGGGTGGTTATTTCTGACGTTGGAAATTGCTGGGGACATTACTGGTGCAAGCAAAAGAGATTAAACTTGCAAAAAACTTTGACCTCACTTAGAGGGTGAAGAGTGGAGAAGTTACTGATAAGAATTAAAACAGGGAGGGGCTTTGTACGATCAATCGTTCTGTCATCGTTCTCTTGATAAGGAAATTCGGAAAAGTGATTTTCGGCGAATTCCGAAATCCGATCAAAATACGTTTAGAGAAACTTTGCTGGCTGAGGCTGTAGCAGCGGCGTCCAGTTCATTTGGAACACCAGCCAATCCCCTACATTCTTTCCCGTTAAAAAGAAAAGAAATCTATGGCTTTGCGCAATTGAGCCACGATTTGGTTTCAAGGAAGCTATGTAGCAATCTGAAGCGCATTTTTCCCCCTGCGTTAATTGGACGATCGCAAATAATATCCAATCTCCAACTGTTACTCGAAGAAGGTGTTCCTTATCGGGTCTATCGCTTGGACGTAAAAAATTTCTACGAATCATTTAATCAAAATCAGCTTCTTCAAGAAATAAAAGAATTACAAAGATTGAGTCCTCGGAGTAAGTCTTTAATCTCTTCTTTGATGGAAAACTATATTTCTATTGGAGGGGCAGGAGTACCAAGAGGTCTCGCTCTAAGCGCGGCATTGTCGGACTTCATGATGCGTCACTTCGACTCTTCAATTCGTGGCTTCTCAGATGTTTATTATTACGCGCGTTATGTCGACGATATTATCGTCGTCACATCTGCTCGCGAGAAATCAAAACATCTTCTAAGGGAGGTTGAGAAAAATCTACCTACCGGCCTTGTACTGAACAACAAAAAGAAAAAGCTTGTTGAAGTGACGACCAAAGTGGCACCGGAAAAGAACCGGCTGCTCCAAAGATTTGCATTCGAATACTTAGGCTATTCCTTCAAAGTCCATGAGCCAATACAGATAAAAAACAAAGCGTCAGACTCCCATTTTAGAGGAGTGACTTTAGACATTGCAGAAACAAAAATTAAAAAAATAAAGACCCGTATAACTCGGTCTTTCCTTGACTACTCAAAGAATAAAGACTGGCCACTACTCGCTGACAGAATAAAATTTCTAACGCAGAATTTTAGTGTCTACAACCAAAAAGTGGGAGGAAAAAAATTGGCTGGTATTTTCCATAGCTATCCACAAATCACCAACGATGCTACTGCCTTGATAGAGCTAGATCGGTTTCTTCGATACGCCGTCTTGTCCAATAAAGGTCGTGTTTTTTCTCAATCTCACGCCCTTCTTAGCGACAAACAAAAAAGGTCGATATTAGGTCAAAGTTTTGTACGCGGTCATAGCAAAAGATCTTTCGTATATTTTTCTGCTCTAAGAATTTCTGAAATTCAGAAATGTTGGTCTTATTGATTCGGAGTAAAAAATGAAAAAGAAGAATCGAATCAAACGAAGCGACTACGACAGAGTCCTCATTACAGAAACTTTGCCTTACGAAACACCCATTATCTTCTCGAATGATGGGCTATATCAGCGCATAAAATCATTTGAAAATAAAAGCGATATTCAAGATGTTCTTACCGCAGCTCTTGTTTTTGGAGACGAGAACAAGAAGACAAATCCAACAATTCCTTATCTATATAAGATCAAAAAGAATTCTACTGAGTTTCGCCGGCTTGCCCTTATACATCCGCTCTCGCAATGGAAGATTAGAAATTTTTATAAGAAATATGAACGGCTGATTATTCATTACTGCTCAAAGAGCCCTTCCTCCATACGCTCACCTGAAAAAATAGCTGGCAGCTTTTATAACAAGAGTTCTTGGGAAAACCTCAATCAATACAAGAATGATTCAGCAACGCTTTCAACAAACGACAGATATGTAAAACATGCCCCCTCGTTTTTTGCTTACAAAGGATACGATCGTCTCTACAAATTTTTCAATTCACGGTTGTATTTTCATCTTGAAAAGAAATTCTCCGTTCTCATGACGTTGGATGTTTCAAAATGTTTTGACAGCATTTATACCCACGGTCTTTCTTGGGCGATCAAAGATAAATCCTTTACCAAGGAGAACATCAATGTTTCTTCTACCTTTGCACAAGAATTTGATCAAATAATTAGACATGGAAATCATAACGAGACAAACGGAATACCAATCGGTCCTGAAGTTAGTAGAATTTTTGCCGAAATTCTCTTTCAGTCGATAGATTTTAGGGCGGTATCGAAACTCAACCAATATGAGTATGGTGTTGACTACGTATTTTTAAGATACGTGGATGACGTGTTCATCTTTTCACATGATGAAACCACTGCGAAATTGGTATACGACGTATATGCTGATTTACTTACTTCTTTTAATCTTCACGCAAATACAGCAAAGTCGTCGGTGTTGCATCGGCCGTTCTTTACCGCAAAGTCGAGACTGATCTTTGAAGCCGGTAAGCTTTCCGAGCATTTCTTCTCAAGCTTCTTGACCGAACAGGGCCCGGGAACGCTAGTTCCTCAAAAAGTGTTCTCTCGGTGGAAATTAACCAAAGGATATATTGATTCGATTAAGGCTCTGTGTTCGTCTAACAAAGCCAACTATGATCAAATCGCCTCATTTTTAATTTCCGTCATCACAGAGAGAATAAAAAAGCTAGTAAATAACTCACTGACTGATGAAGAAACCATTGGTGTAGCAGAGACGTATCGTAAAGCGTTAGAAATTTTACTTGATGTACTCTTTTTTCTTTATAGCGTAGCCCCCTCTGTCAGCGCATCCTATAAGTTAAGTACCTCTCTAATTTTGTCCTTACGCTTCTCCAAGCGATATTTGCCAAAACACGTTGAGACAATATCCCACGTTATCTATGAACTTGCATCAAATCTTCTACTCGAGCAGTGTGAAAAAGTTCATGGGGAGGGGGTAGAAGGATTCATTCATCTTGAAGGGCTTAACATCATGTTAGCAATAAGAGAACTCGGGGAATCACATCTATTACCAGGAAGTGTGTTGAATGACTTATTCGTTAAGGATAAAGATCTTTCATATTTCACGATTATCTCTTGCTTGTTTTATGTCCGAGCAATTCCACAGTACGAAGACGTGAGAAGAAAGATACTCAAAGCGGTCTCTTTGAAGTTAGCAAATCTATCCGATATACAGGTTAATAGTGAGAAGGCATATCTTTTACTGGATATGCTAAGTTGCCCTTTCGTCTCCCAAACTCTTAAGGAATCATGGCTAAGAGGTGTTTATAGAGTCTTGCAAAAAAATGCTCCAACAAAAGGAGAGACTGATGATTTTTGTCGAGCAGATTCGTCCTTTTTTTGGCAAGTGGATTGGTCAGATGTGGATCTACTAAATTCGCTGGAGAAAAAGGAGTTGAAGCAGGCCTATTGATGAGTTACTCTTGAACGTGAAGGGTGGGGAATGTTCTCCTCATATATTGAGTAACATTAATGTATGCCTCAGGGCCTCCGTAAAACGAGGTCTTTCTGCTGCAGAGGTCGCTTTCGATTTGTTACTGATGGTGATTCGAAGCAGTATGAGCGATGACTTGTTCATCCACACACTCAGTAACTTCTCCACTCTTCACCCTCTAAGTGAGGTCAAAGTTTTTTGCAAGTTTAATCTCTTTTGCTTGCACCAGTAATGTCCCCAGCAATTTCCAACGTCAGAAATAACCACCCGTAACCCGGTATAATCCCTACCCAACGCGGGTGTAGCTCAATGGTAGAGCAGAAGCTTCCCAAGCTTACGACGATCAAATTTCTGCGTGTTGTTTTGCATATCAATCTGCTCCGCTTGGCATATTTGGATGACCCGCAGTCCAGACCCAGCCAATCGCAATGACGGACATCTACGATGTTTCACACGGTCCAGCGCTAAACGAAAAAAGGATCAGCCTGCGGTGAAATCAACGCCTGCACGATCCGGCGCCGATAAAAAAACGCCAGGCTTCATCGGAAGCCTGGCGTTTTTCATGTAGCGGGACTGCTGGTTACAGCGCCAGATCGGCCTTTGGTTTGCTCTTGGTCTGATCGCCTTGAGGCGGCTGCGGCACCACCGTCCGGTCGATCGCCGGAGGGGGCGTCAACTGCAGGATCTGGCTGGTATACAGCCATTCCTGATATACCCGGTCAGGGTTGTCGTTGAGGCGGGTGCCGTAGCTCGGCACGATCTGGCGGATCTTGCTCTGCCAGGCCGGCGTCGCGACCTTGTCCTTGAACACTTTCTCAAGCACGTTGAGCATGATGGGCGCGGCCGTCGATGCGCCCGGAGAAGCGCCCAGCAAACCGGCGATGCTGCCGTCCCTGGATGCCACGACCTCAGTGCCCAGTCTCAGCTCGCCGCCCTTCTTTTCGTCGCGCTTGATGATCTGCACGCGCTGGCCGGCTTGCCACAGGCGCCAGTCTTCTTTTTTCGCATCAGGGAAATACTCCTTCAAGGCGTTGAAGCGATCGTCGTCGGACAGCATGAGCTGGCCGGCCAGGTATTCAACCAGCGGATACTGCTCGACGCCGACCTGCATCATGGGCCAGATATTGTGCGTGGTCACGCTCGAGAACAAATCAAGGTGCGAACCTTCCTTGAGGAACTTGGTGGAGAAGGTTGCAAAGGGCCCAAACAGAATCACGCGCTTGCCGTCCAGGACGCGGGTATCCAGATGAGGAACCGACATCGGCGGAGCGCCCACCGAGGCCTTGCCGTAAGCCTTGGCCAGATGGCGCTCGGCGATGGCCGGATTGTCGGTGACGAGGAAGGAACCGCCCACCGGGAAGCCGGCATAATCATTCGCTTCGGGAATGCCCGACTTTTGCAGCAGGCGCAAGGCGCCGCCGCCGGCCCCGATGAACACGAACTTGGCATCGGTCTGCGTGCTGGTGCCGTCCTTCAGGTTCTTATAGCCGATACGCCAGGTGCCATCCGCATTGCGCGTGATGTCTTGCACTTCGCTGGACAGCTTCAGGGAAAAATTCGGCTTCGCTTTCAGATAGGTGACGAACTGGTTCGTGATTTCGCCAAAGTTCACGTCGGTGCCGATCGGCGTCCAGGTGGCGGCGACCTTCTGGCTGGCGGCGCGGCCTTCCATCATCAACGGCACCCACTTCCTGATCTGCTCCGGGTCTTCCGAATATTGCATGCCCCTGAACAGCGGGCTGGCTTGCAGGGCCTCGTAGCGCTTCTTCAGGTATTTGATATTGTCGTCGCCCCACACAAAACTCATGTGCGGCGTGGAATTGATGAAGGAGCGAGGATTTTTCAGGACATTGTTCCTGACTTGCCAGGACCAGAATTGACGCGAAATCTGAAACGCCTCGTTGATTTCGATGGCCTTGACGATCTCGACCTTGCCGTCCTTGTTTTCCGGCGTGTAGTTCAGCTCGGCCAGGGCGGAGTGCCCGGTGCCGGCATTGTTCCAGCCGTTCGAGCTTTCCTGGGCGACACCATCGAGCCGCTCGACCATTTCCATCGACCAGCCCGGCTCCAGTTCATTGAGCCAGACCCCCAGGGTCGCACTCATGATGCCCCCGCCGACGAGCAGGACATCCACTTTTTTGACTTCGGCGGCATGCGAAGGCACGAGCGCCAGCGACAACACAAAACCCAGCAGTGCCAGGCAAGACTTTTTCAACATGATCTGATCCACGTTCACTAAAATGACATCGGTACCCTATGTAAGCCCCTGTCATCCGGACTGTTCTTCGTCAGTCTCCGGGGCCGCTACACCCATGAGCTACACCAGCGTTGGGCAGGGATTATACCGGGTTAAGGGCTAACGTTTCTGACGCGGGAAGTCGGCTCATGAACGGCTCTGTCCAGTAAAAACAAACGATGCCGAGGCCATGCCGGCAACGCGCCCGGCAATGTCCAACGCCGGAAATAAGCCCTCGTATGATGAAAAGAAGCGGGCCATGGCAAACGCCTGTTTGCATGCCCTTATCGCGCCGGCCATTAAAATAGCGATTTGCCACGCCGGGCGGCTGCCATCCTTACACTCTACATCGCCGACGAAGAAGTCGAACTCACTGCCATCCGCGCACAAGGCGCGGGTGGGCAGAACGTCAACAAGGTATCGAGCGCGATACACCTGCGTTTCGATATTCGCGCTTCGTCCTTGCCGGACGATGTGAAGCAGCGCCTGCTGGCATTGTGGGATCATCGCATCAGCAAGGAGGGGGTGGTCATTATCAAGGCCCAGGCGCACCGCAGCCAGGAAAAAAACAAGGCGGACGCCTTGCAGCGTTTGCAGGAAATGTTGGCGCTGGTCGCCCGGGTGCCGGTACTGCGCAGGCCGACGCGTCCCACGCGCGGTTCGCAGCGCAAGCGGTTGCAGACCAAGACGCGGCGCGGTGAAATCAAATCGATGCGGGGGAAAGTTCGTGATTGATGCAAACCTGGCCGAGCCACTTTGCCGCTGTGTTCGTCCGCGGTACTGATGTCATAATATCGTCGCTCAGGCATGCATTGTGCATGCCGCGTTCCAATCACAGAAAGCACTACGATGATGCGTGCGGTCAAAGAAACCAAAACAACAGGGACCAGCTTGCCCGACAGAAAGATCAACGCCCTCCGTATGACCATTGCCTATGCCGGCGGCGTGGCAGTGATGGCGCTTTTGTTCCTGGCAGCGTATTTTCTGCTCGACAATATCGTCATTGAACAACGCATCGCCGCACAGCGCATTCATCTCATCGAACAGCAGCGCATGCTGTCGCAACGCATTGCGCTGCTCAGCACGGACCTGTATGTCGGCGATGCCTCCACCAGCGAGGCCATGCAGGACGCCGTCGCCCAGATGGAGCGGGCGCAGGATATCCTTACCGGCAAAGGCGACCCTGCCGGCAACCAACTCAGCGCGGCCGAACATGAGCTGTATTTTGTCGGCAACAACGCGCTCGATACGGAAGTCCGCAGTTTTCTGGAGGACACGCGCCGTTTCATCGGCGCGACCAATATGAACGCCGGCAACGAGGCCTATCGGGCGCTGCAACACCATTCTCGCGATCTGCTGTTGCCCGCGCTCGATCGTGCGGCTGCTTTGTTCGCCGAGCAGGCCGATGTCCGCATTGAACAGGCGCGCAAGGCGCAACGGTTTTTGCTGATGGCGCTGCTCGTTGCACTAGCGCTGGAAGCGATGCTGATTTTCCGTCCCATGATCACGAAAATCCGGCGTTACAATGCGCATCTCTACGAGATGGCCACCCGCGACCATCTCACCGGGCTCGCCAATCAGCGCCACTTCAACGAATATGCCAACCGCGAATTCCGGCTGGCGCGCCGCACCGCAAAACCCTTGTCGATGGCGGTCTGCGATATCGATCAGTTCCAACAGATCAATGACAAGCATGGACGCGCCGTCGGCGATGCCGTGCTGCGCCGCTTCGGCGAATTGGCGGCGCGCATCTTGCGCGACACGGACATCATCAGCCGCGTCGGCGGCGAAGAATTTGCATTGGCGCTGCCTGTCATGAATCTGCACGGAGCGATGATCATCGCCGAAAAACTGCGTCGCGGCATGGCCGAGAATAAAAGCGATAATCTGCCGCCCTTCACCATCAGCGTTGGTGTCGCAGTCAGTGAACATGGCGACAAGAAAATGGAGGACCTCCTGCAACGTGCCGGCAGCGCGTTGCAGGTGGCCAAGGCAGAGGGACGGAATCGTATTTCCTGTTTAAGCGTTTCGCCGGAAAAAAAGCAACCGCACAGCGACGCTGATTCCCAAGATGCAGGCATCGCTTCCTGAGATCGAGGCAGTATCAAATAACGTTCTGCTCGCCATCTGGATTTAACTGAGCATGTTGTGTCCGGCCGCACCAGTAACATGGAAGTTGGCATTGAGCCGTATGCCAGCTCAATTTTTTCATCAGGGCAGGTAAATCCCGGCGTCAGATTTTGGCTGCGACAACGTCAACTTCGAGCAAAAATTCCGGCCTGACGAATGCGGGCGTCACCAGCAACATGGATGCCGGTCGCGCGTCGCCGAGAAATCGATTGCGCACTTGCACATAAGCCGGAATATCGGACTCCCGCGTCACGTACTGGGTGACTTTGACCAGATCGTCGACTGTCATGCCCGCTCGGTTCAGCATGTCAATGATGTTTGTCCAGGCCTGCTCTGCCTGCGCCGTCATGCCATCTGGCAGCGTGCCATCCTGCGTCAGACCGGGCGTGCCTGCGGTCATCAACCATCTGGCGTGCGGCGGGACTTCTATTGCGTCGCCGTATTTGCCGATCTGATCGGCAATGCCGATATTGTGTAGAACGTTCATGAACAAAACTCCTGTGATTGACCGGGGAGTTCATTATCGGCAAGATAGTGGCACAACATTTCATCTTGGAGTGAAATATGACCGATGCCCTGAATATTCCACGCATTGCCAATCTGCTTGCCGATCCGGCTCGCGCAGCGATGCTATGGACCTTGATTGACGGCACGACACGGCCGGCGGGCGAATTGGCTTTTGCCGCCAACGTGTCGGCGCAATCGGCCAGCGCCCATCTGGCCAAACTGGTAGAGGGCGGGTTGTTGGCGTCCGAGCCGCAAGGGCGGCACCGATACTTTCGAATTGCCAGCCCCGAGGCGGCCCATTTGATCGAAAGTCTGGCCTCGTTCGGCGCGTCGATTCGCCCGAGAACACCACCGCCGCCGCCGTTGGCGAGAACCATGCCCAGGCAGTTCTTGCATGCCAGGACCTGCTATGACCACCTTGCCGGAGAAATGGCAATTGAGGTGTTGAATGCGATGCTGAAAAACGGATGGTTGATTGCGCAAGAACACGAATTTCACGCCACGCCGCTGGGACTGAAGAAATTCGCCGCCATGGGGATAGACGTGACGCAGGCCAGTGCAGGGCGCCGGGTTTTTGCTCGCGGCTGCGTCGATTTGACTCAGCGACGCGCACATTTGTCCGGAGCCCTTGGGGCGAGCTTGCTGGATTTTTATGTTCGCGAGGGATGGATTGTGCGTGCACTGCGTTCGCGTATCGTCAGTATTACTCCCAAGGGACAGTTGGGATTCAAACGGACTTTGGGAATAAGCTTGTAGGTCTCTTTCAGACCGTAAATTCCAATGTCATTCCCTGCAAGGCAATCCCCTCCAGCTGCATGTTCCACACTTCCCCTGCGCTCACCGCGAACGCCGCGGTGAGCGTGCCTGTCGTCACGACTTCGCCGGCCTGAATCGGACGTCGGATAGCTTGCTTTGCGAGCACGGCGATCAGGTGAGCCATCGCGGTTAGAGGACTGCCGAGCGCGTTCGAACCCTTGCCGGTTTCGCGCACGGTGCCGTTGCAGAGCAGCGCCACGGAACACGACGCCAACTGTTCCGATACCTTGTCGCCCAATGCGTCAAACGAGGCGCGTTTCCCGACAAACAGCAGGCCGTGCAGGCCGCCGTCGGCGACGGTGTCTGCGGCTTTGAATTGCCAGCCTGGGTAGTGCGACTGCACGATCTCAAAGGCAGGAGCGATCCAGTCGATGCAGTCGACAAGCTGAGCGATGTCGGCATCCTCGCTCGGCGTCTTGTGAAAATGCAGGGCGATTTCAGGTTCGATTTTCGGTTCGACGAAACGGGCCAGGCTGCATGTGCCTTGCGCATCGGCTTGTGAATCGGTCAGGTAGACGACGGTACTGTCGTACATGTGGACCCATACCGGTTCTTCCACGCCATACCTGGTCCACATGGCGGCGTTGGTGAATCCGATCTTGCGTCCGGCGGCGACCGCGCCTTGCGCCAGTCGCGCGCGGTGTATCAGGTCGGCGACTTCGTAGGCGGCGGCAATGTCGAATGCCGGCTCCTGTGAAGTGACGGGCGGCAATGCGTCGCTGAACCGATGGAAATGAACGGAAACCAGACCGCCATCTCGCAGTCTGACAGCATGCCAACCATGCAGCAGCTGCTGCCAACCTCGGAAATCAAAAGGAAAACATGACCACCCTTAGCAACTTCGGCGTAAAGCTCCGTCCCCTCGAACGCGAAGACCTGCGCTTCGTCCACAAGCTCGACAACAACAGCCACATCATGCGCTACTGGTTCGAAGAACCGTACGAAGCTTATGTCGAGCTGGTTCAGATCTACGACCGTCATGTGCATGATCAGACCGAGCGGCGGTTCATTCTGGAGAGCGACGCCGCCGAGATGGTGGGGTTGGTCGAACTGGTGGAGATCAATCACATCCACCGCCGCGCCGAATTCCAGATCATCGTGGCGCCGCATGCGCAGGGCAAGGGCTATGCGGCATCGGCGACGTTGCTGGCGATCGAGTATGCCTTTCACGTGCTCAATCTCTACAAGCTGTGTCTCTATGTCGACGCGGAAAATGTGAAGGCGATACACATTTACGAGAAATGCGGCTTCGTCAAAGAGTGCGAATTGAAGAGCGAGTTTTTCGTCAACGGCGAGTATCGCGATGCGGTGCGCATGTGCATGTTCCAGTCCGACCATGTCGCTGCCGGCCCGCAGCACAACACGGAGAAACTGTCGGGATGAGTGAAGCGCGGCCGGGCTGATGCGATTGCGCGGCGTCGTCGGCATGGGTCGCGATAAATATTGTCAAAATGCAATGACATGTCATTTGTAAGTTGCATGCGGCGCCCGGAAGCTGTCGAGCCTGTGCGGCGTTGGTACAATGCATGATCCTGTTTTTCGGCTGTGTCCGGGAGGGGCCTGGCGCGGAGTGGTTGCCGGAAAATGCATGTCGTTTCCCATTTCAGTTCAAACAAAAATGAAAACATATCTGACAGTTCTGTTGTCCCTGATCGTCTTGTCCGGATGCGCGACGCAAGAGTACAAGGCGGCCGAAAGCCAGTGTGCGCCACAAGCTTACCGGCAGTATCCGGTGATCAATCAGCGAAAGATAGAAATGCGCACAAGGCCGGTCGAAGTGCCGACCAGGAAGACGAAGTGTGTGTCAAAGCCCAAGGGCAATCAGGTTGAGACGATCTGCGAGGACATCACCGAAACCAGATATGAGCAATATCCTTATGAGGTGACGGTCGACGTCAATGCCGATACCCGCAACAACGTCATTCGCGCCTGCGCGCGCAATATCTGCTTCAAGAGCTACGGCAACGTCGATTGCGAAACGAAGAAGTAGCCTGCAGCGATCAACCCGGCCGGGAGATGCTTGCATCAGAAGCGGCCTGCCGGCTGGCCCGGGCATACCGCTGGGCAGCGGCGGGAATGCGGCGATTTCAGGCTATCGGCGCAGGCAGGTGATCGACCGGAAAACCAAGCTGTTCCAGCACGGTGCGCAGCCGGGAGACGTAGTCGTAATCGACCGGCGAGTCGATCGGCGGCTCGATATGCACCATGCTGATGGCGCAGGCTTCGTGCTCGCCGTCGTTGGCGAGGAAGGCTTCCGCGCGATAGCCGGTCTGGTGTTGGTAGAGCATGTCGATTTCTGCATGCGTCAGTTGATACAGCATGCCGTAGGCTAGGGCGTCTTTCTCGCGCAGCAGCATGGCCTTCTCGCGCAGCAGCATGGCCTTCTCGCGCAGCAGCATGGCCTTCTCGCGCACGGCGACGCGGTGATGCAGGATGGTGGCCAGGCGCGGCTGGCGGATGGCGATGCCTTTCTGCCGCAGTGATGCGGCATCCATGTGCAGGCCGTAAAAGAAGATTTCCACGAGGCGGTTGCCGGAGTTGTCCATGGTCGTCGGTCGGAGATGTCGATGAGCTTGACGTTGTCGGGTCAGGGGGTGCCGTTGTCACCGTGCCGGATAAAACCAGGATGCTCCCTGAGTCTCTGGAAATATGCCGATACGGCCGGGCAGTCGGGACGTTCCAGCGGCGTGGCGAGCCAGCGATTGACCGACAAGCCGACGGGAATATCCGCCAGCGTGAAGCGATCGCCGGCCACATAGGCGCCGGTTGCCTGCAGCCGTTGCTCAAGAATGCCGATGTGCTTGTTCCAGCCGGCGACGGAGGCGGCCAGTTGCTGCGGATCCTGATGCGCCGGCGAGTTGCGCACCAGCGACAGGAACGCATAACTCCAGGCGTTGTTCAGGTTGGTCGCCTGCCAGTCCATCCATTGATCCGTGCGGGCGCGCGCCTGCGGATGGCGCGGATAAAAGCCGTCGTTGCCGTAGCGGTTGGCGAGGTAGCGGAGGATGCTGTTCGACTCCCACAGGATGAAGCCGTCGTCGTCGATCACCGGCACCAGGGCATTGGGATTGAGGGCGAGGAATTCCGGGACCTGTGTCGTCTGAAATCCGCTGCCCCAGTCTTCGCGCTGGAAAGGCAGGTTCAGTTCGTCGCAGCACCAGAGGACTTTGCGGACGTTGATGGAGGCGGCTTTTCCGAGGATCTTGATCATGGCGACGATGAGGTGTGGAAATTGTTGTCAGATCCTGAAGCATATCCTGAACCGTGATTTTCGGCAGGTCTGGGGTCGATGACTTAACTCAGCAACGCCGCCTGCTCCTGGATGATCTGCGCCAGCAAGTCGGCGATGCGTTGCACGCGCGGCGAGCGGCGCAGGTCGGGGTGGACGGTGAGCCAGATGTCGCGCTGCATGGGGGCAAGGCCGCTGTCGAATTCGAGCAGCGCCGCGTCGTTGCGGGCGATGAAGTGCGGCAGGATGGTCAGGCCCAAGCCGGAACGGCAGGCCTGGTGCAGGATGGCGAAGTCGCTGGCGGCCAATACGCAGGGCGCGTCGTCGGCGCACTGCGCCAGCCAGGCGCGATGCGGACCGCCTTGCAGCGCTTCGCCGTAGCCGATGTATTGCCGCTTCGCGCGCGCCACGCGTTTCCAGCGGCTGCTGCCGTAGAGTCCGTAGCCGGCGCTGCCGAGACGCCGCGCCATCAGGCCGGGTTCTTCCGGGCGCGACAGGCGCAGCGCCAGGTCGGCATCGCGCCGGTGCAGATTGGCGGCGCGAATTTCACCGACCATGTCGAGTTGTATGCCTTCCCATTCTTTGTGTTTTTGCGCCATCAGCGGCATCAGGAAATGGCTGGACAAGGCCGGCGGCGCCGACAGGCGCACGGTGCCCTGCATCGCCGTCATGCCCTGGATGGCGCGGCCGAAGGCATGCGCTTCCAATTCGATGCGTTCGGCCGCTTCCAGCAAGGTCTTGCCTTCGTCGGTCAGTTGCCAGCCGCGCGGCAAGCGGTCGAACAGCCGCAGCCGGATGGCTGCTTCCAGTGCGCCGATGCGTCGCGCCACGGTCGAATGTTCCACCGTCAGCAGACGCGCCGCCGCCGACAGGCTGCCGCTGCGCGCGAGGCAGAGGAAGTAGCGCACGTCGTCCCAGGAGAGTTGTTCGAGCGCGAGGGATGCGGCAGAGGTGTTGGTTGATTTTTGCACAGGACCTGGGCGTGGATGGGGAATTCCGTTTGATTTTGCACGAAGTTATTCTGAGCGTCCACTTTCCCTTTTCTTGTTCCATCCAACAATCGATACGGAGCATGCACATGAACACGCAAGCACAAGCAGTCACTTCCCGGGTCATTCAATTTTCTTCCTACGGCGACGCCGCGCAGCTGGAACCGGTCTTGCGCACGCTGGCGCCGCTGGCGTCCGGCGCGGTGCGCGTGCGCCAGCAGGTTGCCGGCGTCAATTTCGTCGACGTCTACCATCGCGTCGGACGTTATCCTTTGCCGCTGCCTGGCGTGCCCGGCGTGGAAGGCAGCGGCGTGATCGAAGCCGTCGGCGCCGATGTGCCGGCGTTGAAAGTCGGCCAGCGCGTGGCGTGGGTGGCGCGCAGCGGCGGCTATGCCGAACATGTCGATCTCGACGCGACGCGTGTGATCCCCTTGCCTGACGACGTCTCTCTTGAGCAGGGCGGCGCGGGCATGCTGCGCGCCATGACCGGCTACCTGTTGCTGAATCATTACGCGCGCCTGCAACGCGGCCAGACCGTGCTGGTGCATGCGGCGGCGGGCGGTCTGGGTCTGTTGTTGACGCAATGGGCCAAAGGCATGGGGGCGCGCGTGGCGGGCACCGTCAGCAGCGAAGAAAAAGCTGCGCTGGCGCGCTCGCGCGGACTGGATCATGCGATCAACTACCGCAAGGAAGATTTCGTCGCCGTGGTGCGCGACCTTACTGACGGCAAAGGCGCGGACCTTGTGATCGACGGCATCGGCGGCGAGCACGTCTTGCGCAGCATTGCCGCAACGCGCAGCGGCGGCATGGCGATCAGCATCGGTTCCGTCTCCGGCGAAGGCGCGCCGGCCGAAGCCTTGCCGGCAGCGCAGGCGCGCGGCGTATTGCTGGAGCGGCCCAGCATCCTGGGCTTCATCGGCGACCTGCAACAGTATCGCGCCGCCGCCGATGCCGCCGTGACGCAATTGCAGGCGGGATTGCAGATCGACATCGCCGACCGGCTGCCGCTGAAGGACGCTGCACAGGCGCACCGTCTGCTGGAGTCCGGTGCGGTGCAGGGCGCCTTGCTGTTGACGCTGTAGTCCGCTGGGAGGTTGTCAGTAGTTGCGTGTCAGTAGTTGCGTGTGAGTGATTGCGCGTCAGCGGCTGCGCGTCAGCCGCTGTACGCCGCGCCAGGTTGCTTGCGGAGACAGGCGCACCGGATGTTCGATTTGCGCGGCTTCGATGCACAGCATGCGCGTCCAGTCTTCTGCGGGCATGTCGCCCAGTTGCGCCGCTTTGGCCGGACCGGGATTCCAGATCACGCTGTCGGCGAAGCCTTGCTGGTCCAGTTGCAGGAAGGGCTGTTCGTCTTGCAGCAGGGACAGCGCCGCGGGCGCGGCGAAATAGATATTGTCGGTTTCGTCGCCGATGCGCAGCGGCGCAGCGCCATGTATTGATTCGCTGCCGCCGGCGATGGTGGTGTCGAGCACGCGCGCGCCTTGCAATTGCGTCACGCTGGCCTGGCGTACGTCGGGCGTGGCCAGGTAGGTGTGCAGCGCGGCGGTGAAGTCGAAGGCGGCTTCGCCGGTGTTGGTGGCGTTGAGTGCAACGCTGACCCATCCCGCGCCGAGTTCGACCTGCAACTGCAGCAGGAAGCTGTGCGGCCACAGCGCGCGCGTGCCGTCGGTGTCGGTGGCGACCAGTCGCGCACAGGCGACATCCTGGTCGTCGCCGCTCAATACCTCTCCTTCGGCATGCCAGACCAGGTTGCGCACCAGGCCGTGCTTGGGCAGCGTGCCGCGACCGGAGAACTGCGGGAAGCAGACCGGCACGCCGCCGCGGATCGATGCGCCCGGCTTCACCGAAGGCATCGGCGTGCAATAGAGATGCTCGCGTCCTTCGGCGGTTTTCCAGGACAGCAGTTGCGCGCCGTACAGGCTGATGGAGGCGCTGTCGCCGTGGGCATTGCGCAAGTGCAGCAGGCCGGCGACGTCGGGCAGGTGGGTGGTGGGCACAGAAATCTCCGTTGATGTGTTGACTCGTCAGAGGCGTATTTTTACACATGCCCGGTTGTGATGCGGCGAGGCTTGTCGTAGAGTGGCCGGGATTGTCCAATCCATACCAAGGAGATTCGCTTCATGACGCAGTCACGCCACCTGTCTCTCTCCCTGCCTTGCGCCATGCTTTTCATTGTCTCTTGCGCTTTGTCGTTCCAGGTCGTCTTCGCGTCGTCGCTGCCTTCTCCCGTGCGCGCCCAGCCGCTGGAAAAAATGCCGCAGCCGGCGCAGTCGATACAGCAGGCGGCGCAATCGGCATCGTTGCCATTGGTTAACAAACAGGTATTCACCTTGCCTTCCTATACCACCGTCGGCGGTCAGGAAATCCGCGACGTACGGGTCGGTTACGAAACCTACGGCAAGCTCAACGAGGCCGGCGACAACGCCGTCTTCATCGCGCATTTCTTTTCCGGCACTTCGCACGCGGCCGGCAAATACAAGGACAGCGACGCCGCACCCGGCTACTGGGACAGCCTGATCGGTCCCGGCAAGGCGATCGACACCGACAAGTATTTCGTGGTCAGCGCGGACACGCTGGTCAACGTCAACGTCAAGGATGCGACGGTCACGACCACCGGTCCGGCCTCGCTCAATCCGGCCACCGGCAAGCCCTACGGCATGCGTTTCCCGGTGGTGTCCCTGCGCGACTCGGTGCGCGTGCACAAGCAATTGCTCGACAAGCTCGGCGTGCATCAGCTGGCGGCGGCCATGGGCGCGTCGGGCGGGTCGATTCAGGCGATGGAATGGGCGGCGCTGTACCCCGATTTCGTCAAGCGCGTGGTGCATGTGATCGGACCAGGTTTTGAGATCAGTCCTTACGTGATCGCCTTGCTGGATGTCTGGTCGTTGCCGGTGCGGCTCGATCCGAAGTGGAAACAGGGCGACTACTACGGCAGCGGCGACCCTGACGACGGCGTGGCCGAGGCGCTCAAGATCGTGACGGTGCAGACGCGTCACTGGGATTGGGCGCAGGCGACTTTCGGCTATGCGCCGGCCGATCCCGGGAAGGCGCCGGGCGCCGCCATGGGCAATCTGTTCAAGATCGAATCGGCGCTGGAAACCGGTGCCCGCGCGCGCGCCAAGATCGCCGACGGCAACAGCATCATCTACATGGCCAAGGCCAATCAGCTGTACCACCTCAGCGACGAGGAAGTGAAGGGCATCAAGGCCAAGATCCTGTTCATCCCGAGTTCGAGCGATCTGGTGTTTCCGCTCAAGTTGTCGATGGAGGCGCTGCAGCGTTTCAAGAAGCAGGGCGGCCACGGCATGCTGTATCTGCTGCAGGGACCGGGAGGACATCTGGAGGGCGTGCTCAACATCGACAAGGCGGCCGGCGTGATCTCGCGGTTTCTGGCGACGCCGTAACAATCAGGACGGCGAGAGTCCTTACAAATCTTTAACCGGATTTACCTGAAATGGCGCTCTCGCCTGTTCTTGTCGGCGCTCCGAATGGCTATGATGAAGACAGAACAATTCATCGACCTTTTCAAGGAGCATGCCATGAGCGTTTCATCCGTTTCTTCGTCTTATTCCAATGCACTGTATGACAACGTCTACGTGCCGGTGAAAAATGCCGTCGCCAAAGTCGGCGATGAAATCGGCGACGTCGTCGACTCCACCGTCGACACCGTGAAGTCGTCGGCCCACACCGTGGCCGACGATGTCTCCGCCGGCTGGAAATCGATCGGCAACCTCATCGACACTTCGGCTTGATATCGACGGCGCCGGCCGGCGTCGTCCCATAATGCACAAATAATTTTCGTCATTCGTGCCGGGTGCGCATAGGGCGTGCGTTTGCGTCTCATGCAGCGCCGCGTCGGCCTCGTGGCGGATGTTTGCCGGAAGACGCTTTCTGTATCATGGATTTCCCCTTGCCTCGAGGAAATCGCATGAACATCATCTTCCGTCGCTCGTTCCACGCCGCCTGTTTCGTTTCCGGCGCCGCCGTGCGCATCTTGACGGGCATCCTGACCGAACCGTTCGAACCCTTCCAGGCCAGGTAATTTGTGCGAAGTTGCAACTCGCCAGCGCATACCCGGCGTGTTGCGCTAGAATCCCCCGAGGAACAAATAACTTCGGGGGATTTATTTTGCACGTCGAAGCTCAGATCGTTAATGCATTCATCGATGGCGCCATTGGCGGCAACCCCGCAGGTGTAGTGCTCGATGCGGATTCTCTGACTGTCGCCCAGAAGCTGCATATCTCCCGCAAGCTTGGTTTGTCCGAAACGGCCTTCGTGTCCGCCTCGCAAAGCGCCACCATCAAGCTGGAATTTTTCACCCCGACGCGCCAGATTCCGCATTGCGGCCACGCCACCATCGCCACGTTTTCCCTGCTGCGCAAGCTGGGCCTGGTCGGCGAAGGCATGCTGTCGAAGGAGACCATCGACGGCAACCGCAACATCCTGATCGACGGCGATATGGTCTACATGGAGCAGCACGCCCCCGAGTACCGCAACATTGCGGCCGATTCTCCGTTCATCGCGCGCATCGCCGCGTCGCTGGGAGTGACGCCGACGCGATTTCACGGCACGCTGGCGCCGGCGTTGGTCAACACCAGCAATACTTTCCTGGTGCTGGCCTTCCCCGACGAGCAGACCGTTTCCACGCTGCGTCCCGATTTCAAGATGATCGAAGCCATCAGCAACGAGCTCGACGTGATCGGCTACTACGCTTTTTCCGACATGACCACCATCAGCGGACGGCATGCCGGCGTGCGCATGTTCGCGCCGCGCTTCGGCATTCCCGAGGAGTCGGCGACCGGCACCGCGGCCGGACCGCTGGCCTGTTACCTGCGCGACTACGCCGGCGTCAGGGATGCCGAGATCATCATCGAACAAGGCTATCTGATGCAGCCGCCGTCGCCCAGCGTCATCAAGGTCAGGCTGTCCCTCGACGACGGCAAGATCCGCCATCTGATGGCCGGCGGCACGGCCAAGGCGACGCGTCTGATCAAACTGGATCTCTGATCTTTCACCGCCGGCAATGAAGCAGCGGAGGCGACCATGGTCGCCTCCGCGTCGTTTTCTGTTGTTTCCAGCTGTTACTTGTGTTCGATCTGGAACATCAATCCCTGCTGGATGATCTCCGCCGACATCAGCTTGTCGCCGACGGCTTCGGTCATGCGCTGGCCGGGATTGTTCAGGGCGTTGTTGACCAGGCGCTTGATCAGGTCGGGCAGCTTTTTCTTGTCGCCGTCGGTGACCAGGCGGCCGGTTGCTTCCGCACACAGGAAGAACTCGGCACGCGCACCTTCGCTGCGTGTGGTCAGCAGTACGCCGACCGTCTTCAGGTCGCCGTCCTTGGCCAGACTGCCCATCATGGACGTTTGCGCCGGACCGACCTGGGTCTGGAAGGTGTGCTTCTCGCCGCCATGCAACTGGGTGACGTCGATGGTATAGAGCGGCGCCATGCGGGCGGCGTCCTCGTCCTTGCGGTCTTCCAGGACGTCGCTGATGGCGCGGTTGAATTTGGTGGCGAACAGGCTCGGCGAGATGCCCAGCGATTGTTCCGCGGCCGCTTGCGCGGCCAGTTTGTCGTCGACGGAGTGGTCGCAGGCTGTCAGCAGGAGAACAGGGGCCAATAGCGACAGTGCCATGCGGATGATGTGTTTAGTCATGATTCCCCTCTCATTTGTTTGTATTTTTAACATGAAGTCGCTTCAACGGATGCCAAGGATGTTGCAAAGAAGCTGCAAAAAGGATCGCAAAGACGGCGCGGGAAAAGCAGGCCCTGGCAGACTGCATGCGACATCCGGCATGTCCGATCAAGCCTCAAGCATACTCAAAAACAGGAAGTATTGTTTCCCGTGGTAAATATATTTTTCGGCGCGGCATGGGCGGCCGCCGCGCAGGCGATCTTTGACAAAGGAGTCTTCGGGAGGGCAGGCTTGCGCACCAGGGCGTTCTGATTGACGGTTTGGCTGCGGACTCAGGGACTGCAGGTCGCCACGTCCCGGTCCGTCATACTCATTGTCGCTTGCCCATCATTGCGCCCCCGGCCTGCAACGGCAGGAATGGAAGAAGCTGAAGAGGTTTAACGCACGGCGACGCAGAGTTCGCAGGAAAACAAGCCGGTCTCCGGATCCGTGCGTGAACCCGGCAAATAACGTTCGAAACCGGGACGCGCATCGAATTGCAGATGTTGCTCCGGCACCCATTGCCGGCACATGTTCATCCAGGCCTCACCGATGTCGCGCGCATGGCCGCGGAAATCCGCAATGGCATAGCGACCGCCCGGCAACGTGGTCATGCTGGCCGGTCCGTCGGCGACGAATCCGGCCGGCACTTCCACGCAGGCGTCGTAGCGGCATTGCTCCGGCGGCGTGGTGGTCGGGTCGTCCAGGCCGACGCCATAACAGGTCGGACCGTCGAGCTGATTGGCTTGCAGCCAGGGAATGAAAACATCGCGCCAGAAGTCGCCCAGCGCCGGGCCGTAGGGGCCGGTGTAACGCAAGAACGCAACCTGGGTCGGCGGTAAATCAACGATGCGCAAATTCATGTTTCACTCCCGCGGCGAGATGGAGCGCACATCATACGCGAAGTCGATTGCGGATTTGATGAAACAAGCCGGGACAATGCCGCCTGCGCGCGGCGGTGTTTTTGTCGTTCTGCCGGCAGCGCTCAGAGCCGGTATTTGCGCTGCGCCGGGAGCAGCAACGCCAGCAGCATGGCGAACACGCCGGCGCCGTGGCGCGCATGTTGTTTTTTGTTCTCGTACATGCGCGCGTCGGCGCGTTGCATCAGCTCGCCGACCGACTGCGCCGGCTGCCCGGCAGAAGCATTGCTGCCGACGTAACCCACGCTGTAATGCAATTTGTAGCCGCGCCTGCTGCCGCGATTGTGTTGCCTGATCGCCTTGTCGAGGAAACGCAGCGCGACGTCGGCCTGTTGTTGACTGGTGTTGGGCAGCAGCACGGCAAATTCGTCACCGCCGAGGCGACCGACGATGTCGGACTGGCGGAAGCTGCGCGTGAGGATGGCGCTGAAGTCCTGCAAGGCGCGGTCGCCTTCGGCGTGGCCGAAGCGGTCGTTGATTTGCTTGAACAGGTCGAGGTCGAAGTAGAACAGCGACACCGGCTTGTCGAGGCGTTTGCACAGGCTCAGCGCCTGTTCCGCCATCGCCTCGAAACCGCGCCGGTTCGGCACGCGGGTCAGCTCGTCGACGGTCGCCAGTTCCATGGCGAACAACTCCTGTTCGGCCATCTTCGCCAGGTCGCGCAGCAACGCCTGGTCATCGTCGCCGAAGGCGCGCGGTTGATTGTCGATCAGGCACAGCGTCCCCAATTGGTCGCCGTTGCCCACGCAGATCGGGCACCCTGCATAGAAGCGCACGCTGGCGTCGCCCATCAAGGGATGATCCTGAAAGCGCTCGTCGAGCACGGTATCCGGCACCACCAGCAATTCATCGCTTGTCGCGGCACGCGGCAGAACGGCGTGCCGCGCAGCGGCGGCATGATCCGGTTTCGACGGCAGCCACTGGCGATGCGCATCGACCAGGCTGACAAACGCCACCGGCACGTTGAACAGGCGCTTGGCCAGACGCGTCAGGCGCTCAAAGCGCATTTCCGCCGACGATGCCAACAGGCCGAATGCATGCAATGCGTTCACTTGATAAAAATCATGCGGCGACATTTCGGGCATCTTCATGGCTTGTACTCGATTCATGGCAACGGGGCTTGTCTCACTTGCCGCAAGGAATGGTTGTCGACATTCTTTGTCGGATGTAATCCCGGTAACGACAGCAAAGTCGTTTTCTGAAGCGAGGCGCGTCAAATTTACACTTGTAGCGCAAGCATGTTCTTGCGGAAATATTGGCAAACGGGAATTGTTTGCGATGATGGCAAGCACGATCTTTAGTCCGGCACAAATCGCGCCAGCACCGCACAGGCTTCGTCGGCCATCAGCGGTCTTTCGACGATCATGCCCGGGAGGATAAAGCAATGCACGTCAGGAGCGCACCTTGTGCTTCAGGACCGCACCTTGTAATAGGCGCCGCCCATGCCGTCGACGGTGAACTGCATCAGTACGCTGCGTTCGGCGCCGCAGAAAAACACATGCCAGTCCTCGGTCCACACGCCTTTGAGCGGATACGTCCCGGCTACCAGCGGCTGCTTGAGCGGCAGCCAGACGGCGTCGCCGACGGCGCTGACGTCCTTGATCGCCATCAGGCGGAAATCCTTGCATTGGCTGGCATTGGGCGTGCCGGACCGTTCCGCGGCCAGCGCCGCGCCCGTCATGACCGTCGGGATGGCATCGGCCACTACTTTCGGCGCCGCGCGCGTCGGCCCCAGCGTATCCACCTGCTGCGCCAGCGCCAGATATTTCCCGTAGTTGGGAGGCAGGTCGGGGATGCCGTCCAGCAGCGAGCGGATCTGTCCGGTGGTGCCGGCGCCGCTTTGTTCGATCAGCAGCGAGGCCAGCATCAGGCGGGCGGGGACGTAGCCCGCGGCCGCGGAACCGGCCAGTGCATCGATGGCTTCGATCTGGTCGCCGCGTTCGGCCAGGCCGCGTCGTGCAATGGCGTTGTATTTCGCGTTGTCGGCTTTGCCGTTGACGAGGAACTGATTGGCCGGATCGAGACTGTACGCCAGCCACATGACATAACCGGCGCGCTGGTCGCCGCCGGCAATCGCCTTGCGGGTCCAGGCGCGCGCTTCGGCAAAGTTGACCGGCAGGCCCCTGCCCGGCAGATGGAGTTCGCCATACATGGCATAGCAGGTCGGCTCGCCGCCCTCGGCGCATTCGCGCGCCAGCTTCGCGCCTTGCACGGCGTCCCGCGCCGTGCCCTGGCCGCGCAGCGTCATCAGCGCGAGGAAGGATTTGGCGCGGTTGTCGCCTTGCGCGGACAACTGCGAAAACTCGCGATAAGCGGCGTCGTATTTCTGCTCGCCATAGGCATGCAGCGCGCTGTTGATGTCGGCGTGCGCCGGCAGCGCGGCAATGGACAACAGGCCGCACAAGGCGGCGCGGATAAGGGACTGCTTCATGGTGATTTCCGGGGGGGGGCGAAGCCGCCTATTCTAATGCGCCTCGCCAATACCTGTGCGCCAATGCCGGACCATCGATGCCTGCGCATCAATACTCATTGTACTTGCGCGATTGCCCCCTGACCTTGTCCGCCGGATATTTCTCGCGGTTGAGCTGCATCTTTTCGGTCACGGCGTCGTACAGGTCGACGTCGAGGCGGTCGGCCAACCGGATCAGGTAGACCAGCGAGTCGGCCAGCTCATGGCGCACGCCGGTGCGGCGCGCATCGTCGAGTTCATCCTGCTCGCCGGTCTTGAGCCACTGGAAGTGCTCGACCAGTTCCGCCACTTCGACCGACAAGGCCATGACGAGATTTTTGGGCGTGTGGAATTGCTGCCAGTCGCGCTCTTCGGCGAACCGGCGCACGATGTCGCGCAGGGCGATGAGGTCGGAGGTCGGTGTGGTCATCGTCGTTATCGATTCAGGTTGGATAAGAAAAGAACTATAGCGCTGTGGAGCCGATAGCGCGATTTTCCTGGCGATATTCGGAAAAAAATTTGATGATCGCTTCGATTCACTTATGATGGTCTTCACCTCGTTGAAATTGAAATGAAGGTGCATGTCATGAAATTCCAGTTCTTCATGCTCAAAGCGTTCGCGGCAATGTTGTATTGCATGCAGGCAAACCATGTCGCCGGCGCCGCGGACCTCAAAACCGTCGCTATCGGATTCGCCGGTCCGCTGGCCGAAGAGCCAGCGCAGAGCGCGCGCGATGCGGCGTCGCTCGCCATCCGCGAAATCAACGCGCATCCTCCGCAGATAGACGGCGAAAAAGTCGTTTTCAAATTGCTGGACCAGGACGACAAGGGCGACGTCAATATCGCCGCCCTGACCGCGCGGTATTTCGTCGCCGCCAAGGTCGTCGCCGTGATCGGGCATTGGAACACCGCCAGCAGCATCGCCGCCGCCGGCATCTACGGCGATGCGGGAATCGTGCAAATCAGTCCGTCTTCGACCGGCAGCCAGTTTACGCAGCTGGGCTTGTCGACCACATTTCGCATGGTCGGCCACGACGGCGTACGGTCCGGCTATATCGGCGCCTATGCTCTGACCAGCTTGCAGGCGCAACGCATCGTGGTCATCGATGACGGTACGGTATTCGGCACCGCGATGGCCGACCGGTTCGCCGTCTACGTCCGCGAAAATTCAGGCCGCATCATCGGCCGCACCACCATCAGCAACAAGACCTCCGATTTCTCGCCGGCGCTGGACATGGTCAGGCAGACCAGGCCCGATCTCATCTTCCACGCCGGTCGCCTGTATTCCGACGGCCTCAACCACAGCGAAAATTTGCTCGGCGGTTTGCGGCGGCTGGGTTTTCCCAAGAAAATGATGCTCGCTGAAATCACCGTCGATCCGGGAACCATGAAGGAGGCGACGCTCGGCGGCATCGACATCTTCGCCGTGTCGCCGGGCGTCCCGCTGGATAAATTGCCGCGCTGGAAGTCCTTTCAAAAAAGCTTTTCCGCCCAGTTCTCGTCGCGCATCACACCCTATACGCCGGCCTCTTACGACGCCGTCTATGTGTTGGTGGATGCGCTCAAGCAAGCCAATTCCTGGGATCCAAAAAAGATCGAGTCGGCCTTGCATGGCGTCCGCTACGGCGGAGTAACCGGCCTCATCTCGTTCGATGGAAAAGGCAACCTGATCAATCCCAGCTATACGGTATATCGGCTCAGGCAAGACACCTGGGTGCCGATCGAAGTTCTCAAAAAATGACATCTCCGGTTCTGCCGGCCGGATATTTACGCCGGGTAGTCTGTAAAGCTTGCGCCGTGCGGGAAATTGCACCGTGATCCGTGGTCTGTTCCAAAAGACGGAGCTTGCCGATTCTGCGACACTGTGGCTTCCGCTCATCAGGGGCGCCTAGGAAACGGACGACATGAACGGCAATTGGACCGACGGCTACGTAACCGACATCGGCTACACCCATGGCTACTACCCGCAACTCAACCCGGCCCGGCTGCAACTGGCTTTCGCCGCCGCCGGCCTCGACAGCCCGCTGGTGCGCACCGCCTGCGAACTGGGCTTCGGCCAGGGTCTGAGCGTCAACATCCATGCGGCGGCCTCGCCGGTGGCCTGGTACGGCAACGATTTCAATGCACAACAGGTTGCCAACGCGCAGGCATTGAACGCCGCGGCGGGAGGCCGCGCGCAATTGCAGCAGGCCAGTTTCGCCGAATTTTGCGTCCGCGACGACTTGCCGCAGTTCGATTTCATCGCCATGCACGGCATCTGGAGCTGGGTCTCGGCCGAGAACCGGCGCATCATCCGCGATTTCGTCGAACGCCATCTCAAAATCGGCGGCGTGCTCTACGTCAGCTACAACACGCAACCCGGCTGGGCCGCGTTCATGCCGTTGCGCGATCTGCTGCTGCGCCATTTCGACATGCCCTCCAACGAGGGGCGCGGCAGCGCCGAACGCATCGATGCCGCGCTGGCGTTCGCCGACGGCTTGTTCGCGGCCAACCCGGTCTATGCGCAGGCCAATCCCTTCATGGCGGAGCGGCTGGAACTGGTCAAGAAACAGAGCCGCCATTACCTGGCGCACGAGTATTTCAACCGCAACTGGCATGCCGAATCCTTTGCCGACATGGCTGACATCTGGTCCGGCGCGGGTTTGGAGTTTGCCTGCTCGGCCGACTTCCGCGACTATCTGGACATGGCCAACCTGACGCCGGAGCAGCGCGCCTTCAGCGCCGGCATCGGGGATCTGCATCTGCGCCAGAGCGTGCGCGATTTCATGGTCAACCAGCAATTTCGCCGCGATTACTGGGTGCGCGGCGCTCAGCGGCTGGACCCGGCAATGCACCAGGCGACGCTGGCGCAGCAGCGCGTGGTGTTGTTGAACCATCCCGACAAGATTCCGATGATGCTCAAGACGGTCGCCACCGAGATCACGCTCAACCCGCATATCTACGGCCCGATCATCGAAGAGTTGTCCGACATGCGGCCGCACTCGCTGGGCGCCATCACCGGCATGGTCGGCTCGCGCAATCTCGGCCTGCAGCAGGTGGTCGACGCGGTGATGATGCTCATCGGCGCCGGCAACGCCGCCCCGGTGCAGCTCGATGCCGACATCGTCCACGGCCGCGCAGGCAGTGCCGCGCTCAATCGCCATCTCATCGCGCAGGCGGCCAGCAGCAGCGCCGACGGCGACATCGAGCATCTCGCCAGTCCGCTCACCGGCGGCGGCGTGCCGGCCGATCGCATCCAGCAACTGTTCATGCTCGCGGTGCTCGAGGAACAGCAGACGCCGGACGCCATCATTGCTTTCGCGTGGCGTCACATTTCCGCGCAAGGCAAGAAGCTCGTGCGCGATGGCGTGCGGCTGGAGGACGAGCAAGACAACCTCGACGAGCTGAGCCTGCAGGCGCAACGTTTCTTCGTGGAACGCTTGCCGGTGTTGCAGGCGCTGCAAGTCATCTGAGCCGGTGATCTTTGTGGTTTCCTGCGCATGCGCGGCACTACGTGAGAGAAGTTAAAGTCGGTTAAGATGACCATGCCGCGCAGGCAGGGATTTCTTGCGCGCATCACGATTATTTCCGAGAAGAAAAAACATTTTGAGCAATCTGCTGCGACTGAAGTGGACGCTGAAGACCAAGGTCATCATGGTCGTGGTCGCCGCCGTACTGGTGACGACTGCCGTGATCGTAGCGGTATCGCTCTACGTCATGAAGCGCGACATCAAGCACCTGATCGGCGAGCAGCAGTACACGACGACCAAGATGATCGCCACCGCGCTCGACGAAAGCTTCCACACCCGCCGCGTCACGCTGCGCTCGCTGTCGCAGGGGCTGCCGGCCTCGGCCCATCACGATCGCCAGCAGTTGCAGACTTACCTTGCCAGTCACACCAGCCTGACCGAGATGTTCTTCAACTTTTCGGTATTCGACGCCGACGGCAACCTGCTCGCCAACTTCATCGACAACAGCGCGGTCGGCAAATTCAACGTTGCCGATCGGGAATACATGCGGCGCACGCTGGAGAAAAAGCAAGGCGTCATCTCGGAGCCGTTGCGCAGCCAGCTGTCGCAGCGCGCCATCGTGCTCATGACCGAGCCGGTGCTTGACGATCGCGGCGACGTCGCGATCGTTTTCGTCGGCAGCATCGATTTGCAGCAGGCCAATTTTCTCGGCCGGTTCACCAACGCGAAGGTCGGCAGGAGCGGCTTCATTTTTGTCCTCACCTCCCGAGGCATCATTGTCGATCACGTCGACAAGGGACGGATCCTGCAGCATGCCGACAGCATCGGCGGCAAGAGCGGCGGCACCGATCGCGCGCTGGCAGGATTCGAAGGCAGCATGGAAGGCATCAGCCGCAACAACCAGCCGGCCTTGTTTGCCTTCAAGCGGATGACGTCGACGGACTGGATCATCGGTTCCATCTATCTGCAAGAGGAAGCCTTCCTGCCGGCGCGCGAGATCCAGAAACGCGCCTTGCTGGTGTCGCTGTCGCTGGCGGTGGTCGCCGGCTGGCTGGCGTGGCTGATCATGTCGCGCCTGATCGATCCGTTGCATCAGCTGCACGGCCACATCCAGAAGATCCGCGCCGCCAAGACCTACGACGAAGTGCCGCTGTCTTATCGCGACGACGAGATAGGCGATCTCGGCAGTGCCTTCAATTCGCTCATGCGCGAACGCAAGGACGCCGACCTGGAGCTCGAGCAGGCGCGCATGAATCTGGAAGGCCTGAACAAGGCGCTTGAACGATTGGCGCTGGAAGACGATCTCACCGGCCTTGCCAATCGCCGCCAGTTCGATCTGAGTCTGCAGGAAGAATTCAGCCGCGCCATGCGCAGCGGCGATTCACTGGGATTGGTGATGGTCGACGTCGATCACTTCAAGCAATACAACGATATTTACGGTCATCTCGCCGGCGACCAGTGCCTGCGCAAAGTGGGCCGGGTCATCAAGGGACAGCAGAATCGTCCCGGCGATCTGATGGCGCGCTATGGCGGCGAGGAAGTAGCGATCCTCTTGCCCGGCGCAGACGAAGCCGGCGCCATGGCCGTGGCCGAGCGCATCCGCGTGGCCGTGCGCCGGCTGGGGTTGCAGCATGAAGGCAACGAAGCGGGCATCGTCACCATCAGCGCCGGCGTCAGCGCCTTCGTGCCGATCCGCGATGTCGATGTGCCCGACAAGCTGATGCGTGCCGCCGACAAAGCCTTGTATCTCGCCAAGAGCGAGGGCCGCGACCGCATCCGCAGCAGTTCCGACCTGCCGCCCTCGGATGTTTGACGCCTGCCCACGGGCAGGCCGATTCAATTTTTCTTGTATTGCCGCGTGAACTTCTTCGCCAACGCCAGGAAGTTTTTTTCCGCAGGAGAAATGCTGGCGACCCGGTTCACCAGCGTGATCGGCGCCACCAGCGGCGGACGCGCATCGCGGATGCGACAATACACCACGCTGTCGCGATGAAAATCCTTCATCGACGCCGGCACCACCGAGATGCCGCCGCCGGCCGCCACCAGGCTGATATTGGTCAGCATGCGTTCGACTTCCGACGCGATGCGCGGCGTAAAGCCGGCGTTCTCGCAAGCCTCGATCAGGTTGGAATACATTCCCGGCGCGCCATGCCGCCGCACCAGGATGAATTGTTCTTCTGCCAGCGCCTTGATCGAGATGACGGGTAACCCGCTCTTTTGCTGTTTCTCCAGCAGAGCATGTCCGGCCGGCAGGATCAGCAGCATCTCTTCATCGAGCAACTGATGAAAGCCGATGCCGCGCGGCTGGCTTACCGGCGAACGCAGGAAGCCCAGGTTGACTTTTCCTTCTTCGATTTCCTCGGTCAGCTCCGCCGCATTGCCTTCGCGCAGGTCGAGATGCACCCCGGGATAGGCCTCGCGATAGGCGCGGATGATGCCGGGGATCAGGGGATGCGCGGCGGCCGAGCTGGTGAAGCCGATGATCATCGTGCCTTCATAACCTTGCGCGGCGCGCGCCGCTTTGGCGGCGGCCAACTCCACGCTGCGCAGGATGGCCTTGGCTTCCTCAAGGAACGCGGCGCCGCCGGCGGTCAGTTCGGCGCCTTTCGGGTGGCGGCGGAACAGGTCGAAGCCGAGTTCCTTTTCCAGCATGCGGATCTGGTGGCTGAGCGGGGGTTGCTGCATTTCCAGGCGCTCTGCGGCGCGGGTGAAGTGTTGTTCTTCGGCGACTATCAGGAAGTAGCGGAGGTGGCGGAGTTCCATTTTTTGGGGATCTCTTTAGTTTTGAGATGGATGTATCGATACATTTTACATCTGGTGGGTTTTGTTCCGACTTGCCGTTTTTTAGTAACTGACTGGATGTGTTCTTCGATCGATCTTGGTTTGCCAAGGGCGGCCCGGCAACCGCTCACCTTTCTTGTCTCGTCAAGAAAAGTAAGCCATGAAAGCTTGGAACACTGCTCGCCTGCGGCATCGCAGTCTCGGATGTGCAGCGATATTGGGTGGGCCGTCGTCCCAGCGAACGCTGGGACCCAGTGACGTCAATGCATCATTCAACGGTCACTACGACACTGGGTTCCAACTTGCGTTGGAACGACGAAGCAAGGGAGACCGGAGAGGCTTGAACCGCCTCCGTCCCCAGGCCAGGCGCAGCGAGCCAGTCTCGAAGTCCGCTTGAGAGTAACCGGTGACGGCAGGCGCAAATCGGGAGAAAAAATAAACTCGCTTCGCTCGAACAGATTTTTTCTCCCGATTTGTGCCTGACGGCGCCGGGGACCCCGCAGGGGCTACGACCCAGCCTGTGTTGGAGCAGTGCTCCAAGCTTTCCTGGCTTACTTTCTTTGGCGAGACAAGAAAAGTGAGTAGCCGCCGGGCTACCCCCGGCACGGTCGACCGAAGAAAGAAAACCCGAAGCCACCTGAGACGGCAAGTCGGAACAAAACACGAAACAATCCCCGGCGACGCAATTGCGGATACCCCTAATCCCAACGCCTCCCGCCCACCACCCCAAACAAGATAAAATTCCCCCACATCAAGATCGCCCAAAAACGACAAAAAACCAAAAACAACTCCCGGAGACCGCCCTCGCCAGGCCCACAAAAAAGCCAATGAAGCCAGCCTTCCACAAGAACGCCTTCGTCCAGATGCTCATCGCCATCGCGGCAGGCGTCCTGCTCGGCCATCTCGATCCGCGCCTGGCGGCGCAGATGAAGCCGCTGAGTGACGGTTTCGTGCGTCTGATCGGCATGCTCATCGGGGTGGTGATGTTCGCGCTGGTGGTGCTCGGCATCGCCGGCATGCAGGACAAAATGCATGCCGCCAAGGTCGGCGGCAAGGCGATCGTGTATTTTGAAATCATGACCCTGGTCTCGCTCGGCTTCGGCATGCTGGCGGCAAACTTCCTGCAGCCCGGCGCCGGGTCGAACCTCGATCTGTCGCATCTGGCCGAGAACGGCACCCAGTACGCGGCGAGGCTGACCACCACCAGCGTCGCCGACTTCCTGCTCAACATCATTCCGAATACCTTCGTCGACGCCTTCATGCGCAACAGCAGCCTGCAGATCCTGTTGCTGGCGGTGCTGTTCGGCGTCGCGCTGGCGCGGCAGGGCGAGCGCGGCCGCAATGTCGTCAGCTTCATCGAAGCTATTCTGCGCATCCTGTTCGGCATGATCAATTTGATTCTGAAAGCAGCGCCGCTGGCGGCATTCGGCGCCATGGCCTACACCATCGGACGCTACGGCATGGCGTCGGTGCTGCCGCTGCTGCATTTTGTCGGTGCCATCTATGCCGCCAGCATCTTGTTCGTCTGCGTGGTGATGGGCGTGATTGCGCGCGTGGCGGGGGTGAATATCTTCCGCCTGATCGTCTACATCAAGGAAGAATTGCTGCTGGTGTTTTTCACCACCTCATCGATGGCGGCGCTGCCGGGCCTGATCGACAAGATGGAGCGCATGGGATGCGCCAAGGCGGTGGTGCGGCTGGTGCTGCCGACCGGCTATACCTTCAATCTCAACGGCACCAACATTTACCTGACCATGGCGGCGATGTTCCTGGCGCAGGCGGGGGGGATTGAAATCAGCATGTGGCAGCAACTTTCGCTGCTGGCGATCGCGATGCTGACGTCCAAGGGCGCCACCAGCGTGACCGGTTCCGGCTTCATCGCGCTGGCGGCGACGCTGAGCACCCTGCAGATCATTCCCGTCGGCGCCATCGTGCTGCTGCTGGGGGTGGAGCGACTGATGAAGTGTCGTTCGCTCAGCAACGTCATCGGCAATTGCCTGGCGTGCGTGGTGGTGTGCGCATGGGACAAGGCATTGGACCGGGACCGCATGGCGCAGGTCTTGTCGGCATAAAAAAAGTCCCGGACTTGCCGGGACTGAAACCTACTACCTACTCCACTTCTTTCTTGCAAAACCCAGGCCTTACTTGCCCAACTTGTAGAACGCCTGATCCAGCTTGTCCGATGCTGCCGCCAGCTTCTGGCGCTGCTGTTCCAGCCATGCCACGTCCTTGGCCAGCTTTGCCTTCTCCACACCGAGCATGCGCTCGACCTCGGCGCGTTGCGGACCGCCCAGGCCCTTGCTCGACGCCAGCATGTTCTGCGCCGTCAGCGACTTCTTGTATTGCTCCTGCGTCAGCGGGAACTGCGTGCGTGCGAAGTCGAACTTCTTCACGGCCTCGGTGTAGATCTGCTGCACCACGTCGAACGGAATATCCGCAGGCTTCATCTTGTTGGTGCGGCCGTAGGTCACCAGGTCCGAGGCAAAGTGATGGCCCACGCGGAAAGGCACGTCGGAGTCGCGTTGCAGGATGTCGGCCAGCTCGGTCGTGGTCGAGTAGTCGGCGTCCACTTCCTGCAGCGCGCGGTCCTTGTCTATCACCAGGTTGTCCAGCAGGTCGGCCAGTTTGACGAAGGCGTTGGAAGTCAGCTCCAGCGTCTTTTCGACCTGGTCGCGTTTATAGTCCGGCATGCCGGGCGAGACGTTGTGCGCCTCCAATTGGAACGTCATGGCGCCGCCGACGATGTCGCTGGCTTGCAGGCGCAGCACGTTCAGGCCGTAGGGATTGCGCTTTTGCGGCATGATGCTGCTGGTGCCGGTGAGGCGGCCTTCCTGGATCATGATCCAGGGATACGGCTGATGGTATTGCGTGTGGAAATCCTGCACCAGGATGCCGATGGTCAGCGCGGCGTTGCTGCACAGGCTGACCAGTTCCATGCCCTGGTCGAGCGCGCCGAGTTGCGCAGCGTCGTAAGAGTTTTCAATCGGGCCGTCGAAGCCGAGCAATTCCGCCAGGCGCTTGCGATCGACCGGGAAACTGGATGTGCCCAGCGCACCGGCGCCGAGCGGACTCAGGTTCAGCCGCGCATAGGACTCCTGCAGGCGCGCGCTGTCGCGTCCGAAGGCCGAGGAGAACGCCAGCAGATAGTGGGCAAAGGTGGTCGGCTGCGCCTGCACGCCGTTGGTATAGGCCGGCACGATGGTGTCGAGGTTCTTTTCGGCCAGTTCCAGTACTTCCGCCTTCGACTTGTTCATTGCCTCCATCAGGTCCAGCGTGCGCTCGCGCTGCATCAGGCGGCGGTTGGTCGACAGGATGTCCTGGCGGCTGCGGCCGGAATGCATGCGAGAGCCGTCTGGGCCGGCGATGGCGAGGATCAGCGGTTCGTATTGCAGGTAATCGGAAGGACGCTTGGCGCCGGGCTGGTCGCCGTTCTTGATGACCTGGTCGACGGCCGAGACGATTTTCTTGCCAAGGTCGGGCGGCACGATCTTGTTCTCGATCACCATCACGGTCGACGCCTTGTTCATCTCGCCGAGGAAGTAGAAGTAGTCGTGATAGGCCGGTTTTTTGTCGGCGGCGGCGACGGCGCCGCCGATGGTCATCAGCGCCAGCGGAACGAGCGCGAGCTTCGCAATGCGCGCTGCGTGGCGTGGCAGCGCGGTGCGGAGGGAGGGAGATTTAGTCGGCATCATTGTTTTTACCTTGCGTACTGGTGTTGGTCGGAGTTGAAGAGGATGGCGCGGTTGGTTGCGCCTCGGAGACGGCGGGTCCGGCGGAAGCGAGTTCGATGTTCATGCGGCGCGCGCTTTCATTGAACGGCGAGAACACGTTGCTGTTGCCGCTTGGGCGATTCCAGGCGTTGGCGGTCTGATCGGTTTGCAGCGCGGCGGTGGCCGGTGCGGTCGCCGCATTGGTCAACAGGTTGCTGATGCCGGCGCCGAAATTCTTGATCACTACGCCCGCGCCGGTCGCGGCGAAGGTAGTGGCGTCGCCGGCCTGGCCCAGCGCCGCGCCGCTCGGCGCACTGGCAGTGACGAACAGGATGCCGTCGACCACCTGCAGCGTATTGGTGCCGCCGTTGAAACGCAGGCCATAGCTGCCGTTGCCGGTGGCGTTGACGATCATGTTGCCGCTGCCGCCGGTGCTCACCGTATTGAAGCCGTTGGTGCTGCTGCCCACGAAGGCGATGCCTTCGCCGTAACCTTTTCCATTGCCGGTCAAGGCGATATCGCCGCTGGCGGACTGGATTTTCACGCCGGCCGACGCGCCCGAACTGGGACTGCGGATGGTGATGCCGGCCGTGCCGGACGCGCTGCCGCTGGTGCCGGTCAGCGCCAGCTTGCCGCTGTTGGTCGAGATGACGGCGCTGCTGGCGTTGGTCGACGGATAGATCGTGATGCCGCCGGCGTTGACCGAGGTGCCGGTCAGGCTCACCGAGCCGCTGCCGGTGGCGCGGATGACGCTGTTGCCGGTCAGCACGCTGATGCCGTCGCCGTACACACTGCTGCCGGTGATGCTCAGGGCGCCGTTCTCCACGCTCAATAGCGCGTTGCCGCTGCTGTAGAGGCTCACGCCGTCGCCCTGGTCGGCGGCATTGCCGATCAGCGTGACATTGCCGGAACCGGTGGTCTGGATCCTGTTGGTCACGTTGAGAATCGCGATGCCGTGATCCAGCTCAGGCACGTTGGGCGAATGGAAATTGCCGTTGAGCGTGATATTGCCGCCCTGTGACGAGATGTTGTTGACCGATGCCGTCCCGTTGCCGCCCAGCGCGATCGCATCCGAAGTGCCGACCGAATCGCCGCGCAGGGTGATGTCGCCGCTCACGGTAGTGACGTTCACGCCGGTGGCGCTGCCGGACGAATTGAAGAAGATGCCATAGCCGCCGAAGCTGTTGGTGCTGTTGCCGTTGATGGCGATGTTGCCGCTGGTGGCGCCGATATTGACGGCCGCATTCAGCGCCGACGGTGCGATGTCGACACCGCGGCCCGAAGCGCTGGTGCCGTTGAGGCTGACGTTGCCGGTGGTGGTCTTGATATTCACCGCGGCGTATTGCCCGCCGACGTCCAGCGACAGCGCCTTGAACGAGCCGCTGGAATTATTGACGACAGTGCTGTTGGCCGTCATCGTGATGTTGCCGGCGGTGCTGGTGACGTTGACCTGCGCGCCGGCGGCCGAGCTGGTGCCGTTGCCGGAAGCGATCAGCGCCAGTGCCGGCGTGGTGCCGCCGGAAGTGTTGCCGGTGATGTTGATGTCGCCTGCGGTGGCAATGCTGATCTGCGAGCTGGCGCCGGTGGAGTTGAGTACGGTGCCGTAGCTGCCGGTGCTGCTGCCGTTGACGTTGATGGCCCCGCCCGCGCTTGAGTTCAGGACAACGGAACCGGTGCCGCTGGCGGCCAGATACACGCCGCGGCTCGAGCCGGCGAAGCCGCCGCTGTTGGCCTTGACCGTCAGGTTGCCGCTGCCGACGGTAATCGTCTGTGACGAGGTGGCGGCGGTCGAGCAGACCAGCACGCCGAAGCCGGACGTCGCATTGCCGCTGACGGTAACGTTGCCTGAACCGGTCGCGGCAATGGTGTTGTTGGTGCTGAAGATGCGCGTGCCGTTGCCGCCGCCCAGCGTGGTGCCGTCGATGCTGACCGAGCCGCTGCCGTTGGTGACGATGCGGCTGCCGCCGGTCACCACGAATGCGTCGGTAGCGACGGAGGTGTTGGCCTGGTTGGCGATCAGGTTGATGTTGCCGCCGCCGGCATCGAGGGTCGACCCGGAAATGTTGACCGTGTTGCTGCTCGAAGCGATGTTGCCGCCGTTGGTCGAGATGGTGCTGTTGGTCAGCGCGATCGAACCGTTGCCGGTATTGCCGAAGTTGGCGACCAGAGAGACGTTCAGCGACTTGCCGGCGGCGTTGCTGATCGTGTGGTTGGTCATGACGATGCTGCGATGCGCCTGCAAGGTCAGCGACGAATTGCCGACCGCCTTGACGTCGTCGAGCACGTTGATGTCGCCGCCGCCGGTGCCGGACGCATTTGTTGAAACCGTAATATTGGCGCCTTCCGCCAGCGAGGCGTTCAGCGTCGCCGAACTGAGATTGGAGTTGGCGGCTGTGGCGGAAGTGAATGGACTGGTGGAGGTCGCGCCGCCGGCATTGGCAGCGGTGGTGATGTTGATGTTGACCGGATCAAGTAGCCAGCTTCCGCCGACGCCGGACGCTGCGCCCAGGTGGACAAGGCCGTTGACGTTCAGATCGTGGCCGGAAGTTTCCACGGTGCCGCCGTGTCCCGTCGCACCGCCCGCCCGCGCACTGATGTCGCCATAGAATTGCGTGTTGCCGGTCGACCACAGCACCACCGAGCCGCCGTTGCCGCTGTGGACGGCGTCGGCCTTGATGGCGGCGTCGCTGCCCATGTAGACCGCTTCGGCCTGGCGCTCCGCACCGCTGCCCTGGTAGTTGCCGCCGACCAGCACGGTGCCGCCGCCGGCGTCGCCGGAGGCATCGATGCGCGTGCCGTCGAACAGGCCGACGTATTGGCCCAGTACCTTCGCCGTGCCGCCGGTTTCCCCGGCGTTGACGCCGGAGACATTGAGCGTGCCGCTGTTGGCGACGATGCCCGCATCGCCGCCGTCGAGCAGGATGCTGCCGTTGCGATTCCGCAGGCTGGTCGCTTCGATCACGCCGCTGTTGTTGACGACGTTCGACAGCATCGCATCGGTGGCGCGCGCGGTCATGACGACGGTGCCGCCGTTGGCTTGCAGCACGCCCTGGTTGACGACGTTGGCGTTGAGCGTGGCGTTGCTGACTTCGACGTTGATCTGGCCGTCGCCGTTGAAGTCGAGCGACATTTTTTCCCCGGCGGCCAGCACCACGCTGCCGAGACGGGCCGCGATGTTGCCTTCATTGCGCACCTGCGCGCCGAGCAGGGCGACATAGCCGCCGTCTGCTGCCGTGATGTTGCCCTGGTTGACGACCGATCCGCTTGCGCCTTCGAGTTCGAAGACGTTTTTTCCGGCCATGAAGTTGGCGTCGGAGATATTCAGCGTGCTGGCCACCAGGCCGCCGACGTTGACCGACGAGCCGGCGCCGAACAGGATGCCGGATGGATTGACCAGATAGACCTGGCCGTTGGCGTTGAGTTGCCCGAGGATTTGCGAGGCGTCGCCCGACGTCACGCGGTTGAGCGCGACCGACGAGGAAGTCGGCTGCACGAAGTTGACGGTCGCGCTGCTGCCGATGTTGAAGGTATTCCAGGTGGCCGCCATGCGGTCGCTGCCTTGCGTGACCGTCATGGTGTTGCCGCTCTGGCTGATGCTGCCGCTGCCGGCGGTGATCTGGCCGTTGGTCGGCAAGGCGCCGGCATCCAGCGCATGCGCCGACGGCACCGTCAGGCCGCACCAGGCGGTGAGGACCGCAACGCAGGCCGGCTTGAGCGCCGGGTGGATTTTTTTGCCGTGAGGACGCGTACGGGTACAAGTATCAGTACGAGGGGAATTGATCATGGCACGCCTCAGAATGTGTAGTTGACGCCGACGCCGAGGGCGCGGATGGTGGTGCCGACTCCCGGCGACAGACCGGTGGCGCCGAGCACGCCGGAAACGGCGAGGTTGTAGTTGGCCAGCGCCTGGTTGCGCAAGACCACGTACTGGCCGAAGAAGCGCGTCTGTTTGCTCCACTTGTACGAGAAGCCGACCGCCTGCGAGGTGGCGCCCATGCCGTCGGTCGAACACTTGGTGTCGCCCGAGGTGCTGCCGCCGATCATGCTGCAGTCGCCGGCCAGCGCCTTGGCTGCGCTGGCGCGCAATTCCAGCGCGCCGATCTGATGCGAGATGCCGAGCATGTAGGCGCGACGGCGATAGTTGGACAGATCGCTGGAGGTGGTGCTGGTATTGACCACGCCCGATTCCGAATACGACAGGTCGTCGGCGATCAGCGAAATCTTGGTCTTGCCGAAATCGTAGGCGACGCCGTAGCGGAAGCTGAAGTCGCTCGACGACGTGCCCGCCGTCACGTGGGTGCTGCTGCCGACGCCGCGCGCGTCGCGGCCCAGGCTGGCGATGCCGAAATAGTTGATGTGCTGTTCCGCCGCGAACACGGCCGAGAAGCCGCCATGCTCGTACGACAGGCTGCCGCCGTAGATATAGCCGGTGGCGACGTCCGAAGCCGCCTTCATGCCGTTGTTGGAATATGCCAGCTTGAGCTGGAAGCCGTACAGCTTCGGCGACCAGTAGCCGATCAGGCCGTCCTGGCGGCGGTTGAAGGCGGCATCGTCGTTGTTGGAATTGATGGCGTCGCCGACCGGGCCGGAGTTCTTGGTGATGCTGGTGACGAAGCCGGGCGAGCCGATGATGTTGTAATGCGCGGCGCTGGTGAGGCCCTGGAAGGGATCGAAGGAAGTCGTGCTTTCCTTCATCGGCGTATCCCAGCGGCCGTACATCAGCGTGCCGGCCGACGGATGGGCGAAGGCGACGCCGGTGTTGCGCAGGTCTTGCGAATGCGTCCAGTCCGGCACGGCTTCGGCGCTGCGGTTGGTGTAGTTGAGCGACAGGCCGACTTCCAGCTGCCACAGGAATTTCCATTGATCGTACAACTGGATGCCGCTGTGGGCGCCGATATAGGAGACGTTATCGCGCACGCGCCAGAAGCCCGGCATGTTGCGGCCGTTGGGCGTGGCCAGCTTGCTCTGGTCGGCGGCAGCGGCCGGCGTGGCGCCGTCGCGGTGCACGAATTCCGGCACCAGGCCGAGCGAGCCGTAGAGGACGAAGGCGGTTTCCGGTTCTTCGAAATCCTCGCCCTTGCCGGTGGTGTCGGAACCGAAGCTGGAAAAAGCCTGCGGCGAGCCCGATACCGAGACCCACAGGCGGCGCGCGTTGCGTTGCTCGGTGGTCGGGTTGACGCCGGGCGAATAGGCGGCGCTGGCATTGAAGACCAGGTCCTTGTTATACATATTGATGCCGACACCGTAGCCGGAGCGTGACTGCGAGTTCTGCGTCGTGTCCCACGGCGTCTTGTTGACGGTGACGCGGCCGGCGTCGGCGAACAGCGCGCCTTCGACCACCGTATTGCCATAGACGCCGATCAGCTTGCGCAGCTCCACGCGGCCGAGCACGCCCTCATCGCCGGCGGCTTCGCCGACCGGATAGGCGCGCACGCCGTTGGGGCCGCCCAGGCTCATCTTTTCCGATGCGTCCAGATTCTTGTTGGCGTATTGCGCGTTGACCGCCGCCAGCAGCGAGTAGCCGCCGCCGAGTTGTTGCAGGCGGCTGTATGCGACATTGACCTTTTCGTAGTTGCCGGCAGCCTTGGACGTGATGGCGTCGAGCGCGGCGTCGTTGGGCGTTTCCTTGTCGAGCTGGCCGCGGCCGTAGCGCAGGCTCCAGCTGTTGTTGCCTTGCGCGCCGAGCAGGTTGTCGCGCCAGTCGCCGTACAGCGTGGCGCTCCAGAAGCGCGCCGACTTGTTCACCGCGGTGGCCGAGGTGATGTCCTGGAAGTGGCGGAACTCGGCCGCCAGCGACAGGTTGACGTTGGCCTTGCGGCTGCGGTACAGCGAGTCGTTGATGAAGAAGCTCGACACCTTGGCCGAGCCGCTGGCCTGGGCATCCTTGAGGTTTTTGCCGACGTTGTATTCCAGTTCGGCGACGCTGGCGCCGATGGACACGCCGCTGCTGCCGAGCGGCAGTGCAAAACTCAGCCCGGCGATGCGCAGGCCTTCAAATGAATTCTGCGTATTGATGCCGAAGCTCTCGCCCAGACCCAAGGCGTCGTTCAGGTTGAGGTTGGCCGACAGGCGATTGGCGCCGGTGTAGTAGTTGCCGTAGTTGTCGATAGCAACGCGCGAGGTGATCGCGGTCGTCTCGCTGATCTTGAGCACGATGTCGGTGGCGCCGGCGACCGAAGCCGGACGCAGCAGGGCGCGCACCGACACGCCGGAAATGTCGGACAGGCGCAGCAGCGTGCCTTCCAGTTCGCTCTCGCGGATCACGGCGCCGGGTTTGAGTTCATCGAGGAAGCGCTGGATGATGCTCTTGTCGAGACGCACGTTGTTGTCGGTGTCGGCGATGACCTGGCCGATGACGCCTTCGCGCACGGCGATGGCGACCTTGCCGTCGCGGATTTCCTGCGCCGGCAGGTAAGCGCGCGCCACCAGGTAGCCGCGCGCGCGATAGAGATTGGTGATGCGCGACGCCGCCTTGCGCAGACCGTTGAAGTCGAGCTCTTGCCCGATGAATTCTTTCAGTTCGGCTTGCAAGGCGGCGTCGTCGAGGGAGGCGTTGCCGCTCAGGGCAAAGCTGTCGACCTTGACGCTGACGGCAGCCTGCTGCGCTGCTACGGCACCGGCGTCGTCGCTGTCCTGCGTTTCTTTTTCGATTTGCACGCGTTGGCGCGGTCGGCCCTGGTCCTGTTGCTGCAGGCGCTCGCGGTCGGTCGGCGTCAGCTGCTGGCGATTGGCGTCGAAGATGCTGCCGGAACTCGGCGGCGTTTGCGCGTAGACCGCCACCGGCGCGGCGGCCAGCATGGTCAGCACCTGCATCGCCAGTACTTGCCGGCGATGCGCGGCAAAACGTGGTTGGTTCATTTCCCTGTCTCCTGATGATTCTGTTTTTACGCGGCGCACGTCAGTGTGCTGTTGCGGCGCCGTCGCTGTTTTTGCTTATTTCTTATTTGCTTACTTCGCCGGAAAGATTCTTTCCGCAGCGATATCCGATCCGAACAAACCGCCCGCTTCATGGCCTGCTCCAGGCACTTCAAAGTCGGCGTGGCGCACCGGCGTCTGCCATTTTTTGGCGAGGAATTGTTCGTAGCGCACGTAGTTGTCGTGGCGCTCGACGCGGTTCGATCCTTGCAGGCGTGCGCCGCAGGCCTTGTCGAGGAAGCGGTGATTCGGATTGTTGTCCTTGCTGCCGACCATGTAGGTGACGTCGCGCGCGGCGTAGCGTTTGAACAGGGCTTCGCCGCTCACTTGCCCATCCTTGCCCAAGCCGTAAGGCAGCATTTCGCCGAGGCCGTAGCGGTAGTTGTCGTAGCCGGGACAGGTGATGCCGCCGGCCGGCGCGAAGCCGTTATCGGCATTGCCGGTCGGACGGTTGTTGTCCAGGTACAGGTAAGACGACGGACTGGAAATGACGTAGCGCACCTTGATGCCCGCTTGCTTCAGTTTTTCGTCGGTGTTGTTGAGCACGGCGTAGCGTTGCATCAGCTGCGCGCCGGCCGAATGGCCGATGAAGACGATTTCCTTCAATGCCGGAAAGCGTCCCGAGGTCAGGAATGCGGCGATGTCGTCGAACACGCGGAACGCGCTGATGCCGGTTTTTCCGTGGGTCGAATCCTGGCCCTGCATCCAGTTGTCGCCGCGCCACAGCGCCATCTTGCCGTCCGACAAGCTGTCGCCTTCGGTCATGAAGTTGGGCGTCAGCAACAGGTTTTGCGCCGGGTCCAGTTTGGCTTTGTCCAGGAATTCCAGGCCGGTTTCAAAGTAGCGGTCGCCGTCGCGCTTGACGCCGTGTTCCAGGATGATGGCGCGGGTGATGGCGGGATTGGTCGCGCTCAAGGAATTGTTGGCGTAGATGGCGAAAGCGTATTGCTGAGCACCCGGCGCGAGCGTGACGATTTGCGGCGGGGGAATGTCTTCGGCGGATTTTCTTGCGTGGCTTGCCAGCGGCAGCAGCAGCGCGGCTGCCAGCAACGATGTACTTGCGATTTTGGTACCAGCGGCCTTGGCCATGTCGGCTTTCCTTGCATCGGCGAACGTAAACGGACGGCAGGGAGGCAGTCGTCTTGCGACAGGCAGAAGGCCGGGACGGCGTGACTGGCCGCCGATAGAAAGGGCGAGCCGGTTAGTGTGCTGTTGCGGTCTCCTGCTCATGCGGCCGGAACATCGGCATCCATCCCTGAGCACTATTGTTTTTGTTGGGGCGATTATAGGAGCCGTATTTTGCTATGTAAAATATCTCGATTTATATATCCGGATACTTTAAAAGTATCGTCATGCCTGGGGCGCTGCGGCCTGGCGCGCTGCCCGGCGGTATTGGCCGGGGCCGATGTGGAAGTGGCGTTTGAAGACGCGATTGAAGGCGGCTTCCGACTGGTAGCCGACTGCTTCGGCCACGTCCGCCACGCTGCGCTGGCGATCCGCCAGCAGATATCCGGCTTGCGCCATGCGCGTGCGCGCGAGGACTTCTCCCGGCGTGGCGCCTGCCGCAGCCCGGAACAGCCGAGCAAAGGTGGTGCGCGACAGATGGCAGGCGTCGGCCAGTTCTTCCAGCGACCAGGCGCGGCCCGGTTCGCGCAGCATGCATTGCAGGGCGCGTTGCAGGCGCGGCGACGCCAGCAGTGCGAACAGCCCGGGGACCTTTTGCGCTTCCTCCTGATCCAGCCAGGCGCGCATGAGCAGCGCAAACAAGGCCGACGACAATTGCGTCGTCACCGCATGGGCGCCGGGACGCGGCGTTGCCGTCTCGACGCTGAGCATGTTCATCAGGGCGCCCAATCCGGCAAAGTCGGCGCGTCCTGCGGTGCGAATCAGCATCGTAGGCGGCAGGGAGCGCAGCAAGGCTGTTGCGGTTGCGGCATCGAAATGGAATTTCCCGCACAGAATATCGGTGCGCGCGCGGACGCCGCTGTCGACCTTGGCGGTTTCCATGCGCATGAGGAAATCTTCCTCGCGCGGCGGGGCGTCTTGCGGCAATGCCGCCTTGCCGCGTCCTTCGGCGTGCAGGGTATGTGCAGAGCCGTGCGGAAAAAACACGATGTCGCCGCTCTGCAACGGCACGCCTTGCTGTCCGTCCGCCTCCAGCAGGGCGGCACCGTCGAGAATCATGTGATAACGGGCGACGCCCGGCTCCGCCGGTTTTTCGTCCAGTCGCCACGGCGCGCCGAAATGACAGTGGATATCCAGCACCGTACGGACCGGATATAGCGCCAGCAGGCGGCTGAGGGCGTCGGAAGAGGCGTTCATCTTGTTGTATCTGGAGAATTGGTACGATTAATCAATTTATTGGCATATTTTGCCATTAAAAGTTTCATCGCGTGTCCCTATACTTCCTTCCATACCGTGCTTGAACGTAAACACAAATGCGACGCCAGGCCGGTTGCCGCGTTTCTCTCATTGAACACTACTGAAAGGATTCATCATGTCTCGTCTGTACACTCAGGATATCGCTTCCGCCACCGGCCAGGCCGCGCAGCTGTTTGGCGTCATCAAGGCTGCCATAGGCAAAGTGCCGAATGCCTACGCCACCATCGGCAGCAACAGCCCGATCGTGCTGGAAACCGTACTCAGCATGGATGCCGCCTTGCGCAAGAGTTCGCTCAAGGGCAAGCAGGTCGAAGCCGTCAAGCTGGCCGTCAGCGAAGCCGCCGGTTGCGACTATTGCCTCGCTGCACACAGCTTCGCGGCAAAGCGTCTGGGTCTGAGCAGCGAAGCCGTGATCGGCCTGCGCCGCGCCGAAAGCTCGGGCGATGCGCAACTGGATGCACTGTCGGCCTTCGCGCACTACCTGGCGACCACCAAGGGCACCGTACCGGTGGAAGTGGTCGACGCCGTCAAGGCGGCCGGCTATACCGATGCGCAAATCGTCGACACCTTGCTGGCGATGGCCGCGATCAATCTGACCAATCTGTTCAACCGGGTCAATGACACCGTGGTGGATTTTCCTGCTGCCGATTGATCAGGCACCGGCAGAAACAAAAAACGGCCTCCGAGGAAGAGGCCGTTTTTGTCGTGCGAAGAGGAGCGGCGTGCAGGCTACTGTTTGCCCGGCACCAGGTATTTGGATTTGGCGCAGTAGATTTTCGCCTTGGTGTCGGCATAGGCAATGATGCTGCCGGCCTGCGACTGGCGCTGAGAATATTTGCTGTTGTCTTCGAGCGAATAGCGGATGCCGACGGTCCTGCCGATGGCGTCGGCCAGCGCTTGCGGCGTGCTGTTGACCACGGCGCCGATGAAGTCGGCCGGGCTGCTGCTGTCGTTGACCAGCACGTCGGTGATTTCCATGCCCCAGATGGTGCTGCCGGCGGCCTTGAACCAGTAGGCGCCGCCTTCGTTCTTATACGGCTTGCCGAAGGCTTCGAAAAGATAGTCGTAGAAGTATTTGCTGTTGAGCTGGTTCAGGCACAGCAGGGCGTTGCCGACTTCGATGCCGAAGGTCGCCGCCGGCGCCGCATTGGCGATGCCGGCAACGCCCGGCGCCAGCAGCGCGCAGGCGAGCGCGATGCGATGGATGATTTTCAAACAAACTCCCTGTTGCGCGCGGCGTCTTTACAGGCGCCGTCGGATGGTAAATGGTGCGATGCGCAGATTGTAGGGGGCTTTTCCTTTTTTTGCTAATGCAAGGCTGCGCCGGGCGTCCGCTGGCGTCGTTACAGCTCCTTGCCGTACTCAAGTACTGTCTGCGTCGCTGCGCCTAGCCAGCGAACGCCCGGCGCAGCCTTGCGATGCGGGATTGCTTCGGTGTAGTCATTGGTTGAATCGCGACGTCAGGCGTGCCGTCCCGACTTGAGAACGGTTTCTCCGCGTTGCGAAGATGCCAACTTGCCGCTGAGGCTGCCGAGGCCGTCGATGAAGGAGGCGATGCCGGTGCCTTTGACCATCACGCAGGGTTTGCCCATTTTCTTGCAGAGCTGTTTGACGAGGTGGTAGGCGTTGTGGCTGATGTTGCCGGAGGCGCAGACCACCATGTCGGCGCCGTTGAGCATCGGTTGCAGCCGGTGCAGGCTGTCTTCGCGGCCGCCGTCGTGATGGATGAAGCGGCCCTGGCGTTCTTCGATGGCGAGGCGGTAGTGATTGCGTGCGCCGGTCAGTCCGCCGACGCACAGCACACAGCGGTCGGCCAGGCTGAAGCCGCTGGCGTCGACGATCGCGGGTGCGATGGATGCCGTGGGAGCGTGGCTGTTCTTGTTCGTCGCGCGATGCATGGAGACCTCGGTTGTCGTGGGGGCGCCTCGGAGGAGACGTGTCCACAGACTAAACCGTTCGTCCGCGCATGCGAACGAAGATATTGGCATCTGGATATGCAAAATTCTAATAGCGGGACTTTTTTACCGCCCGTACGAAGTCGGCAAGACGGCGGCCGCTCTGGTCGGGATAGCTGTCGGCATCGGCCATCCGGCTGACGCGATCGAGGCGGAACGAGCGGAAGTCGCTGCGGGTTTCGCACCACGCTGCAATCGACCAGCCGCCGCCCCAGAAGTACAAGGCCAGCGGCCAGATCACGCGCTGCGTCGCCTGGCCGCGCGCGTCGACGTAATCGAGCTGCAGCTTGCAGCGCCTGCCGATGGCCTGGCGGATTTCTTCCAGCCGCTCGCCATGTGCGGCTTCGATATGAAAGCCCGGGGCAAACAGGGCGGTGTTCTCGACGAAGTCGCGCTTGTCCCTGGGCAGCGCCAGCACGATCTTGGCCAGCGAGGCAGCAGCCGAAGCGGCCAGTTGCGGGCCGCCCCAGGCTTGCACCATGCGCATGCCGATCACCAGCGCGTCGATTTCATCGGGAGAGAACATGAGCGGCGGCAAATCGAAGGCCGATTTGTTTATGCGGTAGCCGACGCCTGCTTCGCCCTCCACCGGCACGCCCGACAGCGACAGGTCGCGCACGTCGCGGTACACCGTGCGTTCCGACACCGACAGCCATTCGGCCAGCTGGCGCGCCGTGGTGAGACGGCGTCCACGCAGGTATTGGGTAATCTGAAACAGGCGGTCGGCTCGGCGCATGGGTTTTGCCAGAAGGGGAAAGGCTGCCATTCTGGCATGACTTGCAGGTGCTGCCCACCATCATCAAGCGACGACGGGCTGCCGCTTATTGCATGGCGTGCAGCGCGACGCGATTGCCTTCGGTGTCGATGAAGTGGGCAATGTAGCCGAGCTGTTTGGGCAACTCGAACTTGTCCAGCACGACCTTGCCGCCGGCCGGCACGATGCGGTCGATGGCTTTCTGGATCGACGGGCCGGCGTCGAGGTAGACCAGCACGCCGTCGGTGCTTGCCTTGAACGCCTGGGTTTCGGTCAGGCAGCCGCAGGATTCGCCGGCGGCGTCATTGAAGATCGCCATCGGCGCGGAGTCGAAATCGGTTTCGATGCGCAGCCTGGCGTTGAAGACGGCTTCGTAGAACTTGCTGGCGCGGGACAGGTTGGTGACGGGGATTTCGAACCAGTTGATGTGGGTAGTCATGATGTTTTCCTTGCTTGTCTCGGTTGGTATGCCGGTTGGCATGGAAGACATCATGACGGGGTGCTCCTGACACCATTGTGTCAGGAGGTTTCAGGAGACTGAAAGCAATCAGGCGATGATGCCGGCTTCGCGCGCCTCCTCCTCGTCGGCGCGCTCGGCATAGCGGCGCGCCAGCACGGCGCACAGCATCAGCTGCATCTGGTGGAACACCATGATGGGCAGCAGCACGATGCCCACGCCGCTGCTGCTGAACAACACGGACGCCATCGGGATGCCGGAGGCCAGCGACTTCTTCGAGCCGCAGAACACCAGCACGATCTCGTCTTCGCGCGAGAAGCCCAGCGCGCGGCCGCCGAAGGTGGTCAGCATCAGCACGCCGCCCAGCAGGAGCGCATTGACCAGCACCAGCAGCGCCAGTTGTTGCGGCGGGAACAAATGCCACACGCCTTGCACGACCGCCGCGCTGAACGCCGCATACACCGTCAGCAGGATGCCGCCGCGATCGACCACGGCCAGCAGGCCCTTGTTGCGCAAGACCCAGTCGCCGATCCACGGGCGCAGCACGTTGCCGAGCACGAAGGGCAGCAGCAGTTGCAACAGGATGCCGGTGACTTGTTCGATGCCGCCGCCGTCATGATGGCGGTGCAGCAGCAAGGTCACCAGGACGGGCGTGATGACGATGCCCAGCAGGTTCGACGCGGTGGCGCCGCAGATCGCCGCCGGCACGTTGCCGCGCGCGATCGAGGTGAAGGCGATCGACGACTGCACCGTCGACGACAGGGTGCAGACGAACAGCACGCCCAGCCACAACTCCGGCGTCAACAGGCCCGGAAACAGCGCTTGCAAGGCCAGCCCCAGCAGCGGGAACAGCACGAAGGTGCAGCACAGCGTCAGCAGGTGCAGGCGCGGCTGTTTGAAGCCGGACAGCGCCGCTTCGCGCGACAGGCGCGCGCCGTGCAGGAAGAACAGCAGCGCAATGGCGGTATTGCTGGCCAGGTGCATGAAGCTTTCGAAGGCGCCGGTTGCCGGCAGCAGGCTGGCGAGCAGGACCGTGCCGAGCAGCAGCAGGGTGAAGGTGTCGGGAAGATAACGTTTCATGACGGCAAAAAAGAATGGCAAAAGACGGCGGGCAAATGTCACCGGGACGGCAACGACGGCCCTTTGCCACATGATAGGAAAACCGGCTATGATCGGGAACCCCTTTGATCGCGTTGACTGCTATCGGATATGCCGATGGCCGGCATGCAGGAGTTCCCATGTTCAACCCCGTCTGGCTGAAAACCTTCAGCACCGTCGCCGCTTCCAGCAGTTTTACAGAAGCCGGACGCCGGCTCGGCCTTACGCAATCGAGCGTGAGCGACCATATCCGTCGGCTGGAAGACAGCACCGGGCGCCGTCTGTTCGTGCGTGACACGCACTCGCTGGCGCTGACCGCGGACGGCGAGAGCCTGCTGATCCATGCGCGCCTGATCCTGGAAGCCCATGCCCGCGCCGAGGCGCAGTTCAACGCTCCACGGCTGCGCGGCCGGGTGCGTTTCGGGACGTCGGACGATCTGGCGATGGGGCCTTTGCCCGACATGCTGGCGTTGTTCCGCAACAAGCATCCCGAAGTCGAGCTCGAAATCACCATCGGCCTGACCGGCGAGCTGTATCAGCGACTCGACAACGGCGACCTCGATCTCATCGTCGGCAAGCGTCGTCCCGGCGAGCAGCGCGGCCAGGCGATGTTCCGCACGCCGCTGGTCTGGCTGGCGCGACCGGAGACGACGGTGGATCTCACCCAGCCGCTGCCGCTGATCCTGCTGCCCGAGCCGAGCGTGACGCGCGCGACCATTCTCAACACGCTGGGTGCCGCAGGCAGCCACTGGC
>Ga0209435_100061_pt1 | contig 79201 bp, 82 predicted proteins | sample AraplaCL_Col_mLB_FD_184260 | JGI IMG/M metagenome (GOLD analysis project Ga0209435, IMG submission 184260) | Arabidopsis root microbial communities from the University of North Carolina, USA - plate scrape CL_Col_mLB (SPAdes) (version 2) | ecosystem: Host-associated > Plants > Roots >... | reverse complement strand
GGCAGCGAACGTACTGGCGGAAAAGACCATCGCCTTCACCGTCACTTGCGATGCAGCAACCAAAGTCGCTGTCCGCGCCATCGACAACAAGGCCTCGACTGTGGTCACCGGCCTGATGACGGCAATCGAATCGCGTCTGACCGACAAGTATGCCTACGGCCTGGGCGCAGCAGGCGGCAAGAACATCGGTGCCTACAGCGTTCGCGTCATCCCCAATTCGTTCAGCGCGGACGGCGCCACGCCTGACGTCATCTACGACGAAGCCAACAACGGCACCTGGATCAAATCGGGGGATGGCCGCTTCCACGCCGACGGCGCCGGCCGCAAGTCCTTCGCCGCCACCGGCACGACCACACCCGGCTCCTACAAGACCATGTCCGGCAACCTTGGCGTGACCGCCGTGCTGGACAAGGGCGCCAACCTGCCGCTGACACAGAACATCGACCTCGACGGCTCGGCCACGATTGAAGTGCAGTACCTGTAATTTCCTTCCTGCATCATCCGGCCCGCTTATCTCTTTAAGCGGGCTTTTTTGCGCCCGCAAACGTACGACGCCGGGACAAGGGTGAACACGCCCTAGAACAATTCCTGTTGCCCGCCGACCAGCGTGCCGAAATCATCCTGCAAAAATGGCAGGATGGCGTCGGCCACCGGCTGCAGCTGGCGCGTGACGTAGTGGTCGTAGTCGATGGCGGCGCGGCGCGTTTCCAGCGGCTCCGGACCGGCGGTGGTCATGACGTAGCTGATCCAGCCGCCGTCCTGGTATTGCAGCGGCCGGCCTTGTTCGCGGTTGAACTCGTCGGCCATGCGCGCGGCGCGCACGTGCGGCGGCACGTTGCGCTCGTAGGCGTCGAGCGGCCGGCGCAGGCGCTTGCGATACACCAGCGCGTCGTCGAGCGCGCCGCTGAGGGTGCGTTCGACGTAGTCGCGCACATAGTCCTGATACGGCTCGCGGCGGAATATGCGTTGGTACAGTTCCTGCTGGAACTGCTGCGCCAGCGGCGTCCAGTCGGTTCGCACCGATTCCAGTCCCTTGTAGACCATTTCTTCGCGGCCGTCCGGCTTGACGACCATGCCGGCATAGCGTTTCTTGCTGCCGAAGTCGGCGCCGCGCACGTTGGGCATGAGGAAGCGCCGGTAGTGGGTTTCGTATTCCAGCTCGAGCGCATTGTCGAGGCCGTAGGTTTCCTTCAGATGCGCCGCCCACCAGTCGTTGACGTGCCGCACCAGCGCGTTGCCGATGGCGTCGGCTTCCGCTTCGTCACGCGCCTTGCGCAGCCAGACGAAGGTGGAGTCGGTGTCGCCGTAGATGACTTCGTAGCCTTGCGCTTCGATCAGCTCGCGCGTACGGTGCATGATTTCGTGCCCGCGCATCGTGATCGACGATGCCAGGCGCGCATCGAAGAAGCGGCAACCGGTCGAGCCGAGCACGCCGTAGAGCGAATTCATGATGATCTTGAGCGCTTGCGACAAGGGCTTGTTCTGCTGGCGCTTGGCGATTTCGCGGCCTTGCCAGATTTTTTCCACGATGGCCGGCAGGCTGTGCTTGCTGCGCGAGAAGCGCGCGCCGCGAAAACCCGGCACCGAGTCGGCATCGTCCGGATGCGCCAGCCCTTCGATCAGACCGACCGGATCGATCAGAAAAGTGCGGATGATGGACGGATACAGGCTCTTGTAGTCGAGTACCAGCACCGAGTCGAACAGGCCGCTTTGCGAATCCATCACGAAGCCGCCCGGGCTCGGTTCACCCGGCGTATCGCCCAGGTTCGGCGCGACGAATCCGAGGCGATGCATGTGCGGCATGTAGAGATGGCCGAAGGCGGCCACCGAGCCGCCGTTGCGGTCGGCCGGCAGGCCCGTCACCGAGGCCCGTTCGAGCAGGAAGCTCAGCAATTCGGTCTTGGCGAAGATGCGCGTGACGAGTTCGCAATCCTTCAGGTTGTAGGTCGCCAGCGCCGGCTTGTCCTCGGCGAAACGGCGGTCGATTTCATCCATGCGCTGGTAGGCGTTGTCGATCGCCTTGCCTTCTCCGAGCAGGGTCTGCGACACCGACTCCAGGCTGAACGACGGAAAACTCCAGGTCGCCGAACGCAGCGCCTCGATACCGTCGATGATCAGCCGCCCCGCCGCCGAGGCGAAATAATGATTCTGCTGGAAACCGTGTTCGCGCCATTCCAGCTCGCTGCCGTCGCGGCCGAAACGCAGCGGGATGCCGAAGCGCGCGGCGTGCTCGCGCAACACGCGCAAGTCGAACTGCACCACGTTCCAGCCGATGATGGCGTCGGGGTCGTGCTGCGCCATCCATTGATTCAGCTTCTCCAGCATCTGCGCGCGGCTATCGCAATATTCCATGTCGAAATCGAGTCCGCCGGCGTCGCCGTTGGGCGGGCCCAGCATATAGACCTGGCGCTGGCCGCAGCCTTCCAGCGCGATCGAATACAGGTCGCCGCCCATGGTGGTTTCGATATCGAGCGACACCAGCCTCAGTTGCGGGCGATAGTCGGGTGCGGGCTTGAGCTGGGTATTGAGCAGCGGTCCCGCGCCGTTGGCGTCGCCGCTGAACAGCACCGGCGCCGTGATGAAGCGCTCCATCAGATAGCGCTCCGGCGGGCGGATGTCGGCCTCGTAGATGGCCAGGCCGTACTCCCGAAACTGCTTCTCGATCTTGATCAGCTGGCGATGCTGGCGGCAATACAGGCCCAGTACCGGACGGTGCGAAAAGTCGGTCAGCTGCAACGCGCGCAGTTCCACTTCGCGTTCGTTGCGCAGCAGCGCCTCGGCCTGTTGGCGTTGTTCCTCGGGGATGAACGCGACGGAATGCTGCGGCGGCAGGCGCACCAGTTGCGGTCCGTCATCGGTCGCCAGCCAGAACTCGACTTCGGTCCCGGCCGGCGTGTCGCGCCAGTGCCTGGTGAGGAGAAAACCTGCTCGTTGTTGCGTCACGTTGCTGCTGCCTATTTCTGGAATCGCGCAAGTATAGGCGATTCCGGCAGGGTCAGCCCGGTTCAGCCCTGTTCAGCCCTGTTCAGCGCTGCATCGGCGCGCCATCGATTATCTTGTCCTGCGCCTCGGCATCCGCCGGCGTGGATGACGCCGGCGCGACCAGATCCAGCGACGACCGCAGACGCGGCAAGGCTTCCGGATGGTGTTCGGCAATGAAGGCGATCATCGATTCCCGGATCGCGCAGCGCAGGTCGAAGGCGCTGCCCGAATTCTGCGCGCTGACCAGCATGCGTATCTGCATCGCGCGCTCGTTGGAGTCGGTCACCTGCAGCCCGCAGACGCGCCCGTCCCATTGCGGCGCCGCCTTGCAGAGGCGTTCGAACTCGGTCCTCAGCGCCGCCACCGGCACGTTGAAATCCAGCCACAGGAACACCGTGCCGAGGATGGTCGACGAGGTGTGCGTCCAGTTCTCGAAGGGATTCTCGATGAACCATTGCAGCGGCACGATCATGCGCCGCTCATCCCAGATGCGCACCACCACGAAGGTGCCCGTGATTTCTTCCACACGCCCCCATTGGCCGTCGACGATCAGCACGTCGTCGATGCGGATCGGCTGCGAAAACGCAATCTGCAAACCGGCAATAAAGTTGCCCAGCACCGGCCGCGCCGCGATACCGGCGACCAGCCCGGCCACGCCTGCCGAGGCCAGCAGGCTGGCGCCGAACTGGCGCGCGCCCGGCAAGGTCAGCAGCACGAAGGCCAGCCCCAGCAAACCGACGATGAAATACGCGCTGCGCGTGAGCACGCGCGTCTGCGTCAGGATGCGGCGCGCCTTGAGGTTGTCGGCGACGTCATACGGATTGAGTTGGGTGATGGTCGTGCTGATCGACTCGATGCATTTCATCACGCACCAGGTGAGCGCCACGATCAGCGCCACGGTTGACACGTAGGACAGCGAACGCAATCCGGGCGTGTCGTCGGGGGCCGCCGTCAGCACCAGGCGCACGGCAAACAGGACCACGCACACCTGGCTGGCGCGAAATGCGATATGCGTGGCATTAGTGGTGAAGGGCCGGTTGCGCACCAGGCGCCGCAACAGCACGATGCCGATGCGATGCACGATCATCGCCAGCAGGATCGCCAACACGGCGGCGACCACCACGATCAGTCCTGACTGCAGCGGTCCCGGCTGGAGATTGTTGAGATAGGGTATTTCCATAGGCGGCTCCTGTTCATGGTTCTGAAAGGAGATCGCCGGGACGGGAGGTCAGTTCCCCGTTTATGGTGACGGATACTAACGCAACTAATGCGACTACTGCGACGATTGACTGTCTGCCAACATCACCGAACCCTGCTTGCTGACCAGATAAGCCCCCGCCCCGGCCCTGCCCGCGACCACGCGCACCGGTTTGCCGTCGATGAAATGCAAGGCTGCGCCATCGTCGACCGCCACGCCGGCCGGCAGTTTTTCGTCGCGGACGAACGCCTCGAACGCCGGCCGGCGTTCCGGTTCGTGGGAATAATGCGGACAACAGGTACCCCGCAGGAAGCCGAGGCCGTCGAGCGGCGCCAGCACACCGGCGTTGGAGTCGGTGACGCCGTGCTCGAACCAGCACATCGCGCCGGCGCTCACGCCGGCCAGCACGGTGCCGCTCTGCAGCGCTTCCTTGAGGATTGCCGGAAAACCGTATTCACGCCACACAGCCAGCATGCTCTTGGTGTTGCCGCCGCCGACGAAGATCACATCCTGCGCCATCGCCCATTCGCGCAGGTCCGGTGTGCGATCGAAGAAGGGCAAATGCGTCGGCATGCAATCGAGCGCCGCGAAACGTGCATAGAATTTGAGGAGATAAGCCGGCGCATCGCCGCTGGCGGTCGGCACGAAGCCGATGCGAGGATGTGCGGTGCGGGCTTGCCTGAGGATGTATTCGTCGAGAGATGGATCGCTCTCCGTCGAAAAACCGCCGCCGCCGAGTGTGATGATTTGCTGTTTCATATTGTTGTGGCTACTGCATGTAATACGAAATAATACGAAATAATACGAAATTTGGAACGATCGTAATAATGCCATGCAAAAAGCCTCATATATTGCGCTGCAACCTTAAAAATGCAAAAAAGCCGGAAGTTCTCACTTCCGGCTTTTCCCTTGTTTGCAAAACATCAACTCCACGCGTCAGGCGTTCTTCCATTCCGCGCTGCGCTTCTGCAGGAAGGCATTGACGCCCTCTTTCTGGTCTTCGGTGCTGAACAGATCGAGGAACAGTTCGCGCTCCACCGGCAGGTTGGCCATCGGCGGCTGGTGACGCGCGCCCTGGATCAGCTTCTTGCTGGCGGCCACGCTGGACGGGCTTTGCTTGTCGACCAGCTTCGCCAGCGCCAGCGCACGCTGCCTGGCTTGTCCCTTCTCCACCACTTCTTCCACCAGGCCGATGCGCAGAGCCGTCTCGGCGGTGACGCGTTCGCCGCACAGGATCATGCGCTTGGCCCAGCCTTCGCCGACCAGCAGGGGCAGCAACTGCGTGCCGCCGGCGCAGGGCAATAGCCCCACCGCCGCTTCCGGCAAGGCCATCTGCGCCTGCGTCTCGGCGATGCGGATGTCGCAGGCCAGCGCACATTCGAGACCGCCACCCATCGCGTAGCCGTTGATGGCGGCAATCGAGACGCCGCGGAACTGGCTCAGCGTCTCGAACGCTTCGCCGAAACGGCGCGCCATTTCACGCGCCAACGCCTTGTCGCCGTCGGCAAACAGTTTCAGGTCGGCGCCGGCGGAAAAGAACTTCTCACCCTCGCCCGTCACCACCAGGCTGTAGATGTCGCGGTCTTCGTTGAGATCCGTCACGAGGCGCTTGAGATCGACCAGCCCTTCGCGCGTCCAGGTGTTGGCGGGCGGGTTGGCGAGCGTGACGATGGCGGTGTGGCCGTCTTTTTCGAGGCGCAGGTTGGCGTAGCTGGTGGAACCGGTCATCGGATGTCCTCGTTGGATTCGTTGTTGAGCAGATGGCGCGCGATGATCACGCGCATGATTTCATTGGTGCCTTCCAGGATCTGGTGCACGCGCACGTCGCGGAAATAGCGTTCCAGCGGATATTCGCGGATGTAGCCGTAGCCGCCGTGGATCTGCAGTGCTTCATTGCAGATCTTGAAGCCGAGATCGGTGGCGAAGCGTTTGGCCATGGCGCAATACGTGGTGGCGTTGGGCGATTTGGAGTCGAGCTTGACGGCAGCCAGGCGCACCATCTGGCGCGCAGCGACCAGCTCGGTCTGCATGTCGGCCAGCTTGAATTGCAGCGCCTGGAAGTCGGCGAGCGGACGGCCGAACTGCTTGCGTTCCTTCATGTAGGCGTGCGCTGCATCGAGCGCCGCCTGCGCCGCGCCGACCGAACAGGTGGCGATGTTGATGCGGCCGCCGTCGAGTCCCTTCATGGCGAACTTGAAGCCCTCGCCTTCGGCGCCGAGCAGATGATTGGCCGGCACCTTGACATTGTCGAAACTGATGGTGCGCGTCGGCTGGCTGTTCCAGCCCATCTTGACTTCCTTCTTGCCGTAGCTGATGCCGGGCGTATTGGCCGGCACCACGATGGCGGAGACGCCCTTGGCGCCGTCGCCGCCGGTGCGCGCCATGAGCACCAGCACATCGGTCGCGCCCGCGCCTGAGATGAACGCCTTGGAACCGTTGATGATGTAATGGCCATCGACCAGTTTGGCAGTGGTCTTCAGCGAAGCGGCGTCGGACCCGGAACCGGGTTCGGTGAGGCAGTAGGAGCCGATCTTCTTGCCCGCGGCGAGGTCGCCGCACCAGGCGGCCTTGACTTCCGGCGTGGCCCACGAGGCGATCATCCAGCTCACCATGTTGTGAATGGTCAGGAATGCCGCCGTCGAGGGACAGGCATGCGCCAGTTCCTCGAACACCACGGTGGCGTCGAGACGCGAGAGTCCCATGCCGCCGACTTCTTCCGGCGTATACAGCGCGCAGAAACCGAGTTCCCCGGCCTTGGCGATGACGTCGACGGGGAAATGCGATTCCTCGTCCCAGCGGGCCGCATGCGGCGCCATCTCGCCGGCGGCGAAATCGCGCGCGCTGGCCTGGAAGGCCAACTGGTCTTCGTTCAGTTCAAAATCCATGCTTGTCTCCTGTGAGCTATCTTGTCTTGTTTGGCAAAAGACTAACGCAAAAGCGGCGCCGATGATGTCGCCTGGGCGACATTGGGGCCGGGCTGTCCATGGCAGTCATTGTGCACGAAATGGGGATAAGGGCTGGATGTCCGGTGCGGGGCGCGCGGTGTGCAGCAATCCCAAACTGCTTTGCATCTCTGCACACCGTGCATCCTGCCGGATCAGGCCGCCGCGATGGTCGCGACGTTGATCTTTTGCACTAGGCCGGAAACCGGCGTTGCAGCGACAGCGGCATACTGCGCCAGCAATTCATCCTGCTTGCCGCGCACCTGCACCAGCGCCTTGTCCTTGACGTGACCGTAGCCGCGGATCTGCTCCGGTAACTGCGCAATCTCGACGGCCAGCGCCAGCTTGTCGGCGTTCAGGCCATCGAGCAGCGTGCTTACCGTGGCCCGGTATTCCGCGATCAGGCTGCGCTCGGTCTTGCGCTCCGCGGTGTAGCCGAAGACATCGAAAGCGCCGCCGCGCAGTCCCTTGAACTTCGCCAGCAATTTGAACGCCGACATCATCCAGGAACCATACTTCGCCTTGACCAGGCGGCCTTGCGCATCTTTTTTGGAGAACAGCGGCGGCGCCAGGTTGAAGCTCAGCGAGAAGTCACCTTCGAACTGCTGCTTCAGTTGTTCCACGAAGCGGCCGTCGGTGTACAGGCGGGCGACTTCGTATTCGTCCTTGTAGGCCATCAGCTTGGACAAATTGCGCGCCACCGCCATGGTGAGCTTGTCGCCGAGATTCAAGGCGGCTTCCTTCGCGCGCACCTGCTCGACGAAACCGGCGAAAGATTCCGCGTAAGCCGCATCCTGATAGTCGGTCAGGAAAGCCACGCGGCGCTTGATCAGCTTGTCCAGCGTTTCCGGCATGCGGATCACCACCGGTTGCGCCGGCACCGCAATGCGTTCCACGCGCGCCAGGTCGACGGCGGCGCGGCGGCCCCACAGGAAGCTGGTCTTGTTGGACTCGACGGCGACGCCGTTCATCTCGATGGCGCGCAGCAAGGCGGCTTCTGTCAGCGGCAATTCGCCACGCTGGTAGGCGTAGCCCAGCATGAACAGGTTGGTCGCGATCGAGTCGCCCATCAGCGCCGTCGCCAGGCGCGTGGCGTCGATGAAGTCGGCCTGCTGGTCGACCGACTCGCCGATCAGCGCCTTGACGTCTTCAAACGGAAATTGCCAGTCGGGATTCTTGGCGAACTGCCCCGGCGGTTGCTGATGCACGTTGACGACGGCGCGGGTGCGGCCCGGACGCATCTTGGAAATCGCATCGTGCGAACCGGCGGTCAGCATGTCGCAGCCGAGGATCAGGTCGGCTTCGCCGGTGGCGATGCGCTGGGCGCGGATCGCCTGCGGCGTGCGCGCGATGCGTACGTGCGAAGTCACAGAACCGTTCTTTTGCGACATGCCGGTCATGTCCAGCACCGACGCGCCCTTGCCTTCCAGGTGCGCCGCCATGCCCATCAGGGCGCCGATGGTGATGACGCCGGTGCCGCCGATGCCGTTGATGAGGATGTTGAACGGCGTGTCGCAGGATGGGATGGCCGGTTCCGGCAGCAAGCCAAAGTCGTCCGCGCCGTCCTTCTTGATAACGCCAGTCTTGGACTTCTTGAGCTTGCCGCCGCTGACGGTGACGAAGCTCGGGCAAAATCCCTTGACGCAGGAATAGTCCTTGTTGCACGAGGACTGGTCGATGGCGCGCTTGCGGCCGAACTCGGTTTCCAGCGGCAGGATCGAGGTGCAGTTCGATTGCACGCCGCAGTCGCCGCAGCCTTCGCAGACGGCTTCGTTGATGAACAGGCGCTGATCCGGGTCGGGATATTCGCCTTTTTTACGGCGGCGACGCTTCTCGGCAGCGCAGGTCTGGTCGTAGATGATCACGGTCACGCCCGGCAACTCGCGCATCTCCCGTTGCACCGCCTCCATGTCCTTGCGGTCGTGGATGGTGACCAGATCCGGCAAATTGGAGCGATCGCTGTAGCGGCTGATGTCTTCGCTCACCAGCGCGATGCGCCGGATGCCTTCGGCCGCCATCTGCTGCGCGATCATCGGCACCGAGGTGGTGCCGTCGACCGGCTGGCCGCCGGTCATCGCCACCGCATCGTTGTAGAGGATCTTGTAGGTCATGTTGACGTTGGCGGCGACTGCCGCGCGAATCGCCAGGTAACCCGAATGGAAATAGGTGCCGTCGCCAAGGTTGGCGAACACGTGCGGCACTTGCGAAAACGGCGCCTGGCCGATCCAGGGGCCGCCCTCGCCGCCCATGTGCGTGGTCAGCTTGTTGAACTCGGGATAGATGGCGGTGGCCATCACGTGGCAACCGATGCCGGCCAGCGCGAAGCTGCCTTCCGGCACCTTGGTCGAGGTGTTGTGCGGGCAGCCCGAGCAGTAATAGGCCGGCCGCGGCGGCGTGCTGACCGCCTTGTTCAGCACCGCATCCTTGGCGTCGAGGAAAGCCAGGCGCGCCTTGATCAGGTCGCTGGTGTGGAAACGGGCGATGCGCGCGGCGATCACGCGCGCGATCTGCGCCACCGAGAAATCGGCCTTGGAGGTCAGCAGCCATTCGCCGCGCGGCGCTACCCACTCGCCCTTTTCGTCGAACTTGCCGATCACGCGCGGCCGCACATCGTCGCGCCAATTGTAGAGCTGTTCCTTGAGCTGGTATTCGACCATCTGGCGCTTCTCTTCCACCACCAGGATTTCATCGAGGCCTTGGGCGAATTCGCGCACGCCTTCCGGCTCCAGCGGCCACGGCATCGACACCTTGAACAGGCGCAGGCCGATCTCGGCGGCGAAGTCTTCATCGATACCGAGTTCGCTCAGCGCTTCGAGCACGTCGAGGTAGGACTTGCCCGAGGCAATGATGCCCAGCCGCGCCTTGGGGCTGTCGATCATCACACGGTTGAGCTTGTTCGCGCGCGCGTAGGCGAGCGCGGCATAGATCTTGTAATCCTGCATCAGCGCTTCCTGCTTGCGCGCCTGCACGCCCAGCGTGTCGGTCGACAAGCGGGCGTTGAGGCCGCCTTCGGGCATGGCGAAGTCGGCCGGATAGGTAATCTCGACGCGGAACGGATCGGCATCCACCGAGGCGCTCGACTCGACGGTGTCGGCCAGCGCCTTGAAGCCCACCGTACAGCCGGAGAAACGCGACATGGCCCAGCCGTGCAGGCCGAGGTCGAGATATTCCTGCACGTTGCAGGGATACAGCATCGGAATCATCGATGCCGAGAAAATATGGTCGGACTGGTGCGGCAACGTCGACGAATACGCGCCGTGGTCATCCCCCGCCACCAGCAGGACGCCGCCTTTGGCCGAGGTGCCGGCATGGTTCATGTGCTTGAGCACGTCGCCGCAGCGATCCACGCCGGGGCCCTTGCCGTACCACATGGCGAACACGCCGTCGACCTTGGCCGGGCCGATCAGGTCGACCTGCTGCGTGCCCCAGACGGCGGTGGCCGCCATGTCTTCATTGGTGCCGGGCTGGAACCTGATCTTGTGCGCGTCGAGATGCGGCTGCGCCTTCCAGAGGGCTTCGTCGAGTCCGCCCAGCGGCGAGCCGCGATAGCCGGAAATGAAGCCCGCGGTGTTGAGCCCGGCTTTCTGGTCGCGCAGATACTGCAGCAGCGGCAAGCGCACCAGCGCCTGGATGCCGGACAAAAAGATCGAACCCGAAGTTGCGGTGTATTTGTCGTCGAGACTGACCGTCGCGAGCGGTGCAGCCCCCGAGACGGGAGTGGATGCTGAAGTTGCTGCTGAATTTTCTGCTGTGGTTGCTACCTTTTGCACTGCCCGCCCCGACCGGTCAGGGGCTGACAATTCAACAGGCTCGGCTGCCGAACGGTATTCCATGTACGTCTCCAAAATGGTTATTCAGATATCGCCTGCCGTTACTGCACCGGGTACGATGCGTTACTGCCAGACAAAGCGGCCGTGGTAGCGGCCTTCACAACAATCCGTCCTCCGAAACTGCTGTGACTGAAGTCTATTCTCTTAAGACAAGATCAAGGAAATACGGATTGTCGATAGGGGTATAAGTTTTAAATATGCCCCTGCCCGCACCTGTCTGCGCTTGTCCGCTTGGGGAAGCCCGGGCTGCCATTGCCGTCAATCAATGATAGGATCTCAACGTCGCCGTCGCTGAACCGGCGGGCATCTTCATCAACATCAACAAGATCAAGTCATGAAACGAGTCATCACCTGCATCCTCATCGGCGTCGTCCTCTACTTCCTGCTGCCGGTCATCACCAAGTTCATCCCGCAATATCGCCTGGCCGTCTGGTCGATCACGGCCGCGCTGGTGTCCTTCATCGTGACCGCGGGCATGGACCGGGTTTAAGACCGGGACTTTCTTGGAAGACCATCTCTTCGCGGACGTGGACGCGCTGGCCGCGTTCATCGCGCCGCATCGCCGTGTACTGGTCCTGAGCGGCGCCGGCATCAGCACGGCCTCCGGCATTCCCGATTATCGCGACGCCAACGGCGTGCGGCGCGGCAAGGCGCCGATGGAAGGTCCGGCCTTCCGCAGTTCGGAAGCGATGCGCCGGCGTTATTGGGCGCGCAGCATGATCGGCTGGCCCAAGCTGGCGGGAACAACGCCAAACGCCGGCCACCGCGCATTGGCGGCGCTGGAAATTGCAGGCAAGATCTCCACCATCCTCACGCAAAACGTCGACGGCCTGCACCAGCAGGCCGGCAGCAGCGACGTCATCGAATTGCACGGCAACATCCATCGCGTGGTCTGCCTCGATTGCGGCGCCACGCATACGCGCCGCAGCGTGCAGGACTTGCTGGAACTCGCCAATCCCGAACTGGCCGCCAGCGATGCGGCGGCCCTGCCCGACGGCGATGCAGATCTGGAAACGGCCGCCCTGGCCGGCTTCCATGTGCCGCCTTGCCCGGTGTGCGGCGGCATGCTGCAACCCGACGTGGTGTTTTTCGGCGACGGCGTGCCGCGTGCGCGCAGCGAAGCGGCCGAGCGCGCGGTGGCGGCGGCCGATGCGGTGCTGGTGGTGGGGTCGTCGCTGGTGGTGTTTTCGGGATACCGTTTTTGCCGCATGGCTGCAGAAGCCGGAAAACCGATCGCCGCCATCAACCGCGGCGTCACGCGCGCCGATCCTTTGCTGGCGATCAAATCCGAGGAGGCAGCGGAGTTGCTGCTGCCTTTGCTGGCGGATCGCCTGGGGTCAGCACAGGCTTAGGACCTCAGATGCGCTCGCGCCGATAACCGCCCATCACGCCCTTCTTCGACAACACCCACTGCCACAGCTGGATGTCGCGTGCGCGGAATGCCCCGGCGCAGGACAGCAGGTAATAACGCCACATGCGGCGGAAACGCGCCCCCAGTTGCGCCTCGAAACGCGGCCACGCCGCTTCGAAATTGCTGTGCCAGGCCATCAGCGTCTTGTCGTAGTCGGCGCCGAAGTTGTGCAGATCCTCCACCACGAACAGATGATCGAAGGCGTCGCCCATCTGACCGATGGACGGCAGATCGCCATTGGGGAAAATGTATTTGTCGATCCATGGATCGGGCGAGGACTTGCGCTGGTTCTTGCCGATGGTGTGCAGCAGGAACAGGCCGTCGTCGGCCAGGCAGCGATGCGCGACTTCCATGTAGGTGCGGTAGTTGCGACGGCCCACATGTTCGAACATGCCGATGCTGACGATGGCGTCGAAGCGTTCGTTGAGTTCGCGGTAGTCCTGCAGGCGGAAGTCGAGCGGCAGGTGCCCGTGACGCTCTTTCGCCAGCGCGATCTGTTCCTTGGAAATGCTCACTCCCACCGCTTCAATGCCGTAGCGCTCGGCGGCAAAAGCCATGAAGCTGCCCCAGCCGCAGCCGATATCGAGCACGCGCATGCCGGGCTTCAGTTTCAGCTTGCGGCAAATCAGGTCGAGCTTGGCTTCCTGCGCTTCTTCCAGCGTGGTTGCGGTGTTCCAGTAGCCACAGGTGTAGGTCATGCGCGAATCGAGCATCGCCGCGTAGAAATCGTTGCCGAGGTCATAGTGCATTTCGCCGACCATGCGCGAGCGTTTGAGGTTCTGGCGATTCATGAATTTCGCGGCCAGCACGTGACCTACCAGCCGCAGGGGCTTGATGTTGTCGGTCAGTCGCGTGCGCAACAGCCGCGAGAAAAATTCGTCCAGCTGTTCGGCGTCCCAGTCGCCATCCATGTATGCCTCACCGAGGCCGAGGTTGGCTTGCGCAAAGGCGCGTTCGGGCACGCCGGCGCGATGCAGCTGGATATCCCAGGGATTATTGCCGTTGATGCGGATACCGCCGTGGCCGAGCATCTCGGCGAGTGCGCGAAAAATTGCTGAGTCTTGTTGTGGTGCGGCGGGCGAGCTGATGGTGGAGGCATTCGAAGACATGTGCTGCGTTCCTGTTTGATGAGTTGAGGGGCGAGTGCGCTGCTCGGGCAACGTCGAATCTTTCTGCAAGTCATGTCCTGAAAGATAAATCAGACGAAAGTCTTTTGCACAATTGATTAAATGTTTTAAATCAATTGACGATTGCTATCACTTTTCAACAAGCATGAAACCGCCCTCAACTCCGCGCCCTGCGGGCCTCGGCGCACGGGCCACCGAACCTGCCGATCATTTTTCAACGCGTTTTCATGCGTCCCCCGACACCCCGGGTTATTCTTACGACAATTTCCTTTCCGCCAACGGCGGGCCGGATCACACCCCGGCTCGTCACGCCCAACTCACCCCGACGTCCACATGACCAGACAAGCACCAAAGCAAATGGAACCCGACAGCGCCGTCTACAAAACCCTCCTTGAATCGACCAAGGCAATCCCCTGGAAAATCGACTGGGCCACCATGAAGTTTGCCTACGTCGGTCCGCAGATCGAAGCGCTGCTGGGCTGGGCCCCTGAGAGCTGGGTGTCGGTGGAAGACTGGGCCATGCGCATCCATGCAGAAGATCGTGAAGGCGTGGTGAATTTTTGCGTGGCGCAGTCGAAGGCCGGCGTCGACCACGAAGCCGACTACCGCGCCATCACGCGGGACGGCGAACATGTCTGGATTCGCGACGTGGTGCACGTGGTGCGCAAACCGGACGGCGAAGTGGAAGCGCTGATCGGCTTCATGTTCGACATCACCGAGCGCAAGAAGAACGAAGCGCGCCTGGCGGAGCTGCAGAAAGAACTGGAAGCGCTGTCCTACCGCGACGGCCTCACCAACGTCGCCAACCGCCGCATGTTCGATTCGGCGCTGGAAGTGGAATGGGCCAACGCCGTCAGGAACCGCACACCGCTGTCGGTGATCATGCTCGACATCGATTACTTCAAGCAGTACAACGACCATTACGGCCACATCCGCGGCGACGCCTGCCTCAAGCAGATCGCCGGCGCGCTTGGTGCGGCCGCCACGCGCACGCGCGACTTCTTCGCGCGCTACGGCGGTGAAGAGTTCGTGCTGATCTTGCCAGAGACCGATCGCGCCTCCGGCCTGAAAGTGGCGCAGCGCTGCCGCAAGCTGGTGCTGAAAGAAAAAATCCCGCACGAAAAATCGCAGGTCGACAGCGTCGTCACCATCAGCCTGGGCATGGCGACCATCGTGCCGTCGCGCCAGGACCAGCACATCGATTTCATGGAAACCGTCGACAAGCGCCTGTACATGGCCAAGCAGCGCGGACGCAATTGCATCGTCGCCGAAGACTGATTCTTCCTCGACGGCCCTCCTTCGGCTTGCATGGCATGGCCGTCTTGTTCACGGTGCGCCGCCGGGCTTACACCGCCGACGGCGTGCCGATCAGGATATCTTCGTAGAAGGCGCCGACCGCCTCGGTCGGGTGGCGCAGCTGGATTTCCAGCACCCAGACGGCGTCGCCCGGCACGATTTCCATCTCGGCCAGCTTGGCCGGACCGAATAGCGCATGGGGGAAGTCGGACACCCGATGTCCCGCCAGGTTGCGTTCCAGCAGCCAGCCGCCGCGCGCTGCCGCAGCCTCGGCAAAATCGTACAGCTCGCGTCCTGTGAGGCCGGTGCGCCAGGCATCGCGGGTCTCGCTGAAGACATCGCGCGCCGCCTGCGCGCAAGCGCGATGCAGGCCATCGTCGCCGAACACGATGGTGTCGCCGAAATCGCCTTCATAGCCATCCCACACCGGACCGAGATCGACCACCGCGATGTCGGCGGCGCGCAGCCTGCGTTCCTTGTCCACGCCCTCGCGCGGCGTCCTGACCGTGTCGTCGCCGAAGCGGATATAGGTCGGATGCCAGGTATGCGACGAACCCATCGCGCGAAGATGATCGTTCGCCATCGTCACGGCCTCAGCGGTGGTCATGCCCACGCGCAGCTTGCCGACGATCTGCGCCAGCGCGCGGATGGATTGTTCGCGCGCCGCCAGCATGCCATCGAGCGAATACCTGGGGCCGACGCGTTCCCACACCGGATCGAAACCGCCGCGCGCCATCGGCGCCGTGCTGGCGCCAGACGGCACGAACGCTTCCGCAATAAAGTGATGCCCCGCCACGCCCAGCGCCAGGCAGCGTTCGCGCACGGCCGCCACCATTGCCGGATTGCCGCAGGCGTAGGCGCGCACGCCCGGCCAGGCGTGATCGCCGGCAGCAGCGACGTCCTGCACATAACCTTGCTGCACGCCTGCTTCGATGTGTTCCGCCTGCGGGATGACGCCGGTCCAGGTGAAGCGGGCGTCGCTCCCGGCAAGCCGGTCGAGGAATTCCCGGTCATAGAAATCATCGGCGCGGGCGCCGCCCCAATACAAATTCACGGGCGACATATCCCCTCTCGCCGTCGCCTCGGCGAGCGCCGCCAGCAGAATCGGCTTGATCCCGGCATAGCCGGTACCGGTCGCGAACAGCAGCAAGGCCGAACGTTCGCCGGTTTGCCAGGTGCAGGCGCCGAAGCCGCCTTCCACGCTGAGCACATCGCCGACGGCAAGGCGGTCGAGCATGCTTTCCGAAAAACGTCCCCCGGCCACGCGCCGGATATGGAAGACCAGCTTGCCGCCATCGTCGGCGGGAATGTTGGCGACCGAAAAGCAGCGGCTGCTGCCGTCGTCGAGATAGACCTTCACATATTGCCCGGCGCGGATCGGCATCGCCGCTGCGCCCTGCAGCACCAGCCGCACCACGTTCGGCGTCAGCAACCGCTTTTCCAGCACCTGTGCTTCAAAGCGCGACGCCTGCGCCTCCGGTGACCAGCCCGGAATGTCGATGCGCATGTCGCTGCAGGCGCGGTTGCGGCACAACAGCATCTCGTCGTGCGCCAGCGGATACGGGGTACCCAGGGCCACGTACGGCTCGGTCTCGTGACGGCCGACCAGCACCCTGACCTTGCACGATCCGCATTCGCCGCGACGGCAGGAAAAGGGAATGGACACGCCCTGCGCCAGCGCCGCATCGAGCAACAGTTCGTCGCCCGCGGCGAAGGTCTTGCCGGATGGGTCCAGCGTGATGGTGTGCTTGCCGTGCTTGCCGTACATTTTGTCCTCGTTGCCTGTCGGATTGAAATGGGTCGATGACGAGGATTGTGGCGTTAGAATAGGACCATTGAAACCTCCAGATTTGAACGATTCACATGGTCCAGATGAGAAAATGGCGTCCCCTGCTCGATCTCGACGCCGACGGTTCCGCGCAAAAAGCCTCCTATCGCAAGATCGTCGACGGACTTGCCAACGCCATCCGCAGCGGCCACCTGGAGCCCGGCGCGGCCTTGCCCGGTACGCGCGAGCTGGCTGATATCCTCGACGTCAATCGCAAGACCGTGATCCTGGCCTACGAAGAAGCGATCATCAAAGGCTGGCTGGTCAGCGAACCGCGCCGCGGCACCTTCGTCAATGCGCTGTTCGCCGACCAGGCCATGACGCCCGCCAGGACATTGCAATCGAAACGCGCCGCCAATGCCGGCGACATGTTTGCGCCCGATTTCATGGCGCCTGCACTGCCGCCGTATTTCGACGATCTCTACGTCCCCGCCGTGCGTGCCGGCCGCACGCGCGACACCATGTATTTCGACAACGGCGCACCCGATCACCGGCTGCTGCCGCAAGCCGTGCTGCATCGCTATTACCGCAACGCCATGAAGACCGCCTTCAGATCCAGCTGGGTCAAATACGGCAACCTCGAATCGGCGGCGCAGCTGCGCACGGCATTGGCCGAGATGCTGCGCGCCACGCGCGGACTGACCGCCGGCCCGGCCAACATCTGTCTCACGCAAGGCACGCAGATGGCGCTGCACCTGGCTGCCGGTGCATTGATCCGTCCCGGCGACGTGGTGCTGGTGGAGCGGCTCAGCTATCCGCCGGCCTGGGCCATCTTCCGTGCGCTGGGTGCGCAGATCGAAGTCATCGACGTCGACTGCGACGGTTGCCGCGTGGACCAGATCGAGGCGCTATGTTCGAAGAAAACTGTGCGGCTGATCTACCTGACGCCGCATCATCAGTTCCCGACCACGGTCAGCCTGCGCGCCGATCGCCGCCAGAAACTGCTGGCGCTGGCGCGGCAGCATCGCTTTACCATCATCGAGGAAGACTACGACCACGAATACCACTTCGAAGGCCGCCCTTACCTGCCGCTGGCCAGCGACGCCGGCCAGCGCAGCGTCATCTACATCGGCTCCCTGTCCAAGCTGCTGGGGTCGTCGTTCCGCTGCGGCTTCATCGTCGCGCCGGAAAACCTGATCGAGGCGCTGGGCAAGAATCAGCTGCTGATTTCCACCCACGGCGACGCCGTCATGCAAAAGATGCTGGCCGACCTGATCGCCGACGGCGAATTGCGCAAGCATCTGCGCCGCGCCGCCAAGCTGTATCGCGCGCGCAAGGACGCGTTGATGGAGTCCTTGCAGGATCGTTTCGGCGAACGCGTCACGCTGCGCAATCCCGAGGGCGGACTTGCGCTGTGGGTGACCTTCCGCGAGGATATCGACGTCGACGCCATGGTGCGGCATGCCGCCGGCGTGCAACTGTTCGTTCGCAGCGGCCGCCAGTTCTCGCCGCTGGACCAGCCGGTCAACGGCCTGCGATTGGGATTTGCGTCGATGACGCCGGATGAGCTGGCGCTGGCGGTGGGACGCCTGCACGAAGCTTCGCTCAGGAAATCCTAGTCCAGCAGCCCCGGCAATTCCGCCAGGAAGGCGTCGCGGGCACGCACGCCGGCGCTGATCTTTTCTTCTTTCTCTTCCTGGGCCAGGCGCACGATCACGCGCGTCTTCGCGTCCTTGGTGACCCAACCGATGAACCAGCCGTAGAAATGCGCCTTGTCGTAACCGCCGTCAGGCGTACGCGGCATGGCGGCGCCGGTCTTGCCGTGGAGCTCCCAGCCGTCCGCCAGCGGCGGCATCAGCGTGATGCGCGAGGTCATCTCCATCGCGTGGACGCTGACCGGCAAGCTGCGGTTGACCAGCTTACTCAAGAATTGCGCCTGTTCGTCCGGAGAAATCCGGATCGACGAACTGATCCAGGCGCGGTCCAGCGCATTGTTCTTGTCCTTGTCGCCGTGCACGTCACGGTTGCCGTAGCTGAACTTGTCGACATAGGCCTTGAACTTCGCCGCGCCGAGCGCATGCGTGACCTGCTGCGAGTACCACACCACCGAATACTTTATCCACGCCGCCGGATCGATGGTGTCGCGCCAGGCCGGATTGCCCCAATAGGTGTAGCCCTCGCGGAACGGGATGGCCGGCGCATGCTCGTCCTTGAGGAAACCGGCGTCGTAGCCCATCAGCGCAATCGGAATCTTGAAGGTCGAAGCCGGCGTCACGCGCGTGGCGCAATCGCCCTCGCGCACCAACGCCTTGCCGCTCGCCGGATCGACGATGAGCGTGCACAGCGTGCGCGCCTCGGTCTCGGACACGAACAGCGAAGCGCCTATCGCAAACAAGGCGGCGATCAGATACATCATGGGATTTCCTTCATGGACGAGTTCTTGCGCGGCAAGTGTAATGATTCCGCGCAACGAGAACAAACCAGCTTTCGTGAAGGCTGGCATCAGCTTTTCTGATGCCATTGAAGGAGATGATGCAGGCGTGCGCTATTCGTTCTTCTGCGGCTGCGCGATGGTGCGCAGCTGGAAACGGCCGTTGTTGTTGAACAGCCAGGTCTCCGACAATTCCACCCGGCCGCCGCTCAGCAAGGCCGCCGGCGGTTTGGGGAACGGCGCAGTGCTGCGCAAGGTGGCCAGCGCAGTGGCTTCGCTGGCCTTGTCCTTGTTGGTGCGCACCACTTCGCTGCGCACCAGGTTGCCATCCTTGTCGACCACGTACTTGATCACGATGACGGAGCGCAGCAGGGCTTGCGGGCGTTCGACGTGGACCTTGAGCGAGTTGACCTGGGAAATGCGGCGCGCCAGATCTTCCTTGTAGGCGTCCAGCGAGTCGGCCGTGGAGGTGCCGTCGGGCGTGATTTTCACCTGCTCGATGATTTCCTTGGCGGTGGCGTCGCGGTTGGCCTGGGTATCGGGCTTTTGCGCCGAACAGCCGGCCAGCAGCGCGGTGCCGACGCTTACCAGTGCAGCGGCGGCTTTCATCGATGACTTGTTCAAGGAGTAATCCATGGCAAAGGGAAGATGGGAAGCGTCATGAAGGGTCGTCTCAGAAAACGGAATTAGCCAAGCATGCCATGCGATTGAGGTGTTCTATCTGCCCAGCTACCGCCCCGAACTCAACCCCGAAGATACGGTCAACGCCGACATCAAGCAAGTGGAGAATGAAGATCGTGCTAGCGCCGGGCAAGTGAACAATGTGAACACTGACTGACAAACTGTGAAGTAGTCGTTCCCGTTGTTGCTGGAACGACTACACATGGGACATCGGATGGATAGCATGTCAGACACATTTCTACGGCAAAAATACAGCACGCGGCATCAGATACCCGCCGCCTTCGCGCAAGGTACCGGACTGTGTAGCAACATAGCCACTGCACAATACACCTGCATCCTCATCCTTTTGCACTGGAAAGAGTGGCTGACCATGAGCGTCTCGCGTCAACAGAGCAGCTTCGTCGTCAGTAAAGGCGCCACGCCGCTGTAACGACTCCATTTCCTCCAAGCCACTATTGAACCGCGCATTCTCCGCCTGCTGGGCCAACGCAGCCTTGTCGTCCAGAATTGTCTGCAGCGCAGGATTTTTTTCCTTGGCTTTCTGGAAGTTCTGCCAGACCTGATAGTTGTAGTGGTCATTCTTCGACGGCGGCTTGGTTTGCCAAGTGCGCAGCTTTTCGGCCTTCTCTTCCGCGCTGACGTAGCCGCCCAGATAGAACCCTGCCAGCGCATCGTGCACCTGCTCTTCCAGCAAACCGATGCCGTCGTCTCTCAACAGTCCGCGTCGTTCTTCGAATACCGCCAACGCCAGGGCTTCAGTGGCGTCGGGCTCTTGGCGCATATCTGCGCGCAGTAACTGTTCTCGGTTGGCGATGTGTTCGTTACCCGGCTCAAAAAATTTTATTTCATCGCCGTTGGCCCTGTACATCCGTGGACGTCCACCCTTGGCGCGTTCGCGCAGCAGTGCCATGTCGCTCTGGAGCAGTGCATCGTAGCTGACCATGTCTTGCTGTTCTTGCGGCGTGGCGCGTTGACAGGCCGGTAGTTGCGCCATGCGGCCCAGCCAGCGAGAACGAAAACGGTAGTACAGGCGCAGATGTTCGCGCACCTTGCTTTCATAGGTACCGGCGAAATCCCCTCCCGCCATGTAGGCGTTCCAGTTGGCCGCCAGTTCGGGGCTGAGGGCGTAGTCATTTTGCAGACGCGCATCCATCTGGTGATAAGACACCAGAGGAACACCCGCCAGGCGCGCGATCTTCTGCATATGCAGCAGCGGCACCTGCGACACCATCTGTCCGACCGTCATGCCACGGCCTTGCTCCCTGGGGCAGTAGCCGCCGCCGACATCGGCATGCACGCCGGGATACAGCACCTCCTCTACGTTGTTACCCTGGACGCGCGTGACGGGGAAGTTCATGCGCTGCTCATGCGCGGCAATGTAGTGCACGGTTTGCTTGACCAGCGCGGGCAGCGGCGTCAAGGTCTCCGCCGCCCAGCTGAAGTGGCCATCGATGAAGCGGAACGGCGTAGTTTGCGCCACCGAATGCGGCAGCCCGACCGAGGCGACGGAGTCGAACAGGCCGAGGAAGTTGATCTGGATGGGCATGCCGGCCAGGGTGGACTTGCCTTCCAGCGTGGCATCGAGCCAGTAGCAGAAGCTGCGGGCTTCAATCGCCCCGCGCGAAAACCCGAACACGGCCACACGTATCATAGGAATGCGCGGCCGGATGATGATGTCGCGCCGGGCTTGCAGCCTGTCGTTCAATTCGTCGCGCAGTTGCGTAAACCAGCGTCTGCGGCGTTCGTGCTGGGGGTACTCCTTGTCGTAGTTGTTGTCGACGTCGCGGACGTAGCTTTTTAGTTTGGCGGTGAGCTCGCTGTCAGTGAACAATCGAGTACCGTCATTAAATGCCTGATACACCGCATTATAAACTTGCAAAATTCCAAACAGAATCCGTGCCTGCCCACCTTTGCCCATGGCCTTACCTTCCTGGGTCTCTTTCCATTCCTGATTCTCGGGAAAGCGTGTGCCGACGCCCGGGATATAGAAGCGGAAGCAGCTGGAATCCTTGAGATAACCGTCGCCTTTTATATCCTTGTGGGCATTGAACAGTTTGACGATGTTGGTATGCGTCTGATTCGGTTCATCCCTGTATTTGTTGTTGCTGGTGCCGTCGAAGAACAGGCCGATCCTGACCATCTTTTGGCAAGGCGGCAGAGGGTTGCCGCTTGGTGTGTATTCTTTCGGCGCTCTGAGTAAATCCTTCAGGGCGATTTCTTGCGCTTCCGTTACCGTCATTTCTGTTTCGGGATCTGCGGCAATCTCTAGTGGCGCGGCGTAGATTGGGGCACTCATGGTTATTGCTCCTCCGGTGGGGGAATAAGGGCATCTTCTGGAATGGGATGTTTCGGGCTTTCCGGTGCATATCTCGCAGACGACACTACCCTCACTTGATCATTTGAAAAAAAATGTACCGTTATCGTCCCAGCTTCGCCATACCGCATGATATTGGTCGTCTTTTCATGCCAGCTATCCACACCTTTGATCGGACGATTCCACCGCACTTTGACTTTCATCCCCGGAAACCAGGTCTTGGGCAAAGCGTAGCCGGCGGCGATGATACCGCCACAACTGGCGCCGCCTGCCATCCGGCCGCCTATCGGGCCGCTATGCACTGGCTCTTCGATGGCAAAAGAATGGATGTAGCCCGTGCCATGTGTGACGCAGGAGATCGACACGTATTCTTCGGGTATGTAGACGTATGGTTTTGTTTCTTTTTTAGTCTCCACTATCGGCACAGTCGCAGTGCAAGCCGCTAAAACAGCCATGCCAATAAGTAGCGTTAATCTTTTAATCATCATCTCGTTTCCTTTGTGAATTCGCTCATTCACGCCATCGCGGCCGCTATTCCTTGCGTTTTATACACGTCAAGCATGATCGTCATTTCATTGATATTTCGCACAGTTAAGCTACGCCGGGCAAGAGCTCTACGATCCTGCGCGTCTTTAATATGACGTTGATCCATCTGCGCGAGTGCAGTTTTTATTTTTGCAAATAGCGTGGATATTTTTTCGTGTTGATACAATTTCGTCGCTCTGTCGACCACTTCAGCCAGAATTTCATCCGATTCAGCGCTATCGACCAATGCAACAAACTGCACTTCGGTGAAGGGTATGCAATCAACGTCGCCATAGTCCGGTGTCGCGTACAGCGCAGCGTCGCGGCAGGCACCGGTGATGGTGGTGACGCCTCCTTGACGGTCGATGGTGTGCCATGCAGTAACGCCACTCAATATGGCTGCACGCTGGTCCGCGTCGAACACCTCCAGAATGTCCGGCAAACCGACGCTGTCGGCAAACCTAAGAGGCAACACCAGCGTATCCGGCGTCTCTATCTGGCTAAAACGCACCAGGTGTTTTTGCAAGGCGAACAAATCTAGCGGACTTTGGATGAACGTGATCATAGGCTTGCCGCCGGTTCTGGCAAGCAGGTTTTCGAACAGGCGCATACGGTTGTCATGCTCAACGATCACTAAAAACGGCGCACACTCTTCCAGCGCTTCGAGACGAGACTCTGTATAGATCGAGCGCACGTAATGCACCTTGACGGCCTGACTTTGTTGCCATAGCAACGCACTGCCCCAGGCATCGTCAAACGCGCCGTCAATCCGGGCGTAGGTATGGAGTGGTGTATCGACCTGTTGCCGGTGCGCTTGTTCGGTTGCATGCAGTGCCGCATCCAGCAGCGCTGGCAGATTGTCTTGGTGAGGGTCAACGCCGAAGAACATGGTGCTTCCTTTCGATGAAATTAGTCGCGTCTCAAATATTAGGAGCCGACGTTTTCGCACGTGCGTGTAAAGCGGCCTTCATGCACTCCTTACACACACTCTTAGGCACTGCGGCAAGGTCGAAGGCAAGGTATGGTGTTGTTTACTTCGTCGCTTCTGTGACCGCGATACTCGCATTGCAGGAGGCTAGCGCAGCGATACTGGCCAGAAGCAGTAGTTTTACAATCGTCATATTTTGCTCAGGAATGGTCACCACATGCAGCCTGTCAATGTCTGCGAAGATGCGGGAGCTGTAAATATGCGAGGGACCAGAAGACGAAAAAATCGTGGAAAGTCGTTAAATACGGAAGAGGAATTTTCATCTTCTATCAGATGAATTCGCCGCTTGTCTCGCCTTGCAGCGAATTACTTGCCAAAAACACTACATCCATAACTTTAATCTATGGATTAAATCCATTCCATATATAGCGTCGCAACTGTCATCCAGCGGTCATATTAGCTACGTAATATCCGCTCACTTTCTGGCCGAACCCGGCATAGTCCTGATGAAAGAGCGCGATGCCCTCTCCGTTGTCCGTCACTGCCCCTGCATCCACAGCCGCCGCTGAGGCGATCTCTCCGACCTCCGCGACTTTTCTGTCGATCCGCAATATCAGCAAACGCTTCGGCGCCTTTACCGCGCTCGACAATGTCTCGCTCGACGTGCGCCAGGGTGAAATGGTCTGCCTGCTGGGACCGTCCGGCTGCGGCAAGACTACCCTGCTGCGCACCATCGCCGGTCTCGAGAAACAGGACGACGGCGCCATCCATGCCCACGGCGCGGACATCTCGCACCTGCCGCCGCAATCGCGCGACTACGGCATCCTGTTCCAGTCGTATGCGCTGTTCCCCAATCTGACGGTGGCGCAAAACGTCGCCTACGGCCTCAATGCGCGCCGCCTGTCGCGCCCGCAGATGCAGCAGCGCGTGGCCGAGATGCTGGACATGATCGGCCTGTCCGGCAGCGACAGGAAGTATCCCGGCCAGCTGTCGGGCGGCCAGCAGCAGCGCGTGGCGCTGGCGCGCGCACTGGCGCCCTCGCCTTCGCTGCTGCTGCTCGACGAGCCGCTGTCGGCGCTCGATGCGCAGGTGCGCGAACACCTGCAACTGGAAATCCGCCGCCTGCAAAAGCAGTTCAACATCACCACGCTGATGGTCACGCATGATCAGGAAGAAGCGATGGTCATGTCGGACCGCATCGCCATCATGCAGCACGGCCGCATCGAACAATTCGACACGCCGGACCGCATCTACCGCCACCCGGCCACACCTTTCGTCGCCGACTTCATCGGCCAGGCCAATTGGCTGCCGTTCCGGCGCCTGTCGCCGCATCAGGTCAGCGTCGGCGCGCTCACGCTGACGGTCGACGAGGCGCCGCGTCAGCACATGGGCAACAACGACAACGGTCGTCTGTTCTGCCGTCCGGAAGCGGTCGACATGCTGCCGGCCGCCGACGCGTCGAACCGGTTTTCGGCGCGTGTGGTCGATCAGATTTATCTCGGCGACCGCTACCGCATGATGCTGGAGCTCGACGAACTGCCGGGCCAGCGCCTGATGGCCGACGTCACCAACGACGTGCGCGCACGCTTGCCGGAGGTCTCCGCCCAGCGCATGTGGATCTCCTTGCCGCAACACTCGCTGCATCTGTTTGCCTGAGTCCGGCATGAACACTTCCGTCCAGGCGCCACCGCTCGCTGTCTCACCGGCTTCCGTCTCCAGGCCGGCGTCGACCTTCAATCGCGACACGGCGACCGCGAACGGCTTGAAATACTTCCTGCTGCTCCTGCTGGTGCTGGCCTTGGCCTTGCCGCTGGCGGCCGTGCTCGGCCAGGCGCTGCTCGACCGCAATGGCGCGTGGGCCGGCCTGGCGCCGTGGAGCAAGCTGATCTCCAATCCGAACTTCTTCTCCATGGTCGCGCGCAGCGTCGGCGTGTCGGCTGCGACCGCTTTGCTGGTGGTGCCGCTGGCCTACCTGTTCGCCTACGGGTTGCAACGCACGCTGGCGCCGTTCAAGGGCCTGTGGCGCGCGATCGCGCTGCTGCCGCTGCTGGCGCCGTCGCTGCTGCCGGGCATTGCGCTGATCTACCTGTTCGGCAACCAGGGACTGTTCAAGGAATGGATGAACGGCAGCATCTACGGCTTCTGGGGCATCTTGCTGGGCGAGGCCTTTTATACCTTCCCGCATGCGCTGATGATCCTGCTGTCGGCGCTGTCGCTGGCCGATGCGCGCCTGTACGACGCTGCGTCGGCGATGGGCGCGGGCAGCTGGAAAACCTTCCGCACCGTGACGCTGCCCGCCACGCGCTACGGCATCTTCGGCGCATTCTGCCTGGTGTTCACGCTGGCGATCACCGACTTCGGCGTGCCGAAGATCGTCGGCGGCGCTTTCAGCGTGCTGGCCGTGGAGGCCTACAAGGCAGTGGTCGGGCAGCAGCAATTTGACCGCGGTGCGCTGATCGGCCTGCTGTTGCTGATCCCGGCATTGCTGAGTTTCTGCATCGACGGCTGGCTGCAAAAACGCCAGCGCGCCCAGATGAGCAGCCGCGCCGAAGTGCTGACGCCGCGCCGCCGGTGGCGCCGGGATACGGTCTATACCGTGCTCCTGCTGGCCATCAGCGCGGCCTTGCTGCTGATGATCGCGGTGGCCGTCGGCGCTTCACTGGTCAAGCTGTGGCCGTACAACCTCAAACTCACGCTGATGCACTACGACTTCGACAACATGGACGGCGGCGGCTGGCTGGCCTATTGGAACAGCCTGCGCCTGGCCATCGGCACCAGCATCGCCGGCACGATCGTGATCTTCACCGGCGCCTGGCTGATGGAGAAGACGCGCGGCAATCGCCTGCTCGACAATGCGCTGCGCTTCCTGAGCTTCCTGCCGATGGCGGTGCCGGGTCTGGTGCTGGGGCTGGGCTTCGTGTTCTTCTTCAATCATCCGGCCAACCCGCTGAACTTCCTGTACAGCAGCATGGCGATCCTGATCCTGTGTTCGGTGATGCATTTCTACACCACCGGCCACCTCACCGCCGTCACCGCGCTCAAGCAGATCGATCCCGAATTCGAAGCCGCCTCGGCTTCGCTCAAGGTGCCGCTGCTGCGCACCTACCTGCGCATTACCGTGCCGCTGTGCCTGCCGGCCGTGCTGGAGATTTTCCGCTACCTGTTCGTGTCGTCGATGACGACGGTGTCGGCGGTGATCTTCCTCTATAGCCCCAACACCGTGCTGGCCGCGATCGCCGTGCTGAACATGGACGACGCCGGCGATGTCGGCCCGGCCGCGGCGATGTCCACGCTGATCCTGCTGACCTCGATTGCGGTATCGCTGCTGATGCACTGGGGCCTGGGCTACTGGGTGCGTCGCGCCCAGGCCTGGCGCAGCGCCGGTAAAAAACACTGATTTGCATTGATTCCCTGTTCGTCGTTTTACTTTTCCATCACAAGAAAGCAACCATGAAACCTACAACCATTCTGAAACTGCTTGCTTCCGTACTGGGTGCAGGCGCCCTGCTGTCGGCACACGCGGCGACCACGCTGACCGTCTACACCGCGCTTGAGGCGGACCAGATCAAGGCTTATCAGGCCGAGTTCGAAAAGAGCAATCCGGACATCGAAATCAAATGGGTGCGCGATTCCACCGGCATCGTCACCGCCAAGCTGCTGGCTGAAAAAGCCAATCCGAAGGCCGACGTGATCTGGGGCCTGGCTGCATCCAGCCTGGCGATCCTCGACAAGGAAGGCATGCTGACGCCTTACGCGCCGAAGAATCTGTCGAACATCGAAGCCAAGTACCGCAGCCCGGCCAATCCGCCGGCATGGGTCGGCATGGACGTGTGGGGTTCGGCGATCTGCTTCAACACCGTCGAAGCACAAAAGCAAGGTCTGCCGAAGCCGACTTCGTGGGCCGACCTGACCAAGCCGATCTACGCCGGCAAGATCGTCATGCCGCATCCGGCTTCCTCCGGCACCGGCTACCTCGATGTCACGGCCTGGATCCAGATGATGGGCGAAGACAAGGCATGGGCTTACATGGACGCGCTGCACAAAAACATCGGCCAGTACACCCACTCCGGCTCCAAGCCATGCAAGTCGGCTGCTACCGGCGAATTCCCGATCGGCATCGCGTTTGAATATCGCGCCGTGAAGACCAAGAAGGAAGGCGCGCCGATCGACATCATCCTGCCGTCGGAAGGCCTGGGCTGGGATCTGGAAGCGACCGCCATCGTCAAGGGCACCAAGAACCTCGACGCCGCCAAGCGCCTGGCTGATTTCTCCGCCAGCAAGGACGCCATGATGCAGTACGAAAAGAACTTTGCCGTGCTGGCCGTGCCGGGCATCGCCAAGCCTGATCCGCTGCTGCCTGCCGACTACGAAAAACGCCTGACCAAGAACGACTTTGCCTGGACCAGCAGCAACCGCGACCGCATCCTGACCGAGTGGAGCAAGCGTTACGAAAGCAAGGCTGAGAAGAAACAATAAGCAGCGATCGCAGCAATAGCAGCACTAGCAAATAGCAGCAGCAAGCAACAACATGCAGACCTGCCGCCCGCCCCATCCAGGGTGCGGGCGGTACTGAACAGAAGAACGCGGAGCATCAGATGGGCAACATCAACACCAATACGAACAAGGATCACATCGACGTCGCCGTCGTCGGCGCCGGCATACTCGGCCTGGCGCACGCCTTTGCGGCGGTCAAGCGCGGTTTGCGCGTGGTGGTGTTTGAACGCAGCTCGACGCCGATCGGCGCGTCGATCCGCAATTTCGGCATGGGCCTGGTTACCGGCCAGCCGCCGGGCGTCATGCTCGGCCTCGCCAAACAAAGCCGCGCACTGTGGCTGCACCTGGCGCAACGCGCCAACTTCAGCGCCCGCGAAGCCGGTACCCTGCTGTTCGCCCGCACCGCGGCCGAACATGCGGTGCTTGAAGAATTCATGATTGTCCGGGCGCGCCAGCACGGCTACGACGCCTCGCTGCTGGAAGGCACGCAGCTCGAGACGCTGTACGGCGGCCGTTTCCGCCACCACCGTTCAGCCCTGCACGGCACCCAGGACTTGCAACTGTATTCGCGCGAAGCGGTCCCGGCGCTGGTGTGCTACCTGCAATCGCAGGGCGTGCAGTTCCATTTCAACACGCTGGTCAGGGAAGCGCGCGACGGCCATCTGTCGACCACCGCCGGCGAGTTCCGCGCCGAGCGCACCATCGTGTGTTCCGGCCACGATTACCAGACGCTGTTCGCCGACAAGCTCGGCGAGATGAATCTCAAGGTCTGCCGTCTGCAGATGCTGCGCGCGGCGCCGCAGGAGCGCTTGCCGCTGACGCACGCGGTCCTGACCGGCTTGTCGTGCACGCATTACGGCGCCTTCTCCGACCTGCCGAGCGCGGCCGGCGTGCATGCCGAAATCGAAGCCAAGGCGCCGGCCCTGAATCGCCACGGCATCCACCTGCTGGTCAGCCCGACGCCGTACCAGGAACTGATCATCGGCGACTCGCATTACTACGGTGTCGACGCGCCGCCGTTCAACAACGAAGAAATCGATCAGCTCATGATCGGCCTGGCGGAAGATACGCTGGGTGTGAAACTGAACGTGCTGGAGCGCTGGCAAGGTGTCTACGGCAGCAAGGGACCGGGACCGTTCTCGGCCACGCCGATCGACGACAGGACCACGGTCGTGCTGATGCATACCGGCATCGGCATGAGCGTAGGCCTGGCCTTGGGTGAACGTGTGATCGGCGCCTTGCTGGATGGCGCGAGACTGCCGGATCCGGCGGTCGACAAAAACTGAACAAGCACTGAAAAAGCCGCCCCTGGCCGCCGCCCTGGCGGCGACGACCCGGTGCGAATGAGTCAGCGACTCTTCATTCGATGAAGGGATCCGTCACCAGACGCTTGCCCAGCATGAAGGCATCGGCGACATGGCGCAGAGGAGACAGGTCGACATCGGAAGCGCCCGCGGCGATCAGGTCGCGGAAGTGGCGGTAAAGGGATGGATACTCGCCCTCCTCCGGCAAGGCGCACGCCGCACCGTCGATCTGCAGCGTACTTCCGCCTTTGCTGAGACGGACCGACGAATTGCCGGTCTTCACCAGGATATCCCAGGTCTGCTCGCCGGTCTGCCGCCAGTCGAATTCCGCGTTGACCTTGATGCCGGCGGCATTCTCGAAATGCAGGTTTGCCGCAATCGGACTATGCCGATTGGCGGGGAATTCCAATGTGGCGCTGCGCAGGAAAATATCCCACGGCAATATCTCGGTCACGATCGACAACGCGTTGATGCCCGGATCGAACACGCCGAGCCCTCCCGCTTCCCAGATCCATTCCTGTCCCGGATGCCAATGGCGCACGTCTTCTTTCCAGATGACCGTCATCTCTTTTGGCGCATCTTTCGCGAGATGGGACTTGAGCGTTTGCACGGCCGGCGCGTGGCGCGAATGCCAGCTTGCGAACAGCGTCAGGCCGCGCGACGCAGCCAGCGACTTCAGCGACTCGACCTCGGAGAGCGTTGCTCCCGGCGGCTTTTCAAGGAATACATGTTTTCCCGCCGACAGCGCTGCATGCGCGGCCTTGTAACGGTATTGCGGCGGCATGCAGAGCGACACCGCCTCGATGTCCGGACGCGCGGCGAACATGTCGTCGATGCTCGCATAGCTCGGCACGCCGGGGATGGAATGATTTCTGCTGGCGGTGGCGACCAGTTCATAGCCTGGGTTATGCGTGATGGCCGGCACGTGCTGGTCGTAGACAATCTTGCCGACGCCGACGATGGCGAGTTTGACAGGCTTCATAGGGGTCTCCTTAAAATTGATATAAGTAATTGAAACAGGTACGCAAGATTATCGGCAAATCGCGCTCCTTGCATTCTCGTCGGGAGCTGAAGTGTTCAGCAGCTCTCGTTTCGGACTAGCAGGCTATTCGCGCGCCAGCCCCTCTGCGTGCAGCCACTTGCCGCTGCGGCACAAGTCATCCGTCACATCCAGCACCAGCCGCTCCACCGCCGCCGCCGCATTGGTCAGCGGGATGTTCTTCGATGCGCACAAGGCCAGCGTGCGCGCCATGCGCTCACCGCTGATCGGCAGCGCGACCATGTCGCCGCGTTCGATTTCCGACAGCAAAGGCGCCACCGGCAGGATGGTCGCGCCGATGTCGGCGAGGATCGCCGACTTCAGGATCGCCACGGAATTGATCTCGATCACGTTGTCGAGCGACATGCCGTGCGAACGCACGATGTTCTCGATGCGCGGCCGCACGCCGTGCTGCAGGCCCGGCAGGATCAGCGGCGCCTTGATGGCCTGGGCCAGCGTGACCGTCTTCTTCTTGACGGCGCCGTACTGTGAATTTGCGCGCGTGATGTACATCATCTCTTCTTCCACCATCGGCGTGCTGGCAAACGGCGACAACTGCCCGTCATCGAACAGCACCGCCAGGTTGATGCGGCCCGACTTGAGCTGGACGATCAGGTTGCCGGTCAGCTCTTCGGTGAGCAGCAAGGTGATTTCCGGATAGGTGGCGCGGATGGCGGTCAGCAGCGGCAAGGCCAGCGCTCCCGAGACGCTTTGCGGAATGCCCAGCGCCACGGTGCCGGACGGCTTGTCGTTGGACTGCGCCACCGCCGATTTGGCGTCGGTGACCTGCTTGAGGATGGCCTGCGCGTGTTCATAGAAGGTTTTGCCGGCGTCGGTGGCGATCACGCCTTGCGCGGAGCGATGCAGCAATTGCGCTTCGAGCTCTTCTTCCAGCTGGCGCACCTGCTGCGTCAGCGCCGGCTGGGCGATGTGCAGCACACGCGCCGCACGCGACAGCGAGCCGTGATCGACAATGGCGACGAAATATCTGAGTTGGCGCAATTCCATGCAAGCTGGTCCGATTCAAGTTGTTATTTTCACTTACAAGCCGGGACGGCTATTGAACATGCGGCTGCGCGCGTTTTCGATATGTCCGCGCATGGCGCGCCGCGCGCCTTCCGCGTCCTGCTGCTTGATCAGTTCGAAGATGTTGCGATGCTCGTCCATCGCGTCCTGGGTGCGCTTCCACGGCTGGATGTGCATCAGGTGGCGCAGCATATTGACGGCGTGGCTGACGTCGTATTCCAGCGTCTTCAGCACCTGCACGAAACGCCGGTTGGCGGTCGCCGTCGCGATCGCTTCATGGAAGCCGAAATCGAAATGGTGGGCGATGCCGCCGACGGCGTTGGCTTCTTCAAACCCGGTCAGCAACTCGTCCATCCTGGCCAGGTCTGCCGTGCTGCGGCGCAGGGCCGCCATGTAGGCGCATTCCGGTTCGACCACCATACGCAATTCGAGGCCGTTCATGATGTGGCCGATGCGCTCGGACGGCTCCGCGCTGGCGGCTTTGCCGGCAACGCCGGGGCTGTCCATGACGTAAGTGCCGGAGCCGCGCCGGGATTCGACCAGTTGGTCTTCGCGCAGCCGGTCGAGCGCTTGCCGCACGATGGGGCGCGAGACGTCGAACAGCGTCGCGAGGTCGTTTTCCGATGGCAGGCGGCTGCCGACGGCGATCTTGCCTTCGACGATGGCGTGGAACAGGTTCTCGTAGACGCGCTCGGCAAAGCGCTCCTGGCGCACCGGACCGAGTCCGGCCGCGGCCAGCGCGAGCGCATCGGTGGACAGTTGCGTGCGGATGCTGACGACTTTGGCGTCGGGCTTTTCCTGCGGCTGGTCGGCTGGCGATTTCGGCATGGCTGAACTCCGGTGGCGAGTTTCTGAAGATTGCGCATGGTAGCGCATTTGGGCTGCGACCATAAGCCTGCCTTATGACCGCACGACTATCATCGCTCGAATAAGTAGTAATATCAATTGACATCTTTTGGCGATCAACTTACATTGAACCCAGACGAGGCAGCGGCGGCATCTTCCGACCGGTTGCCCATAGAACAAAAACGACAGGAGACAGACGGTCCGGCTCAATGGCTGCGACGGTGATATCTTTTGCCGTCCATTGTTTATCGAAGCCAATCATGAACCTGCCTTACCTCGAACAGTTTTCGCTCACGGGAAAGACCGTACTCGTCACCGGCGCAGCGCGCGACATCGGCCTGGAAATCGCCCGCGCCATGGCGGGCAGCGGCGCCCATGTGATTCTCAACGGCCGCAACGCCGGGACATTGGCAAGCGCGGTACAGGGCCTGACCGCCCAAGGCTTGTCGGCCAGCGCCCTCGCCTTCGACGTCACCGACAAAGCCGCCGTCAAGGACGCCTTCGCCCGCATCGCCGGAGAACATGCCGGACTCGATGTACTGGTCAACAATGCCGGCGTGCGCAACCGCAAGCCGCTGCTCGACTTCAGCGACGACGACATCGCCGCCATGCTGGAAACCAACCTGATCGCCGGCTACACCTTGTCGCGCGAAGCAGCGCGCCTGATGGTGCCGAACAAGCGCGGCCGCCTGATTACCGTGACGTCGATTGCCGGCCGGATCGCGCGCTCCGGCGATGCCGTCTACACCGGCGCCAAGGCCGGACTGACCGGCATGATGCGCGCACTGGCCGCGGAGTACGGGCCGCTGGGCATCACCAGCAACGCCATTGCACCGGGCGGCGTGGCCACCGAGGCCAATGCCGCAGCGATCGCCGATCCACGCGTCAACGCCCACTTTGCCACGCGCACGCCGCTGGGACGCTGGGCGCAGCCGGCTGAAATCGCCGGCGCCGCAGTTTTCCTCGCTTCCAACGCCGCCTCCTACGTCAACGGCCACGTCTTGTACGTGGATGGCGGCATGTCGATTGCCATGTAGCCACGCTTTGCGCTACTCCTTAAAGAAGGGATTTACCGAGCCATGAAACAGCACTTCATCAACAATCGCTGGACCGCGCCGTCATCCGGCGAGAGCATTCCCGTCCTTGATCCTTCCGACGGCGAAGTGTTCGAATCGCTGGCGCGCGGCAACGCCGCCGACATCGACCTCGCGGTACAAGCCGCGCGCAAGGCCTACAACAACGTCTGGAGCCGCACCAGCGCAGCCGACCGCAGCCGCCTGCTGATGAAGCTGTCGCAGAAGCTGGCCGAACACCAGGAGGAACTGGCGCAACTGGAAGCGCGCGACTGCGGCAAGCCGTTCAAGCAGGCGCGCGCCGATGCCGCCGCCATCGTGCGTTATTTCGAGTTCTATGCCGGCGCGGCCGACAAGCTGCACGGCGAGACGATTCCCTACCAGACCGGCTACACCGTGCTCACCTTGCGCGAGCCGCATGGCGTCACCGCGCACATCGTGCCGTGGAACTACCCGATGCAAATCTTCGGCCGCTGCGTCGGCGGTGCGCTCGCCGCCGGCAACACCTGCGTGGTCAAACCCGCTGAAGACGCCTGCCTGTCGCTGCTGCGCGTGGCCGAACTGGCTGCCGAGGCAGGCTTGCCCGAAGGCGTGCTCAACATCGTCACCGGCTACGGCCATGAAGCGGGAGATATGCTGGTCAAACATGCCGGCGTTGATCACGTGTCGTTCACCGGCTCTCCCAACGTCGGCAAGATCGTGGTGCGCGCCGCCGCAGAACATCACACCCCGGTCACGCTCGAGCTGGGCGGCAAATCGCCGCAGGTGGTGTTCGCCGACGCCGACTTCGACGCCATGTTGCCGGTGATCGTCAACGCCATCGTGCAGAACTCCGGACAGACCTGCTCCGCAGGCAGCCGCCTGCTGGTCCAGCGCAGCGCCTATGAACAGGTGCTGGAACGCGTCGGTGCGGCCTTCGGCAAACTGCGCGTGGGCTCGGCAGCTATGGACCTCGACTGCGGTCCGCTGATCCGCAAGACGCAACAGGACCGCGTGGCCGGTTTCCTGCGCGACGCCGCCGACAGCCGGATTCCGGTGGTGGCGCAAGGCCGCATCGCCGAGGGCGTACCGGCGGGCGGTTTCTACCAGGCGCCGACCTTGCTGCGCGACGTGCCGATTCAACACCGTCTGGCGCAGGAAGAGGTGTTCGGTCCGGTGTTGGCGGCGATGTCGTTTGAAGACGAAGCCGATGCCATTCGCCTCGCCAACGGTACCGATTTCGGGCTGGTCGCGAGCGTCTGGACGCGCGACGGCGGACGCCAGTTGCGCCTGGCGCGCGCGATCCGCAGCGGACAAGTCTTCATCAACAACTATGGCGCGGGCGGCGGCGTAGAGTTGCCGTTCGGCGGCGTCAAGGCCAGCGGCCACGGGCGTGAAAAAGGTTTCGAGGCGCTGTATGGCTTCACGGTCCTGAAGACCATCGCCATCAAGCACGATTGAACGAGATATCAACTAACAAACCACAAGGAGAAGACATGCGACTCAAAGACAAAGTAGCCATCGTGACCGGCGCCGGTTCGGGATTCGGCGAAGGCATCGCCAAGAGCTATGCGCGCGAAGGTGCGCGCGTGCTGGTGGCCGACATCAATGAAGCCGCCGGCAAACGCGTCACCGACGAGATCGTCGCTGCCGGCGGCCAGGCGCGCTTCATCAAGTCGGACGTATCAAAAAGCGCCGATACGGCAGCCATGCTGGCAGCTGCGCTGGACGCCTTCGGCGGCCTGCATATCGTGGTCAACAACGCCGGCACCACGCACCGCAACCGTCCGATGCTGGAAGTCGAAGAAGACGAGTTCGAGCGCCTGTACGCGATCAACGTCAAGAGCATCTTCCTGAGCGCGAAGACTTTCGTGCCCTACTTCCGCAAGGTCGGCGGCGGCGCCTTCATCAACATCGCCTCGACCGCCGGCATCCGTCCGCGTCCCGGCCTGACCTGGTACAACGGCAGCAAGGGCGCGGTCATCACCACCAGCAAATCGATGGCGGCGGAACTCGGCCCGGACAACATCCGCGTCAACTGCGTCAATCCGGTGATCTCGGCAACCGGCCTGCTGACTGAATTCATGGGCGTGCCCGACACCCCGGAAAATCGCAAGAAGTTCACGGCGACGATTCCGCTGGGCCGCTTCTCGACGCCGGACGACATCGCCAACGCCTGCCTGTACCTGGGTTCGGACGAGGCTTCGTTCATCACCGGCGCCTGCCTGGAAGTGGACGGCGGTCGCTGCGTGTAAAACCACGTGCGCGCGCAGCTGTAAGCGTTTTGTCAGTGACGGGACGCTTTACGTCGAATCGGCAAATTTTGTGTCTATAATCACGCTGCAATAAAAAAGAACCATAAACAGAACCACAGTAATCAGTACTTAATAAAGCCAGTCCACGAGACTGGCTTTTTATAACAACAAGACTGATCCATTTTTAATACGTATGGAGTGAGACATGTCGTATACCCCAGCACAAGGCGTCGCTGCGTCGCCCGGCACCGATGTATCGTTTGAAGAAGCGACTTTTTCCAAAGTCACATGGCGTCTGCTTCCGCTGCTTTTCCTCTGCTATGTTGCTTCTTACCTGGACCGCGTCAACGTCGGTTTCGCCAAGCTGCAAATGCTGCAGGACCTGAAGTTCAGCGAGACCGTGTACGGCCTCGGCGCCGGCATCTTCTTCATCGGTTATTTCATCTTTGAAGTCCCCAGCAACATCATCCTGCACAAGGTCGGCGCACGGCTCTGGATCGCGCGCATCATGATCACCTGGGGCATCATTTCGGGCGCCATGATTTTCGTGACGACGCCGGAAATGTTCTACGTCATGCGCTTCCTGCTGGGCGTGGCCGAAGCCGGCTTCTTCCCCGGCGTGATCCTGTACCTGACCTACTGGTATCCGTCGCATCGCCGCGGCAAGATCACCGCGCTGTTCATGACCGGCATCGCCATCTCGGGCGTCATCGGCGGCCCGCTGTCGGGCTGGATCATGCACGCCTTCCCCGGCGTGCACGGCCTGACCGGCTGGCAATGGATGTTCATCATCGAAGCAATCCCGTCGCTGGTGCTGGGCGTGGTCGTGATCTTCTATCTGAAGGACCGCATCCGCGACGCCCACTGGCTGAACGAAGATGAAAAGCGCCTGCTGGAATCGCAGATCGCACAGGAACAGGCCGACAAGACCGAAGTCTCGCTGGGCCAGATGTTCGCCGACGGCAAGGTGTGGCTGAGCGCGATCATCTACTTCTGCTTCGTGATGGGCCTGTACGGCGTGAGCTTCTGGCTGCCGACCATCATCAAGACCACCGGCGTCACCGACCCGCTCAACATCGGCCTGCTGACGGCGATTCCTTACGCCGTCGCCGCCATCGCCATGTTCATGATCGGCCGCAGCGCCGACCAGCATCGTGAGCGTCGCTGGCACGTCGCCATCCCGGCGTTCCTGGGTTGCGTCGGCCTGCTGTTCAGCACCGTGTACGACCACAACACGCTGCTGGCGATGGCGTCGCTGACATTGGCTGCGGTCGGCATCCTGACCACGCTGCCGCTGTTCTGGAGCCTGCCGACGGCCTTCCTGAGCGGCGCCGCGGCAGCTGCCGGCATCGCGCTGATCAACTCGCTGGGCAACCTGGCCGGTTTCGTCAGCCCTTACCTGGTCGGCTGGCTCAAGGACGCCACCCAAAGCACCAACACCGGCATGTACGTGCTGGCGGGGTCGCTGCTGCTGGGCGGACTGCTGACGCTGGCTGTGCCGGCCAAGCTGGTCAACAAGTAAGCGTTTTTTCCTGCGCCCGGCGTTCGTCGGGCGCAATTTCCCTCCCCGTCCTTCCCTCGCCGCTACCGTATCGCCGGTATGGCGTCCAGCCAGAAGCGCAGCTGCGCCGAACGGATTTCTCCCTTGTCGCCGAAATATTTGCTCTGCCATGCGTCGGGCGTCGTGCTGAGCATGGTGTCGGCCGCTTTCTGGCCGTTCTGCTGCACCATCCAGCGCCAGGAAAAGTGATCGTAGATATCCAGCACATGCGTCGCGTAGGCCTGCGCCAGCGCCCGCTGTCCCTTGAAGATGGCGAGGTTGTCGTCGTTGTCGTAGGAAGCCTTGTAGCCGAGGTTGTGACTGCCGGTCACCACCACGCAGTCGTCGGAGAACGGATCGATGACCACGATCTTGTCGTGCGTGACGGCAAAACCGGCCGAGAGGATTTCCTTTTGCCAGCCACTGGGAACGACAGCAGTCAGCGCCTTGGCCGATATCACCCGCGGATCCTGTTTGCCCGGCGCATCGCCCTTCTTGCGCTTGGGCGGCTCGACGCCTTGCAACTCGTACAGGAAGCCCGCCGCCGTGGAGGGGTTCGTCACACAGCCGCGCACGAACAGGGCCGCGTTGGCCTTCTGCGCTTCCGCCACCCAATTGACGATGCTCGGCGTGCCCGGATAAAACGCCAGGAACAGCACCGCATGCTGCGCGCCGGCGATCAATGCCGCCACTTCTTCCATGTCGGGCGGACGCACCTCGGTCGCGCGCGTGCGGCCGCGCGCTTTCGGTGTATTGGGAGAAAACCAGCTGGTCACGGTTGAACCGTCCGCTTGCTTGAGCAGCTTCGATTTAGCGTCCCAGGTCCGCAACCTGCTCCCTTGCAGGGACTTGGCCGTGTCGCCGGCCGCCTCGGTATCGGCGGCCAGCTGATTCCAGTAATCGAAATAGCGTTTCGCCAGCGCGGCATCATCGGAGACGAGGGTGTTGTTGGTTTGCGTGCAGAGTCCGGTGGACGTCCAGTTGGTGGAACCGAACAGGACCGCCTGCGGTTTGCCGCCGGCATCCACGTACACCAGGAATTTGTTGTGCACGATATGGTTGTTCGGCACCATGCGGTCGATCAGCTCGCCCGCGGTCGCACGCAGACGCTTGCGCGATGCATCGTTGCCGTCCGTGATGCCGCTGGCGCTTTGCTGGTCGCCGGCCTTGGGATTGGAGAGGATCAGGTGCAGCTTCTTGCCGGCTTTCTCCAGCGCTGAGATCAGCTCGTCGTCGCCCAGTTCGTACAAGGCGGCGTAAAGCCTGCCGCCCTTGCCTGCGCGCGCGACGAAATCCAGCAAGGCGGCGATCATGTCGCCGGCCAGGCTCTCGCGCATGGCGTTGCCGGGCTGGCTCACCATGGCCAGCAGGCTTTCCTTGTCCGGATGGCCATCCATGGTGCGCGACACCCGTTGCGTCGAGATCAGGCCGCGATTGAAGTAAGCCTGCAAATCCGGTCCGACCTGCGGGCTCAGCGTGACTTCATTGGAGATGGCGAAGGCGACGCGCATCGGCGTCAGCTTTCCCGGCTTGCCTTCCAGCGGCACGATCCGGTAACGGAAGGTCCGGTTGTTCTTGCCGGCGATCAGGCGCGCATACGGGTCCTTCCAGTAGAACTTCTGGATCGGGAATTGTTCGGTGGTCTGCGCCGGCAGGCGTTTGGTTCCGGGAAACACGGCCACCGAAGGCAGCGCCGTCTCGGTGCCGGCCGCGTCGATGCGGTACACCGCGAAGCCCATGCATCCGGGCAGCTTGCGGCCATAACTCCATGCAATCAGGACAACATCGTTGTCGGCAAACGCTACGGCATTTTGCATCCCTGTCTCCCATCCGGTTGGCGGCAATACCTGTGCTGCAAAGTAGCGCCGCGATGTGACCGGACAATGACGGGATGACTGGAGATTAATTCAGGAGATTGAATGCTAGCGCGCCAACCGGCGCCAGATCGCATCCAGTACGTTGTTCAGCTCGGCGCCCTGCGCCTGGATCGCGCCCATGCCGTACTCCTTGCGCCGTACGCCTGCGTCAAACAGTTCAAGCGCCCACACGGCATCCGTGGTGCGCTGAAGCGGCAAGGCATCGGGCAGGCTCCAGAGCGTATTCATCAGCGGCACGATGGCCGCCAGGTCGTCGTCGCTCAGTTGCACCGTGCGGCTTTGCACCAGCGCCGGTTTTTCGGCCGGGTTCTTCAGCTGGGTGATGAAGCGCGTCATGCTGCGCCGGTCGAGATCGACCGCCGACCAGTAGCCGACCGGCGTACCGAAGGCGCCCTGAGAAATGACCACGCCGCGCATCGGCGTCATCCCGGCCGGCACGGTGACCGGGCACTCGCCGCAGACATGCGCCTTGACCGGGGCATAGGCCGGGACTTCAGCGAAGGCACTGCCCGCCAGGCAGGCGAGCGACAGGACGTAACAGCGCAGACGGCGGGACAACAGGCTCATGATGGACGGCTCGCGGCGAAGGTTTGGCGGGATGGTCTCACATCCCCGGAAGAAATGCCTGCCGGAGTGCGGCCCGAACTGCGCCTCATCCGATGCCTTGTCCGCTTCTCTGTCAAAATGGCGGATTCTTTTGTGCTTGTCCCTGTTCATGAACGCCTCCGTCATCCCTTCCGGCTCCGATCACATCCCCGATCCCGTCGCGCTGCCGTTCGCCAATGCCTTCGCGGAATTGCCGCCGGCATTCTTCACGCGACTGCAACCGACGCCATTGCCGCAGCCTTACCTGGTGGGCATCAGCGCCGATGCCGCCGCGCTGGTCGGCATCGATCCGGCAACGGCCGGCAGCGAGAGTTTCATTGACGTCTTCACCGGCAACGTCATCGCGCAGCACTCCAAACCCTTGGCGGCCGTGTATTCCGGCCATCAGTTCGGCGTCTGGGCCGGCCAGCTCGGCGATGGCCGCGCGATCCTGCTGGGCGATCTGCCGGCGCGCGATGGCGGGCGCATGGAAATCCAGCTCAAGGGCGCCGGCCAGACGCCGTATTCGCGCATGGGCGACGGCCGTGCCGTGCTGCGTTCGTCGATCCGCGAATTCCTGTGTTCCGAAGCGATGGCCGGACTCGGCATCCCGACGACGCGCGCCTTGTGCGTCACCGGATCGGATCAGCAAGTCCGGCGCGAGACGCTGGAAACCACGGCGGTGGTGACGCGCATGTCGCCCAGTTTCATCCGCTTCGGATCGTTCGAGCACTGGTATTACAACAAGCGCCACGATGAGCTGAAGCTGCTGGCCGACAACGTCATCGCCAATTTTTATCCTGAATTGTCCGGCGCCGGCAATCCCTACCGCGCGCTGCTGACCGAAGTCACGCGCCGCACGGCGCACCTGATGGCGCACTGGCAGGCGGTCGGCTTCATGCACGGCGTGATGAACACCGACAACATGTCCATCCTCGGCCTGACGCTGGACTACGGCCCCTTCGGCTTCATGGAAGCATTCGATGCGCGCCACATCTGCAACCACACTGATCAGCAGGGACGCTATTCGTACCAGATGCAGCCGCGCATCGGCCAGTGGAATTGCTTCGCGCTCGGTCAGGCGCTGTTGCCACTTATCGACAGCGTGGAAGACACCGAGGCCGCGCTGGGGCAATACGAAGCCGAATTCGCCGCGAAGAACGATGAATTGCTGCACGCCAAACTCGGACTGGCGACACGCCAGGCCGATGACGACAAACTGTTCGAGTCGATGTTCGCCATCCTGCAGGCCGGCCATGTCGATTTCACCCTGTTCTTCCGCCGCCTGAGCGACTTGCACGCCGGGGACGACGGCGGCGATGAACCATTGCGCGATCTGTTCATCGAACGTGCTTCCTTCGATGCCTGGGCCGGACAATACCGCGCCCGCCTGCGCCAGGAAAACAGCGTCGATGCCGCCAGGAAACTTGCAATGGACGCAAGCAACCCCAAATACGTGCTACGGAATTATCTGGCGCAAGTCGCTATCGACAAGGCGCAGAACAAGGACTTCTCGGAAGTCGCGAAGCTGCAGGAAATCCTGCGCCGGCCTTTCGACGAGCAGCCGGAACACGACAAGTACGCCGACCTGCCGCCGGACTGGGCCAGTCACCTGGAAGTCAGCTGCTCCTCGTGATCGCGAACGTAAGATTGCCCGTCGCCGCACGACCAAACCATACAGAACTTGTTTATCACCCCTGCCAAGGAGCCACCCCATGACTGCCAAAGTTCAAAAAACCGATGCCGAATGGCGCGCCCAGCTGGACACCATGGAATACCAGGTCACCCGCCACGCCGCCACCGAGCGCGCTTTCACCGGCAAATTCTGGGACCATCACGAAGCCGGCATCTACACCTGCGTCTGCTGCAATACGCCCTTGTTCGCCTCGGACACGAAGTTCGACTCGGGCTGCGGCTGGCCCAGCTATTTCAAGGCGCTCGATCCGGCCAACGTGCGCGAGATCGTCGACAAGAGCCATGGCATGATCCGCACAGAAATCGTGTGCAACGTGTGCGACGCGCACTTGGGCCACGTATTCCCCGACGGTCCGCCGCCGACCGGCCTGCGCTACTGCATCAATTCAGCTTCGTTGCGCTTTGATCCGGCCACCTGATAAGCTGCGGGTCTGTGTCATCCTGCGGCATCCGCTCATCCACTTTTAAAAAGACTCACGCACATGAAGTTCTTGTTCGACCTCTTTCCCGTCATCCTCTTTTTTGGCGTATTCAAATGGGGGGAAGGTCATGCCGACGCGGCCCAGGGCCTGGTGTCGCAATACCTCTCGGGCGTGATGTCCGGCGGCGCGGTCACGGCCACGCTGGCGCCGATCCTGCTGGCCACGGCGGTCGCCATCGTCGCCTCGCTGGCGCAGATCGGCTATCTGCTGGCGCGCCGCAAGAAAGTCGACGGCATGCTGTGGGTCTCGCTGGCCATCATCGTGGTGTTCGGCGGCGCCACCATCTATTTCCGTGACGATACGTTCATCAAGTGGAAGCCGACCATTTTGTACTGGTGCTTTGCCGTCGCCTTGCTGGTCAGCCAACTTTTCTTCAAGAAAAATCTGATCCGCACGATGATGGAAAAACAAGTGTCCCTGCCCGAACCGGTGTGGGGCAAGCTGAACCTGGCGTGGTCGGCGTTCTTCGTTGCGATGGGCCTGCTCAACCTCTACGTGGCGTTCAACTACACGCTCGACGTCTGGGTCAATTTCAAGATGTTCGGCACCATGGGCCTGATGTTCGCTTTCATCATCGCGCAAAGCCTGTTCCTGTCGAAATACATGAAGGATGCAGAATGAGCGCACGGCCGGATGTCATCCGCGAAAAGCTGCTTGCCGCTTTCACTCCGAGCGAGTGCCTGGTGGAGGATGAATCGGCCCTGCATGCCGGCCATGCGGGCGCAGCGTCGGGCGGCGGGCACTACCGCGTACGCCTGATTTCAGCCGCTTTTGAGGGGAAAAATCGTTTAATTCGGCATCGGCTGGTGTATGATTGCCTGGCTGACATGATGCACAAGGATATACACGCACTGGCCATCACGGCTATCGCACCATCAGAAATAGCGAACTAACAAGACTATCCCCCCTCTTATATTTCACACTCCCGGCTTGTTAGCTATTAGTTACCCTATTACCTCCATTTTTTAGGATTCGATAATGACATTCAAACCTGCTCGTTTGCTGGTGCTGCTGTTCGCAGCCGCTGCTCTGCCAGTCATGGCGCAAAACCTGGCCGTCGTGAACGGCAAGTCCATTCCGTCGTCGCGCGCCGATGCCATGGTCAAGCAAATGACTGCACAAGGCCAGCCTGACAGCCCGCAACTGCGCGGCGCCGTCAAGGAAGAGCTGATCAACCGCGAAATCCTGATGCAGGAAGCCGACAAGCAAGGCCTGAGCAACAACGCCGACGTCAAGAACCAGCTCGAACTGGCGCGCCAGGGTATCGTCATCCGCGCCCTGATCGGTGACTACCTGAAGAAGCATCCGGTTGCAGACGCCGACATCAAGGCCGAGTACGACAAGTTCAAGGCACAAGCCGGCGACAAGGAATACCATGCCCGCCACATCCTGGTCGACAAGGAAGAAGACGCCAAGGCGATCATCGCCAAGCTCAAGGCCGGCACCAAGTTTGAAGACCTGGCCAAGCAATCGAAGGACACCGGTTCCGCAGCCAACGGCGGCGATCTGGACTGGGCCACGCCTGCTTCGTTCGTGAAGCCGTTCTCCGACGCCATGGTGGCGCTGAAAAAGGGCGACATCACCGAAACACCGGTCAAGACCCAATTCGGTTACCACGTGATCAAGCTGGAAGATACTCGTCCGGCCAAGGTCCCGACCCTGGAAGAAGTGAAGCCGCAAATCGCCGAAGCGCTGCAACAGAAGAAGCTGCAGGCTTATCAGGAAGAACTGCGCAAGAAAGCCAAGGTTCAGTAATTCTCAGTAATACCCCGTAGTACCGAGCATCATCTCGCGACGCGCGCGAGCGCTCCGCAAGTTCAAAGAACGCCCCTGCCGGAAACGGTTTGGGCGTTTTTTTAATTTTCAGGCCCTGCTTTTTGATTTGTACAAAAAATGATGCCTCATGCGTAAAAAACAAAAAGAAACGACCATGGGTAGAGGGGGGATGTTTAGATTGAGTTAAGGGAAAAAGACCAGAAAAACCCGGAAAACCCGATTTAACGGGCGTTTCAGGGCAATTTGAAGAATTATCAACAGACGTTTGAATTGATCTAAATTCTGACAGGAAATAGGCTGCAATTTAAGAATAAATACCCAGCAGCGGATTCATTTGTGTTCAGAAACCATCAGAACGGGCCGGAGAAAATCCGGCAGGCTTCCAGAATTCCAAAAAATAGACCTATAATCGAAGCACGGTAAGTCAGTGGACTGGAAATGGCCCAGCTATCGCGCCGGTAACGGCCCGCATTATGAGACGCCCCGCACCTCCTGACTTACCTTCCTTCTATTCCAGCTTCCCCGCCACCAACGTATATTGCGCCTGCTTGAGATTCCGCAGGTTTGCAGTCCCCAGTGAGACCACGCTGACCACGTCTTCCCCTTTATATTTTTGATTCGGGCGCAAGGCGATCTTTGGAACGGCATCGTTAAACGACCCTTTGGGAACGATGATCAAGGTCTTGCCCTTGGTATCCCACAGCACAGCCCTGTAATCACCCAGCAGTTCCGGCAGCTTGGCAATCCACTCGGACGGCCAGACCTGCGCGGCGTTCGTTGCGGCCTTGTGTGCGCCTTCAAGGTGGATCGTGCGCCGGTCGAAGACGCCCACGGCAATGGAATTCAATTCGACCTCAGGAACGGCGGCGGCAAGGCCCATCGTGACACCGTCAGGCAGATAACCGACGATTTGAGCCACGCCACGCGGCTGACCGTCCTGCCGCACCTTCTTGTACCAAGCCTGCCAGCGCTCGGACAGCACCTTGCGATAATCTTCCGTGACCGACTGGCGCACGGCGGTGGCTTGCAACTCCTGCGGCATGGTCGCCAGCTTCTTGCCAAGCGCCAGTTCGGGCGATATCCACGACTCGCCGACATTGTGATCCCAGCCAGCGTCGATGCCGAGAGGCACGCGGTCTGTAATCTCGCCATCCTTCGTGACGATATTGCGGTAACGAATGACCGGGTCTTTTGATACCGATTTTCCAGCGGCAACCATCTCCGCATACGAGTACGACCGAACAGTGCAGCGGCAATTCCAGCCGTTCGGCGGGTAGTACTGGCTCCAGAATGAATGCGTGACCGGCAGAATGGTGCCGTCCAGCTTCATGTGCGCCGGACGCGTCTTGTTGTCCTTCACGGCGCGGTATTCAATATATGGGCGGCGGTCGGCATTGGCGACGATTTGCTGCCAGCGCCCGGCCATGTACGCGCTCTGCATATTTGTGTTGTAGATCAACGCCGTGCGCCAGCCGCGCTTACCCTTATACGCCCAGCCGTTGCGCTGCACGGTCTCGTCGAAGTCCTTGCGGAACTGGCTCAGCGTCTGGCCTTGGTCAATGGCCTTTATGAGTGCCGTGTGAACGTCCTTGACCACATCCAGCGGCGCACCGGCGATGGTGAACTGCTTGGCATGGATCGGCCCCAGCAGGTCGTTCCACTTCTCCGTCGCCATCGGAATCTTGCCACGCAGGTTGTCGATGGCCTGCGTGGCCTTCACACCAAATGCCTGGACGTTAGCGGTCGTCATCGTTGTAACCTTGAGTGAACGACCAGACGAGCGCCTTGTCGGTCAACTCTCTCAATTCCGTGATATCCATTTCGCCGACGAGTGCAACCAGATCGGCACGAACATCGGCCAGCGACTTGCCGTCCTTCTCGGCCTGCGCCAGCATGCGGGCAATCGGCTCAATGACGTTCGCTTCGATGGCATCATCTGCGGCCATCGTCGCCGCAATAATGGCCTCTTCTTCGTCGGGGGCGGTGAACTCATGGCCGGAGTTCTTGCCGGTGAAATCGGTCGACGTATCAGGCGGTGTACTGGCGGTGCTGACTGGCAGCAGCGCGTCGGCGTCATCGGCTGCAACCGGGATGTTCAACTCTTCCAGCATGGCCCTGCGCGACGGTCTTGCACCCATGTCTGCCGCTACTTTGTAGGTGTCGGCGCGTTCCTTGCCAGCCGTCTTGGTCTTGAAAAATTCAAGCTCCGGCGACGGTACATCCGGCCCGAAATTGAAGGTAGTGATGTGCCGGAAAATTTTTGAGAACGATGTCGCCGCGATGGATCGGTCAGAATTGTTGATCATGCTCTGACGACGCTCGGCGGTCTCACTCGCTGCGCGTGAGCCGGTATTCTGTAGCTCCGACACCATCGCCTGTCCGGTCAATGCCTTGGACATCTCCCGATTCGACAGGTTGATAAGCGATTCCTGCGGCAAGTTGCTGCCGCTGCTGGTCGGCACCAGCAGTTCGACGCCGGTGCCATCCGGCACCAGCGCATAGCCGCTGTCGATCATGGATTCAATCGCTTCACCCAGATCGGCCAAGTCTTTGTCGCCCGCGCCCTGACCGTAGCGCGCCACCGGCCACGGCAAGCCATGGCGTTCGCAGTACTTTACGAAGTATTTCCAGCCGCCTGTCTTGAACGTCCACGGCCAGAAGCATGACGACAGCAACGCTTGCCCGTAGGGATTGGTGGTGCTTGCCATGTGGCGCGAGACGACAAACCGGTAGGGTTCCACCGGCACACCTTCGGGACTGCCTTTTGAGATCAGAAGCGGGTTCGCGTCATAGTCGAACGAAAAGCGCCGATTCGGCCTGTCCAGCACCTCGACGGGAACGATGTTCCCTTCCCAGTAGCCCCACACCAACTCATGCGGCGCGTAGCCCTTGAAAATGGCCGACATCATCTGCCACATGATCTCTTCCCAGTCAGCCGCAGGATTTGGACTGTGGTTCTGCATCCAGCGTTCGCACAGGTCACGCGCCGCCTTCGCCCGCGTGTCTTCTTCGGCCCATGTCACGATGCGATAGTCCATGTCGGCGAACTCGCCGCGAATAGATCGCACGTCGCCCATCACATGAGGATCGGAAAGAATGGAGGCATACACGCGGTCGGCCATGCCCATGGCGCGCAGAATCGGGTCAGGGTTCGGCATGGTGTGCAGCTTGCCGAAGAAGTTGGGATCAGAGTCAAAGCCTGCGGCCTTCATGCCCAACACGCCCTTAACCGACGCCACCATCTGTTTGATATTGAGTGCCATATTATTTTCTCTTGCCTGAAATGATTCGTGGCACAGCGCCACCGATGAAACTGAAGGCCAGCATGAACAGCATGTGCAGCGCATCCGGGCCGTCGTCGTGATCCGCTTCGGGATAAAACTGCAACTGCGTGTTCAGGACTGAGTGCTTAACATGTGAGCGGATGGTGCCGTTTGCCACGTGTGGTTGCATCGACAGAATGCGCAAGTCCTTGTCGGTGTTTGGTGTAATGCCTCGCGCAGGAATCGGAACTCCCATCTTGCGCGAAACCTTCACCATCTCGTCCTTCAAGAACTCCTGAAACTGGATGGTTTCCACACCCCATACCAGACAGCGATACTCCCGCTGCAATTCGACCACTGTCATGATTTGCAGATCAGGCAGCATGCGGGCAATGCGTGCTTCTACTACGTCAAGCAGGCCGTGTTCACGATCCAACCCGCCGACAAGAATCGCGCAAGGGTCGCGGCTTTTGTTCTGCTTGCCCATGGAAGGATCGTGTGCACCGAAGAACACCCAGTCGCGGCATGGCTGCACCCAGTAAGTCAGATTGCGGAACGGCGCGCTATCGTCGTTGCCGGGGTTATTCTGATACTCCGCATCGAACGACATGTGATCCACGGCGCGGATTTTCATCAATGCCAACAACGGACGCATCGACGGCCAACTCACAACAGACCCCAGCTCCATGTCATAGCGGCGATGCTGGTAGTAGAGGTCGGCGGCTTCCTCGCCTTCGTTGAGATAGGTCTCTTCCCACTTTTCCCACAAGTCCATGCGGGACGGGTATTCGATGATTGCCGAGAACTTGAACGACTTCCACATCGGATTCTTATGCGTGCGGTTCGCAACAGAGTCGTAGTGCAAGATCGTGTTGAGATAGAGAACGTCCATGCTGCCGTCTGGCGGGCCGAGCGGCAAGACCGTGCGTTTCAGCCAGCGCTCAGTTTTATCGCGTTGCGCTTTTTGCTGCACGTTCTCATCGTTCTCGATATCGTCCAGCACGACCAAGTCGGGCCGGTAAGGGCCATGGCGAATACCCCGCATCCGCTTGCCGGAACCGAACGCCTGCACCTTGATGTTGTTCCGCGTCAGCAGGACGCCAACGTTCCAGACCCGGCCAGCGCCGCACACCTCCGGGAAGTCCATTGCGAGACGCGGGTTGCTTTCCAGTTCGCTTTTGATCGCTTCCAGCATGGCGTATGACTGGTCGATAGCGTCCATGATGATCGGGATAAAGCGCTTTCGCGCCGTCACGATGCACCACAGGACAAGCAACTGGGTGACCAACGTGGACTTGGCTTCGCCGCGTGGCGCGGAGATGTCCAGCAAGTGGCCTCGCGTGTCGTCCAGATAGGTCGGCAGGTTTTCAAAAGCCCATTCATGAAACACGGAGCTATCGCCCTTGATGTAATGCGGGAAATAGGTCTGTACGAAAAAGCCGTATCCGTTCTGAGTCTTCGTGACGCGCAGATCGCGCGCCGCGTGGTCGACAGGAAAAGCAGCGCACGCCGTTTCAATGAGCGTGCGCTGTTCTTCCGCAAATGCCGTCAACTCGGCAAGAAAATCCTTCGACGATAGTTTCAGCTTAGCCATACTTCTTCGCGATCTCCGGGCCGAAGCCTTCTACGATTTCGAGGAACTGGTCGCGCAGTTTGGGGAAATGCGCATTGACGTAGGTCGACATATCGCGCACCAAGTCCATGGCAATAGACAGTTCAGACAAACGTGGATTGCCGCGTGCGGCCGCGTTGATGGTCTTGACATAGCTGTCGGAAAGACGCGCCAGAATCTCGGCTTTTTGGCCGGGAGGAATGTCGGTCTTTTCCTTGATGTCATTGAGTGTCGCCATGAACAAGACCGACATCTCTTCAAGGATTTGCCCGGTCAACTCTTCCATGCCACCGCCTGACAGCCGGCGCGCAGCGCGTGCAACGTCCCAGTCATCGCCGCTCAGCTTCGCAGCACGCTTCCAGTTGCGGGCTGTCTGGTACGAAGCACCTGCAAGGTCAGCCGCAGTTGCCAGCGGCTGACCTTGCACGTACTTTGCGCGCACTTCGTTTTTGATTTTTGGGTCGATTGCCATTGATGATCAACCAGTCTTGATGCGGATGATTTCGATCAGCAGCGTCGCAACCGTTCCTGCGATGCCGCCACCAGCCGCCGTGCGCACCAGCAGCGTCTTGTGATCCGTTTCCAGCTTCTCGACCCGCTTTTCAACGTTCTGAAAGCGGGTTTCATTCGAGGTGTGAATGTCGTTGATGCGCTGGTGCAGCGACGCATTGCTCGACGACATAAGGTCGCGCAAGCCCTTCAGTTCCCCCTGAATCTGGCCGAGTGCGGCCAAGATTTGTCCCTCTGCTTTAGCGTCCATGCTTGCGTGCCTTTTCGATGATGGTTTGACATTCGGCGCAACGCTGCGCGTGCGGCACCGCTGCGCGGCGCTTGGCCGAGATAGGTGCTTCGCAATCGACGCAGTCTGGCGTTCCCTTGGTGGCGCTGGCACGGCGCGCCGCTTCGATGCCCGCAAGTCGTGCGGACTCTTCCAATTTCTGCGCCATCTCAAATTCGTGTTCAGTCATATGATTTTTTATCGCCGTAGTAGTCGACGCATTCCTCCCTTTCAATTCCCAAGTTGCGAAGTAGCTCGCACATCTGCGTCGCCAGCTTGTGGTACATCTTTGCGACCATCCTGTGATCCGCTTCCAGCGTCCGCATCTTGCCGTTCTCCGGCTGCGGCAACCGTGCGGGCGCCTGCGTAAGATTCGACGGCGGCAACACCTTCAACGGTTCCTGCGTTGGCGGCACGCCAGCGCTGCAAGCGATCAGCAGGCAACTCACAATCGTCAATAGAATTTGGCGCATCATGTGCGGCCTCCTTTTCAAGTTGGTCAAAAGCGCTGTCGAGGTTCCGGCGCGCTTTTTCAAACGAGTCGCCCGCGTGCTGGTTCTTCTTCAGATTCTTGTCGACGCGCTTTACCTCGGCCTGACTGGACTTCGCGACGATCTTGTTCGTCACCACCGATTCACTGGTGAAGTAGCAGACCACGTAGCCTGCGCAAAACAGGCAGATAGCGGCGATGATTTTCTTCATCATTGGCAACTCCCTTGGCCCCAGCCGTCCGCGACGTACAGGGGTTCGTAGCGTTGCAGGATGCGCTTTGGATAGTCGGCGTTCTCGCGTTGATTGGGCTGCGATATACCGGGATTGATCGCACACGTCGCGTCCAGGCACTTGCGCGGTGTCGGTGACAGTGCTTTGCGCTTGTTCACCCATCCCAGTCCGCCGTTGTATGCCGACAGCGCGAATGCAATCTGCTCGCACAAGCTTTCACCAGCGACGCGGTCGAAGAGGAACAAGTCATAGCGAAGCAGCGCACGCATCGCCCATACCGGGTTGGTTGGCGAGTTCTCCGCGAGATCGGGATAGACGCCGCTGATCCACGTAGCGGTTGACGGCATGAACTGAGAGAGACCGACAGCACCGACACGACTGCGCGCAACGGCGTTCCATTGGCTTTCCTGATGAATCTGTGCAGCGAAGGTAGCGACAGGCGCGTCCAAGCCCCAGATCATGTGCGCCTGCTGACGTAGCTGACGCTTGTACTGCGCTGCGCTTTGCGGCACTTGCGCCTGCGCCGATTGAACGAAGCCGGACAGAAGTGCCAGCGCCAGCCACCAGACCAACCACAGGGAGGTTGGCGACGACGCAAGGCGTGAAAACGTTTTGCGTACCGGTGTCATGCCGCCAGCCCGACGCAGATCAGGCTTGCGGCGATGATGATGGCGCGGCGTAGACTCGCGAAGTTCAATGCGGCGGCGTCAAGATCGGTTTGGATTTCGCAGACGCCGTCCTTGCAGTAGAGGTGCGGTCGACCATACGGGAAGGCGACACGGTCGAGCCAGTATCCACCCCAGCCGCCGAGCGACATGAGATGTGCTTTGTACAGCGATACGGCAATCAGTGGATCAGACTGGCGGAAAACATACGCCAGCAGCATCAATGCCAGACTGATGACGAGACAGATGGTGAGGCGGGGGAATTTGTTGAACATGCAGCGCTCCAAAACAACCGGATGCGCTTATGCGGTGGCACCCCGAAACCTATTGACCGCAGGTTACGGGGATAGAGGTGCTACGTATTTATGAAATGTTTCACAGCAGTTGGAATACTTGAGGGGGCGATATCGCTCTACGAAGAGCCGGGTATCTTAATCTTGTCCACCGCGGTTTTAAGAAGATCATTTACTTGCAACGGAGACTCCACCACGTGAGCAGTCGAAGTATTGCCAAAATATGTCGTAATTAGTTTTTCACGAATGGATATTTTTTTGTCTTCCGGCATCAACTCAATAAAGGGGCCCAAGGCGGCGAGTTCCAGTTCAGTTTGTCGAGCACGGTCAGAATTACTTCTGTGTCGCGCAGATTCACGCGCTGCATACCATGCAGGAGCTGTAATAACAATGGCATAAAACAGTCGCAGAACTGCGGAGAGTAGGTTTTCTGTGGTGTTTGAAACGTTCAGGAAGTGGATATAGTTGATAGCTGCAAAAATCATACCTAATGCGAATACAACTACGGCGACTCGCCGCCACACATTCGCTTGACCTGCTTCGCGGTTAGCAATATTTCTGTAGTTCCCAGTCGTTCCCAAATCGCCTACCGCTTCAACAAGCCTAGCTGCGTCATCCCGACTGCTGGTTAATGCCGCAATCAGTTGCTCAGCCTTCTCTTTTGACTCTATCTCTCTCGCAACGAACATATCTTTTTGAACTTCCAACAACGTGGAAAATTCACCTGATCTTTTTGTTTCTTGTTCTGCATATTCCTGTTGAACCTTAGCGGTTACAGCAAGTGCCTCAGCCTTTTGCAAAGCTAAAGTTTCTCCTAACGCTCGGAGGTTTTCTTCTTCGACTGAGATTTTCTTTCCCAGCGCGTCGAACCCAACTTTCAATTTTTCTTCTTCGTTTCGAACCAATTTCAGAGACTGCTCTACTTGCAGTCGTAAGCTTGCGAAGGACGAATTTACAATCTTTTCTGCATCTGGCGATGTGACAGGTGCAAAAGTCCAAAGCAGAGGCATGATGTACTGATCAACCCTAGTCTTAACTGTTCCTAGTCGTGCGACATTGCCGTCCGAAACAAACGTCTGCAATTCGCCAACCAATGCTTGATATTGCGCCGTAAGCTGGGACATGCCAAATTCACTGATGAAAATGTCCGGAGTGGATTCCATTTTCTGGCAGATGAAATCATTGATGGCGATGAGTTGATCTCTGATATGTGTATTGCCAGTACTGGGAAGTAAGTCTGAAGCAAATACATCATTTTCAAGCAGTGTTGTTACCTGCCCTGTCAAAGATGACATCGGATGTTGCAACCTATATAAATCGCCCATACGCCCCCGCTAGTTTTCTATTGTTATTGAACAGCACACAACTTACTTGGAACTAAGCTGCGTCAGAATATTTAACGCTTGTTTTTTTGCTGCCGCCAAAGAGTTTGCGTCCAGCTTGTTGCAATAGACCTCAACGTTCCCGGCATCGCCTTGATTAACCTTTGGTGATCCTGAATTTAGAATTGTCAGATACCATGCGCACCCCATCACTGGATTCAGCATCTCGCCGTTACGCGGGTTGACGTAAGAGTAGGCGAGATTTCGTTGTGCCTGATAGTCTCCCTTCATTGCCTTCTTCCCTAGGGAATCCTGCGAATCCAATGCATGAGCGATCCCGACCGAGGTAATAGAGAAGATCAACGCTGCAACGATTTTTTTTGATGTGTTCATATTGCTTTTCCCTTCCAATTTTCGCTCCACAGGTGCATTGCAAACGACAGTACACACCGCATTTGCCAATAGTTTAAATCGTTCATTTTCGATGTGCCGAAATGATCGCGAGTGAATTTTGATATGACCGGCTGTTCCTTGGGGCAGATTGTCCAGATGCGCAGCACTTGGGACACCATGGCGGATTCGCCTTGATGCTCGCCCAGCGCGCAGGTCTTCCATCCGGTCAAATACATTGTCGCTTTGCGATACATGTCGTCGCTGACCTCTTCAATCGACGCCACGTTCAATTCCTGATTCATCGAATGCCGAATTAGCCGGGCGCTTACGACGCGCTGCTCTGCGTTTTCGACCTCGGCCACCAGCGTGCTGATGTAGCGCCGCTGCTCGCGGGACAGCATTTTGGTCTCTGGAACCAACAAGGGAAGTGGCACCCCATTGTGTACTGTGATGTGAAGATCGCCGCCGACCTGAATGTTGCTACTGCCCGTTACGTACTGCTCATTCTTTGACACGATTACAACCCCTTTATTCTTTTGCCCTGCTTACTGGATGCTGACTAACAGCATGCAGTTTAAATGCAGTGCAATTTATTGTGTTTTTTTTGGGGTTTTTTGTTGTCGCATACCGGTCTGAATGTTTCCGTTACCGGTGATGACCTGCGCGTGCTTGCCGACCTGACCGTGGATTGTGGTCGCTGACCCGGAGGGCGCTGGGTTGCTCGCCGCCTGTGGTGCGTTCAATAGCGCCACCATCATTTGGGCGAACTGCTGCCCAGACACTGCCAGACCACCGGCCTGCACCATCTGGTAGGCCGTTTCCGCTGTTCGTCTCACATCTTCTATTTCTATTCCCATGGGGCGCAGCCGCACGCCCGTCAAGACGTATTGCGTATCGAATCCCGCCGCATGCACTTTTGCCAAGAATTCAGCGTCAGGCGAGCGCTCGCCTGATTCGTAGTTGAACAGCGTCTTTCTGGTCACCCCTGTCACTTCCATCACTTCCGCTTGCGACAAGCCTGCTCCCTCACGCTCTTCCTTTAAACGCGCCCCGATTGTATGCATAAATTTTTACTCATGAAGTGGTTGACAATGGGTAAATATGTACCCATAATGAAGTTCAAATGTACTCACATTGAACTGCAATATCACGAGAGGCTAACTATGACAGGCGAACAAGCAAAGCGCAAGCTGAGAGAGCAAGGCATCACTTTGAAGCAGTGGGCAGAAGAGAACGGACACCCGTATTACATGGTTTCGCGAGTGATAAGCGGTGTCATGAAAGCAAATTACGGCAAGGCCCACGACATCGCGGTGGCCTTGGGCATGAAGCAGCAGACCACTAACGGCAGCAAGCAATCAGCTTAAAAACAGGAGAAATCGTAATGAGTAAAGAAATACACATTGACCCGATGGAAGGCGTCGCCAAGCCGAAGGCAAAAACCCGCGCTGCGAGCGCCCCTGTGACCGATGTCGTGGTCAAGGAAGCCGGAAATGTGAAAGTCGACAACGTTGTCAAATACGACGCCGAGCAAGTGCGCTCGTTGGCGGTACGGTTCGGCCTCGATATGGACATGCCGCTGGAACAGCGCATGGATCGCGCTGTGCGGCACCTCAGCACCTCGGCGCAATACATGCTTGCGGCGGGTATTGACCTGTTGAGCCTGCGTGAAGAATGCGCGCACGGCGAATTCCTCAAGATGCTGGAAGAGCAAGGCGTCGAAGAGCGCGCCGCGTACCGCGCCATTCAATACACGCAATTCTTGCTATCCCGTTCCGAGTCGGAGCGCGACAAGCTGCTTGGCCTGCCGAAAAGCCATGTTCTGGCCATCGCCAGCGCTGACCCGGAAGTCATCGACGACCTGCTGCAAAGCGATGACAAGGAACTCGCCGGGCTGTCTGTGCGGGAACTTCGCACCACCATCAAAGACCTGTCTGCGCGCAAGACCGACATCGCCGTGCAGTTGGAAAAATCCGAATTGGAAGTCGAACGCCTGAACGGCATCGTCAAGCAACTGCGCGAAGCCCGCGTCAAGACTGGCGGCGACGTGCCGGTGCCGGTGCAAGACATGCGCCTTGAATGCGCGGCGCTCTACAAGAAAGCCGAGCTTTCGGTCGATGACATGGAGTCGCTGATCAAACGATTCCTCGCTGAAGAGATGGAATTCATTGACTGGAAGGACGCTGTCGCCCGGCACCTCGTCGCTGCGCTGAGCGCGTTGCATGCGCGCACCGGTGGCCTCTTGTCTCAACTCGGTAGCTCCTTCGGCCCGGCTGCTGGCGTGCTGGAAATCACCGATGTGTTCAGCCCTGAAGAAGTGCTGCGCTGCGGTCAGGAATACAAAACGCTGACCGAAGAGCATAAGCACGAACAGACCGTGCGCGAGTGGGAACGAGAAATGGAGCGCCCAGCAAAAGCCGGTCGCCCGAAGAATAAACCGCAGGCTGGCAAGTAAGGGGCAGGCCCATGGTCGCACTCGTAAAAACATCCACCGGACTTCCGGCCGTACAGGAAGCCGACCCATGGATGGCGGCGTCAACGCAGCAGCGTCAGACCGCGCAATGGCGTCACCAGCTGATCGCTCCGGCGCTGGCTTTGATGGAGCATGGCGCGTCCGCCAACCATGCTGCGCAACTGCTGGCAAAGAAGATCGAAGTCGGCGCGCTCAGCACCACCGAGAGCCTGCTGGTGGCGAAGCTGAAGGAAACCATTTCCGTGCCTACGCTGAAGCGTTGGATGGCCGACTACAAGCGCGACGGCAAGACCGGGCTGCTGCCAAAACATACCGGGCGCGTCCGCAAGGACTACGGCTGGGAAGCGCGGGCAACCGAACTGTTCAACATCCCCAGTAACCCCGGCTATTCGGGGGTGGCGCTGAAGCTGCGCAAGGAAGGCTACGACTCGGCGACCGAGTCGCGGGTAAAGAGGTATCTGAAGTCGTTGCCTGCAACGCTGGGCAAGCACTCGCCCCAGCGTGTCGGCAAGAACCTGCACAAGCTGCAACGGCAAATTTGGCAACCGCGTGATCGCACCACGCTGCTGGTCGGTGAGGTCTACGCAGGCGACGGCCACACCTGCGACTGCTACGTGGCGCATCCGAACACCGGACGCCTCTATCGCCCGGAACTGACGGCCTTCATCGACATCCGGTCGGCCTACGTCACCGGCTGGTACATCAGCGAGTCCGAGTCCGCGCTATCGACTCTGTTCGCGCTGTCTTCGGCGATGGTGCGCTTTGACCACGTACCTGCGGCGCTGTATCTCGACCGGGGCGCAGGTTATCGCGCCAAGCTGCTGAACGACGACAGCACCGGTTTCTATGAGCGTTTCTCCATGTCGGTCATCGGCGCGTTGCCGGGCAACCCGCACGGCAAAGGCTGGATCGAACGCTGGTTCCGCACGGTGCGCGACCACCACGACAAGTTCTTCTATGACGGTATGGTGTATTGCGGCGGCGACATGGCAGCAGAGGTGAATCGACGCCTGTCATCCGAAATCGAAAACGGACGCCGCAAGATTCCTTCGCTGGCGGCTTACGTCGAGAGCCTTGCCAACTTCATCGACGAGTACAACAACACGCCGATGCAGGCGCTTGATGGCATGACCCCGGCGCAGGTCTGGCAAGGGCTTGAACGCGTATCCGTTGAACTGCCTGCCGAGGCGATCATCAGGCCGCGTGAAATCCGCACGGTGCAGAAGCGCCACCTGATCGAACTGCACAAGCGCATTTACTGGCATGAGGCGCTGACGCTGTTTGAGCAAGGCACCAAGCTGGCCGTCGAATACGACCTGCACGACGACAAGCATGTGCGGCTGTTTGAAGAATCTGGCCGCTTCGTCTGTGTTGCCAATCTGGTCGAGACGATTGGCGTGGTCGAACCTTCCCGCATCGACGAACAACGTCAGAAGCGACTCAAGGGCCAGCAACGCCGCCTGGAACAGAAGCTGGACGAAGCACAGGCGCGAGCGCAGGACAGCATCACCGCTGGCTCCCAACTGCAACAACTTGAAACGGTAGAAGTGCCGCGACTCTCACGTAAGCGGAATTCGGAAATTGTGATTGACCTCTTGGAGAAAAAATAATGGCAACAGCACCAAAGCAAGCAGCACCCTTGACCGTTCCGACCACATGGGCGGAAAGCTACGACGCCGCCGATGTGGATGCCGCGAAGCGCATTGTCGTGTGGCTCAACGACAAGGAAATGACCCGCAGTTGGCTCGCACGTCTGGCCCGTATCTCGCCGTCGACCATGTCGCAGATTTTGAGCGGCAAGTATCCGACCTCGCCGAGCCGCCAGCTTAGCGAAATGGAAGCTGCCATCGAAGCGCACGAAACGCGTTCCTCCGTGGCGACCATCCCGTTCGTTACTACGTCCATCTACCAGATGACAGCGCTGGTCTGCGACCGCGCTCGCAAGTATGCGAACTTCGGCATTCTCACGGGCGCCGTCGGCGTCGGAAAGACCGCTGGCCTGAAGCAATACCAAGGCCAGAACGAACACACCATCATCGTAGAGGCCAACCCGAACATGACAGCCGGTGTGCTGCTGACCGAGTTGCTGACAGCGCTGGGCGCACCTTGCCCGAACTCCATGGACAAGAAGTTCAGCGCGGTGGTGGAAGCCCTGAAGGACACGACGCGCCTACTGATCATCGACGAAGCCGAGACCATGATGCCGCAGTGTCTGCATTACCTGCGTCGCATCCGTGACAAGGCCAATGTCGGTATCGTGCTGGCTGGAACCGACCGCCTGATGCAACTGATCAAGCCGCTGCGCGGCCAGTTCGATCAGATTCGCAGCCGCGTCGGGTTCTGGCCTGCGGCCATCCAGCGGGCCGAGCGTGCCGATATCGACGCCATCGCACAAGCGGCATTGGCAGATCAAGGGGAGCTTGCACAAGACGTTCTGGAGGCCATCTGGCACTACTGCCAAGGCTCCGTTCGCATGCTGGTCGAGAACTTGATTCCAGCGCTACGCGATTACGCCCTGCACAAGTACGACATCTCGCCGGAAGTGATCGACCAGACCGCCGAGAAGGTTTTGTTCATGCCACCACGCCGCAGCGCCTAAGACCGGGAGAACTCACATGAAAAACATCGTCGCCGACACACTCACCGGCTTGTATCGCTGGTGGCTCCAACAACGCCTGCTGACTCTGCATGAACGTCAAAGCACGATTGACCGCCTGCTGTGGGAAGCGAAGATTGACGCCAAGCAGGCCGAGGCGCGCCATGAGGCGCAAACGGAAGAGTTAGGGCATAAGCGCACGGCCATCCGTACCGCGCTGCTGCGACTGCCCTAAATGGCCGGAAGGATTGAACAGAAACAGGAAGCCCCGATTGAAGCAACACCAACTGAAAGGAAACAGTATGCAAGCGAATACAGACACATCCAGCGGTTACATGGAAGACGCCAAAGGTCGTCTTATCCCTGAAGCCCTCATCAAACCAATCGACATGACCCGCGACGAGCTGGTGCGCGAAGTGGTCAAAGCCGCCGAAGGTCTCGCTGCCTTAATGGCCGACTTCAAACGCAAGACCTTCGCCGATATCTCCGCATTCGTCACGATGTCGGCGGAAGAGTACGGCGCAAAGGTCGGCGGCGACAAGGGCAATATCACACTGCCGACCTTCAACGGCGACTACAAGGTGCAAATCAAGAAAGGCGACTACATCACCTTCGACGAACGTCTTCAGGCGGCGAAGGAACTGGTCGACGACTGCATCAACGAATGGGCGCAAGGCTCGCGCCCCGAAATCAAGGCGCTGGTGCAACAGGCATTCGACACCGACAAGGAAGGCACGATCAACACCGGTCGCGTATTGGCATTGCGCCGGCTAAAAATTGACGACGCGAAGTGGAAGGCCGCGATGGAAGCGATTGGTGACTCGGTGCAGGTCACTGGCACCAAGACCTACATCCGCTTGTATCGCCGGGTGGACGGCGGCAAGTACGAGGCGATGCCGCTGGACATGGCGAACATCTAGCCATGGTGCCGCCCGTCACCAATGAGGAAGACGTGAAGCGGGCCATGTTGCAGGAAGCAATCGTCACGTTGGGGAGACTTCTTCCCATCGGTATGACGGTCAGCTTCTACCGGAACCCGGACGACCCCCGCACCATCGTCGAGAGCAAGTATGCAGACGGAGAAGTAACGCACCACTACTTCACCGGCGCAATGCACTGAGCAACAACAACCAAAGGAGAAACCACATGAAACGCATTCTGAACTGGCTCACCAACTTTCTGCCATGCCGTGTAATCAGCGATGGCGACACGCCGTACCTTGAACGCTACTACCTGTTCACAATTTTCGGTACGCACTTCTACCTGCACCAGTTCGTCGGTTCCGACCCTGATCGCGGTTTGCACGACCATCCGTGGCGCTGGGCCGTGTCCTTCATTCTGGTCGGCTGGTACATGGAAGACACGCGCTACGGCCTGCGCGACATTCGCTGGTTTAACAAGCTTACCGGCGATAGCTTCCATCGCGTCATTCTGCCTCAAGGTGGCACCCCGGTATGGACGCTGTTCTTCCATCGAGCCAAGCGCGAGAAGGCTTGGGGCTTCCTGCGTCCAAGCGGAGAAATCGGCCTGCTGTTCAAGCAGCATCAATACCGCCTCGACGAACTTGGCCGGGACGAGAAATGGTGGCTGACCGCGCCGACCGGAAAACAAGTCCGCGCAACACGGAAAAACTAACCTGATGGCGTTGCTTTGCGACGCCATCATCCCAACATCGAGAGGAACATCATGGGAAAAGCTAAACAAGAAGCGCCGCTGGAACGACTGGTCAATGCGGCAGTGATCGCCGGTTCCGTTATCTATTGCGGCGGCATGTTTGAGATGTCCGAGAAAATTGCTTTTGAAGACATCAGCGAAGCACTGAAGCCATTTGGCGGCATGCCGCAGACCGAAGCGATGAAGGCCGCTGACACGCGTTGGAAGAAGTTCGATCCTGACGCGAAGCCAGCGAAGAAAGCCGCAAAGAAGAAGGAGCGCTAACGTGGCCCTGTCATCCGACCCAGTCAAGCGCGACAGTCAGGCCATCCGTTACAAGGCCATCAAGTCGGGCATGAGCGAAGAGCAGTATAAGGATTGGCTATTCGACCTGTTCAAGGTGGCTTCGGCATCGGCGCTGGATACCCAGCAACGCGCAGAAGCGCATCGCAAGCTTGGCGCGCTGCTGGTAGCGACCGGCAACGATACCAATCCCACGGACGGATGGCGGGAGCCGCAGATCAACAAGCTGCTGGCGCTGTGGGGCGCGCTCGCTGACGCAGGCGCAGTGCGAGTCCGGGGACGTGAAGCGCTGGAACGTTGGAGCAAGCGCCAGCAGCCAAGGCTTAGCGCACTGCGCTTCGCCTCGGTGCAGCAACTGGTAGAACTGATTGAAGCCCTGAAGAAATGGGCCAAACGAGTAGACCTGAAAGTCGACTGATGGAAAACCCGCAACACATCAACAACCCGCTGGCGCTGCCAGACTCTCTTCGCGATCTAATCGAATGCGTCGGCGAGTCGGCAGCGCTGCGCATTGTTGGGTGGCGCGGCGGCGCGTACCTGTGCGTGCCGAAGAAGGTCGACCCGGCACACCCGCTGCTGGAACAGATCGGCGCACCAGCATTCTCCAAGCTGGTCGACTGGTACGGCGGCGAGACGCTGATGCTGCCGAAGAATGACGCCGTGATGCGCCAGATCAAGCACGCCTTGATTCGCCAACTGCGGTATCAGAAGAACATGCAGATCGACCAGATCGCTATCGAAGTCCATTATTCGATGCGCCGGGTGTTTCAAGTGCTGGCTGAAGACGATCCTGTGCCAACTTCCGGCGATTTGTTCTAATCGCCGTCTCCCCTCAAGCCGTACCCGGTTTAAAAACGATCAGACCCGCTTTAAAAACGCCGTTCGGCACAGTTGAGCTATCAGCGGAGCCGGATGAGGCAAAAAACGCCTGTGGGGCCGCTAAACGATTCCGGCCCCTTATGAAATCGTTCACCATTTTTTCCTAGTCCGACACGCGCAAACTGCGCTGCATGGACAAAACAAAACACCCCACACCGAAACGTACCTTGACAGGTCGCTGGATCGACGTATTCCGGGCAGGCACGAATACCGACTCCAAAGGACAGGTCTCTACGTTCACCCAAGCCGACCTTGATCAGATCGTCGCCAATCACTCCCTTGGTGCCGCGCCTGCCGTTCTCGGTCATCCCAAAGACAACGACCCGGCCTTCGCGTGGACAGAAGAGATCAAGCGTGACGGCGACCTGCTGTACGTCAAATTCAAAGACATCAATCCAGCCTTTGAAGCAGGCGTCGAAACCGGCGCGTACCGCAACCGTTCGGTTTCGATCTATCGCGACCCAGCCCATGGGCTGCGTCTGCGGCATGTCGGCTGGCTCGGTGCGGCACCGCCAGCTATCGACGGTCTGTCGGTGAACTTCAGCGACAGCGGCGAGTACATGGAATTCTCGGCGGCGTCGCTCAATAGCGCAGCGTGGGCCTTGAACAATGCTGCATCCCTGTTCCGCAACCTGCGCGAGCAAGTCATCGCGGACAAAGGCGTCGAAGAGGCAGACCGGGTCATCCCGAACTATCAGATTGACGCGCTTGAGTCGGCAGCGGGCGACCTGCTGGACGAAGTTACCGAAGCCGACAACCCCACTTTCACAACCGGAGAGACTGCAATGACCATCACGAAAGAAGACCTCGAAGCCGCTCGCCTCGAAGGCCGCACCCAAGCTACCACCGAGTTCACCAAGCAACTGGAAGACGCCAATACCCGCGCCGCCCGCGTCGAAGCTGATCGTCGCAGCGAGCGCATCACCACCCAGATCGAAGGCTGGAAGAAAGAAGGCAAGGTGCTGCCTGCGGAAGCTGCTGGTCTGGCCGAATTCATGGGCGCGCTGGAAACCGGCACCACCCAGTCGTTCGAATTTTCGGCCAGCGGCCAGACCGCCAAGAAGACGCCCGGTGAATGGTTTGCCGAGTTCATGGCCGGTCAATCCCCGAAGGTGGCATTGAACGAAAAGACCGGTAACGAAAACGCGGGTGACCCGAACGAAAGCGCGCAGGCGATTGCAGGCCGCATTCAGGAATACATCAACGACAAGGCCAAGGCCGGTGTCACGGTCTCCTACGCCGAAGCAATGGCGCAATTGGCGAAGTAAGCCGGGGCATCTCGGTACACCGCAGCACCACCACATTCACTCAAACACAGGAGCGATCACATGTACAACAAACCGGGCTTGATTGCCAATTACCGCGCTGTCGGTGCCGTGCTGGCGCGGACCTTCGTCATGTTCGGCGCAGCCGATGACCTCGTCACCGTTGCCACCGCTGGTGCGAGCGTGCTGGGCGTCTCCACCGATGCCGATTCGGCAGATGGCGAGCGCGTCGATGTAGTGCTGACACAGATTGCGCCGGTCGTCTATGGCGCGGCGGTGACTCGCGGCCAGCGTGTCAAGAGCGACGCCGCAGGCCATGCCATCCCGGCTGCTGCGGCTGACGATGCAGTGGGCCGTGCGCTGGTCAGCGGTAACGCTGGCGACATCGGTTCCGTGCTGCTGCGCGGCTAGAACATTCACGTGAGGGAACTGCCGGGCGACGCCTAAAGCCCGGAGGAAGACGCCGCCGAACCCATGGCCTAGTCGGGTTCGGCTGTACGACCACTTTCATACGATTTCACAGGAGAGCAAATGCCTACCCCATTTCCACAAGACACCCAGTTGACCGCGATTGCTATCGCTGTCCGCAACCCCAACCTGATCGCTGACGAAGTCCTGCCGCGTTCGACACCGCTGAGCAAAACCGGCTTCAAGTATCAGGAATACCCAGTCGAGCAATTCATGACCGTGCCGGACACGAAAGTCGGTCGTCGTTCGCGTGTGAATCAAGTCGACTTCAAGGGCAAGCTGGTCAGCAATTCCACCGAAGACTATGGTCTGGAACACCCGCTGCCGAACAGCGATATCACCGACGCACCCGACAACACCAATCTGGAAGCTATGACGTCCGAATGGCTGGCTGGTCTGGTTCTGTTGGATCGCGAATACCGCGTGGCGCAACTGGTGTTCAACCCGGCTTCCTACGGTGCTAACAATGCGACCATCGCCGCCGCTGACCGCTTTGACAACGCGAACAGCGACCCGTTGGAAATGTTGCTGGACTATCTGGATCGTCCGATCCTGCGCCCGAACACCATGACAATCGGTCAGCGCGAATGGCGTCTGCTGCGTACTCATCCGGTCATCGCGAAGGCAGCAAACGGCACCTCCGGTGACAAGGGCGCGGTGACAAAAGAGCGTGTCGCCGAACTGCTGGAAATCGAAAAGATCGTCGTCGGCCAAGCGCGCCTCAACTCCGCCAAGCCGGGTCAAAACGCAAACCTGCAACCGTGCTGGGCTGGTGGTCTGTCCCTGACGTATCAAGACGCGGCTGCGGCCAAGATGTCCGGCGTGGTCGACGGTGCAAATGTGACCTTCGGTTTCACCGCGCAGACCGGCCAGCGTGTCGCCGGTGCAAAGGACGACAGCAACATCGGCCTGCGTGGTGGCCGCATGGTGCGCGTCGGCGAGACCGTCAAGGAAGTCATCTGCGCGCCGTCGCTGGGCTTCTTCCTGAAGGATGTCATCACTCCGGCGTAATTGTCGCTGTGACTGCCATGGACAGCGCTGCGGCGCTGTCCATTTCTCCACCCAACCGGGAATAGCGGAAATGGAAAAACAGTACAAGGTGGCGCAGAACGTGCGCCTTCATCGTAAGCACCACGATATCGGCGCAACCGTCACCGTGGACGAAAGCGAAGTCCAGGACTTGGTAGACAGCGGCGCACTGGTAGAGATCGACGAAACCGCGCCAGCGCCAGCCAAGAAGACAACGCCACCACCGGCGCCCGCCATTGAAACACCAGCCGAGACCGTGACTGAAATGCCGGTCGCGACACCACCGAAGGCACCAGCCAAGGGCGTGCCGAAGGCGCGTGCCGCAAAGCCGAAGGCTGCGAAAGGTAGCAAAGCGAAATGACCTACGCCACCGGCCAACAGTTTGTCGATGCATTCGGCATCGGAGAGACCACAGACCTCTTGCGCGACGAGCTGGAATTGCTGACGCCGGAGTTGCTGGCGATGGTGATGGCCGATGCGATCACCGGCGACCCGACCGACGACGAAATCGCGCAAGCCCGGACAGCCGTCGCCCGTTTGGATAACGCGATGGTAGAGGCCGGGAAGTGGATGGACGGCTACTTTCTGAGTGTCGTAGCGCTGCCGTTGACAGCGGAACAGATCGCCGCAGCCCCGGTTAAAAGCTGCTGCCTTGAACTGGCGCGCTGCTACCTGAAGGATGACGACGACAACATGACCGAAGGCGCAGAGAAACGCTGCAAGCGTTGGGTTGACTGGCTGCGAGACGTCTCCGCAGGCAAGGTCAAGCTGGTGCAGGAGCAGGTGCACAGCAAAGGCGTCCGTTCTGGCCGTATGCCAAGCCGCTACAACTGGGGCGCGTTCGGGAAATGAGCGATCAAGGCGTTTCGCTTCAGTGGAATTTCGCCAACGATGCATTGACGGAACACCTGCACCGGCTGGCGACCGCTGACCTGACAGGGCTGAAGCAAGACATCGGCGAGTACGCCATCGGTCAGATTCAAGACCGATTCGATCATCAGAAGCTATTCGACGGCACTGCGATGCCGCCATCTAAAGCAGCAGGCAGTCGCGGTGGTCAGACCCTGATTCGCAGCCGCTTGCTCTACAAGAGCTACGTCTATCAGGTCACGGATGACGGTGTTGAATGGGGTTCCGATTCGCCATATGCGCGCATCCACCATTTCGGCGGTGAAACCGGGCGCACCGGGCATCGCTTCAACATGACGGCCCGCCCGGTTATGGGTGAGAACGAGAAAGACGAGAACGCCATCGGCGACATGATTGTGAACGAACTGCGAGGCATTTGATGAACAGCGGGAAGCTACTGGACGAGATCAAGACACACATCAAAGCCAACACTGTAAAGCTGTTCGCGACGATTGAAGACTACGGTGGCGAGTTCAGTTCTGACGAGATCGACGTGAAGTCGTTTAATGCGCCGGCTGTCTTTGTCGCCGCGCTGGGCTGGCGAAAGATTGAACGAGGCAAGACGTTGGGCGGCAAGGAAATTTGGCGAGCGCGCATCGCCCTGTTTGTGGCGACCAAGCACAGCGACCGAAACAAACGCATGCGCGAAGCCATGGAGCGCACCGAGGTGCTGACAGCGTTGTTTCAAGGCTGGCGCGCAGAAATCTGCTCCGGCCCGCCCGAAGAGATCATGGCCGAAAACCTCTATAACCGCGCCGTCGACAAGAAAGGCATGGCGCTGTGGATGGTCGGCTGGTGGCAGGAAGTCGAATTCAAGAAGCCGCAGCAGCCGAATGCCCCTGTGCTGCCGGACATGAAGCAGGTCGAAATCTCGACCACTGGAAAAACCCACGTCCCGGCGCAGCCGGAGACCCCGAACGATTCAAACGTTTCTCACACTTTGGAGATGAAAGATGGCTAAAACCGACAAGCAAGACGATTCCACCGAAACCACACCGAAGTTCAAACGCCCGCGCATCGGCGAAACAATCGGCGTGAAAGCAGGCGTCGACCGCAAGGTGCCGAACAACGAACACGGCGACTACTTCAGCGAGAAAGAGACGGCGTCGATCACCACCAACGTGCGCGTGCTGCGCCTGCTGGACGACGGCGACCTGATCCGCACCAAGTAAGGCCGCAGCGCCGCTTAGAAGCTGCACCAAACCATTTTTAACCATGCTTTAAGGGTGAATCAATGATCTCCAACCTCCTGTCTCTGAACTTCCTGATGCCTGCCGTCGTGCACAAGTTCGACGCCAGCAATGCGTTCCGCACGCTGCGCGGCATGCCGCGTGCCGTACTGCTGATCGGTCAGGCCAAGCCACCGCTGGTGGTGAACATCAACAAGCGTATGCGCATCAGCACCGAGTCGGAAGCGCTCGGCACCTTCGGCGAAGGTACGATGCTGATGGCGATGTGGCGTGGCGCTCGCGCCAACCTCGGCTTGGGTATGCCCATCGACGCCGTCATCCTGGTCGATGACGACACTGCCGAAGCGGCCAAGGGCAAGGTGACGCTGCTGCTGGATGCGCAGCACGCGTCCGGCGAACTGCCGCTCTACATCGGCGGCGAGCGTGTGCGCGTCGGCGTGTCGGTCAACGACACGCTGGCGACCCTCCGCACGAAGCTGATCAACGCCATCAACGCGACTGCCTCGCTGCCACTCAAAGCGGCGGCGGGACAAGCCGCTGGCGATATCGACCTGACCTGCAACTGGGGCGGTGCTACCGGCAATGACATCGACCTGCGCACACTCTTCTTTCAAGATGATGTCATTCCGCAGGGCTTGTCCGTGACCATCTCGCCCATGGCGGGTGGTGCTGTCAATCCCGACTGCTCGCCAGTGATTGCCGCTATGAGCGGCTATCGTGCGACCGAAATCGCGTTTCCTTACAACGACTCGACCAACATCGGCATGCTGGAAGAAGAGATGGAGCGACGCTGGGACTTCGCCGATATGCAGGACGGCCAAGTCGTCACCGTCATGCGCGGCACCGAAGGCCAGATCACTACATGGCTGACGCCGCGCAATAGCCCTATGTTCCATACCATCTGCGTCACCCGCGACCGTACTAACCCATGGGAGACCGCCGCGATGGCCGCAGCCGCGATTGAAAGCCACGCGGACATCGACCCGGCGGTTCCCTTCACCGGCGTGCCGCTGGTTGGCTACAAGGCCGCGAGCAAGCTGGATGACTTCGAGGCATCGACGCAGAAAAACAACCTGCTCAACGCCGGTGGTTGCGTGTTGGAAGTGGCCGAAGACGGCACCGCTAATCTGTTGCGACTGGTGACGAACTACATCACCCATCCGACCGGCGCTGTCGACCCAAGCTGGCGCGACCTGTGCTGGGTGAAGACGTTGAGCTACTACCGCTGGTTCGTGGTGTCTGAGTTTCAGATCAAGTATCGCGGCTATAAGCTGGCCGAATATTTGGTCGAGCCGATTCCGGGTCAGAAGATCATGACCGCCGCGCTGGGCGAGGAAGTCATGCTGAACTGCTACCAACAGTTCATCAACGCCGGTCTGTTCCAGAACATGGACTACTACAAGAAGACGATTGCGGCCGAGGTCGACGGCCCGGCCGGAAAGCTGAAGATCATCGACAACCCTGTCCTGATCACTCAGCACTATCAGACCGAAATCACAAGCCAGTTCGCAGCCGGTCACGTTTAACACCGGCCAGTAGACGGCGCTTAGCAACACGAATTTTTAGACTTTAAAGGAGTAACCATGGCTGGATGCGATAGCGAACTTTTCCGAGTGGACTCGCTCACCGTTGACGGTGACGTGCTTCCCATCGAAGACGGCAGCGCCACGCTGCAAGGCGTAGCAGACTTTGAAACCGAGGCGGTGCTGGCCGGAACGGGCGACGATGCAACTACGCGCAAGCGTGTTGCCCGTGTCATCAAGGCCAAGATTCTGTTTGGCGTGAGCGTGACGCCAGATCAGTACACCAAGGTCTGCAACGCGCAAATGGTCTGCACCAACCTGCATACCGGCCAGCGTGTCCGCGCTGGCAAGTGCCGGTTCAAGAGCATGGGTGAAGTCGGCAACGGTGCCGTCGACATCGAATTCAACGTGCTGCAGCCGTATCAGTGGCTCTAAGGTAAGTCCCGCGCAGTAGCGCCTTTGCGCCGGAATCGTCTCATGCGATCCGGCGCTTTTTTTTAGTCAGGTACACATCATGAAAAAAGAAGACCTCTACGAACTGCATCTTGTCGACGGCCTGAAGTCCCGCATAGGAAGTCAGGAAGTCCGATACAAAGTCGTGCGCTTGCGCGAGACCGCCGTGGAAGACGAAATGATTGCGGTTGAAATGGCGGAACGTCTCATGCACATCGGCGGCAAGCCGACGCTGGTGCTGTCCGACGATATCTATCGTATGGCCCTGACCATGCGTCACGTCGAGAAATTCACCATGCCGGGTCTGGAAGACATTGGCCTTGACCTGCTGGACTTGAAGCTGTTCGGGAAGCTGTCGCCGTTTGACCTTCACCGCATTGAAGAGCGCTGCGTCTTGATCGGTCTTGCCGCACAGGTGCGCTACGGCCTGCTATCCGCGGCTGACTTTGACAAGCTGCTCAGTGGCGAGCCTGTGCAGGAGGTGACCCCATCCCCGCGATCCGAGGGCCAGACTGCGGAACTGGATGGCGATGGTGCACCACATCAGTCTGGCCCACAACTGCTCGCCGACCACTCTGTACAGCGTCCGTAAAAGCCTGCTGCTGCTGTGGGCGAAACAGATTAACGAAGCGAGAAAGAAGGCCACGCCATGACCACGAAGAACCTGTCGATCAAGTACTACATCAGTCTAGTCTCGGACATCGCCAAGAAGTCCGATGCCAACGCGAAGGCATTGGAAAATGCGACCAAGCGCCAGAACAAGGCACTGGAACAAACCGAGAAAGCAGCGACCAAGACCGACAAGGCGGTTACCGCTGTTGGACAGGCCACGTCAGTCGGCAAGGTCGAAGGCGACGCCAAGCGTGCGACCGCCGCGCTTGATCAGACCACCGCAGCCGCACGCCGGGCGAACGATGCACTGAACCGGGTCGGCACCGGGCGGTCATCGTTTGAGCGGACGAACGGTTTCCTGTCCGGTGTCGCCCGCCGCCTTGACGATGTGCGCCGCAAGGCAGCACAGGCCGGTGAAGGCGTGCGCAAGATCGACGGCGTCGCTTCAGGTGCGGTCGCTGGAGGCGTGGTCGCTGCTGCCATGGTCAGACGGCCTATGTCGTTCGATGCGCGGCTGGCCGATATGGCGAACGTCGCCTACGCGGACGAGGATTTGAAGGGGCGCATCGCAGGCATGAACGTGCTGGAAGCAAAGATCAATGAATCCGTGCGCACCAGCGGCGGCTCTCGCGATACCGCAGCCGAAGCCCTGAATGAAATGATTGCATCGGGCGTGGTCAAGACCAATGAGGCACTGCAAATGCTGCCTGATTTGCAGCGTGCCGCTACAGCGTCCGGCGCGGATGTCACCCAGTTGACCCAGATCGCCATCCGCGCCATGCAGAACTTCGGCCTCAAGGCTGATCAAATTCCCGAAGCGCTGTCGAAGGCGATCAAGGCCGGTCAGGAAGGCGGCTTTGAGCTGAAGGACATGGCGAAATGGTTGCCGCAGATGATGGCAGTGTCCAAGGGCATGCTGGGTATGCGCGGCATGTCCGGCTTTGAAAAGCTGATTTCTGCGTCGCAGGCGTCGGTCATCACTGCCGGTACAAAGGACGAGGCCGGTAACAACATGGTCAACCTGCTGGCGAAGATCAACAGCCAGGACACCAAAAAGGATTTCGAGAAGGTCGGCATCGACCTGACGGCGTCGCTTGTGAAAGCGCAAAAGCAAGGGTTCACGCCACTGGAAGCGTTCGTGAGCTTTGTCGAGCAGGTGGCCGCGAAGGACAAGGACTACGTCAAGCTGAAGAAGCAGGCAGACGCAGCCGGTAGCGAAGACGAGAAGAAACCCATCTTGGACGCCATGGCGGACACGCTACAAGGTAGCGCTATTGGTCAGGTGATTCAGGATCGGCAGGCACTCATGGCGCTGATCGCGCTGATGCAGAACAAGGACTACGTCAAGAAGGTGGAGGCGCAGGTCAAAGGCGACACCGGACAAGCACGCGAGAGCAACTTTGAACTGATCTCCAGCCGCGCCGGATTCAAGGCGCAGCAAGCATCCAATGAGGCCGATATTGCCCGCAGCAACACGTTCAAACAGGTCGACGGCCCACTGCAATCCTTGCTGACCGGCGCGACTAACCTCGCTCGCGAATTTCCGGTACTGACCACGGTCGTCACCGGTGCTGTTGCTGCTATCGGCATCTGGAAAGCTGCGAGCATTGGCGCGGGCCTGTCGTCCCTGTTGCGTGGCAAGCCTGCCGCCGCTGCCGCTGCTGCTGCCGTCAGCGCTGCACCAGCATTCAATCCGTTCGGCTCGCTGGGCGGTACACCGGTGCCGCAGCCAGCGGCCAAAGTGGGATTTCTCGGACGCGCCGGTGGCTTACTGCGCAAAGCGGGATGGCTGGGTGCCGCTGGGTATACCGCCTATGACGTCGGTTCGACTCTGATGGACAGTGACAAGACCGCAGCCGAAAAGACGAACGCTATCGGACGTACCGCAGCAGGTGTCGCCGGTGGCTGGGCCGGGGCGAAGGCTGGGGCGCTGGCCGGTGGCGCGCTGGGTTCCTTTGTTCCCATCATCGGCACCGGCATCGGCGCGGCTGTAGGTGGATTGGTTGGTGGCGGTCTTGGATGGTGGGGAGCGCAGAAGCTGGGCGACAGTCTCGCCAACAACCCCGCTATGCAGCCTACAGCCGCCGCAAACGCCTTGAGAGAGGTTCCACCCCAGAAGGTCGACATCGACCTCAAGGAAGGCCGTTTGGCGGTCGCTGTGACGGTTTCTGATATGCGGACTCAGGTCAACACCTCGGTCGTGCAGCAACTCAACGGCGTCAGGATTGATGCCGGCTCTACCAATCCAGCAGGAAGGCAATAAATGGCAGACGAAACCGAAATCGCGTGGCTCAAGCAACTGCGCATGGCAAGCTGGCGCGACGTGCCGTTTCAGGTCGACACCATCGACATCACGGCGGGCAGCAATACCATCCTGCGCGAATACCCGTTCCAAGACCTGCCGACCGTCTTCAAGATGAGCAACGCCACCGAGGAAATCAAATTCTCGGCTTACCTGATCGGTGATGACTATCTCGACCAGTTGGATGCGCTGCGGGCTGTGCTGGAAGGCGATGGCGTTCTAATCCATCCGACCCAAGGCAGCATTCGGTGCTACTACCACGGCAAGTACACGATCAAGGAATCCCCAGCGCACGAGGGCGGCATCGCTCGCCTTGACCTGACCTTCATCCGTGCCGAAGAGCGCCGCTATCCAGTCGCCAAGGCCAACAGCACCGACAAGGTGTCGCAGGCCGGAGCCGCTGCGCAAGCGTCTGCCGCCGACAAGTTCGGTAAGAAATTCGATGCAGACGGCGCGCCGGGCTGGTCGCTGGACAACATGCGAGAAAGCATGCGTAGCGCCATGGAGACCGCTTGGTCGACCGTGTCGAAAGTGCAGAAGGAAATGAACTACTACGATGGTCTGGTCAAGACGTACATCACCAATCCGACCAACGAACTCCTTGCCTTGAAGGATATCGCCAGCGGCATGTTCAGCAACATCATGCGCATCCCCGACAACATCGCGTCCTCGCAGGCGCTGACTCTTTTTGGCTCGCTCCGCAGCCTGTGGTCTAGCAGCCCGGCGACGAGCGTGGCATCGGCTTACCAGTCGAACGGGATTACGACGGCGCCCGCAGCCAGTACGCAACTCGCCAGCGCCTTGACGCCGGTCGCCACGCCATATCAGACCGCCAGCCGCCAGAAGGAAGCGGCGTCGCTGACGGCACTGTCCGGGCTGATCGAGGCAACCGCCACCATCTCTGCGGCGCAGGCGGTCACGCAGGTCGACATCGTGAATTACGACCAAGCGCTCGCGCTGCGTCAAGACTTCAATCAGCAGTTCTCCAAGCTGCTGCGCATGGATGTTGTCGACCACGACATCTTGCTGACGCTGCACACCGCTGTTCTGGCCGACCTGCAAGAGCGGTCGCGGGATCTCGCCCGCGTCACCACGTACACGCCGGAGACATGGCAACCGGTGGTCTACATCAGCTACCGGCTGTTCGGCACCGTGCGCTGGGCCGACGAGATCATGGCGATGAACCCACACATTCTCAACCCGTTGCTTGTCCCGCCCGGCAAGCCGCTACGCATCATCAAGAGGGACTGACATGGAACGCTTTACCAAAGAACAGGCCAAGGTCTACGTCACGGTCAATGGCTACGACTACCAAGGCTGGACTGAATCAACCATTGAGCGGTCGATTGAAAACATCTCGTCGCGCTTTACCATCCCGGTTACCTACGTGCCGGGCAAGCGCCCGAACATCAACCGGCAGGACGTTATCAAGGTGCGCATCAACGACACAGTGGTCACAACGGGCTACGTACTGACCGCCGAGCCGTTCTACCGCTACGACGACTGCGGTATCAAGATCGAAGGCCGGAGCCGCACTGGCGACCTCGTGGCCTGCTCGGCCATCCACAAGGGCGGGCAATGGAAGAAAGCCAAACTTGACCAGATCGCCCGCGACCTATGCCGCCCGTTCGGCATTGACGTCATTGTCGAGACCGATATCGGCGACGCGCTGGCGGACTTCGCTATCGAGCACGGCGAGACGGTGCTGACCACGCTATCTCGCGCCAGCCGTCTGCGCGGAGTGCTGGTCACAACCAATATGCGCGGCCAGCTGCTGCTTACCAAAGCGGGCAAGACGGTCAGCCATGGCGCGATTGTGCGCGGTGGCAATGTCATCACCATGGAAGGCGTGGGTACTGATGCTGAGCGCTTCGCTACCTACATCGGATACGGTCAGAAGAAGTCGGACAAGGAATTCAGCGAGTCCATGCAGCAGAAAGCCGTGTTTAAAGACCCGGAAATCAAGCGCTATCTGCCCTTGATCGTCAACGCCGAGGGCAACGCCGAAGTCGGCGATATGCGCCGACTAGTCGAGCACACCATGCGCGTGCGTCGCGGCCAGGCATACGGCTTGCGCTACCGCGTAGAGGGCTGGACATGGAAGGGCTTGCCATGGGAGGTCAACACCCGCGTGCCTATCTATGATGATATCGCCGGTTTGAATGGCGACCAGTGGCTGATTGCTGATATCAGTTCGCACGTCGACCTTAAGGACGGCGATGTAACCGATATCCTTGTGCGCCCGGTCGACGCCTATGACACGGTGCCGCTTAAGCCGCGCAAGAAGAAAAAGAATTCCGACGAAGCCGAAGAACTTGAAGTGTTGAGTGTGAAATGAGCAAACAGACGATGATGCGCCGCGCTCGCATGCGTGGCTTGGTAGACAGCAAGGTGCAGAAGGTTCGCGTCGACGTGTTCGATAATCTGAGCCGCGAGGCCGTCGAGCGCCTGCAAGACTACGGCTTCGCAGCGGCCCCGACCGAAGGCGAAGGGCTGGTAATCTCCATTGGCGGTCACATGATGGTGCTGCGCATGGATCAGATCGGGAGCCGCCCGCCGCTGATCGCCAATGAGGTGGCCGTGTGGCACAAGGACGGACACAATATCAAACTGACCGATGGAAAAAAGATCGTGATCACGTGCGACGAGTACATCGTAGATACGAAGAAATACTCGGTGACAGCGCCGGACGGCATCACCATGGACTCGCCGACTTTGCAGGCAACAGGTGCGGTTAAAGGGGCTACGCTGGACATCGCGGGAACCGGCAAGATCGACGGCGTCAACGTGGGATCGCATGACCATGGCAAGGTCATGACCGGTCAAAGCAGGACGGACGGCCCTAGCAAAACCTAAGGCTTATGAAATAGTTCACCATTATTTAAACCTGCATTAAAGCGATCATGGTCACACCATGATCGACATCCTCACCGCCACCCCCGCAAGTAATCCTCTCTCGCTGCCGTTTGATTGGCAGCTTGCGCCGACCTCGGCGCAGAAAGAATTTTCCGTACTGGACTTCAGCAACCCGTGCATGGTCGCAGCGCCACGCGCGGTGTTGCTGGCCGAGTACGCGCTGGCGCTGGACGACACCCTGCACACCGCCGTCATCATTTCCCTGTTCTCAGATAAACGCGCTGGCCGTGATGTGAAGCTGCCGCGCAATCAGACCGACCGTCGTGGCTGGTGCGGCGATGAATTTGTCAGCCCCGGCGAGCAATGGGGGTCTGAGCTATGGCAATGCTATGTGTCCAAGTCGACGGTGGACATCGAAGAGCGCGCCCGATTCGCCGCGTGGGAGGCATTGCAGTGGATGGTGAACACGCAATTGGCCGAGAAGATCGTGGTTGACACCCAGTGGACTGGCGTCGCAGCCGACAGGCTCGCGCTGCGCCCACAAATTTGGCGTTCGGCGACGAACGAGCGCCCCGACTACGACGCCCTTTGGGGAACCACTTTGCGGAAATCGCTATGATCGACACACTGCCAGCCATCCCATCCATCGACGACCTTACCGCCAGCGCGGCGACTCTCTTGCAGCAGGCGCTTGTGGAAGCACAGTCGGATGGCGTACAGCTATCCGCCACGGACATTGCCATCGCCCGGTCGAATCAAAAGGCGCAGGCATTCGTGCAAGGCGTCGGCATCCATGGCGCATATCGCTATATCCGCGACTTCGTGTCGCAGCAGGCCATCCCAACCAAGTCCAGCGGGCAGTACTTGCGTGAGTGGATGATCGCTTACGGCATTCCGATGAAGGAAGCAGAGGCCGCGACCGGCACCATCGCAGGGACAGGCGTAGTGAACGCTATCCTGAGCGCCGGAGCCGTGATGCAGCGCGAAAACGGTCTGACCTACGTTGTGCAAGCTGACGCAGTGGTCGCAACCGACAGTACTGTCACGCCGACGCTGCTGTGCACGACTGCTGGCGCTGCTGGCAATATTCCAGCCGGGGAAAAGCTGACGCTGGTCGCGACCGAGGTCGATATCGACGGCGATTTCATCGTCGGTGCCGCAGGAATCGACGGCGGTGTTGAAGAAGAAACCGAGGCGCAGGCAATCTATCGCCTGAAGCAACGCCTTGCCAATCCTCCGCGTGGAAGCGCGCCAAGTGACTACGAACGCTGGGCGCTTAAGGTGCCTGGAATCACGCGTGCATGGGGTGTGCGCAATCCAAGCGGCCCGACTACCGCAGGCGTCATCATCATGGCTGACGGGAATCCCAACGGCTTGCCCACTGCCGCTCAGCGAGACGCGGTCTACGACTATATCCGAGACAACGACCGTGGCCCGCCCGACGAACTGTTCGTGATCGTCCCGGCAGCAAAGTACGTCGACGTGATGCTGGGCATATCACCGGATACCGGCACCAACCGCGCCAACATCAAGTTGGAGCTTCAAGACCTGTTCTTTCGTGAAGCGGTGCCGGGTGGTCGAATTCCGCTGTCTCACCTGACAGAAGCGGTTTCCATCGCGCCGGGAGAGTACACGCACCAGATGTTTGAGCCGGAGCCGGTGCCGGGCGGCTTTCTTTTCTCGACGGCTTACGAGGTGCTGGTGTTGCGCGACGTCGAATTTCAGGCGATGACCAATGGATAAATTTTGGCAGGCATTGAGCTATCTGCTGCCTCCGGGCTGGGCATTCCCGCGTCACCCCTTGTCAGTGGTCATGCGCTGGCTAAAGGCGTTCGGCGACCTGCTGCGGGAGCATGACGAGTTCGTTGACCGGATGATCCGGCAGTGGATTCCACACAGCACATGCTCGCGCTTGGAAGAGTGGGAAGACGCCCTGAATCTGCCGGACGCCTGTTTCGGCGACGATCAGACCGTCGATGTGCGCCGCACGAACATGCTGGCGCGCTTTCAGGGCGACATTGACCTGCCATACGACGACAGTTCTGCGGACAGCATCGGAGCAATCAAGGGCTATTTGAAGCGCTACGGTTTCGAGGTAGAGGCTTGGTACAACGTGCCATTTCGTGTCGGCAGAAACCGCGTCGGCGACAAGCTGGGCGCACTGAGCGGCACCCTCCATGTCCGCATTCTTTACATCTGCCAACCGTTTCGGGTTGGCTCAAATCGTGTCGGGCAGAAGCTGGTGAACTGCACCAAAAACACGGCTGAAGTCGAATGTCTGCTGAAGCGCATTGTTCCTGCGCGCTTCGATATCAACGTCATCTATTTCTAGAGGAAGCCATGAACTACACAGAGAGCTTAGACAATGTCGTGCACGCTGCTACCGCACAGCGCATGCATACCGACACAGCAGCCATCCCGACAACGTTTTCGGCGAAGGACGCCAACATGCTTATTTGGAGCATGATGGAAGTCGTCAAGCGGTCGGGATTGCCGGGCAAGACATTCAACCCGGACGACGCCACCAGTTACCGCGTGTTCCTGAACGCTTTGGAACGCCTCTATCCACAGAAGCAGCTACTGGCAACGTCTGGCACCGGCGCAGCCTACGTTGTTACGCCAGACGTTATGCCTGACGCGTACACCGCTGGTCTTTTCTTCCGGGTTCGCTTTCATGCCAACTCGCTGGCTAATCCAACCCTGAAGGTAGGCGCTGGCGACCTGCCAGCAGTGGCGTTCAAGCAGTACGACTCAACTGGCGCAAAGATCAACGCGCTGATGGTGACCGACCTCATTTCGGACGTGATGTTCGACGGCACCAACTTCGTGTTGCTTGATCCACTGCCGTCGCCAAGCGCGCTGCCTTCCGGTACACCGTTGTATTGGCCCACTCTCGACTGCCCCACATGGGCTGTGGTGCGTGACGGCTCGGCCATGACGCGAACGGTCTACCCGGCCTTGTTTTCGGTGCTGGCTCCGCAGCGGGCATGCAATATCACTACCAATGCCGCAGGCGCAATTATTACCGGGCTGTCGCGCACCTCCGATATGTGGGTTGGGATGCCCGCAGAACACGCCAACCTGCCCGCTGGAACAACAGTAAAGAGCATCGACAGCAACGTTCAAGTCACCTTGAGCGCCAATGCGACGGGGACACTGGCTGGAACAACAATTCGCTTCTTCCTCCATGGCTACGGAAACGGCGGCAGCGTGCTGACCTTTGGCCTCCCCGACGACCGTGGCCTCTTCGAACGGGGTCTGGATAGTGGTGCTCGCGGCTACGAAAAGACCTTCATGTTCGCCGTCCACACAGCCGGGTCGAATGTAGTCACCGGCTTAAGCAATACAAAGGGCTTGGCCATCGGGCTTGGGGTGTCTTCCATAGGGTTCTCCGCTGGGACGACTATCACCGCTATCCTTTCGGCGACTTCGGTGCGCTTGGCCGCTAACTCAACGATTACCGGGACTGCTGAAATGCTGGTCACCGGTGGTCAGATCGGCAACGAACGCGAAGACACAATCCAGCGCCATTGGCACAACGCGACTGTCAACCCTGCTTTCGGTTATACGCCCGGCGGAACTGTCAATGACTTCCTCTATGCTCAAGGAACGGTGGGGACAAACACAGCAGGTATTGCCGACCCTTCTCAAGATGGCGGGCGAGGTGGCGGCGTACCTCGGGTTGGGCCTGAAACTCGCGGGCGCTTTCGTAACTATTTGCCAATCATGGTCATTTGAAGGAAATACATGGAAAACCATAACTACAGCCCGCTGAGCGGCGAACCTACAGTTGTCACCATCGCCGAAGCACGTCCACGCGAGCCGGACGTATATCCGTCACCAGCCTACTCGACACCGAATGCACCGTTTCCTGCCAGCGCCGGACATGCAGTCGTGTTTCGTGATGAGAATGGGAACGTTCCGTCCGACTACCAGTTGGGCGACTGGGTCGAGGTCATCGATCGCCGTGGGCTTTACTGGCAAATCACAGACGCAGCGCCTGTTCAGTTCGATGAACTAGGCGTCGAGCCGTCCGAACGCGGACTGACTGACAAAGAGCCGGTCGGCGCTGTGAAATGGGGAGGCAGCGACTGGGTGGCCGACACGGAAAAGCTGACCATGCAAGTACTGGCCCGGCGCAACGCGTACATGGCTCAAGCCACTGGGCCTATTGCGACACTGAACGATGCTGTTGAACTGGACATGGCGACCGAGGAAGAGGTGGCATTGCTCAAGGCGTGGAAGCTGTACCGAATCGCTCTGAGCCGCATTGAAAAGCAGCCTGGCTTTCCGGTCGACGTCGAATGGCCGACATCGCCAATCGCTGCGACACCGGACAACTAAGGGGGAGCCATGCTTTACATCAATATCTTGTTCTATCCACTGTTTGCGTTGCTGGACTTCGCCGTTGCCCACATTGTCGCAACGGTGTTTGTGAACTGGTGGGCACCAGCCTTCGCTGGAAACATTCCATATAGCGACCGTGGCGTCACCAAGCAGGGTTATAAGCTGCCGGGCTGGTTGGCGTGGTTTGACACGTTTGACGCCGACCTTGATCAAGGCGTCCGTGACGGTTCCATCAGCGGAGACTCCACGTACTGGAACCGCGTGGGCTGGTTGTATCGCAACCGGGCGTATGGCTTCAGCTATTGGGTCTTGGGAATCGAATTTGTCCCCGCGAACTGGCGGGTCATTCGGGCTGACGACGATCTTTTTCTGGCCGTTGCCAACGGTTATTTCAGCGTGCACATCAAGAACTTCGCGGGGATTCAATGGAAGTTCGGCTGGAAGGCTTGGAATGACTACGACCGGACTACGCAGGAATGGCCGACCAAACCATGGGGGCCAGTCTGGCGCGTACCGTTTGTTTTCTCGGTATCGCGCTCTAAATAAAGACAGAGCGACCGGAAGGATGCGGGAACATCCGACCGGCCACTTAGCACGCAGCCGTAACTGCATGCCTCGCCAAGGCTCCGCCACCTGTCGACAGGCGGGCCGAATCTTAGCACGGAGAGGTCAACATGCAGGAAATGCAGGAAATCCGCTGTGGCGGCTGTAATAAGCTGCTGGGCAAGGGGGAATACAAGGTCATCAGCATCAAATGCCCCCGCTGTAAGACATTGAATGAATTGAGGGCCATGAGTCCCATACCCGAACGCCAGCGAGCGTCCAACACGGAAGGGGTACATGAGCAAACCAATCATCCCATGGGTAGGAGGCAAGCGTCGTCTGGCTAAGCGCCTCCTGCCGCTGTTCCCGGCACATCAGTGCTATGTCGAGCCATTCTGTGGTGCGGCGGCGCTGTTCTTCATGAAGGAACCGGCCACCGCCGAGGTCATCAACGACATCAACGGCGACTTGATCAATCTATATAGAGTGGCCCGGCATCATCCCGACGCGCTGATAAAGGAGTTTGAATGGGTCTTGGCCTCGCGGCAGGAATTTGACGGCTACAAGCGCATGTTCGACGAGCGTCTGACCGACATCCAGCGCGCCGCCCGGTTCTATTACCTGCAAAGAAGCTGCTTCGGCGGTCGGGTGGAAGCCAAGAACTTCGGCGTCAGCACCACCACACCGACCCGCCTGCAACCCCGCCAGATCGAACGAGACCTGCGTATGGCGCACTCCCGGCTGCTGAACACTACCATCGAGCATATGCCGTGGGACGCCTGCATAGAACGCTACGACCGGCCTCATACGTTCTTCTACTGCGATCCTCCGTACTGGGGTACAGAAGGCTACGGGGTAGAGTTTGGGCTGGAACAGTACGACAGGCTGGCCGAGGTGGCCGGAAGCGCCAAGGGCAAGGTACTGATCAGCGTGAACGATATCCCGGAGATGCGCCGGGCATTCGCTGGCTTGTCCATTGATACGGTCAATCTCAAGTACACCGTGGGTGGTCACAACACCGATGTCACCAGCCGAGAGTTGATCATCTCCAATTTCTGATTCGATGCTGCTACACTCAGGCCAACGTCTGAACGTTCTTTAAAAACCATTTGGGGGTGCTTCAAAGCACCCCCAAATAACGTCTGAAGCCACTAATTCATCGGCATAATTACTGGCTCAAATTAAATGTCCGCGTGTGTCAAAATATGCGGCGCGCTACTTGGGTGCGCGAAACACGCATTTTCGTCAATAAGGACGCGTAAATTATTTACGCATTTGCCGAAAAACGACAAAAAGCACTATCGTCTCTTAATTCGTTTCTCAGCCGAAAAACGTCCTGATATTCTT
>Ga0209435_100040_pt1 | contig 115475 bp, 94 predicted proteins | sample AraplaCL_Col_mLB_FD_184260 | JGI IMG/M metagenome (GOLD analysis project Ga0209435, IMG submission 184260) | Arabidopsis root microbial communities from the University of North Carolina, USA - plate scrape CL_Col_mLB (SPAdes) (version 2) | ecosystem: Host-associated > Plants > Roots >... | reverse complement strand
AGAACGGTTCGCCGATGCCGGCGCTGTGCGCCTTGATGAGCTGGGTCTGGAACAGTTCGATGTGCTCGACCTTGATGCGGGTGTCCTTCAGCAAGCCGACGCCGGTGTTGAAGCTGTACATCATGGGCGCTTCGTCGTGCATCCAGGTCGATTCGATGAAGTCGCGGCTTTGCTTCAGGGCCGCACGCGAGGAGTCGGCCAGCGCGACTTTGGCGTACGTGCCATTGGCTCCGCGCGAGACGCTGACGACTTGCGCGGCGTTGAGGTTGAAACCGTCGATGGTGATGGTGGTCATGAATGAATATTCCTTGAATTTCTCTGTCGATGTCTCTATCGATTTCTCTGGCGGTCGGATTACTTCGCGCCCGCTTCGAACCAGGCGCCGATCAGCGCGCGCTCTTCGTCGGTCATGTGCGTCATGTTGGCCAGCGGCATGTCCTTGGTCTGGACCGCACGCTGGTACACCTTGGCGGCGTGCTGGCGAATCAGCTCCGGCGTCTGCAGCATCATGCCTGCCGGCGCGGTGGCGAAACCGGCCTGCGTCGGCTGCGCGGAGTGGCAGCTGGCGCAACGCTGGGTGATGACTTCCTGCACGCGGGCAAAGTCTACGCCGCTCGCCGCGGCGGCGACAGGTACAGTTGCTGTGCTATCCGTGCTTGCGCCGGCAACGGCGGCCGGTGAAACTGCCGGTACAGCGGCAACCTTCGGCAGCGGCTTAGGCGCAATCGCGATCGCCACCGCCAGCAGCAGCACACAGCCGGCAATCGGAAAGCCGATCGAGACCTTGCCGGCATGGCGCAGGTTGAAGAAGTGACGGATCAGCACGCCGGCGGCCATGATCGCGGCCAGCACCAGCCAGCTGTACGCGTGGGTATAGGTCATCGCGTAGTGGTTGCTGATCATGATGAACAGGATCGGCAGCGTGAAGTAGTTGTTGTGCACGCTGCGCTGCTTGCCCTTCTTGCCGTAGATCGGATCGGGCGACTTGCCTTCCTTCATGGCCTCCACCAGCTTGCGCTGGCCGGGGATGATCACCATCAGCACGTTGCCGACCATGATGGTGCCGATCATCGCGCCGACGTGGATGTAGGCGGCGCGACCGCTCAGCAAATGCGTCAGCACGTAGGCCACGGCGACGATGAAGACGAACATCACGCCGCCGAGCAGGCCTTCGCGTTTGCCCAGCGGCGATTTGCACAGCAGGTCGTAGACGATCCAGCCGAGCACCAGCGTGCCGAGGCCGACGCCGACCGATTGCAGGCCGGACAGATCGGCGACCGATTTGTCGACCATCATGGCCGAGGCGTTGAAGTAATAGACGATGAACAGCATCGCAAAGCCGCTGAGCCAGGTGGCGTAGGCTTCCCACTTGAACCAGTGCAGCTCGGCAGGCAGCTCGGCAGGCGCGACCAGATACTTTTGCGGGTTGTAGAACCCGCCGCCGTGCACGGCCCACAACTCGCCGGACACGCCCTTGTTGGCCAGGTCGCTGCCTGGCTTCGGCGGACGGATGGAGTTATCCAGCCAGACGAAATAGAACGAGGCGCCGATCCACGCGATCCCGGTGATCAGATGCAGCCAGCGCACCAGCAGATTGAGCCACTCGACGCCATACGATACGAACAATGCTTCCATGTCTTCCCCACGTTTGTTCCTCACCTGCCACTGCGGGCACTTCAGGTGAGCGAGGCCGGGCCTCAGATCACAAAACGGTCGATCCGCAGCGAATGCAAAACATGCGCTCCGGATAAATAAAGAGGACTTGCGCAGAACGTCTCCTGCTCCTGCGTAAATCTTCGTTACCTGCTGCCGCGACGACCTTGATGGCGATTGCCATCTGTTATTTCTCAGTCGCAGCCTGCGCACAGAGGGTGCGACTGGGATGCTGGAACGATAAACGTGTTGGTTCTTTAAAACATCGCCAACATCTTATATTTGACATACGCATATCCATATACAACAATGATCAGGTTATGTGGGAAGCTCTATACACTGAAAAATATAACAAGAGACCTTTCATAACATCAACAACGTGCGGCCACCCTCCACGGGTAAGAAGGCAGTCCAGCGCGCCCTGCGCAGACGCCCGCCTCGCTTTACCAGTTATCCGGAGACAATCATGTCCAGGCTGCCAGACCATCTCGATATCCACCTGATCCGCATTCTCTATCTGTTGCTGTGCGAAAAGAACGTCTCGCGCGTCGCCCTCAAGCTCAACCAGCCGCAACCATCGATCTCGGCCTCTCTGCGCAAGCTGCGCGAACTCACGGGCGATCCGTTGCTGGTGCGCGGCGCGCGCGGCATGGTGCCGACCCAGCACGGCGAGAGCCTGCTCAAGCCGGCCAAGCGCATCCTCGACGAAACCGAGCGTCTGTTCGTGCCCAAGACCGCCTTCGTGCCGCAAGAAGAAGCGCGCACCTTTCACATTGCCGCGCCGGACTACATGAACACGCCCTTTTTCACCGAGGTCATCGCACGCCTGCGCCGCGAGTCGCCCAAGAGCCACATCGTGATCCACGCGCTCGGCCCCGAGACCGATTACGTGCGCCTGCTGTCGGATGGAGAACTCGACCTCGTCATCGCCAACTGGGATGAGCCGCCGCCGCATTTGCATTTGTCCAAACTGTTCGACGATCCCATCGTCTGCCTGATGCGCTCCGATTGCGCCTACGCCAAACGCACGGCCAGGGACGCCATGACCATCGAGGACTACCTGACCCTGCCGCATGCCGCACCGTCGCAGATTTTGCCCGGCTACCACGGCACCATCGACACCTTCCTGGAGAAGCAGAATCTTCGCCGCAACGTCGTGGTGGAGTCGGCGCATTTCCGCATGCTGCCCTACATGGTGGCACAAACCGACCTGGTGCTGAGCGCCGGCCAGCAGTTTGCCAGCTTCTATGAAAAAACCTTGTCGCTAAAGAGTTACAGCGTCCCGGTGAAATTTCCGCCGCTGCGCTTTTACCAGTTATGGCACGAGCGCGTGCATCAGGCGACCGAACACAAATGGCTGCGCGCGCAAGTCAGCGCGGCGGCGAAAATGCTTGCCGGATAAGGATTGTCGGCAACATTCACGTCACGCTGCTTATATCCACATTCAGAAAACGAGTATTGGCTGACCTATATATCGGGCCGGGTGATTTACTTTAGTATCGGCCCACAAGCCTGTACGGAGGATCCTGCTCAGAATCTGCACCCTTCTGCAAGGACTTGAAGAAAGGCCGCAGCAAGCAGCATCCGGCTTGCAACGGCCTTCATATAAAAACTTGGAGACAGCCATGACAACGCAAAGCCCTCAGGGTCACCCGGTAGACGAAAGACTGCCGATACTCAAACTTGCCGCGCTGGGCATGCAGCACGTACTCGTGATGTATGCCGGCGCCATCGCAGTACCGCTTATCGTCGGCGGTGCCCTAAACCTGCCTAAATCCGAAATCGCCTACCTCATCAGCGCCGACCTGTTCTGCTGCGGCCTGGTCACCATTATTCAAAGCCTCGGCATCTGGAAGTTCGGCATCCGCATGCCGGTCATGATGGGCGTCACCTTTGCCGCCGTCGGACCGATGGTCGCCATGGCCAACAATCCTTCGCTGAGCATCCTGCATATCTACGGGGCGGTGATCGCGGCCGGGATATTCTGCATCCTGGCCTCGCCCTACATGAGCAAGCTCATGCGCTACTTCCCGCCGGTGGTCACCGGCACCGTCATCACGGTCATCGGCGTATCGCTGATGGGCGTCGGCATCAACTGGGCGGCCGGCGGCCAACCCATCATCGGCAGGCTTGTCGACGGCGTCTTCGTCAAGATCCCCAACCCTGACTACGGTTCGCCGCTGAGCCTGGCGATTGCCGCCGTGGTCCTCGTCTCCATCCTGCTCATCACCAAATACGTCAAGGGCTTCATCGCCAACATCTCGGTGCTGATGGGCATGATCGTCGGCTTCGTCATCGCCCTGTCGCTGGGCAAGATCAACTTTGACGGCCTCGGCGCAACCGACTGGTTCGCGATGATCAAGCCCTTCCACTACGGCTGGCCGCAGTTCGACGCCGGCTCCATCATCAGCATGTGCCTGGTCATGATCGTCACCATGATCGAATCGACCGGCATGTTCATGGCGCTGGGCGACATCGTCGAGAAGAAGGTCGACGACCGCACGTTGGCGCGCGGCCTGCGCGTGGACGGCCTGGGCACGGTCATCGGCGGCATCTTCAATACCTTCCCGTACACCTCGTTCTCGCAGAACGTCGGCCTGGTCGGCGTTACCGGCATCCGCAGCCGCTATGTCTGCGTGGCCGCCGGCGTGATCCTGGCGGCATTCGGCCTGTTCCCCAAAATGGCGCACGTGGCCGCCTCGATCCCGCAATTCGTGCTGGGCGGCGCCGGCATCGTGATGTTCGGCATGGTGGCGGCAACCGGCATCAAGATCCTTGCCAAGGTCGATTTCAACACCAACCGCAACAACCTGTTCATCGTCGCCATCAGCATCGGCGTGGGCATGATCCCGATTGTGGCGCCGACCTTCTTCGACAAAATGCCGGGCTTCTTGTCCACGGTCTTCCATAGTGGCATATTGCTTGCATCCACCATGGCGGTCGTACTGAACGTGTTCTTCAACGGCCGCGGCAGCGATGAAGAAGTCGCCGACTATGCGTTGGCGGCGGCACAAAGTTCGGATCATTGAAACTTGACATTTGAAACTTGAAACACGACAGGACGGGGCGCCGTCCTGTCAAAACAACCAGCAGGCAACCAGCAGCATTTATCGGCAACAGGTATCACGATGACCACACTAGAACAATTGAACGGCAGCGCCGCGCGCGACGTACCGGCTTTCGTCAAGACCCTGCACGGGATCTACGAGCACTCGCCATGGATTCCGGAGCGGGCAGCCGCACTCGGCCCCTTCGCCACTATCACGGCGCTCAAGCAGTCGCTGCAAGGCGTGGTGACCGCCGCCGACCGGACGGAACAGCTGGGCCTGATCCGCGCCCACCCCGAACTGGCAGGCAAGGCCGCCATCGCCGGCGAACTGACTGCCGAGTCCACCGGCGAACAAGCCAAGGCCGGCCTCAACCTGTGCACGCCGGAAGAATTCGCCACGCTGCAAAAGCTCAATGCCGATTACAACGCAAAATTCGGCTTCCCCTTCATCCTCGCGGTCAAGGGTGCCACCGGCAAGGGCCTGACGCGCCAGCAGATCATCGCCACCTTCACGCGCCGCCTGCGCAACCAGCCGGAAGACGAACTGCGCGAAGCGCTGCGCCAGATCGGCCGCATTGCCGAAATGCGCATCAACGACCTGCTCGGCTACACGCCGGCCATCGGCGCCACCATCATGGAATGGGCTGAAGAGATCGGCGCCTGGAGCGAAGACGAAGGCGCGCTGACCTGCACCTACATGACCGACGCCCATCGCCGCACTGCCGACCAGATCGCCCACTGGATGCGCGAAGCCGGCATGCATGCGCATATCGACGCGGTCGGTAACGTGGTCGGCCGCTACCTCTCGACCGATCCGCAAGCCAAGACATTGATGACCGGCTCGCACTACGACACGGTGCGCAACGGCGGCAAGTACGACGGCCGCGAAGGCATCCTGCTGCCGATCGCCATCGTCAGGCACCTGCACGAAAAAGGCGAAACCCTGCCCTTCCATTTCGAGATCATCGCTTTCTCGGAAGAAGAAGGCGTGCGCTTCAAGAGCACCTTCCTGGGCAGCAACGCCATCATCGGCCAGTTCGACCTCAACCTGCTCAACCTCACCGATCGCGATGGCGTCAGCATGCGCGACGTCCTCACGCAAGCCGGCCATGACGTCACCACGATTCCGCAGATCGCGCGCGATCCGTCCGACTTGCTCGGCTACGTCGAAGTCCACATCGAACAAGGCCCGGTCCTGCTCAACCGCGACCTCCCGGTTGGCATCGTCACCTCGATCGCCGGCAGCTCGCGCTACCTGGTCAACCTCAAAGGCGTCGCCAGCCACGCCGGCACCACGCCGATGAGCATGCGCAAGGACGCCGCCGCCGCCGCCGCCGAAATCATCCTCTACGTCGAGCAGCGCTGCAGCCAAGACCAGCACGCCTCGCTGGTCGGCACCGTCGGCCAGCTGCAAGTGCCGAACGGCTCCACCAACGTCATTCCCGGCGCGTGCACCCTGTCGCTGGACATCCGCGCCGCCCGCGACGACGTGCGCGACGCCGCGGTGGAAGACGTGCTCGGAAAAATCGAAGAAATCTGCCAGCGCCGCAGCGTCGACGCCAACATCGAAAAAACGGTCTCCGCCCCCGCCGCCCCTTGCGCCGGCTGGCTGATGCAACAACTCGCCGCGGCCACCGAACGCGCCGGCGTCAAACCGTTCGAACTGGCCTCCGGCGCCGGCCACGACGCCATGACGATCGCCAGAATCACCGACGTCGCCATGCTCTTCACGCGCTGCGGCAACGGCGGCATCAGTCATAACCCGCTGGAGACGATGACGGCCGATGACGCGGAAGTGTCGGCGCAGATCCTGTTGGATTTCCTGCGGAATTTCAAGGCGAAGGTTTAAGCAGTAACGTCGCAAGCGACAACGCCAGAAGCCTCAATCACGATGCCGAAGGCGAGCCACCCAAGGCAATGCGAAGCGAGGCGAAAAAGAAGTTCCGCTTATGAGTCGCCGTTGGTGACGTGCTCAAATCGGATAAAGAAGGGAAACTTGTCTGAGCGCAGCGAGTTTGTTTCCCTTCCCGATTTGAGTACGGCACCAACGGGAACCCCGAAGGGGCGGCGAATCGCGGTCGCCTTCTTTTGCTTACTTTTCTTGGCGAAGCAAGAAAAGTGAGCGGCTGCCGGGCCGCCCCCGGCAACCCCGGTCGTCCGAAGAAAGAAAAGTATCAGCAACAGCAGAACGCAACAATAAAAAGCACCAATCAACAAAACCAGGCAAAGCGTTAATAGGGTTTAAAAGGGACTCCACTATCACCGGCGCCGCACCACCAACCAAGCAGAAACCAACACCCAGTGAGTCCCCAATGACCAAAACCCTCTTGATCAAAAACGCCACCGTCGTAGTAACAATGAACGACACAAGAGAAGAAATCAAAAACGGCGCCGTCTTCATCCGCAACAACATCATCGAACAAGTCGGCAATACCGCCGACCTGCCCCAGGCCGCCGACGAAATCATCGATGCAACCAACCACGTGGTGCTGCCCGGACTGATCAATACCCACCATCACATGTACCAGAGCCTGACGCGCGCGATCCCCGCCGCGCAAGACGGCGAACTGTTCAACTGGCTCACCAATCTCTACCCCATCTGGGCCGGCCTCACGCCCGAAATGATCAAGGTCTCCACGCTCACCGCAATGGCCGAGCTGATCCTCTCCGGCTGCACCACCAGCAGCGACCATCTTTATATCTATCCAAACAAAACCCGCCTCGACGACAGCCTGGAAGCCGCACAGCAAATCGGCATGCGCTTCCACGGCGCGCGCGGCGCGATGAGCGTCGGCCAGTCAAAGGGTGGCCTGCCGCCGGACCGCGTGGTCGAGGATGAACAGGACATCCTGCGCGACACCCAGCGCCTGATCGAGACCTACCACGACCATAGCCGCCACGCCATGCAACGCATCGTGGTCGCACCCTGTTCGCCGTTCTCGGTCTCGCGCGACCTCATGCGCGAGGCAGCCAGCATGGCGCGCAGCTACAAGGTCTCGCTGCACACCCACCTCGCCGAAAACGTCAACGACATCGCCTACAGCCGCGAGAAATTCAACATGACGCCGGCCGAATATGCCGAAGACTGCGGCTGGGTCGGCCACGATGTCTGGCACGCGCACTGCGTCCAGCTCGACGACCACGGCATCGACTTGTTCGCACGCACCGGCACCGGCGTGGCGCACTGCCCCTGTTCCAACATGCGACTGGCCTCCGGCATTGCACCGATCCGCAAAATGATCGATGCCGGCGTGCCGGTCGGCCTCGGCGTCGACGGCAGCGCCTCCAACGACGGCGCCCACATGCTGGGCGAAGTGCGCCAGGCCATGCTGCTGCAGCGCGTCGGTTTCGGCCCCGACGCCATGACCGCAAGGCAGGCGCTGGAAATCGCCACGCTGGGCGGCGCCAGGGTATTGAACCGCGACGACATCGGCGCGCTGAAGCCAGGCATGTCGGCCGACGTGGCAATGTTCAGGCTGGACCAGATCGGCTTCGCCGGCGCGCTGCACGACCCGGTCGCCGCGCTGGTGTTCTGTACGCCGGCCAACGTGTCTTACAGCGTGATCAACGGCCGCGTCGTCGTGCGCGACGGCCAGTTCACGACCATCGATCTGGGATCCGTCATCGAGCGCCACAACGCGCTGGCATTTGAGCTGGCCAACGCAAGCTGACATGCAATAAACAATAAGCAAAAAGAAATAGAAATAAGCAGCAAGCACCAATCATTAAAAACAAAAAGAACCGGCATTCCGGCCTGCTCCACCCGAGTAGCCCGGAATGTTTCGCCATGCGCCGTCGACACAATTGCACGGTGGAAATGCACGAATCCATGGCATGAGAATTACCTTTCAGGTAACACCACGAATGTTGCAACGTTTTGCAGTCCACTGAACAGCAAAGGTATCCCCATGAAAATCGCCAACATGAAAATCGGCCAGCGCCTGGCCATCGGCTTCGGCATCGTGATCGTCCTGCTGGTCGCCATCACGGTGCTCAGCAACATTCAGCTGGGTCGCCTCAACGACGGCATCAACCTGATCACCAAGGACCGCTATCCCAAGACCGTGCTGGCCAACACCATCCAGATCCAGGTCAACAAGATCGCTCTCGATATCCGCGACATCATGCTGACCGGCGATGCCGACAAGATCAAATTCCTCGTCGGCGACGCGACCGCCGCCGACAAGAAGATGAACGACAGCCTCGCGCAAATGCAAACGATTGCAAAGACCGATGAAGACAAGCGCTATGTCAGGGATGCCATGGCCGCACGCGACGCCTACCTCCCCGTGCGCGACGGTCTCATGAAACTGGCCCTGGCCGGCCAGATCGACGACGCCAAAGCCTACCTGCCGCAACAGTTCATGCCGCTGCAGATCAAGTATTTCATCGCGCTCGACGCCATGTTCGACTATCAGGGCGGCCTCATGGACGCCGCCGGCGACAAGGCCAGCGCCGAATCCGGCAGCGCCCGCGTCATCATCAATGCGCTCGCCGCCATCACCCTGCTGCTGTCGGCGATGGTCGCCTGGCTGGTCTCGCGCAGTATCACGCGACCGCTGACCGAAGCGGTCGATGTTGCCCGCCGCGTGGCCGACGGCGACCTGACCACCAGGGTCGAAGTCAAGTCCACCGACGAAACCGGCCAGCTCATGTCCGCGCTGCAGACCATGAACAGCAACCTCTACAACATCGTCAGCCAGGTGCGCCAGGGCACCGACACCATCGCCACCGCATCGGGTGAAATCGCCACCGGCAACATGGACCTGTCCGCACGCACTGAACAGCAAGCCGGCTCGCTGGAAGAAACCGCCTCGGCCATGGAAGAGCTCACCTCCACCGTCCGGCAAAACGCCGACAATGCGCGCCAGGCCAACCAGCTCGCCGTGTCCGCATCGAGCGTCGCCGTCGACGGCGGCGCGGTGGTCGGCAAGGTGGTCGACACCATGAGCTCGATCAACGATTCCTCGCGCAAGATCGTCGACATCATCGGCGTGATTGACGGCATCGCGTTCCAGACCAACATCCTCGCCCTGAACGCCGCCGTCGAAGCAGCCCGCGCCGGCGAACAAGGCCGCGGCTTCGCGGTGGTCGCCAGCGAAGTGCGTAGCCTGGCCCAGCGCAGCGCAGCCGCCGCCAAGGAAATCAAGATCCTCATCGACGACTCCGTCGCCAAGGTCGACACCGGCAGCAAACTGGTCGAACAAGCCGGCACCACCATGACCGAAGTCGTCGCCAGCGTAAAACGGGTAACGGACATCGTCGGCGAAATCAGCGCCGCTAGCCAGGAGCAAAGCCAGGGCATCGACGAAGTCGGCCGCGCCATCACCAGCATCGACGAAACCACGCAGCAGAACGCTGCGCTGGTGGAACAGTCGGCAGCGGCCACACAGTCGCTGCAGGATCAGGCGGCGAAACTGATGCAACTGGTGAGTGTGTTCAAGCTGGATCAGCAGGTGACGCAGACTGCGGCAAGGTCGGCCACATCCATCCCGAAGAAGGCCGCCATCAACATCACCCCGAAAGCGGTGCAGATCAAACAAGCGCAAAAGCCTGCCTCCGCACCGGCCCTGACCGTATCCGCCCAACCCGTCGCAGTTGCATCCGGCAAGGACGACGATTGGGAACAGTTCTGAAGCACCGGCCGCTCCCGGTGAGCGGAAGACAATAAAAAAAGCGGCGCGCCAATCAGATTGACGCGCCGCTTTTTCCATTCCATGACTACAATACGCCGGTCTCCCACTCCAAGGATCCGGCTGCGATGAACGTCACACAACTAAAAAAATTCTGCGCATCGTTGCCGGGGGCGACATCGCACCTTGCCCTACCGCCCTCCAATATCCTGGTCTACTCCGTGGGTGAAAAGAACTTCGCCTGGTTCAAAACCAGCGATCCCGAGAAATGGCGCTTCAGCTTCCGCGTCAGCCCTGACCGTTTCCTTGAACTGACCGGCATGCCCGGCATCAAGCCGGCGCGTTACATGGCGCGCTTTCATTGGGTAACGATTGTAGATGTGCGGATGATGCCGGAGGAGTATTTGAAGGAGCTGGTGCTGTGGGCATATGAGAAGGCATTATCGGGGCTGAGCGCGAAGCGACGCGAAGCCTGTTTGACGGAACATGAGTTCCTCGCATAAACGTCGCCTTCGGTTGGGAGGCTATTCTTTTTTTCAACTTTGACTTACTATCTTCTCACTAAAAAATGAGCAGGTTGGTTACGTAACCTACACTCGCTCGCAAGCTGCCAATAAAACATACATGCTTACTTCGGGGAAATTAAAGGGAAATGACATTGTCTTGATGTTGCCCCCTGTCTTTTCAACATCCTTCCCGGTATTTTCCAATCGCATTCACTTTCTTCCTCTAGCCATCGGCGTCTTCGCCCTTGTTCGCTGCCTGCTGCGACTTCGGATTTTCTCCTCTCCTATCCCGCTGCAGAATAGCCCGGACTCGCGATCAAAAGTCTTCCCACCACCAGAAAGCTTCACATGAAATTAGTGTCACTGTCCCTGATCGTCGCCACCACACTGCTCACAGGATGCGCATACAACGCATCCCCTTACGGCGCCTCGGTGCAAAACGTGGATGCAATCAAATCAGCAGGCATCAAGCCTGTTGCTGTCGAAAAATTCCAATCGTCAAAACCCGGACTTGCATCGATCACCTGCCGCGCCGCCGGTCCTGTGAGAGTGGTCCCGAGCTTCGAGACATACATCGAAAAAGCACTCATCGACGAGTTGAAGCTTGCGGGTGCCTATGACCCGGCATCCACTCTCAAACTGTCCGGAAAACTGGAAGAAGTGGACTTCAGCTCCGGCATGACTGATGGCAAGTGGTTGTTTACGCTGACACTGTCGAATGGCAAGAACAGTTTCACCACCAAGTCGACGATGAATTTCTCGGGCAGCTTCGTTGCCGACAAGGCTTGCCAAGAAGTCGCCCAAGCCTTCGGCCCTGCCGTCCAGCAGTTGATTCGCGAGGTCATCAAGAATCCGCAATTCAAAAAATTGGCAAACTGAGCCAGCTGAAGCCGATGGTCAGTACGTCGACCATCGGGCGCGACGCGTCCGCCACTTCGTCAGTGAACATTGGAGATATTGAAATGAAGAGACTGCTTTCCCATCTTGTACTGTTGAGCGGCGTCGTCGTGTTGACGGCCTGTGCGCCGTTCAAAACCGCGATTCCGGATGGCTACTCAGGTCCGACTGCGGTATTGAAGGATTCTGCCAACGTCATGAGCACCAGCAAGGCCGACATGTACTACGCGCTCGCCGTGGACGGCAACAACATCGACAACATGCGTTTCAAGACCCGTAGACAGAATGAAGGTCGCGGCATGATGATGACCGTCGTGGAAGCAGAGCGAAAAATTCCGGCTAGAGAAACGAAGGTATCTGTCTCTGCCCGCACCATCTACGCTGCGCCGATTCTCGCCATGGCCGGTACGGTGTATCAGGTGACCGGAGATATCGTCTTCACGCCTGAGCCGAACAAGGTCTACGTCGTGCGCGGCGCTCTTGATGAGTCTTACTCGGCCGTCTGGATTGAAGAAGAAGTGAGCAAGGCGGTCGTTGGGGAAAAGGTTGAAATCAAGGGTTCGGCCAAGCTGGGTTTTTTTGAGAAGTAGCAGGCTGTCGCATTGATGTCAATCACAACCGGCGTAGCGAGATCAATCACGAATCTCACTGCGCCGGTTTCGCATCGCGCACCAAAAATTTTATGTCGGGCGAAAACTAAGAATTACAAATTCTAAAGAGAGGAATGCTCAATGACCGTCTACGAAGTTAATCGTGAAGTTGATCGTTTCGTGCTTTTATTCGAAACCCCCAGGCAAGAAATTAATGCCTATGCACTTGCAAGTGCGTTAGTTGGCTTGACCGATGCTATAAGAGAAGCCAACTCCTCCATCAACCCGGGTTATCGTGTTGAGGTCGTTGTTGAGGCATTGTCAAAGGGCAGTTTTAAGGCAACCGTAAAGACTGTTTTTACTCAAGCTAGAAATTTATTTTCACATCAAGCCGTGCAGGCGGTTTTATGGGGAATTGTGTCCACCCATATTTACGAAAAACTGATTAAAGCCGATGAACCGCCAAAAGTTATAGTCTCTGAAGACTTAGTAGTAATTGAGATTGGGAACGATAAGATCATCGTTCCTCGAGATGTATATGAAGCAAAACGTCAAGTTGCGAACTCTCAACGTTTTAAAAATGCAATAGGAAAAGTTTTTAATGCAGCGACTGAAGATCCCAATGTGACAGGTTTATCTCTAAGTGAAGACAAGCCTAACGTTCCTCCAATTATTATCCCTCGGGAAAAATTCTCACTATTCCAGAGCGATCAAGTTATCGATGAAAATGTCAGAGAAATTGTCGAAATTACTCAAGTTGAAATTTCAAGGGCAGTTCTCGAACGAGGAAAGAGACGCTGGGAGTTCTTCTGGAGGGGCGTCAAGATAGCAGCCCCCATTTCTGATAATAATTTCTTCAACCGCTTCTTTGCTCATGAAATCACAATTGCTCCTGGAGATGCGTTGGAGGTTGCTTTACAAATAGTTCAAGAAAAAAATCCAGACTCTGGAATTTTCGTAAATGTCCGTTATGAAATTATTGAAGTTTTTGACCACATACCTCGTCTCAAACAAGCAAATCTCTGACCTACAAACCTCTCTTCACCCCCACACCTCCGCCAACCGCAACAAATTAGTACTCCCCGGCTGCCCGAACGGCATGCCGGCGGTGATGGCGATCTGATCGCCCTTCTTCGCAAACCCTTCCCTCAATGCCGTTTGGCATGCCGCGCTGACCATCTCGCTTTCGTTGTGGATCTGGTCGCTGATCGTTGAATGCACGCCCCACACCAATGCCAGCTTTCGTGCCGTCGCGATCTTCGGTGTAATGCTCAGGATCGGCGCCATCGGGCGTTCTCGGGCAGCGCGCAGGCTGGTGTGGCCGGAGCTGGTGTAGGTCACGGTGGCGGCGGCACCGACGATGCGCGTGACGTCGCGCAGCGCTGAACAGATGGCGTCGGAACTGTTGGACTGCGGCGTTTCCTGCTGGGCGTCGATCATGTTGCGGTAAAGCGGGTCGCGTTCGACTTCGCCGATGACGCGGTCCATCATGGCGACGGCTTGCAGCGGGTAGCTGCCGTTGGCGGATTCGGCCGACAGCATGACGGCGTCGGATCCGTCGTAGATGGCGCTGGCGACGTCGGAGACTTCGGCGCGGGTCGGCACCGGGCTGGTGATCATGGATTCCAGCATCTGGGTGGCGATGACGATGGGGCGGCCGTGCTGACGGCAGACGCGCAGGATGCGCTTCTGCGTGCCGGGTACGCGTTCCGGCGGCAGCTCGACGCCGAGGTCGCCGCGCGCGACCATGATGGCGTCGGATGCCTGGACGATTTCATCGAGGCGGTCGAGGGCCGCGGGTTTTTCCAGCTTGGACAGCACGGCGGCGCGGCCGTTGATCAGGGCGCGTGCTTCGTGCACGTCTTCGGGACGCTGGACGAAAGATAGTGCAATCCAGTCGACGCCGAGTTCCAGTGCAAAGGACAGATCGCGCTTGTCCTTCTCGGTCAGCGCGGGAATCGGCAGCACGGCATCGGGTACGTTGACGCCCTTGCGGTCGGACAAGGCGCCGCCGTTGATGACCCGCGTGCGGATGCGTTGGCCGTCGCTGTCCAGCACCTGCAGGCGTAGCTTGCCGTCGTCGAGCAGCAGCGACTGGCCGGCGGCAATGACCTCGAACAGTTCGGCATGCGGCAGGCAGACGCGCGTGGTGTCGCCGGGCGTGACGTCGCGATCGAGGACGAACTCCTGCCCTGTCTCCAGGTTGACCTTGCCGTCGGCGAATTGACCGACGCGCAGCTTGGGGCCTTGCAGGTCGGCGAGGATGGCGATCGGCCGGCCGACTTCGCGCTCGACCGCGCGCACGATCTCGAAGCGCGCATGATGGTCGGCGTGGGTGCCGTGGCTGAAATTGAAGCGGAACACGTCGGCGCCTGCTTCGAACAGGGCCTTGATCATGTCTTTGGTGGCGCTGGCGGGGCCGAGCGTGGCTACGATTTTTGCCTGGCGTTGACGTCGCATGGACGGTCTCCTTGGTGTTGTTGTTGCTGTTGTTGCTGCTGTTGGTATACGGCGTCGATGCCGGGAATTTCTTAAAGGATCAGGATGGCGCGGAAGTCATTGACATTGGTGCGCGTCGGGCCGCTGACGACGAGGTCGCCGAGCGCGCTGAAAAAGCCGTAGCCGTCGTTGTTCTCCAGCAGCGCCTTGGGATTGAGGCCGAGTTCTTCGGCGCGTTTCATCGAGTCGGGCTGGTAGATGGCACCGGCGTTGTCTTCGGAGCCGTCGATGCCATCGGTATCGCAGGCGATCGCGTGCATGCCGGGTGCGCCGTTGAGGGCGTTGGCGAGGCTGAGCAGAAATTCCGCGTTGCGTCCGCCGCGACCGGTGCCGCGCACGGTGACGGTGGTTTCACCGCCGGAAATCAGCACGCAGGGTTTCTTGAACGGCTGGTCGTATTGGGCGATCTGTTTTGCGATCGCCGCGTGCGCCAGGCCGATGTCGCGCGCTTCGCCTTCCATGTCGTCGGACAGGATGTAGGGAGTGACGCCGGCGGCGCGTGCGGCTGTCGCCGCTGCCTGCAAGGCTTGCTGGGCGGTGGCGATGACGTGGTGCTCATTCGCCTTGAGACGCGCGTCGCCGGGCTTGGGGGTTTCGCCGATGCCGGACTCGAGATGTGCTTGCACCGAGGGCGGGATCTCGATCTTGTATTTGCGCAGCACCGCCAATGCCTCGGCGCAGGTGGTGGCGTCGGGCAGTGTCGGGCCGCTTGCGATGATGCCGGGATCGTCGCCGGGGATATCCGAGATCATCAGCGTTACCACGCGCGCCGGCGCACAGGCCAGTGCCAGCCGCCCGCCCTTGATGGCGGAGAGGTGTTTGCGCACGCAGTTCATTTCGAAGATGTTGGCGCCGCTTTTGAGCAGGGCTTTGTTGATGGCCTGCTTTTGTTCGAGCGTGATGCCTTCGGCGGGCAAGGCAAGCAATGCGGAGCCGCCGCCGGAGATCAGGCAGAGGACGAGGTCGTCTTTGGTGAGGCCTTGCACCATCGCCAGCATGCGGGCGGCGGCTTTTCTGCCGGCTTCATCCGGTACTGGGTGGGAAGCTTCGACGACTTCGATGCGTTGGCAGTCGGCGCCGTGGCCGTATCTGGTCACTACCAGTCCTGATATTTTTTCAGGCCAATGCTGCTCTACTGTCTTGGCCATGGCTGCGGCGCCTTTGCCTGCGCCGATGACGATGGTTCTTCCTTGCTTTGGGGGTTCGGGCAGGAACGTTGGCAGGGATTTTTCTGCGCTTACTGCGGAGACGGCGGCGGTGTAGAGGTCTAGCAGGAATTGGCGGGGGTTGAGTTGCATTTTTTTGATTCCTTTTTGTTCCGACTTGCTAGTTGTGCGTTGATGAATGCTGTTTTTTCTTCGATCAACCCTTCGCCGGGGGTAGCCCGGCAGCTACTCACTTTTCTTGTCTCGCCAAGAAAAGTAAGCAAAAGAAGCGACCGCTGGTTCGTAGCCCCCTGCCGGGGGTTCCCGGCGTCGTCAGGCGCAAATCGGGAGGGGAAACAAACTCGCTGCGCTCAGACAAGTTTCCCCTCTTTATCCGATTTGCACCTGCCGCCACCGGCTACTCGCAAGCGGACGGCCAGACTGGCTCGCTGCGCGTCGCCAGGGGATGGAGGTGGAGTGAAAGCCACAGTTCTCCGCTATCAATCAAACCAAAGATGGCAATCACGATGCCGAAGGCGAGCCCCCCCAAGGCAATGCGAAGCGAGCCGAGAAAGAAGTTCCGCTTATGAGTCGCCGTTGGTGCCGTACTCAAATCGGATAAAGAAGGGAAACTTGTCTGAGCGCAGCGAGTTTGTTTCCCTTCCCGATTTGAGTACGGCACCAACGGGTACCCCGAAGGGGCGGCGAATCGCGGTCGCCTTTCTTTGCTTACTTTCTTTGGCGAAGCAAAGAAAGTGAGCGGCTGCCGGGCCGCCCCCGGCAACCCCGGTCGTCCGAAGAAAAAAAAGATTCAGCAACGACCAGCCGATCAGCCGGAACAGCCGACCAGATCAGCCCTTGGCAATCTCATGATTCGACATCAACTCAATCGCCCGGCACAACGCCGAATGATCCAACCCGCTCATCCCATTCGCCGCACAAGCATTCATCAACTCCTGAGTAGCAGCCGTATTAGGCAAGCTCACACCCAAAGCCTTCGCCCCTTGCAAGGCAAGATTCAAATCCTTCTGATGCAACTCAATCCGGAAACCAGGATTGAAGGTGCGCTTAACCATGCGCTCGCCATGCACCTCCAGGATGCGTGACGAGGCGAACCCGCCCATCAACGCCTGCCGTACGCGCGCAGGATCCGCACCAGCCTTGGAAGCAAACAGCAATGCCTCCGCCACGGCCTGAATGTTCAGCGCCACGATGATCTGGTTGGCGACCTTGGTGGTCTGGCCGTCGCCATTGCCGCCGACCAGCGTGATATTCTTGCCCATCAGTTCAAACAGCGGCTTGACGTCATTGAACGCCGACTCATTGCCGCCGACCATGATCGTCAGCGACGCCGCCTTGGCGCCCACTTCACCGCCGGAGACCGGCGCGTCCAGGTATTCGCAGCCAAATGCGTTGATCTTTTGCGCGAAGCCCTTGGTGGCGATCGGCGAGATCGAGCTCATGTCGACCACGATCTTACCGGCGGAGAGGCCTTCGGCGACGCCGCCCTTGCTGAACAGCACCGCTTCCACGTGCGGGGTGTCCGGCACCATCACGATGATGATGTCGGCGCGCTTGGCCACTTCTGCGCCCGAGGTACAGACGGTGGCGCCGCCCTCGATCAGCGCTGCGGGGGGATTTTTCTGGTCATGCAGGTAGAGCTTGTGACCGCCCTTTTGCAGGTTCTCCGCCATGGGCGAACCCATGATGCCCAATCCGATGAATCCGACTTTTGCCATGATGTGTCTCCTCTAAGATGAATAAATGAATTCCTTGCAAGCCTGGATCACAGGCCGTGCGCAGCGCGCCAGCCCAGCCCCTCTACCGTGCCGGCCTTAGGCTTGTATTCGCAGCCGATCCAGCCCTGGTAGCCGATCTCGTCCAGATACCGGAACAGGAAGCGATAGTTGATCTCGCCGGTGCCCGGTTCGAAACGGCCGGGATTGTCAGCCAGTTGCACATGGCGGATCAGCGAGAGATTGGCCTTGATGGTGTTGGCCAGTTCGCCCTCCATGCGCTGCATGTGATAGATGTCGTACTGCACGAACAGGTTGTTGGAGCCGGTCGAGGCGATCAGTTCGGCAGCCTGCTTCGTGGTGTTGAGGAAGAAGCCCGGAATGTCGAAATAGTTGATCGGCTCGATCAGCAAGGCGATGCCTTCGGCTTGCAGCTTGTCGGCGGCGAATTTCAGATTGGCGACCAGCGTCTCGCGTGCGGCGGCGGCGCTGATGCCTGGCGGCTGGATGCCGACCAAGCAGTTGAGTTGCCTGACGCCCAGCACCTTGGCGTAGCGGATCGCCTCGTCGACGCCCTGGCGGAATTCACCGACGCGATCCGGATGGCAGGCGATGCCGCGTTCGCCGGCTTCCCAGTTGCCCGCGGGCAGATTGTGCAGGACCAGTTCCAGTTCGTTCTTGCGCAGTTGCTCGGCGATCTGCGCCGGTTCGAAGGCGTAGGGGAACAGGAATTCCACAGCCTTGAAATTGGCTTGCGCGGCGGCGCGGAAACGCTCGATGAACGGCAGCTCGGTGAAGAGCATGGTGAGGTTGGCGGCAAGTTTTGTCATGTGTGCGTCCTTGATGAGCGTGATGCTGCGTGTAAGTCAATCCAGCAGGCTAATCGCCGTCGGCGCATGTTCGCGCTTGGTGGCCAGCTCTTCGAATTCGTTGATGGCGTTGATCTCGGTGCCCATCGCGATGTTGGTCACGCGCTCCAGGATGATTTCCACCACCACCGGTACGCGGTACTCGGCCATCCAGCGCTGTGCCAGCGCGAAAGCGTCCTGGATCTCGTTCGGGTTGGTGACGCGGATCGCCTTGCAGCCGAGGCCTTCCACCACGGCCACGTGGTCGACGCCGTAGCCGTTGAGTTCCGGCGCATTGATGTTCTCGAACGCCAGCTGCACGCAGTAGTCCATTTCGAAGCCGCGCTGCGCCTGGCGGATCAGGCCGAGATAGGAGTTGTTCACCACCACATGCAGGTAGGGCAGGTTGAATTGCGCGCCGACGGCCAGTTCTTCGATCATGAACTGGAAGTCGTAGTCGCCCGAGATCGCCACCACCTTGCGTTGCGGATCGGCGGCGCACACGCCCAGCGCGGCGGAGATCGTCCAGCCCAACGGACCGGCCTGGCCGCAGTTGATCCAGTGGCGATCCTTGTAGACGTGCAGGAATTGCGCGGCGGCGATCTGCGACAGGCCGATGGTGCTGACGTAGCAGGTGTCGCGACCGAAGGCGCGGTTCATCTCTTCATAGACGCGTTGCGGCTTGATCGGCACTTCTTCGAAATGCGTGCGGCGATGCAGGGTGCGCTTGCGCTCCTGGCATTCGGCCAGCCATGCCGAGCGATCCGGCAGCTTGCCGGCGGCTTTCAGTTCTTTCGCGACTTCGATGAACAGTTTCAGCGCCGCCTTGGCGTCGGAGACGATGCCGTAGTCCGGACCGAACACGCGGCCGATCTGGGTCGGCTCGATGTCGACGTGGACGAACTTGCGGTCCTTGGTGAACACCTCAATCGAACCGGTGTGGCGATTGGCCCAGCGGTTGCCGACGCCAAGCACGAAGTCGGACGCCAGCATGGTGGCGTTGCCGTAACGGTGGCTGGTCTGCAGACCGACCATGCCGGCCATTTGCGGATGATCGTCGGGGATCGCGCCCCAGGCCATCAGGGTCGGGATGACCGGCACGCCGGTGAGTTCGGCGAACTCCACCGCCAGTTCAGCCGCATCGGCATTGACCACGCCGCCGCCGATGGTCAGCAGGGGACGCTCGGACTGGTTCAGCATGGCCAGCGCTTTTTCGATCTGGGCGCGGGTGGCCGACGGGCGATAGACCGGCAGCGGCTCGTAGGTGTCGGGATCGAATTCGATTTCGGCCATTTGTACGTCGAACGGCAGGTCGATCAACACCGGACCGGGACGGCCCGAGCGCATCAGGTGGAACGCCTGCTGGAACACACGCGGCACCAGCGCCGGTTCGCGCACGGTGACGGCCCATTTGGTGACCGGCTTGGCGATCGATTCGATATCGACGGCCTGGAAGTCTTCCTTGTACAAGCGTGCGCGCGGCGCCTGGCCGGTAATGCACAGGATCGGAATCGAGTCGGCTTGCGCGGAGTACAGCCCGGTGATCATGTCGGTGCCGGCCGGACCGGAGGTGCCGATGCACAGGCCGATGTTGCCGGCCTTGGCGCGGGTATAGCCTTCGGCCATGTGGGAAGCGCCCTCGACGTGACGGGCCAGGACGTGCTGGATGCCTCCATGGCGTTTCAGCGCCGAGTAGAATGGATTGATCGCTGCACCGGGCACGCCGAAGGCTTGCAGGCAGCCCTCTTTTTCCAGCACATATACCGCCGCGTCTACTGCCTTCATCTTTGCCATGTTGCCTCCTGAGTTTATGGATACGCCGGAAGCAACGACGATGCCCCTCGACCGATGAGATGCATCCTATAACCAACAATATTGTTTGATAAGAAGACTAAATATCTGTTTATTCCGTACTAAAAATATGGAAATATAGAAAAAGTATGGAATAAGGAGGATTTGTGGACAAACTCAAACAGATAGAAGCTTTCGTGTCCGTGGTCGAAAAAGGGAGTCTCGCGGCGGCGGCGCTGGAGGAAAACATCACCCCCGTAATGCTCGGCCGGCGCATCGACGCACTCGAAAAACGCCTCGGCACCAAGCTCATGCATCGCACCACGCGACACCTGACATTGACGGAACAGGGCAGCGTCTTCCTCGACCACTGCCGCAAGCTGCTGGGCGATATCGAGGTGGCGGAAAAAAGCATCGCCGAGGGGCGCCACAAGGCCACCGGCCATCTTGTCGTCTCCACGCCGGCGGCGTATGGACGACTGCACGTAGCGCCGCACGCGCCGGCTTTCCTGGCCAACCATCCGGAAGTGCAGATTTCGTTCAACCTGACCGACCGCGTGGTGGACCTGGTGCGCGAGGGTTACGACCTCGGCATCCGCATCGGCGGCGCGATCGAGCCGAGTTTTGTCGCGGTCAAGCTGGCCGGCAACCGCCGTGTGGTGTGCGCCGCACCGGAATACCTGCACCGCAACGGTATCCCCAAGACGCTGGACGATCTGGCGCAGCACAATTGCCTGGCCTTCAACCTGCAGGGCGGACAGCAGCGCGGCTGGTATTTCCAGCAGAACGGCAAGCCGGTGATCATCCGCGCGCAGGGCAACCTGGATTGCAATGACGGCGAATTGCTGCATCGCTGGGCCAGCGAAGGACTCGGACTGGCGTGGCGCTCGACCTGGGAAATCCAGTCGCAGCTGGCCTCGGGCGAACTGATCACGGTGCTGGACGAGTATGCCCTGCCCCATTACGACATCATGGCGGTCTACCCGCAACAACGGCACCTGCCGGCGAAGACGCGCTTTTTCATCGATTACCTGAAGGAGGTGTATTCGCAGCCGGATTACTGGACCAGACCCTGAATTCGCTGAATTCCATACTTTCGCAGAAGGAATGGCGACTGTCGGCACGATGCCAGACAGACAATATTCGATTTCTGCATAGTCATATACCCATAGACTTATAGTTGATATTCCCGATGACTTACGTTTTGCCCAAATATTTCAACGACATTACATACGCTGCAATCAATCTGCTCAAGGCCGGTTTCCGTGCCTGTCGTCAGGGATGGGAAGCGGCACAAAACAAGATACAAATCAGAACGCCCATTTTTTGCGGACCTGAGAAATCTGCAAGTTTTCTGGCGTATAAAAAAGAATCGCGCACTGTACACAGTGCGTAAACGGAGACAATTCTCATGACTTTTCTAGACAAGTTTTTCAAACTCAGCGACAACGGTACGACCGTCCGTACCGAGCTGCTGGCCGGTCTCACGACCTTTCTCACGATGGCCTACATCATCTTCGTCAACCCATCCATCCTCGGGGATGCGGGCATGCCGAAGGATTCCGTTTTCGTCGCCACCTGCGTGGCGGCGGCGATCGGCACCCTGATCATGGGCCTGTACGCCAACTACCCGATCGGCCTGGCGCCGGGTATGGGCCTCAACGCCTATTTCGCCTACGCCGTGGTCAAGGGCATGGGCTTCCCGTGGCAGGCTGCGCTGGGTGCGGTGTTCATCTCGGGCTGCCTGTTCCTGCTGGTGAGCCTGTTCCGCATCCGCGAGCTGATCATCAACGCGATTCCGCATTCATTGCGCACGGCGATACCGGCGGGGATAGGACTGTTCCTGGCGCTGATCTCGCTCAAGAACTCCGGCATCGTTGCCGCCAGCCCTGCCACCTTCGTCACCATGGGCGACCTGCATCAGGTCGCACCGGTGCTGGCCATCATCGGTTTCCTGGTGATCGTCGCACTGGACCAGCTGAAGATCCGCGGCGCGCTGCTGATCGGCATCCTGAGCGTGACAGTGCTGAGCTTCATCTTCGGCGGCAATCATTTCAACGGCGTGTTCTCCGCTCCGCCGTCGATCTCGCCGACGCTGTTCCAGCTTGACCTCAAGGGCGCGATCTCGATGGGCCTGCTCAATGTCGTGCTGGTGTTCTTCCTGGTGGAACTGTTCGACGCCACCGGCACGCTGATGGGCGTGGCGCAGCGCGCCGGCCTGGTGAAGGACGGCAAGATCGAGCGCATCAACAAGGCGCTGCTGGCCGACAGCGGCGCGATCGTCGCGGGTTCGCTGCTTGGCACATCGAGCACCACTGCCTATATTGAAAGTGCGGCCGGCGTGCAGGCGGGCGGCCGCACCGGCCTGACTGCGGTGGCGGTGGCGGTATTGTTCCTGCTGGCGCTGTTCATTGCGCCGCTGGCAGGCGTGGTGCCGGCATATGCAACGGCGCCGGCGCTGTTCTTCGTGGCGTGCCTGATGCTGCGCGAACTGGCCGACATCGACTGGAACGACACGACGGAATGCGTGCCGGCCGTGATTACCGCGCTGGTCATGCCGTTCACGTATTCGATCGCCAACGGCCTGGCGCTGGGCTTCATCAGCTACGCCGCATTGAAGCTGCTGACCGGCCGCGTCAAGGATGTGTCGGCGGTGATCTGGGTGATCGCGGCGATTTTCCTGTTCAAGATGATTTACCTGGGCGGATAACGGCGCAGGGTTTTACCTGACGCAATGCCGGCGTCACTCCTGGGAGCGACGCCGGTAGCGAAACAGAAGAATTCGAAGGATTTTTCAGAGAGCAGGCCCCGACAATTTGCCGCAACAATCGACTGCGGCAAATAGGTCTTCTCTCTAAAAGGTCCCGGCACAGATCTTGATTCACCGTTTCTTCGATAGCCATTTTCATATAGCAAAGCACACCATGTCCGAACCGATTCGCTTCTATTTCCGCGGCGAGACCCATCAAGTCGATGGATTGCCCAATACACGCACCGTTTTGCAGCATTTGCGCGAGGACTTGCATTGCACCGGCACCAAAGAGGGTTGCGCGGAAGGCGATTGCGGCGCCTGCACGGTGGTCGTGGGGGAATTGCGCGGCAACGATCTGGAACTGAAAACGGTCAACTCCTGCATCCAGTTCGTGCCGACGCTGGACGGCAAGGCGCTGTTCACCGTGGAAGACCTGAAGCAGCGCGACGGTTGCCTGCACCCGGCCCAGCAGGCCATGGTGGAATGCCATGGCTCGCAATGCGGCTTCTGCACGCCGGGCTTCGTGATGTCGCTGTGGGGCTTGTATCTCAAGCATGAGCAGGACAACGTCGCGCCGAGCACGCGCGAAATCGACGACGCCCTGTCCGGCAACCTGTGCCGCTGCACCGGCTATCGTCCGATCATCGACGCGGCGCGGCGCATGGGCGAATTGCCGAAAGCCACCTTTGACCGCGCGCCGGTGATCGACGCCTTGCGCGCGATCCGGCGCGAAGAGCCGTTGCGCGTCACGCATGCCGGACAGACTTTCCATGCGCCGCGCACGCTGGCGCAACTGGCGACGCTGCGCAACGACTTGCCGAAGGCGCGCATCCTGGCCGGCTCGACCGACGTCGGCCTGTGGGTGACCAAGCACATGCGCGATCTGGGCGACATCATCTACATCGGCCAGGTCGAAGAAATGCGCCACATCACCGACACCGGCGGCTGGCTGGAAATCGGCGCCGGCGTCACGCTGGAACAAGCCTATGCCGCATTGACCGGACACTATCCGGAGGAGCTGTCGGAAATGTGGCAGCGCTTTGCCTCGCTGCCGGTGCGCAACGCCGGCACGCTGGGCGGCAACGTCGCCAACGGTTCGCCGATCGGCGATTCGATGCCGTGGCTGATCGCGCTCGGCGCCGAGATCGTGCTGTATGGCGTTGACGGCCGGCGCGTCATGCCGCTGGAAGATTTTTATATCGCCTACCAGAAGTCGGCGATCCTGCCGAACGAGTTCGTCCAGGCCGTGCGCGTGCCGTTGCCGCGCAAGGAGATCGCTTTCCGCGTGTACAAGCTGTCCAAGCGTTTCGACCAGGACATCTCGGCGGTCTGCGCGTCGTTCGCCTTCCGTCTTGAAAGCGGCAAGGTGGCCGATGCCCGCATCGCCTACGGCGGCATGGCGGCCACGCCCAAGCGCGCCGCGCAGGCCGAGGCCGCGCTCAACGGCAAGGAATGGAACGAGGCCAATGTCAAGGCGGCAATGCTTGCGCTGGCGCAAGATTACGCGCCGCTTTCTGACATGCGCGCCTCTTCGGCGTATCGTATGAGAACCGCACAAAACCTGTTGTACCGCTACTGGCTGGAAACGCGCGCCGACGCGCCGCTCCAGCCCGCTTCGGTAAGCGCTTTTGTGCACGGCAAGACTGCTGCACAGATTGCTTAGGAAGGAAACGCAATGAACAAGCAAACTGAAGAATTCATGTCCGCAAAAAAAGCCCCGGCCCTGTCCACCTCCGCCTCCGCCTCCACCTCTGCCTGGACCGAGATCGGCAAACCGCATCCGCACGAATCCGCCATCCTGCACGTGACCGGCGAAGCCACCTACACCGACGACATCGTCGAACTGCAAGGCACGCTGCACGCCGCGCTCGGCCTGTCGGCCAAGGCGCATGCGAAACTGCGCGCAATCGACCTGAGCAAGGTGAAGGCGTCCACGGGCGTGGTGGCGGTCTACACCGCCGCCGACATCCCCGGCGAGAACCAGTGCGGCGCCATCATCAAGGATGATCCGGTGCTGGCGGAAGACCTGGTGCAGTACGTCGGCCAGCCCATCTTCATCGTCATCGCCGACAGCCACGACAACGCCCGCCGCGCCGCGCGCCTGGTCGTGATCGACTATGAAGAACTGCCGGCCGTGCTGACGCCGCGCGCTGCGCATGCGGCCGAATCCTATGTGCTGCCGCCGATGCACCTGACGCGCGGCAATCCGGCGGAAGCCTTCGACAAGGCGCCGCACAAGCTGGCCGGCAAGTTCGACGTCGGCGGCCAGGAACAGTTTTACCTGGAAGGCCAGATTTCCTACGCGATCCCGAAAGAGGGTCGCGGCATGCACGTGTATTGCTCGACCCAGCATCCGAGCGAGATGCAGCATCACATTGCTGAAGTACTGCACGTCGCTTCGCATGACGTGCTGGTGGAATGCCGGCGCATGGGCGGCGGCTTCGGCGGCAAGGAATCGCAATCGGCGCTGTGGGCGTGCGCCGCCGCGGTGGCCGCAGTGCGCCTGCGCCGTCCGGTCAAGCTGCGCGCCGACCGCGACGACGACATGATCGTCACCGGCAAGCGCCACTGCTTCGCCTACGATTACGAAATCGGCTATGACGACAACGGCCGCATCGTCGCGGCGAAGATCGACATGGTGTCGCGCGCCGGCTTCTCGGCCGACTTGTCGGGCCCGGTCGCCACGCGCGCGGTGTGCCACTTCGACAACGCCTACTATCTGTCGGACGTGGAAATCCACGCCATGTGCGGCAAGACCAACACGCAGTCGAACACCGCCTTCCGCGGCTTCGGCGGTCCGCAAGGCGCCATCGCGATCGAATACATCCTCGATGAAATCGCCCGCAATCTCGGCAAGGATGCGCTCGAAGTGCGCCGCGCCAATTTCTACGGCGACAGCGCCGCCGAAGGACCGGATGCACGCAACACCACGCACTACGGCCAGCGCGTTGAAGACAACGTGATCCAGGCCCTGGTGGATCAACTGGAAAGCACCAGCGAGTATCAGGTGCGCCGTCAGGCCATCAATGTCTTCAACGCCGAAAACACCATCCTCAAACGCGGCCTGGCGCTGACGCCGGTGAAGTTCGGCATCTCGTTCAACGTACCGCACCTGAACCAGGCCGGCTCGCTGGTGCATGTCTACACCGACGGCTCGGTGCTGGTCAATCACGGCGGCACGGAAATGGGCCAGGGTCTCAACACCAAGGTCGCGCAGGTTGTCGCCAACGCGCTCGGCCTGCCGCTGGAGCAGGTGCGCTGCACCGCCACCGACACCAGCAAGATCGCCAACACCTCGGCCACCGCCGCCTCGACCGGCAGCGACCTGAACGGCAAGGCGGCGCAGGATGCGGCCTTGCAGATCCGCGGACGGCTGGCGCAGGTGGCCGCCGAACGCTTTGGCGTCGATGCCGGCGAGGTGCGCTTCGCCGACGGCATGGTCTCGACCAACGCTCCATCTATGGCATCGGTGACGTTCGAAGAACTGGTGATGCAGGCTTACCTCAAGCGCGTGCAATTGTGGTCGGACGGGTTCTATTCGACGCCCAAGGTGCACTGGAATGCCAAGACCATGAACGGCCATCCGTTCTTCTATTTCGCCTATGGCGCGGCGGTGTCCGAAGTCGTAATCGACACGCTGACCGGCGAGTGGCGCCTGCTGCGCGCAGATTCACTGTACGACGCCGGCGAGAGCCTGAACCCGGCCATCGACATCGGCCAGGTGGAAGGCGGTTTCATCCAGGGCATGGGCTGGCTGACGACGGAAGAGTTGTGGTGGAACAAGGACGGCAAGCTGATGACGCATGCGCCGTCGACGTATAAAATCCCCGCGGTGTCGGATTGCCCGACCGATTTCCGCACGCAGTTGTTCAAGAACAGCAATGTCTCGGACACCATCCACCGCTCCAAGGCCACCGGCGAACCGCCGCTGCTGCTGCCGTTCTCGGTATTCCTGGCGATCCGCGATGCGGTGTCGGCGGTGGGCGAACATCGCATCAATCCGCCGCTGCGCGCGCCGGCGACCAGCGAGGCGATTCTGGATGCGATTGATGCGGTGAAGGCCGCAGCCACGGCCACGGTGCAATAACGTTCCCGATCCGACAGGAGAATTCATGACAGCATGGCTCGCCGCACTCAAGGACTTGCACAGCACCGCCATCCCGGCAGTGCTGGTCACGGTGGCGACCATCCAGGGGTCGACGCCGCGCGAGGCGGGTGCGCGCATGGTGTTTACGGCCGACGGCCAGTACGACACCATCGGCGGCGGTCATCTGGAATGGCGGGCGGCGCAGATCGCGCGCACGATGTTGGAAGCGGATGCGACGGCGTTTTCCGGCATCCGCAAATTCGAACGCATTGCACTCGGACCGAGCCTCGGCCAGTGCTGCGGCGGCGTGGTGTTCCTCGTGTTCGAACGTATCGATCAACACGCAGGAGCCATGCTGACCGAACTCGAACGGCACTGGAGCGCCGGCGTCGACGTCTGGCGCGCGGTCGCGCTGGAATCGGACGACCCGACGCTGCTCTACGAACTGGAAGGCGAAGCCTGCGACCTCAGCGTGCCCGACAACGGTCTGGATGCAGAACAATTCCGTCATGCCGGCAACACGCATGTAGCGCAAGACCGCTACGGCCGCCGTTGGCTGCTCGACCGCTGCCGCGCGCACCAGCCGCAAGTGGTGCTGTTCGGCGCCGGCCACGTCGGCGCCGCCATCATACGCGTGCTGGCGACGCTGCCCTGCCGCGTGCTGTGGGTGGATGAACGCGAAGACATGTTCCCGCCGGATCTGCCGATGCAGGTGACGGTGGAAGCGACCGACGTACCCAATGCCGTGGTCGATATGGCCGAGCCGGGCGCCTGCTTCCTCGTGATGACGCACAGCCACGCGCTGGACCAGCAACTGAGCGAACGCATCCTGAAGCGCGCCGACATCGGCTGGTACGGGCTGATCGGATCGCAGACCAAGCGCAAGCAATTCGAACACCGTCTGCTTGAGCGCGGCATCACACAGGAACAACTGAACAAGATGACCTGCCCGATCGGCATTCCGGGCATCTATGGCAAGGAACCCGCCAGCATCGCGATCGCGGTGGTGGCGCAACTGATGCAGTTATGGGAAATCCGTTCGCAGCAGCCGGACCGAAACATCAGGGCCAAGCTGGCCACACACATGCTGGACGGCCGGAGCTAAGGACAACCGGACCGTCGCCTCAGCAGCATCTGTTCCAGCGTTTCATCCCATACCAGTATCATTCGGTTGTTCGCAGTTGCGCCTTCACGTCATGCGCAGCACGCAACCGGATAGCCAAGATTAAGGACCATCATGACTCCCCACGTGCAAGCCTACCGCGCCAGCCTGCTCCATTTCCGCAACGACCCCGCCTTCGACGAACACGCCACGCAATGGCACAGCGACGGCCTGCTGATCGTCGCCGATGGAAAAATCGTCGCCGCCGGCGATTACGGCAAACTGTCCGCCACCCTGCCCGCCGGCTGCGTGCCGCTCGACTATCGCGGCAAGATCATCACGCCCGGCTTCATCGACACCCACGTCCACTACCCGCAGACTGACATCATCGGCTCGCCCGCACCGGGCCTGCTGCCGTGGCTGAACACGTACACCTTCCCGGCCGAGCGCCGATTCGAGAGCGGCGAACATGCGAGCGAAGTGGCCGACTTCTTCCTGGCCGAACTGCTGCGCAACGGCACCACCACGGCGGCCGTGTATTGCACCGTGCATCCGCAATCGGTGGATGCTTTTTTCAACCGCAGCAGCGAGCTGAACCTGCGCATGGTGGCCGGCAAATGCCTGATGGACCGCAACGCGCCGGACTTCCTGCGCGACACGGCCGAAAGCGGTGCGCGCGAAACCGAAGCGCTGATCAAGCGCTGGCACAACAAGGGCCGCCAGCACTACGCCATCACGGTGCGCTTTGCGCCGACCTCGACGCCACAACAGCTGAAGCTGGCCGGCGAACTGGCGATGCAATATCCGGACACCTATATCCAGACCCATGTCGCCGAAAACACCGACGAAGTGCAATGGGTCAAGGAACTGTTTCCCGACAGCCGCAGCTATCTCGAGGTCTACGATCAATATGGCCTGATGCGAAAGCGCGCGCTGTACGCGCACTGCATCTGGCTGGACGACGCCGACCGCGCGCGCATGGCGGCGACGCAATCGGTGGCGACGGTGTGCCCGACCTCCAACCTGTTCCTCGGCAGCGGCCTGTTCGATTTCGCCAACGCCGACAAGCTGCGCATGCCGGTATCGCTGGCAACTGACGTCGGCGGCGGCACCAGCTTCTCGATGCTGCAAACGATGAACGAGCTGTACAAGGTCGGCCGCATGGCCGGCACCCATCTGTCCGCGCAGCGCATGTTCTACCTGGCCACGCTGGGCGGCGCGCGCGCCCTGCAGCTGGAAGGCAGGATCGGCAACTTCGCCGCCGGCTGCGACGCCGACTTCATCGTGCTGGATCCGAAATGCACGCCGCTGTTGGCGCGCCGCAGCGCCACCACGGAGAGCCTGGAAGAACAACTTTTCGCGCTGGCGATCCTGGCCGACGACCGGGCGATTACCGCGACTTATTCGGCGGGAGCTTGCGTGCATACGCGCTGAAACTGAAAGCTGTTTCGGTTTTTTGAGGAGTTGGGGCGGGCTGCGCGAGCAGGTCGCCCTTTTTCTTGGCGGAACAGCAATATGTACGGAACCGCAGAATTAACTGTCTGTCAACTACCGTTAACGGTAGAACCATCTGGAGTCCGCCTTGTACTTCAGCCTCGTATGCGGCCTCTGCACGCGGTAAAATGGCAGATCGCCAGAATCCACGAAAACCTTCGCAAGACGACGCCATTCTCATTTCATCCTTGAAGCGGCGTCGGCAATTGACTGAATGACCAAACACTTGAAATCCACCGTTGAATCCGATCCCGGCAGCGCCGGCGGCGAGAAGCACACTCCCATGATGGTCCAGTACCTGCGCATCAAGGCGGAGTATCCGACCACGCTGGTGTTCTACCGCATGGGCGACTTCTACGAATTGTTTTTCGACGACGCCGAAAAGGCGTCGCGCCTGATGGGCATCACCTTGACACAGCGCGGTTCGTCGAACGGCTCGCCGATCAAGATGGCGGGGATTCCCTTCCACTCGGTCGACCAGTACCTGGTCAAACTGATCAAGCTGGGCGAATCGGTGGCGATCTGCGAACAGATCGGCGACCCGGCCACCAGCAAGGGGCCGGTCGAACGCAAGGTGGTGCGCGTGATCACGCCGGGCACGCTGACCGACTCCGACCTGCTGCCGGAAAAATCGGAACGCCCGCTGCTGGCCGTCAACGTCGCCTCCGGCAAACAGCGCAAGACCGTCACCGTCGGCCTGGCCTGGCTGTCGATGGCAAGCGGCGCATTGAAGCTCATGGAGTTCAGTGCTGAACCGGCCTTGCTGGAAGCGCGCCTGAAGCAGGAGCTGGAGCGCATCTCGCCAGCCGAAACGCTGATCGGCGACGCTGAAGAAGTGGCCTATTCGCACATCCTCGCCGGCAAGCCGACCACGGTGCCGGACTGGCATTTCGACCAGCCCAGCGGCGAGAAGGCCTTGCTCGATCAATTGTCGGTAGCCACGCTGAACGGCTTCGGCGCGGAAGGCATGAGCGCCGCCATCGGCGCCGGCGGCGCGCTGCTGCGCTATGCGCAGTCGACCCAGGGCAAAGGCCTGCAGCACGTGCGCGCGCTGACGGTGGAATCGGAAAACGAGTTCATCGGCCTCGACGCGTCCACCCGCCGCAACCTGGAACTGACCGAAACCATCCGCGCGCAGGACGCCAGCGCGCTGGCGCCGACGCTGTTCTCGCTGCTCGACCATTGCCGCACGGCGATGGGTTCGCGCCTGCTGCGCCACTGGCTGCATCATGCGCGCCGCGACCAGAAAGTCGCCCGTGCACGCCACGCCGCCATCAATGCATTGATGCGCACCGACGCTTGCTCCGGCCTGTCCGCGACCTTGGCGGCGGTCCCGGACATCGAACGCATTACCACGCGCATTGCGCTGCTGTCGGCGCGTCCGCGCGATCTCGCCGGCCTGCGCGGCGGTCTGCAGCAACTGGGTTCGCTGCGCAATTACGTGGCGATGTGCAGCCGCGACGCCGATGCGCCGTTGCTGCTGGACCTGCACGACGCGCTGGCGACGCCGACCGAATGCCTCGACCTGCTGGAACGCTCGATCATGCTGGAACCGGCTGCAATGGTGCGCGACGGCGGCGTGATTGCACGCGGCTTCGACCCCGACCTCGACGAGTTGCGCGGCCTGTCGGAAAACGCCGGCCAGTTCCTGATCGATCTCGAAACGCGCGAGCGCGCCCGCACCGGCATCGCCAACCTGCGCGTCGAATACAACAAGGTGCACGGCTTCTACATCGAAGTCACGCACGGCCAGACCGACAAGGTTCCGGACGACTATCGCCGCCGCCAGACGCTCAAGAATGCCGAACGCTACATCACACCCGAACTGAAGGCCTTCGAAGACAAGGCCTTGTCGGCGCAGGAGCGCGCCTTGTCGCGCGAGAAGTTCCTGTACGAGCAACTGCTGCAGGACCTGTCGCCGCACATCGTGACGCTGCAGGCCATCGCCCACGCGCTGGCCCAGCTCGATACCCTGGTGGCGCTGGCCGATCACGCCGCGCGCAACAACTGGTGCGCACCGCAACTGGTGACCGAACCGACCATCGTGATCGAACAGGGCCGCCATCCGGTGGTGGAAAACCAGATCGAACGCTTCATCGCCAACGACTGCGCTTTCACGTCCGAACGCAAACTGCTCCTGATCACCGGCCCCAACATGGGTGGTAAATCGACCTTCATGCGGCAGGTGGCGCTGATCACGCTGCTGGCTTATGTCGGCAGTTTCGTGCCGGCCACGAGCGCGACGATCGGTCCGATTGACCGCATCTTCACGCGTATCGGCGCGGCCGACGACCTGGCCGGTGGCCGTTCGACCTTCATGGTGGAAATGACGGAGTCGGCGTCCATCCTCAACAACGCCACGGAGAATTCGCTGGTGCTGATGGATGAAGTCGGCCGCGGCACCTCGACCTTCGACGGCCTGGCGCTGGCCTGGGCAATCGCCAAGCACCTGATTGACGCGACGCGCAGCTTCACGCTGTTCGCCACCCACTATTTCGAACTGACGCAATTGCCGGAAGTACATCCGACCGCTTCCAACGTGCATTTGTCGGCTGTCGAGCACAAGGACAGCATCGTATTCCTGCATGCGGTGCAGGCCGGGCCGGCTTCGCAAAGCTACGGCTTGCAGGTGGCGCAACTGGCGGGCGTACCGACGCCGGTGATCCGTGCGGCACGCAAGCATCTGGCGGCGCTGGAAACGCAATCGGTCCAGACCACGCCGCAGTTCGACCTCTTCAGCACACCGCCGCGCGCCGACGACGATGACGCGCATACAACGCCGTCAGCATCTGCTGATCCGGTGGCGCAGGCCGTGGCCGATGCACTGGCCGACATCGATCCCGATGCCCTGACGCCGCGCCAGGCGCTGGACGCCCTGTACCGCCTGAAGCAGTTGGGCGACGGCGCATGAAGCAACTGCTGTCCCTCGCCTTGCTCGGCGCCGCCCTGTGCGCCGCACCGGCAGCACAGGCGCAGGACAGCTTCAGTTTCGGCGTGATTGGGCATTCGTTTTCGGGCAGTCCGGACGAAGGCGTATTGCGCCGCGCGCTGGATGAAAGCGACGCCGACAACCTTGCCTTCGTCGTCGTCAACGGCATCAAATCGGCAGCCGAACCATGCAGCGATGCCTTGTACACGGCGCGCCGCGACTTGCTCAAGGAAGCTGAAAACGGCGTCATCGTGTCGCTTGCCGCGAGCGACTGGGTCGGCTGCCGCAACAAGAACGGTTCGGTGGCGATCGAGCGGCTGAACCGGGTGCGCGACCTGTTCTTTCCCGATGAATTCTCATTCGGCGCCAGCAAGGTGCCGCTGTTCCGTCAATCGGTGACACCGAAATTCCGCAGCTATACCGAAAACGCGCGCTGGGAATTCGGCAACGTGCTGTTCGCCACCGTCAACCTGCCGGCCGCCAACAATCACTTCCTGCAAGACGGCGGCCGCAACAGTGAATTCGAAGACCGCCTGATCGCCAACAAGGACTGGCTGCAACGCGTGTTCACCTTCGCCGCGCAAAAGAAACTGGCCGGCATCGTACTGTTCGCCGACGGCAATCCGCTTGCGCAACCCAGCCAGCGCCCTTTCCTGCTGCGCGGCCAGCGCGACGGTTTTGCCGAAACCCGCCAGCGCATCGTCACGCTGGCCGCAGCGTTCAAGGGAAAGATCTTGCTAGTGCATGGCGAAACGCTGAAGGACGAATCCAACGCCGGCATCCTCTGGCGCCGCAATCTGGGCAGCATCGGCGTGGCGTCGGGCTGGTCCAAATTCACGGTCGACAACAGCAATGCGGCGCTGTTCAGGCTAAACGACTCTTCCAAGGCAGTGCGGGCGCCACCATCTCAGTGAGCTTGGTGAGCTTGATGAGCGTGGGCAGACCGCAGTGCAGACATAAAAAAACGCAGCCGAGGCTGCGTTTTTCATTGATGCAGGTGCAAGTCGAATCAATGCACCGGATGGCTGCGGAAGTGATCGCCTTCCTCGCCCTCATCATCGCCGTGATCGTGGCCATGGTGGTGGTGGCCGTGCGGACCGTGCACGTGCTGGTGCTGCACTTCCTCTTCCGTAGCGGCGCGCACTTCGGAGACGCTCAGGTCGAAACGCAGTGCGATGCCGGCCAGCGGATGGTTGCCGTCGAGGACGACCTTGTCGTCGGCGATTTCAGTGACGGTAAAGATGACCGATGCTTCGTTTTCGTCGTCCGGCGAACCTTCGAACTGCATGCCGACTTCGATCGGCGATGGCAGGCGATTCTTCGGTTCGATCTTGACCAGTTCGGCGTCGTATTCGCCGAAGGCGTCGACCGGTTCGACCTGGATCGTGACGCTGTAGCCGGCTTCCTTGCCGTCCAGTGCTTCCTCGATCTTGGGCAGCGTGTTTTCGTAGCCGCCGTGGAGGTAGACCATCGGGTCGCGGCTTTCTTCGATCAGTACGCCCTGGGCGTCGGAGAGCTTGTAGTTGACGGAAACTACGGTATTTTTGGCAATCTTCATGTATGCCCCTTTCGTATGGCGGTATGGCTGGTAAGGCTGTTCATCGGTTACTGCAGGTGGGAAGAACTGCCTGCGCTTGCGGTTGGTGCGGGACCTTGCTGCGGCGGTCCCGAGAAGGCATGACATAAGCTGGAATGCGCTGCAATCTGCACTCCGAATTATACCCGTTTGGATGTTTTGTCAGGCAAAAGGCCGCAGCAGCCAACGCCCGCCCGCGTCTATAATGGCGCCATGAAAAATACCCTCGCTTTGCTCGGCGGCATCAGCCCCGCCACCTTCCTGCGCGATTACTGGCACAAGAAACCCCTGCTGATCCGCCAGGCGATTCCCGGTTTCCTGGCGCCGCTGACGCGCCAGCAATTATTCGACATGGCCGGCCGCGACGACGTCGAATCGCGCCTGATCACGCAGGACGGCAAAGACTGGAAAATGGATCACGGTCCGCTGGCCAAGCTGCCGCCGCTCAAGCAGAAGCAATGGACCATGCTGGTCCAGGGCGTCAACCTGCATGACGATGCCGCCGATGCGCTGCTGCGCGAATTCCGCTTCATTCCCGATGCGCGTCTGGACGACCTGATGATCAGCTACGCCAGCGACGGCGGCGGCGTCGGTCCGCACTTCGATTCCTACGACGTGTTCCTGCTGCAGGCGCACGGTCAACGCCGCTGGCGCATCAGCGCGCAAAAGGATTTGTCGCTGGTGGACGGCATGCCGCTGAAGATCCTGAAGAACTTCAAGAGCGAGGAGGAATTCGTGCTCGAGCCGGGCGACATGCTGTACCTGCCGCCGCACTACGCCCATGACGGCGTGGCGGTCGGCGAATGCATGACCTATTCGATCGGCTTCCGTGCACCCGCGTTCCAGGAACTGGGCGAGGCTTTCCTGCAGTTCATGGCCGATTCGATCGACCTGCCCGGCCGCTATGCCGATCCCGAGCTGGAACCGGCCAAGCATCCTGCCGAATTGCCGGAGCAGTTGCTGGCGCGCGTGGCCGATGAAATCAACAAGATGCGTTTCACGGACGACGACATCACGATTTTTCTCGGTGAATATCTGTCGGAACCGAAAGCCGCCACTTACTTCGATCCGGTCGACAAGCCGCTCACGCCGGCGCGCTTCGTGCAGGCCGCAAACAAGCGCGGGATCAGGCTTTCACGCAAGACGCAGATGCTTTATCGCGGCAAGCATTTGTTCATCAACGGCGAGTCGTTTGCCGTCGGACGCGCCGACAAGGCGCTGCTGACCGTGCTGGCGGATGAACGCCGGCTCGACAAAACGGCGCTCGCGAAGGCGTCGAAGGATGTGCTGGAGGCCTTCCATAATTGGTATCAGGACGGCTGGCTGGAGCTTGCTTAACAAGCTTAAAAATTCGGCAATTTTTGTTTTTTGCGCGTTGCCGACAGGCCGGAAACCTGCATAAATAAAGGGCTGACGACAAGCTGACGGGATTTGCGACAATCTTACAAATTCTTACAGAAAAGAATAATTCGCATGTGATTTTCCCAAAATGTAGCTATAATATCGGGCTGGAAAGCTTCCGTTGTTGAGCTAACAAGCAAGACGATGAAAGCATCCTATAGAGCGATAATTACCGGTAATTATTCATCGCAAAATTTTGATTATTATTGAAGGAATATTCATGAAAAAGACTCTGTTGATCGCATCTTTGTTGGCTGTTGCTCTGGCTGCTTGCGGTAAAAAAGAAGAAGCTCCAGCACCTGCACCAGCACCAGCTGCTGAAGCTCCTGCAGCAGCACCAGCTGCTCCAGCAGCTGACGCTAAGCCAGCTGACGCTGCTCCTGCAGCTCCAGCAGCTGATGCTAAGCCAGCTGACGCTGCTCCTGCAGCCCCAGCAGCTGACGCTAAGCCAGCTGACGCAGCACCAGCAAAATAATCAACTGATTATTGGAAAAGCCGACCGTTGGTCGGCTTTTTTTATGCCTGCTTGATTTGCAGCGCATGGTGCCTGGCCTGTACGCCTGCCGCGCATTCATCCTTCCCGCATTTCCCCGCCGCTTCCCTTCCCTGCCGCTGCGCCTTCTCAGGCGATGGCAATCCAGTCGAACCCGTCCTCCTGGCAAGCGATCCTGATTTCCCCCGGATGCGCACCCAATGCGCCTGACAAAGCGGCGCGTGCGAGTTCGGGCGTGTTGTTCTTCAAACTCAGGTGGGCGCCGATCACGGTCTTCAGTTTTTGCTTGTCCAATGCGGCCAGGATCTCGGCGCTGGTGTCGTTGGCCAGATGGCCATAGTCGCCGCCGATACGCCGCTTGAGCGAGGGAGGATAGGCCGAGTCGGCCAGCATCTGGCGGTCGTGATTGCATTCCAGCACCAGCGCGTCGCAACCGCCCAACGCTTGCACCAGATGGCCGGTAGATTGGCCGGCGTCGGTCAGCACGCCGAGCTTGCGCCTGCCGTCACCGGCAACATACTGCACAGGCTCGCGCGCATCGTGCGGCACCGTGTATGGCATCAGCGACAAGTCGCCGATGGCCAGCGCTTCGCTGTCGCGGCAAAAATGCAGCTGGACGCCCTTGCAGGCTTCCTCGCCCACCGCCTGGAAAGTGCCGTAGGTCAGCCATACCGGAATGCCATGACGGCGCGCAAACTTGAACACGCCACCGACATGATCCTGATGCTCATGCGTGACGACGATGCCGTTGATGTCCTGGGGAAGTTTGCCGATGCGCGTCAGGCGACGCTCGGTTTCGCGGATGCCGAAACCGCAATCCAGCATGACCGTGGTGGTGGTCGTGCCGGATGTGCCGGAGATGATGAGGGCGTTGCCTTCGCTGCCGCTGCCGAGACTTGCAAATTTCAACGGTGGACTCGCGAAGGCATGTACTGCATTACGTCAAGTACTGCGGCTTACTTCAGCTGGTCGTTCAGCAAGCCGAGAATCTTGTCGGCGATTTGCGAAACTTCCTGCTTGCCGTCGTTGTTCTGTACGGTAATGTTGCTGATATCACCGGTGGCCTTGACGACGATGCGGTAGCGCGCAGCCTTCTTGTCCTTGTCCTTGCTGGAGAACAGCTTGGAGAAGAAGCCTTCGCTTTCCTTGTCCTTGGCGTCCTGGTTCTGGTCGACGTAGCGCACGAAGTACAGGCCTTGCGTACGATCGCGGTCTTCCACGGTGAAGCCGACGCGGTCAAGGGCCAGACCAACGCGGCGCCATGCACGGTCGAAACTTTCGTCAACCTGCACGCTGGAGCCGTTGGCGGACTTGAGCAGCTTGGAACGGGCCTGCAGTGTCGGCGCATTGGCGACGGCAGCCTTGGCCTTGGTCTCTTCGGCGCCCAGGCGCACCATCAGGCGCGCCAGGAATTCGGCTTCCAGGCCCGGATCGGAAGGACGCGCAGTCCAGACCGAGGTTTCCTTGGCCGAACCGGTCAGCACTTCTTCGGCGCCGCGATGGCTGATGAAGATTTCGGTGGTGCCGTTCGGACCGCGCTCCAGGCGGGTGCGGAACTTGTCGCGCTCGCCGGTCGAGTACAGCGAATCGAATACGCGGCCCAAGGTATTGCGGATGAAGTCTTGCGGGATCTTGGCGCGGTTTTCAGCCCAGTCGGTTTCCATCACGCCGGTATCCTGCGATTCGACGTTGATCAGGAAGCCCGAATCCTGCCAGAAGTCCTTGATCGGGCCCCACAGCTGTTCCGGCGTCTGCGACACGACCAGCCAGCGCTGAGTGCCGTCGCGCTCGATGCGCAAATCGCCCTTGGCTTGCGGCGCCACGGCTGCTGCATCGGTTACCGGACGGGTCTTCTGCTCCAGGCTGTAGCCGGAAGCGGTGGCGACGCCCTTGTTCGACTCCGGAATCGCGTAACGGTTGTCGCGCTGCAGCTGGGTCAGATCAGGCGGCACTTCGAGTCGTGGGCCCTTGGCTTTTTCCGCGCTCTTGTAATCGATACGATCCCCTTCCAGCATGTTGCTGACGGCGCTGCATCCGGCCAGGCTGGTGAAAGCCAGGGCAATCATCAAACCGGTGAGACCGCGTTGTGGGAGGAGACGTGAAGCAGAGTGAACGTTCTTGCGAATTGTCATATCGTTGCAATGAAAAGCGGGTTCGGGTTCAAGGGAAAACGACACTGCCGTTTAGTTAATTAATTATTTTAATACACCGGATTCGCGCAACGCCGCACGCACGGTATCGTGAAATGCAGCGCCCAGCGGAGCCAGCGGCAAACGCATGCCGGATTCTATCAGGCCCAGTTCCGTCATCGCCCATTTCAGGGGGACCGGATTTGGTTCGACGAACAGCTTGTTATGCAAAGGCAGCATCTTGTTGTTCAGCTCGATCGTGCGGGCGAGATTGCCGCTCATGGCCGCAGCGCACAGCTCGTGCATGTCGCGCGGCGCGATGTTGGCCGTCACCGAGATATTGCCCTGGCCGCCGTACAGCATCAGTGCGAACGCCGTCGGATCGTCGCCGGAATAAACCGCAAACGACTTCGGCGCCAGACGGATCAGGTCGGAGCCGCGGCCGATATTGCCGGTCGCGTCCTTGACGCCGACGATGCCCTTGACTTGCGCCAGGCGCAGAATGGTCTCGTTGCTCATGTCGGCAACGGTGCGGCCGGGAACGTTGTACAGGATCACGGGAAGATCAACCGCTTCGGCGATCTTCTTGAAGTGCAGGTACATGCCCTCTTGCGTCGGACGGTTGTAATAGGGAACAACCTGCAGCGAGGCATCGGCGCCGACCTTCTTGGCGAACTCGGTCAGCTCGATGGCTTCCGATGTCGAATTGCCGCCGGTGCCGGCGATGATGGGAATGCGTTTGGCGGTATGTTCAACCGCGACCTTGATCAGTTCGGAGTGTTCCTCGACCGAAACGGTCGGCGATTCGCCGGTAGTGCCGACGATCACGATGCCGTCGGTGCCCTCCGCGATATGCCAGTCAATCAATTTGCGCAGGCCCGGGAAATCGAGACTGCCATCCGGATGCATCGGCGTGACGATGGCGACTATGCTGCCCTTGATCATGATGTTAGTGCGTAATGAGATACGGTTGAAAATAAAAGACCGATTGTAGCGGATAGCCACTGCTATCGGTCAATTTGTTCGGATCTGCTTAAACCTGCAGCAATCAATAACCCAGCCCCATGGCTTCGCGCACGTCGCGCATGGTGTCCTGCGCCAGCTTGCGCGCGGTATCGCAACCGTCGGCGATGATGGCGCGCACCAGCGACGGATCATCGATGTATTGCTGCGCGCGTTCCAGCATCGGCTGCTGCTCGGACAGGATGGCGTCGATCACGGGTTGCTTGCATTCCAGGCAACCGATGCCGGCCGAACGGCAGCCCTTTTCGACCCATTGCCGCACGGCATCGTCGGAATACACCTTGTGGAATTGCCAGACCGGGCATTTGCCCGGATCGCCCGGATCGGTGCGGCGCACGCGCTGCGGATCGGTCGGCATGGTGCGGACCTTCTTGGTCACGGATTCCTTGTCTTCACGCAGCGCGATGGCGTTGCCGTAGCTCTTCGACATCTTGGCGCCGTCCAGGCCCGGCAGGCGCGAGGCTTCGGTGAGCAAGGCCTGCGGCTCGGTCAGGATCAGCTTGCGGCTGCCTTCGAGGTAGCCAAACAGGCGTTCGCGGTCGATCATGGATAAATTCTGCGCATCGTCGAGCATGGCCTTGGCCTGCTCCAGCGCTTCTTCGTTGCCCTGCTCCTGGAACTGCGTGCGCAGTTCCAGATACAGCTTGGAGCGCTTGCTGCCGAGTTTCTTGACGGCTTCGCGGGCTTTTTCCTCGAAGCCTTTTTCCTTGCCGTACAGATGATTAAAACGGCGCGAGATTTCACGCATCATCTCGATGTGCGGAATCTGGTCTTCACCCACCGGCACCTGGCTGGCGCGGTAGATCAGCACGTCGGCCGCCTGCAGCAAGGGATAACCGAGGAAACCGTAAGTCGCAAGGTCGCGGTCGGCGAGTTTTTCCTGCTGGTCCTTGTAGGTCGGCACGCGCTCCAGCCAGCCCAGCGGCGTGGCCATCGAGAGCAACAGATGCAGTTCTGCATGCTCAGGCACACGCGACTGGATGAACAGGGTCGATTGCGAGGGATCGACACCGGCGGCGAGCCAGTCGATCACCATTTCCCAGGTGCTGGTCTCGATCACGCTGGGGTCGTCGTAATGCGTGGTCAGTGCATGCCAGTCGGCGACGAAGAACAGGCAAGGCAGTTCGGATTGCAGCTTGACCCAGTTCTTCAGGGCGCCGTGGTAATGGCCCAGATGCAGCGCGCCCGTGGGGCGCATACCGGAGACAACGCGATCAGGATACATGGTGTAAGTCTTCAGAAAAAGAAGGATAACGGCGATACGATCAGTTGCAGCAGGCTGCCGGCCAGATACATCACCGGCGCCATCCACCAGGTGTAAATCACCTTGAGCAGCACCAGCGCCATCACGATGAAGAAGCCGTAGGGCTCGATCTGTGCAAATTTATACGCATAACGGTTTGGCAGCAAACTGGTCAGGATGCGGCCGCCGTCGAGCGGTGGAATCGGGAACAGGTTGAACGCGAACATGACGAGGTTCGTCAGCACGCCGGCCTTGGCCATGAGCATGAAGAATTCTTCCTGGACCCCGCCGATGGCCAGGGCGTAAATCATCAGCGTCCAGATCAGCGCCATCAGGAAGTTGGCGGCGGGACCGGCCAACGCTACCCACGCCATGTCGCGCTTGGGCTTGCGCAGCTTGCCGAAGTCCAGCGGCACCGGTTTGGCGTAACCGAACAGGAACGCACCGCTGGTGGCGAAATACAGCAGCACCGGGATGACGATGGTGCCGAAGGGATCGATGTGCTTGAGGGGATTGAGGCTCATGCGCCCCATCATGTAGGCGGTGTTGTCGCCGAAGTACTTGGCTGCGAAGGCATGCGCTGCCTCGTGCAGTGTAATCGCGAACAATACCGGGAGCGCATACACTGCGACAGTCTGGATAAGATCATTCATGGGTGCGAATTTTAGCAGAGGTAGCAGAGGGAAAAGGACCGGCCGCGGGAATATCGGCCGTCGCTCGCTTGAAAGCGCGCCGAACGGAAGACAAAATTATCAAAAAGACAATTTTATTGTGCGCAAGACAAGCCATGAAACAAAAACGGACCGCACATGGCGGCCCGCAATCAGGAATTGATTTCCCCAGGGCAAACTACAAACCGAACGGCGCTGCGTCGCCCCGCCCCTGCCTGACCAGCACCGGTTCGTTGTCGTCGGTGAGATCAATAACGGTGGTCGGTTCCAAGCTGCAGGCGCCGCTGTCGATGACCAGTTCTATCTGCTTTTCGAGGCGGTCGCGGATTTCCTCGGCGTCGGTCAGCGCGTCGTCCTGCTCCGGCAGAATCAGCGTGGTGCCGATCAGCGGCTCGCCCAGCTCGGCCAGCAAGGCGTGGGCGATCTGGTTTTCCGGCACACGCAGGCCGATGGTTTTGCGCGACGGATGGCTCAACCGGCGCGGCACTTCCTTGGTCGCTTCCAGGATAAAGGTGTAGGGGCCCGGCGTAGCGGCCTTCAGCAGACGGTACTGGCGATTGTCGACCTTGGCGTATTGCGCGATCTCGCTGAGGTCGCGGCACAGGAGGGTCAGGTGGTGCTTCTCGTCGACGCCGCGGATGCGGCGCAGGCGCTCCACTGCGTCCTTGTTGTCAAGCTGGCAGACCAGCGCGTAACAGGAATCGGTGGGCAAGGCCACGATGCCTCCGCTCTGGACAATTTGCGCGGCCTGCTTGATCAGGCGCAGTTGCGGGTTTTCGGGATGGATCTGGAAAAACTGACTCATGGGTTCTTCGAATTAAATCAAATCAAATGTACTTCAAAAAAGGAAAAACGGCGGTTGTACGCCGCCGTTTTCTGTTCTCACCTGCTTAGCGCTGGCCGCGCAGCGCGGCAATGCGCTGCTCCATCGGTGGATGCGTGGAAAACAATTCCATGAATCCCGGTTTGTCGCTGATACCCATGGCCGCCATCGACTGCGGCAAACCGCTGGAGGAAATGCCGCCCAATCTCGCCAGCGCATTGATCATCGGTTGCGGACCGCCGAGCAACCTGGCGGAACCGGCGTCGGCGCGGAATTCACGATGGCGCGAGAACCAAGCCACGATCATCGAGGCGCCGATGCCGAACACGATCTGGCACACCATGACGGTCACCATGTAACCGATGCCAGGACCGGAATCGTCATTGTTACGGCGCAGCGCCGAGTCGACGAAGTAGCCCACCACCCGCGACAGGAACACCACGAACGTATTCACCACGCCCTGGATCAGCGTCATCGTCACCATGTCGCCGTTGGCGATGTGGGCAACTTCGTGGCCGAGCACGGCTTCGACTTCTTCTTTCGTCATGCCTTGCAGCAAACCCGTCGACACCGCCACCAAGGCGGAATCCCTGAAAGCGCCGGTGGCGAAGGCGTTCGGTTCGCCTTCGTAGACAGCCACTTCTGGCATGCCGATGCCGGCGCGCTGAGCCAGCTTGCTCACGGTATTGACCAGCCAGACCTCCGTCGAATTGACCGGCGTGTCAATCACGCGCGCGCCGGTGCTCCATTTCGCCATGGACTTGCTCATCAGCAGCGAAATGATCGAACCGGTAAAACCGACCACGATCGAGAACACCAGCAGCATCGGCAAGTTCAGGCCTGAACGGGTCAGGAATTTGTCCACGCCGAGCAGAGACAAGATCACGCTCATCACCACCAGCACGGCGATATTGGTCGCGAGGAAGAGGAATATGCGTTTCATCCGGAAAACTCCTATCAGGAAAGTGGTTATTAGATAGGAACAAGTGGGGATAAATCAAGAGACCCGTGCACGACCGGGGTATTGCACGGGCCGGGGCCTACAAGCCCCAGTCGTGCCACACCGGCGTCAACCCGGAAGGCAGCGGCGGCAAGGCGCCCAGATCGACGTGCGACTCTCCCGGACCGTGGAAATCCGAGCCGATGGACGCAAGAAAACCGAAACGCCTGGCCACGCGCGCATATTCCTCGTACTGGTCGGGCGTATGGCTGCCGGTGATGACTTCGATGCCGGTGCCGCCGTATTGCTTGAACTCGTCGAACAAGGCGCCGAATTCGAGCTCGCTGTACGAATAGCGGCCCGGATGCGCAATCACGGCCACGCCGCCGGCGCCGCAGATCCATTCGACCGATTCTCTGAGCGTGGCCCAGCGATGCGGTACGTAGCCAGGCTTGCCTTCGCACAGGTAGTTGCGGAACACTTCCTTGGTGTCGGCGCAGCGGCCGGTTTCGACGATGTAGCGGGCAAAATGCGTACGGGATATCAGGTCGGGGTTGCCGACGTGTTTCAGGGCGCCGTCGAAAGCGTCGGGAATACCGGCGACGGCAAGTTGGGCGGCGATCTCGCGTGCGCGCCGCTCGCGGCCGTTGCGCGTGGCAGCGAGTCCCTGTACCAGCGCAGCATTGGTCTCGTCGATGCGCAGACCGACGATATGCACGGTCTGGCCGGCCCAAGTCACTGAAATCTCGACGCCCGGGATATAGCGCAGGCCCAGGTCTTGTGCCGCCTTGCGGGCGATGGCGATGCCGCCGACTTCGTCGTGGTCGGTCAGCGCCCAGACATCGACGCCGTTGGCCTTGGCGCGCGCAGCCACCTCTTCCGGCGGCAGCAAACCGTCGGAGAAGTTGGAATGGCAGTGCATATCGACGTTGAGCATTGCGCGCAAAACCTTGGAAATGGGGAAAAAGATAACTTCATTGTACGCCGCCTGCGTTGTCTCTGCTGCACGTGCACAACCGGCGGAACGTGGCGCGCCAGGACTTATTCCGCGAGGAAACGCTCGATCGCTGCGGCCAGCAATTCGGGCTGGTCGTGGTGCAGCATATGGCCGGCATCGGGGATGATTTCCGTGCGTACGTCGGGGATGAAAGCGATGCGGCGATCGATCTCGGCGCGCATCAGCGCGTTGTCGCCGAACCAGCGCCAGATATCGGTTTCCGCCGCTTCCACCCACAGCACCGGCGCGCTGATCCGGGCCCAGCAGGCGGTCACTTCGTCGATGCGATACAGCAGCGGGTTGGTGTTCTTGTGCGCCGGATCGCCGAGGATTTCCCAGTTGCCTTCATCGTTCTGTCCGGCCCAATGCGCCGCCAGGAATCCCGCGCGCTCGCGGCTCAGCCGCGGATTGGTTTTTTGCAGGCGGGCGATGACGCCGTCGAGCGAAGGATAGGAGCGCATCTCCGGTTTTTCCAGCAGTTCGTCGAGCCACTTGGCGAAACGTCCGGGCGCGTCCTCAGGCTTGGTGCCGGGCAGGCCGAAGCCTTCCAGGTTGACCAGTTTGGCGATGCGCTGCGGGCGCACGCCGGCATACAGGCCGACGACATTGCCTCCCAGACTGTGGCCGAGCAGGTTGACCGCTTCATCGGGCGAGTAATGCAGCAGCAGCGCGTCGAGGTCGGCGAGGTAGTCGGGGTACCAGTAGGTGTCGGCCTGCGGCCGCTCGGTCAGGCCGAATCCGCGCCAGTCCGGAGCGATCACATGCCATTCCTTTTGCAGGCAATCGACCATGAACTGGAACGACGCTGAAATATCCATCCAGCCGTGCACCATGAACAGCTTGGGCGCGTGCGGGTCGCCCCAGTGGCGCACGTGGTACTGCAGGCCGCGGATGTTGAGGTATTCGGAACGGGATGGCTTCATGGCGTGGAGGGAGAGACGATCGGAAAACCTGACAGTATAAGCTTCTCCGCCCTCTCCTGCCTCACCTGCCTGTTGCGTCCCGCTTGCTGCCTATTGCAGGTAGCGTCCGAGATCGAACGAGGATTTCAGGCCGAGCATGTGGAAATTCTTTTCCAGCCAGCGCTCCGCCGCCTGCCGTCCTTCGTCGTGCAAACCGTGGATGAAGGAGGTCTTGGTGTTGAGCTTGCTCATGACGTCAAGCTGGCTCATGAGGTCGTTGGCCTCCACCAGATGCATGTTGAGTTTCCTGAGCCGGCGCTCCAGCGTACCGAAGGCGAACATGGCGTTTTCGGCCTCGCGCTTGGCCAGCGCCAGGCCGCCGAGCTCGGTGAAGAAAGCCGAACTGAAACTGATTTCGCTGAGCCGCTGGCCGATCTCCTGTGTTGAAGTGGGCGTGCCGGGCCGGCTGCACGGATGCAGCAACACCACCAGCAAGTCCCGCGCCGAACACAGGTGCAGCAAGGGAAAGATCGGGGGATTGGCGGTCAGACCGCCGTCCCAATAGGCTTCGCCGTCGATTTCCACCGGCCGGTGCATCGAGGGCAGACAGGCCGAAGCCAGCAAGCTGTCCACGGTCAGTTCGCGATTACGGAAGATTTTCAGCGTGCCGGTGCTGACGCGGGTGGCCGCGATGAACAGCTTGATGTCGCCGCTGCGGCGCAGGCGTTCGAAATCGATCTGCTCTTCGAGGATGTCGCGCAGCGGATTGATGTCGAGAGGATTGAGCTGAGTCGGTGAAAAGAACCGCGTCATCGCCAGCAGGGCATGCATCGCCGCCGGCGTGCTCTGGTTCAGCAGGCTGGAGCCGCCCGGCAGCATTTCGGGCGGCAGGAAACTGAACGGTTCCTTGACCGCGATACGCCCCCAGAACGCCGCGAGCGCCTCACGCGCGCCTTCGCGTCCGCCGAGATTGTAGCCGTGCGCCAGCACCGTGGCGTTCATGGCGCCGGCGCTGGCGCCGCTGATGCCCTCGAAGTCGATGCGCCGGTCTTCCAGCAAGCGATCCAGCACGCCCCAGGTGAATGCACCGTGCGAACCGCCTCCTTGCAATGCCAGTGTCACAATCTTGTTCTGCATGCTGTTCCTTGATAAACCTTCATGCCGCCTGTCACGATCAGGTCTTGTCCTCATGTTATAACATGGCGGTGTTGATTACTCCGAGCGAAAGAAAAATGAAATCCATCTGTGTATATTGCGGTTCCTCCGTGGGCGCTTCCGAAGTCTACGCACAAGGCGCGCGCGCCCTGGCGCAGCAAATGGTCAAGGACAATATCGCCCTGGTGTATGGCGGCGGCAACGTCGGCCTGATGGGCGTGATCGCCACGGAAGTGATGCGGCTCGGCGGCGAAGCCACCGGCGTCATTCCCAAGGCGCTGCTGGACAAGGAACTGGGCCACAACGGCCTGACCCGCCTGCACATCGTCAAGGACATGCACGAACGCAAGGCCATGATGGCGGAATTGTCGGATGGTTTCGTCGCCATGCCGGGCGGCATGGGAACCTTGGAAGAATTGTTCGAAGTGCTGACCTGGGCGCAGCTCGGTTTCCACTACAAGCCGATCGGCCTGCTCAATGTCGACGGATTTTACGACAACCTGATCGCCTTCATCGAGCATCTGGTGTCGCAGCGTTTCCTGACAGCCGAGCAGTCTTTGCTGATGATGCATGACGCCGACCCGGCCAGCCTGGTCCAGCGCTTCAAGACCTACAAACCCAGCTACACCAACAAGTGGGCCGATCACAAGGCTGCAGACAAGCTGCTTCCTTGAGGAGCATCACGCCATGCCGGCCATAACCGGCATGGCTTCCTCATACTACGAATCCAGCGCCTGCCTGAAATCCTCGACCAGATCGTCCGTGTCCTCCAGACCGATGGAAACCCGGATCAGCGATTCGGCGATGCCCATCGCTGCGCGGCGCTCCTGCCCCATTTCAAAGAAGATCGTGTGCGCCACCGGAATCACCAGCGTGCGCGTGTCTCCCAGGTTGCTCGACGCCACCGCCAATTGCAGGCGGTTCAGGTAGTCGAAGCAGTCGATGCCGTCTTTCAGCTCGAAACTCAGCAAGCTGCCGTAAGAACGGAACAGCTCCGTCGCCAGTGCGTGTTGCGGATGCGACGGCAGGCCCGGGTAGTACACCGCCGCCACGCGTGGATCGGCGTCGAGCATCTGCGCCACGGCGAGCGCATTGGCGCATTCGCGGTCCTGGCGCAGTGCGATGGTTTCGGCGCCGACGGCGATGTGATGCGCGGCTTCCGGTCCCAGCGAAGCGCCGAAATCGCGCAAGGCCTTGGCGCGGATTTGCGCCATGCCCCACTGCGCTTGCGGATTCTTTTTGTAGTTGTCGGCGATGTGCGGATAACGCGACCAATCGTACAAACCCGTGTCGGTCAGCGCGCCGCCCAGCGCATTGCCGTGGCCGCCGATCGACTTGGTCAGTGAATTGACCACCAGCCCGGCGTGGACCGCCTTGGGTTGGAACAGGTAGGGAGACGTCATCGTGTTGTCGACGATATACAGAATCCCGCGCTCGCGGCACAACTCGCCGATGCGTTTCAGGTCAGCGATCTGGGTGCGCGGATTGGCGATGGTTTCGACGAAGACGATGCGCGTCTGCGGCGTCAGCGCCTCCTCGACCAGTTTGACGTCGGTGGCGTCCACCATCGACACGCGCGCGCCTTGCGCATGGACCGTCATCCACATGCTGTTGGTATTGCCGAACAGGAAAGCCGACGACACCACGTGGTCGCCTTCGCGCAGCAGCCCCTGGATCACGGCGCCGATGGCGGCCATGCCGGTGGCGAAGCAGATCGTCGACAGGCCGCCTTCCATCCCGGTGACCTTGTCTTCCAGCGCCGACACGGTCGGATTGCCCTGGCGGCCGTAGCGGTAGCCCGATTGCTTGCCCTGGAATACTTCGGCCAGTTGGCGCGCGTCCTTGTAGCCGAAGGCGACGGATGTGTGGATCGGCTTGTGCAGGGAGCCGTGTTCAATCGTCTTCTGGCGATCGCTGTGCAGGATGGTGGTGGTGAAGCCGTAGTTCTTCTTTTCGTTCATGGTAAGAATCAGGTCCGTGACAAGGAATAGTGGGACGGTGGGACGGGAGAACAGTGATGATAAGCCAGTTCCGCGACGGCCGCAGCATTCCGGTCGCGCCAATGAAAAACGCCGGACACCATTGCGGCGTTCCGGCGTTCATCTTGTCCTGCTACCGTGAAAATCAGTCCACGCGCGCCAGGTTCAGGTTGAGTTGCGAACGGACGGCGTCTTCCAAAGCCGGCTTCGGATTCTTGCGGGCGAACTCGATACGATCGAGGTAGTCACGCGAGATGTCGCCGGTGATGTAGTTGCCGTCGAAGCACGATGCTTCGAAATTGCGCAGCGCCGGATTGATGTCGGAGATCGAACGCTTCAGGTCTTCCACGTCCTGGTACACCAGCGCATCGGCCGTGATTTCGCGGCAGACTTCTTCATCGGTGCGGCCGTAGGCGATCAGTTCGTCGCGCGTCGGCATGTCGATGCCGTAGACGTTCGGGAACTTCACCGGCGGCGCAGCCGAAGCGAAGATCACGCGCTTGGCGCCGGCTTCACGCGCCATCTGCACGATCTCGCGGCTGGTGGTGCCGCGCACGATCGAATCGTCGACCAGCAGCACGCTCTTGCCCTTGAATTCGGAACCGATGGCGTTGAGCTTCTGGCGCACGGACTTCTTGCGCAGGCCCTGGCCCGGCATGATGAAGGTGCGGCCGATGTAGCGGTTCTTGATGAAGCCTTCGCGATAGTCCAGGTTCAGCTTGAGCGCCAATTCCATCGCTGCAGGACGCGACGAGTCGGGAATCGGCATGACCACGTCGATTTCACCGCTGGCGATTTCACGACGGACCTTCTCGGCCAGGTATTCACCCATCTTCAGGCGGCTGGCGTACACCGACGCGCCGTCGATGACCGAGTCGGGACGGGCCAGGTAGACGAATTCAAATGCGCAAGGGTTCAGCGTCGGATTGTCGGCGCATTGCTGGTTGTACAGCTTGCCGTCGTTGTCGATGAAGATGGCTTCGCCCGGCATTACATCGCGCAGGAAGCGGAAACCGAGGCCTTCCAGCGCCACGGATTCGCTCGCCAGCATGTATTCGGAACCCTTGTCGGTTTCATTGAAACCCAGGCACATCGGACGGATGCCGTACGGATCGCGGAAGCCCAGCAGGCCGTACCCGGCGATCTGCGCCACCACGGCGTAGGAACCGCGCACGCGCTTGTGAACCATCGCAACGGCCTTGAACACGGCAGCCGGATCGAGCGAATAACCGGTCGTGGCTTGTTGCAATTCATGCGCAAACACGTTGACCAGCACTTCGGTGTCGGAATCGGTATTGAGGTGGCGGCGGTCGTTCTTGAACATCTCGACCTTGAGCTGCTCCGCATTGGTGAGGTTGCCGTTGTGCGCCAGGATGATGCCGAACGGGGCGTTGACATAGAACGGTTGCGCTTCCTCTTCGCTGGACGAGCTGCCTGCGGTCGGATAACGCACCTGGCCGAGGCCGGTGTTGCCCGGCAGCGAACGCATATTGCGCGTACGGAAGACGTCGCGCACGAGACCGTTGGCCTTGTGCATCGAGAAACCGTTTGCGTGGTTGGTTGCGATACCGGCTGCATCCTGGCCGCGGTGCTGCAGCAGCAGCAAGGCATCGTAGAGCAACTGGTTGACTGGACTATGGGAAACGACGCCGACAATGCCACACATGGTGGACTCCTAAGCAAAAACAACGAAGAAACAAAACCAAGAAACAAAATCAAAAATGGACGTGCTGAGCGAACTGCCCCGGCAAATAGGGTTTGGCGGTCTCCGCAGCGGCTTCCGCCAGCGCACTGAAACGCGCCTCTTTCCAGAACGGCTGCTGCGGAATCGAGGTCGTACCGCATAACAACACCACCGCCAGCACGATCACCGCGCCGCGCGCCATGCCGAATACCGCGCCCAGACTGCGATCGATCAGCGACAGGCCGCTCGCCTTGACCACTTCCGCCATCGCCCTGGTCACCAGCCCCATCAACAGGCGTGTACCGATGAACAAGACGATGAATCCCACGATCAGTCGCGTCGACTCGCCGGGAATCACGTCGGGCAGCATCTGCGCCAATGCTTCACCATAGGCGTTGGCGACGACTAATGCAATTATCCAGCTGGCCAGCGACAACACTTCGCGCACCAGTCCGCGCAACATGCTGATAACGACCGAACAGGCCAGCACCAGCAAGACCAGGTAATCGAAGATCGTCACGACGGCAACACGGGCACGGGCACAGGCACAGGCAACATCAGCAATATGCGACCGGGTACCATCAAATTCAAGCCGGCACGACCGTCGCGTTCAGGCCAAGCTTGTTGATCTTGGCGCGCATCTTGTCGGCTTCGTCGCGGCTGGCGAACGGGCCGACGCGAATGCGCGTGCGGTCGCCCGATTGCGTCGCCACTTTTTGCGTGTACGACTTGATGCCTGCGCCGTTGAGCTTGCCGCGCAATTCATCGATTTTTTCCTGCGTCGCCAACGCCGCCACCTGGATCACGAACTTGCCGCCTGCAGCCGGCGCCGGTTTCTTGTCGGCCGCGGCGGGCTTGCCTTCCAGGATCGCCAGCGCGCGCGCCGCGTCGTCGGGCTTGTCCGCAGCCTTTGGCTTGGCGGCTTCCTTCACGTCCTTCTTGTGATCGTCTTTGTGTTCGGCCGGTTTGTCGGCGGTCTTGCTGTCTTTAACGTCGGCTTTAGACTCAGCTTTAGACTCAGCCTTAACTTCGGGCTTGGCAACCGGCTTTTCGGCAGGTTTCTCCGCCACGGCCGGGGTCGCCGGCGCCGGTTTGGCCGCTTGCGCCAGCGGGGCGTTGGCCGGACCGGACGGCATCGCCGGCGCGCCAGGCGCAATGGCGGGTTTTTCGACGCCGGCGTTCATGGTGGCCGGATCGACGAATTCTTCCTTGGGCTCGGCGGCGGCCTTGGGCTTGTCGACAGCCGGCGCCGCATCCTTATCCTTGGCGGCGTCCTTGCCGTCTTTGGAAGGTATCTGGATGGCAATATCGTCGGCCAGCGGACGCGGCTCCGAATCGAGGATCATCGGCAACACGATCACTACCGCCAACACCAATGCCACGGCGCCGATCAGGCGGCGGCGTGCGCGTTTTTTCTCGGGCAGGACCGGATCGACGGATTCATCCTTGCCGGCCTTGCTGGACTTGCGTGCGTTCCCGGCGCTGCGACCGCCGCGGCTGTTTTGCGCCGCCGGATCACCTGCCGAACGGGAGAGGAATTCGCCCTGGCCGGAAGCAGATTCCTGCTTGTTTTTACGAAAAAACGAGAACAAGCCCATGCTGATCTAAGTTAGGTAGTCTGAAAAATACGTGTGTGCAACAAATGCCGCAGATCGCTGCAAATGCAGCGTAAACGGTGCGAACCCGGTGCGATAGTTCAATGCAATTCCGGCTTGCGCGCTTCCATGACGCCGCCTACGGTCAGGAAGGATCCGAAAACCACAATTCTATCATTCTCGGTAGCCCGGCTTTGCGCATTTGCGAATGCAGCGGCCGGCGTATCGAAGGTTTCTATGGTGCAGGCCGCGTCCGGCTTGAATTCCGGCTCGACGCCCGCTTCCAGCAATTTGTCCTTCAATTGCTGCGCCGTCGCAGCGCGCGGCAGCGGCAGGCCGGTGACGCACCAATGGTCGATCTTGCCCTTGAGGTGATTGATCACGCCTTCGATGTCCTTGTCGAGCATCGAACCGAACACCGCATAGGTGTAGGGATGGAAGCCCATGTTGTCGAGGTTTTGCGCCAGCGTGGCGGCGGCGTGCGGATTGTGGGCGACGTCGAGGATCACCAGCGGTTGTCCCGGCAAGACCTGGAAACGGCCCGGCAGCTCGACCGTGGCCAGCCCGGTGCGCACTTCCTGGGCGCCGATGGGGAGGCGATCGCGCAAGGCTTCCAGCGCTGCCAGCGCGGCGGAAGCATTCAACAGCTGGTTGGCGCCGCGCAGGCTCGGATAAGCCAGCGAATTGCGGCGTTGCGCACGGCCGCCGTAGGCCCATTGCTGCTTGTCGCCCTGGTAATTGAAATCGCGCCCCATCAGCCACAAATCGGCGCCGATTGATTCGGCATGCCTGATCAGCGACTTCGGCGGCATCGGATCGCCGCAGATGGCGGTCTTCCCGGCGCGGTAAATGCCGGCCTTTTCGAAGCCGATTTCTTCGCGCGTGGTGCCGAGATATTCCGTGTGATCGATGTCGATGCTGGTGACGATGCCGACATCGGAATCGATCACATTGACCGCATCCAGACGTCCGCCCAGGCCCACTTCAAGAATAACGACGTCCATCTTTGCATCGGCCAGCAGCTTCATGATTGCCAGCGTGGTGAATTCGAAATAGGTCAGCGAAATGTCGCCGCGCTTTTCCTCGACCGCCTCGAAAGCCGCGATCAGCGCCGCATCGGACGCCGGTATGCCTTCGACGCGGGCGCGCTCGTTGAAATGCAGGAAATGCGGCTTGATGTACAAGCCCACGCGATAACCGGCGCGTATCAGAATCGATTCCAGCATGGCGCAGGTGGATCCCTTGCCGTTGGTCCCGGCCACGGTGATGACGGGACAATCGAAACGGATGTCGAGCTGTTCCCTGACCTTGCCGACGCGCTCGAGGCCCATGTCGATGGACTTGGAGTGACGGGTTTCCAGGAGGGTCAGCCATTCGGCCAGGGTGGAAGGTTTTGCTTGCGCTTGCATGAATGAGCCTGCGGTATATCTGAGATGAACCTGAACTGAATCTGCGTCGCCGACGGGCGCGATGATCGACTTAAAAGCAAAAACCCGAACTTGCGCTGGATGACGGCAAGTTCGGGTCTGTCCGCAGCATCGCGATCAGGAAACGGTTTCGGCCGCCTGATTTTGCAGCAATGCCAGCAGGCGGGCGATTTCTTCGCGCATCTTGCGGCGATCGACGATCATGTCGATGGCGCCCTTGGTCACGAGGAACTCGGAACGCTGGAAGCCTTCAGGCAATTTTTCGCGCACGGTGTTCTCGATCACGCGCGGACCGGCAAAGCCGATCAGGGCTTTCGGTTCAGCCATCACGACGTCGCCCATGAAGGCGAACGACGCCGACACGCCGCCCATGGTCGGATCGGTGAGCACGCTGATGAACGGCAGCTTCTTTTCCGACAACTTGGTCAGCATGGAAGTGGTCTTGGCCATTTGCATCAATGACAGCAGGCCTTCCTGCATGCGTGCGCCGCCGGTGGCGGTAATGCAGATGAACGGCACTTTTTGCTCCAGCGCCATTTGCGCGCCGCGGGTGAAACGTTCACCGACCACGGAGCCCATGGAACCGCCCATGAATTCGAATTCAAAGCAGGCAACCACGACCGGCAAGGTCATGATGGCGCCGCCCATGACGATCATGGCATCGGTTTCGCCGGTGGATTCCAGCGCGTCTTTCAGACGGTCTGGGTATTTCTTACTATCTTTGAATTTCAGCGTGTCGACCGGCAAGGTTTCCTGGCCGATTTCATAACGGCCGCCTTCGTCGAGCAAGGAATCCAGGCGCGCACGGGCGCGGATGCGCATGTGATGGCTGCACTTGGGGCAAACGTGGAGATTGGATTCCAGATCGGTACGATAGAGTACCGCTTCGCAGGAGGGGCACTTGACCCATAAACCTTCGGGTATCGACTTCCGGCTTGCGGAATCGCTACGTTGAATTTGAGGCGGGAGTAATTTCTCTAGCCAGCTCATAGAAACCTCATTTAATTTCCGGTGGCGCATTGTACCAGAGGCCAACGCGCACAGCCGTGGATCGTGTTTTGTTTGCTTTTTTACAAGTTTTTCAATCGCGGCAAAGCACGGCAACCTGCCCTGCCGGCCGCGCCGGATCAGGCGTCCAGCGCTTTGCGGATGTCCGCCACGAAGGCTTGCACCGCTTCGACTGCGCGCTCGCGCGGCGTGTTTTCCAGTTCCTGGATGATGCGGCTGCCGATGACGACCGCATCCGCCACTTCGCTCACCGCCTTGGCCGTGGCGCCGTCGCGAATGCCGAAGCCGACGCCGATCGGCAGTTTGACGTGCTTGCGGATGGCCGCAATACGCGCCGCCACTTCGACGATGTCGATGTTGGCAGCGCCTGTCACGCCCTTGAGCGAGACGTAGTAGCAGAAACCGCTGCTGACCTTGGCCACCTGCATGATGCGCTCCTCCGTCGAAGTCGGCGCCAGCAGGAAGATGGGATCGAGGCCCTGTGCCTGCATCTTTTGCGAAAATTCTTCGCACTCTTCGGGCGGATAGTCCACCACGATGGTGCCGTCCACGCCCGCTTCTTTCGCGGCGGCAATGAAGGCATCCACCCCGAAGCGCTCGATCGGATTGGCGTAACCCATCAGCACCACCGGCGTGGTGGTGTTGGTCTGGCGAAACTCGCGAACATAACCCAGCACGTCGCGCGTGCTGACGTTGAATTTCAGGGCGCGCTCACAGGCGCGCTGAATGACCGGCCCCTCCGCCATAGGATCGGAAAACGGCACCCCGAGTTCAAGAATGTCGACGCCGCCGGCGACCAGCGCGTGCAACAGCGGCACGGTTAGATCCGGCGCCGGATCGCCGGCGGTGATAAAGGTGACCAGCGCCTTCTTGTTGGCGGCCGCCAGCGCGGAGAAAGTGGATTGGATACGGGACATGGTATTGGAATATGTTGTTCGTCGATCGGCCAGCGCGGTTTTGTTTTCGTTGCCGCGAGCGGCGGATTTCAAGTCCGCCGCTCGCATGCCGGCTGGCGCCGTTTGCTTGCTAAGCCTGCTTACCCTTGCCGCTGCTGGACCGTATGCATGTCCTTGTCGCCGCGGCCGGACAGATTCACCAGCACGATCTTGTCTTTCGGCAAGGTCGCGGCCAGCTTGGCTGCGTAGGCCAGCGCATGGCTCGATTCCAGCGCCGGAATGATGCCCTCGATACGGCAGCAGGTATTGAATGCCGCCAATGCTTCTTCGTCGGTAATGCATTCGTAGCTGGCGCGGCCGCTATCCTTCAACCACGCGTGTTCCGGGCCGACGCCAGGGTAATCGAGACCGGCGGAGACCGAATGGGTCTCCATGATCTGGCCGTTTTCATCCTGCAGCAGGTAAGTGCGGTTGCCATGCAGCACGCCGGGCGAACCCAGCGTCAGCGAAGCCGAATGGCGGCCGCTGTCGAGACCGTCGCCGGCGGCTTCGACGCCGACCAGTTTCACGTCCGGGTAATCGATGTAGGGATAGAAAATCCCCATGGCGTTGGAGCCGCCGCCCACTGCCGCGACGACATAGTCCGGCTGGCGGCTGGCGATCTCGGGCATCTGCACGATGCATTCGTTGCCGATCACCGACTGGAAGTCGCGCACCATCATCGGATACGGATGCGGGCCGGCCACGGTGCCGATGATGTAGAACGTGCTTTCGACGTTGGTGACCCAGTCGCGCATGGCTTCGTTAAGTGCGTCCTTGAGCGTCTTGGAACCGGATTCGACCGGCACCACTGTCGCGCCCAGCAGGTTCATGCGGTAGACGTTCTGCAACTGGCGCTTGACGTCTTCGCTGCCCATGTAGACGATGCATTCCATGCCGAAGCGTGCGCAGATGGTCGCGGTCGCCACGCCGTGCTGGCCGGCGCCGGTTTCGGCGATGATGCGCTTCTTGCCCATGCGTTTGGCCAGCAAAGCCTGGCCGATGACGTTGTTGATCTTGTGCGCACCGGTGTGGTTGAGGTCTTCGCGCTTGAAGTAGATCTGCGCGCCGCCGGCCAGTTCGGACCAGCGCCGGGCGTGGTAGACCGGGCTTGGGCGACCGACGAAATGTTTCAGTTCGGAGTGGAATTCGGCCAGGAACTGTTCGTCGTGCTGGTAGTGCGCATAGGCATCGCGCAATTCGTTCAGCGCGTGCGTCAGGGTTTCCGACACGAAGCTGCCGCCGTACTGGCCGAAATGGCCGCGCGCGTCAGGCAGGTTGTAGGGCGCAGTCTGGTGCAAGGCTGCGGCGGCGATGGGCTGGCGCTCGGAAAAACTCCCGAGCGGATTCAATTCTTTCATTGCAATTCCTCTGCTGTTCGGTCCAGGTAAGACGGCACTCGCTCAGATGTTGTCCGCCTGGCGTACCGCGCTGATGAAGGCGGCGATCTTGGCGGCATCCTTGATGCCTTTGGCTTGTTCGACACCGCTGCTGATGTCGACGGCGTGCGGGCGCACGCGCTGCACCGCGTCAGTCGCGTTTTGTACGCTCAAGCCACCACTTAAAACGACCCGAGGCGCGAGTTCTTCTGGAATGAGAGACCAATCGAAAACCTTTCCGCTGCCGCCGTATTGCTCGACCAGGGTGTCGAGCAAGAGTCCCGTGAAATAGGGACTGGCGGAACGATAATCCTGCTCGTATTTTATCAAATCCGCAGGCGTGGTCGAGCTTCCGATGCGCGCGGCGCGAATGAAAGGCCGTTTTACCGCGGCGGCAATGGCGGCGCACTGTTCCGGCGTTTCGTCGCCATGGAATTGCAACAGCGACAACGGCGCCTGCTGCAGGACGGCCGCGACCTCCTCCACGCCGGCGTTGACGAACAGGCCCACGGTCGAGACGAACGGCGGCGCCGCCAGGATCAGTTGCGCAGCGGCATCGGCCGTGACGTAGCGCGGGCTCTTGGCGTAAAACACGAAGCCGATCGCATCGGCGCCGGCCGCAACGGCGGCAGCAACGTCTTCAGCGCGGGTCAAACCGCAAATCTTGATTCTGGTCCTGGACATGATGGATATATGGGGCGGGAGATAAAAGCGGCAAGACGCCAGTCTAACCGATTGGACCACGCTGGCTACAATTGGACCGCCCTGGCTACAGCCAGGGCCAGGCGCGGGCTTCCTGCGGAAGCTGCCAGCGCGAAGGATAGTCCACTTTGGCCAGATACAGGCCGTCCGGCATGAAAGTAGGCGCGGCGCAGCCGCGGTCCTTTTGCGCCAGCACCTCGGCGATCCACTGCGGTTGCTGCCTGCCGTTGCCGACATAAATCAGCGAACCGACGATATTGCGCACCATGTGATGCAGGAAGGCATTGGCCTTGAGCGTGAAGACGATCATGTCGCCGTGGCGGCGCACCTGCAGCGACTCCATCGTGCGCACCGGCGACTTGGCCTGGCATTCAACCGCGCGAAAACTCGAAAAATCATGCATGCCGATCAGGTAATCCGCGCCTTGCTGCATGAGGCCGGCGTCGAGCGGGCGGAACGTCCATCCGGCCTTGCCCGCCAGCAGCGGGGAGCGCACCGGGTGGTTGTACAAGACATAGTGATAGGTGCGCGCTGTGGCGCTGAAACGAGCGTGGAAACCGTCTTCGCGCTCCCCCGCATTGATGCCGACGCCCTCTTCCAGCGGCACTTCGCAGGCCCAGCGCACGGCGATCGATGGCGGCAGGAAGGCGTTCACGCCGCGCACCCATGAGGCTGTTTCGCGCGCAATGACAGTGTCGAAATGCACCACCTGTTCCAGCGCATGCACGCCGGAATCGGTGCGACCCGCGCAGGTGGTGCCGATGTCGGCCAGCGTGAATTTCCTGAGTGCGGCTTCCAGCTTGTCCTGCACGGTCAGCCCGTGGGGCTGGGTCTGCCAACCCTGCCAGGAGTTGCCGTCGTACTGGATGCCGAGCACGATGCGATGCAAGGTACGTGACTGCACTGCAGCGGGAGTTTCGTCGGCGGGAAGGAATGGTTCGATCACGGCAGTCAACAAGTTGAAGCAGTCGCCTTGCGGCGTACTGCCCGGTCCAATCAATTTAAAAACAAGTTCAACAACCTGGAACTCATTTCAACAACAGGCATGAGTACAAACTTGCCTGGATGGGCTGAAGCGATGAAATGAGTTCCGGTAAATGCAAACGGGCGCCGCTGCCGGCGCCCGTTCCGCTTCCGGACACACTCCGGACATGCGGCCTGCTATGCTCAGGACAGTTTGGAGAGCATGTCGCGCGCGCGCTCGATCTGGGCGTCGCTGCCGCCGCGAATGACTTCCTCGAGCAATTCGCGGGCACCTTCCTTGTCGCCGATTTCCTGATACGCCGCAGCCAGGTCGAGCTTGGTCGACATCTCGGCGGCGAAGGCGGACTCATCGTCTTCCAGCACGTCGACCGGCTTCGGTGTTTCCGGCGGAGGCAAATCCAGATCGATGTCGTTGAGTACGGGAGCGGCCGGTTTAGGCGCCGCTTCCTCCTCCGGCTTGACGCCGCTGTCGAGCTCGAGGTCGAAATCGATCTTGCTGCCGATATCGGCCGGCGGCGTACCGGGCTGGATTTCAGCCCCCTTGAAATCGTCCAGGTCGAATTCAAGGCTTTGGTCCGGCTCTGGTTCGACCGGCGCGGGTGCTTCCTCGGGGACGATCTCCTCCTCGACAACGGCACCATACAGCGGATTGGTCGGATCCAGCACGATGCCCAGGGCGACGGCTTTTTCCCATTCCTCACCGACACCGCCGGTACCGGCGTGCAATTCCTTGGCGACGTCATTGAAGGCGTCGACGTCCTGCCGCTTCGCATAGATTTCCAGCAGCTTGCTGCGGATCGCCTGGCGCTTCGGATCGGATTTCAGCGCCAGTTGCAGGATGTCTTCAGCCTGCTCTTCGCGGCCGAAGGAAATGTACATGTCGGCTTCTTCGATCGGATCGACGCCCTCGACTTCGGGTTCTTCAGCGACCGGAGCCGCCGCAGGTTCCTCAACCACGGCTGCCGGTTCGGGCGCGGGTTCTTCCGCTTCTGGCGTAGCGGCGGTAGCTGCTGCAACTGCGGCTGCAGCTTCAACTGCCGGTGGAGTTTCCTTGGGCGACTCCGCCGGCTCATCCTCCTGTTCGGGATCGCTTGCTGCGGCCGCCGCAGCCTTCTTCTTGTTGTTGCGCACGCGCACTACGCCCCACGCCGCCAGCAAGGCGACCAGCGCGCCGGCGCCCGGCAACAGGAAAGGATTGTCCTGGATGCGATCAAAGAAACTGGCTGTCGCGACCGGACCCGGGACCACGGCGACCTTGGGTTTCGCTGCGGCTGGAGCAACGGCAGGAGCAGGCGCCGCTTCAGGCTTGGCAGGCTCCGGCGCCGGTGCAGCTTCGACAGGCTTTTCTTCCGGTTTGGCCTCCGGCTTCACTTCCGCAGCAGCAGGCGCTGCAGCCGGAGCTTCCGGCTTGGCCGCAGCCTTTTGCTGCTCGCTCATTTCAGCCAGCGTCTTGTTCTTGATTTCCAGCAGCCTCTGCAGATCGCTGACGTTTTTCTCCAGCGCCTTGACGCGGTCGTTGGCTTCGGCGATCGCCTTGTCTGCGGCGATCTTGTCTTCAGCTGCTGCTTTTTCAGCGGCGGCGCGGTCTTTCGCTCCCGCACCGGCCTTCGACAATTGCAGACGGTCACGGGCTTCGTTGGTGGAAGATTTTTCTTCCACGCGCGCGGTCACTTTGCCGCCGCCGCTTTGCCTGGCGTCGTTGGCCTTGCGGGCCGGACCGCTGGCAACCTGGCCTGCCAGCTTGTTGCGGTAGGCATTGAAGTCCTGCGCCTGCGCCACCACGGTGGTGCGCGCTTCGCTCTTGCTGACGGCGCCGGCAGTGGCGGCATCAGGCAGCGACAGCACGCGGCCCGCGCGCAGGCGATTGATGTTGTCGCCGATGAAGGCATCGGGATTGGCGCGATACAACGCGATCAGCATCTGATCCAGCGACACGGTGTTGTCCCGGGTGCGATTGGCGATGTCCGCCAGCGTGTCGCCTTCCTTGACGCGATAAGTCTTGTCGCCTGCCTTGCCTTCCGGTTTGGCCGCAGCGCCCTTGCCGCGCTTGCCGGCAGTCGCCGGAGCAGCTTCCTCGGACTTGGCTTCGGTGTTGGCGGCAGCTTGAGGCGCGGTCTTGGCAGCCACGGCTGCTGGCACCGGTGCATTGGTCAGGCCGCTCTGTTCGCTGCGGCCGTTGCGGATGATTTCTTCAGCCAGCGGCGAAGGCGCCGGCCTGGTGACGATGCTCGAGACCGGCTCGTCGTCGCTGTTGTTGGCGGGCGCCGGCGATGCCGCAGGTGCAGCTGCAACAGGCGCTGCCGGAGTGGCGACTGCCGGTTTTGTAGCCGGCGTGACGGCGGCAACCGCTGGTTTGGCGACAGCCGGCGCTGCTGCCGGTGGTGTCGCTGGTGTCGCTGGTGCTGGCGTTGGCGCCGGCGCCGACTGCGCCGCTTGCGGCTTGCGCATGTCGGGCGGATCGAGCAGGAAGGTGTACTCGCGCACCAGGCGCGTACCACCGCCGCTCAATTCCAGCAGCAAATCGACGAAGGGCTCGTTGAGCGCCTGCGCAGAACTGATGCGGATCAGTTGCCGGCCCTGGCGTTGTTCGACCGAAAATCGCAGCGATGACAATACCGGGTTGAAATCGATGTTGGCTTTGCGGAAGGCGTCGGCCGATGCCAGGCGCGCGACCAGAGAACCTTCTTCCTCTTTCGATACTGACGTCAGTTCGATTTCCGCGCGCAGCGGCTGGCCCAGCGCCGACAGGACGGTCAGCTTGCCGAGCCCGGCTGCATGCGCTCCCATCGGCAAGATGACTGCCAGAGAGACGGCGGCGCTCAGTTTTTTCAGGCGGGACAGCGGAAACTTGTTATCAGTGTGTAGAGGCATGTTTGTATGGTGAGGTAGACGTTCCGTTAAAGAAGGCCTGAAGACCAAAGTTTATTTCATCAATGACAAGCCGGATTCGGCGAGCCAACGTAAGCCCTCCAACTTGCCATCAAGCAATGGATTTGACTAGCGCTGGCGATATTGCCGGTTTGTTGACGTGGATGAGATAAATTCTGATTTTCAACATATCATCAAGAACTTAGGCCTGCAAGTGTAACCAAGTTCTCAAGATGGTCAAAACCCGTCAGCATTCCGGCGACGGAATGTTTGACGGGTCGGTGTTGCAAATTGACAACGGAGCGGAAGAAAATCCCCACGCTCCGCCGACAATCATTTTCCAAGAATGATGCGCAGCATGCGACGCAACGGTTCGGCCGCGCCCCACAGCAACTGATCACCGATCACGAACGCGGAAATGTATTCCGGTCCCTGGTTCAGCTTGCGCACGCGGCCGACACCGATTTCCAGGCTGCCGGTGATCGATGCCGGAGTCAGTTCCTTGACCGTGATGGCGCGATCGTTCGGCACCCATTTCACCCATTGGTTGCCTGCACGGATGATGGACTCGATCTCAGCCAGCGGCAGGTCGCGCTTGAGCTTGATGGTCAACGCCAGGCTATGGCAACGCATCGCGCCGATGCGCACGCACAGGCCGTCGACAGGGATAGGCTTTTCGTTGCCGAGGATCTTGTTGACTTCGGCCTGGCCCTTCCACTCTTCCTTGGACTGGCCGTTTTCCAGTTGCGCGTCGATCCATGGGATCAGGCCGCCGGCCAGCGGCGCGCCGAAGTACTCGGTCGGCACGTCTTGGCGAATGGTCGCGGCGACCTTGCTGTCGATGTCCAGAATCGCCGACGACGGTGTCGCCAGTTCTTCCGCCACGGCTGCATTGATCACGCCCATGCCCTTCAACAGCTCGCGCATGTGGTTGGCGCCGCCGCCGGAAGCCGCCTGGTAGGTCATGGAACTGACCCACTCGACCAGACCTTCCTTGAACAGGCCGCCCACGCCCATCAGCAGGATGGAGTTGGTGCAATTGCCGCCGATGTAGTTCTTGACGCCCTTGGCCAGCGCGTCGCGGATGACATTGTCATTGACCGGATCGAGCACGATCACGGCGTCGTCCTTCATGCGCAGGGTCGACGCGGCATCGATCCAGAAACCGTTCCAGCCCGCTGCGCGCAGCTTGGGGAAGATCTCGGTAGTGTAGTCGCCGCCTTGCGCGGTAATAATGATGTCGCATTTTTTCAGCTCGTCAATGCTGTTGGCGTCTTTCAGCGTCGTTGCCGTTTTGGCGAACGACGGTGCTTTACCGCCTGCATTCGAGGTCGAAAAAAATACCGGTTCGATGTGATCGAAATCACCCTCGTCCTGCATGCGTTGCATCAGGACCGAACCCACCATTCCACGCCAGCCAACCAAACCAACCAGTTTCATCATCTTTCCCTATGAATAACTTCCATCATCAATGAACTACCACGTTAAAAAAACCACTACCTCAATCAGCCCAATGCCTTGACGACTGCATCGCCCATTTCTTTGGTGCCGACCTTGGTGGTGCCCTCTTCATAAATATCGCCGGTGCGATAGCCTTGTGCAAGGACTTTCTTCACCGCCGCTTCAATGCGATCAGCCTGTTCTGCCTTGTTCAGGGAGAACCGCAGCATCATGGCCGCCGACAGGATGGTCGCCAGCGGATTGGCGATGCCTTTGCCGGCGATGTCGGGCGCCGAACCGTGCGACGGTTCGTACAGACCCTTGTTGTTGGCGTCCAGCGAGGCCGACGGCAACATGCCGATCGAGCCGGTCAGCATGGCTGCCGCGTCGGACAAGATATCGCCGAACATATTGCCGGTCACGATGACGTCGAAGTTCTTGGGCGCCTTGACCAGTTGCATCGCGGCATTGTCCACGTACATGTGGGTCAGTTCGACTTGCGGATATTCCTTGTGCACGTCGGTGACGATGTCTTTCCAGAACTGGAAGGTTTCCAGCACGTTGGCCTTGTCGACGCTGCACAGGCGATTGCCGCGCTTGGCAGCGGCCTGGAACGCAACGTGGGCGATGCGGCGGATTTCCGGCTCGCTGTAACGCATGGTGTCGAAGCCTTCGCGGGCGCCCTTGAAAGGACCGTCCGGCGCTTCGCGCATGCCGCGCGGCTGGCCGAAATAGATGTCGCCGTTCAGTTCGCGCACGATCAGGATGTCCAGGCCGGCCACCAGTTCAGGCTTCAGCGACGAGGCGCCGGTCAGCTCCGGATAGCAGATTGCAGGACGGAAATTGGCGAACAGCTGCAGATGCTTGCGCAGACCCAGGATCGCTTGCTCGGGGCGCAGCGGACGATCCAGCGTGTCGTACTTCCAGTCGCCGACCGCGCCAAAGAGGATCGCATCGGCTTCCTTGGCCAGCTTCAGCGTGCCGTCCGGCAGCGGATGGCCGTGTGCCTCGTAGCCTGCGCCGCCGACCGGTGCGGTTTCCATTTCAAACTTTTCGCCCAGCGTATCGAGCACGCGCACCGCTTGTTCAATGATCTCGGGACCGATGCCATCGCCTGGCAAAATTGCAATCTTCATGTCGTCGTCTTCTAGTCTTGGAAAATGGTAACGCCGGCGGCCCCTCTGCACCGGTCCTGGCGACCGTGCGGTGGGACATCCGGCTGATCGGAAACTTCAGAAACCTGCGCGAATTGACCGGTAACGCTCAGATGGTGTTGGCCAGCCAAGGTTGATCGAACAGGTGACGCTCTTCAAAAGCGCGGATTTTGTCCGCTTGGCGCAATGTCAGACCGATGTCGTCCAGGCCATTGAGCAAGCAATACTTGCGGAATTCGCCGACCTCAAACGGGTAAGTCTGACTACCGTTGGCGGTAGTAATGACCTGTTTTTCCAGGTCAATGATCAGGCGGAAGCCCGGGAATGCCTTCACTTCGTCGAACAGGCGGTCGATCTGCTGCTCCGGCAGCACGATCGGCAGCAAGCCGTTCTTGAAGCAATTGTTAAAGAAAATATCGGCAAAGCTTGGCGCGATCACCGCGCGGAAGCCGTACTGGTCGAGCGCCCACGGCGCATGTTCGCGCGAGGAGCCGCAACCGAAATTCTTGCGCGCCAGCAGGATCGATGCGCCTTGATAACGCGCCTGGTTCAGCACGAAATCCGGATTCAGCGGACGCTTGGCGTTGTCCATGCCCGGCTCGCCGTGATCCAGGTAGCGCCATTCGTCGAACAGGTTCGGACCGAAGCCGCTGCGTTGGATCGATTTCAGGAATTGCTTGGGGATGATCGCGTCGGTATCGACGTTGGCGCGGTCAAGCGGAGCAACCAGACCATCATGGACAATAAATTTATTCATGGCACTTTTATCGATGATGGATCGCCGCACCATGCGGCAATCCGGATCAGCCGATTTCTTTTATCTCTTCAACAAAACAAATCAGCAACAGCGGTGCGAACGCACCGGCTGCCGCCACCACTGCATCATTACTTCTTGCTGGCGTCCTGCATCTTGTCGCCGACCTTTGAGACGTCTTCACCGAAACCGCGTACGGTATTGCATCCGGTCAAAGTCAGGAACGAAACAGCCAGTGCAGCCAAAGCAATTATTTTTTTCATGATTTCACCAAGGTAGTTTTACAAAGAACGCACATCAACAAAATGTCCTGCGATACCTGCTGCAGCCGCCATCGCCGGGCTCACCAGGTGAGTACGGCCGCCGGCGCCCTGACGTCCTTCGAAGTTGCGGTTGGACGTCGACGCACAACGTTCGCCCGGTTCCAGACGGTCGGCGTTCATCGCCAGACACATCGAACAGCCCGGCTCGCGCCATTCAAAACCGGCATCGCGGAAAATCTTGTCCAGGCCTTCGCGTTCGGCCTGTTCCTTGACCAGGCCGGAGCCCGGCACCACCATCGCCAGCTTGACGTTGGACGCGCGGAACTTGCCGCGCACCACTGCCGCCGCTTCACGCAAATCTTCGATGCGGGAGTTGGTGCAGGAGCCGATGAACACTTTGTCGATGCGGATGTCTTCGATCGGGGTATTGGGCTTCAACGCCATGTAGGCCAGGGCCTTTTCCATGCCGTCGCGCTTGGTCGCGTCTTTTTCCTTGTCCGGATCCGGCACGCGGCTGTCGATGGCGGTCACCATCTCAGGCGAAGTGCCCCAGGTCACTTGCGGCTTGATCTCGGCGGCGTTCAAGGTCACGACCATGTCGAACTTGGCGCCGGGATCGGAATGCAGCGTGCGCCAGTACGTCACGGCGCGTTCCCAATGCGGGCCCGCGGGCGAGAACGGACGGCCCTTGAGGTAATTGATGGTGGTGTCGTCGACCGCGATCATGCCGGCGCGCGCGCCTGCTTCGATGGCCATGTTGCAGACCGTCATGCGGCCTTCCATGGTCAGCGCGCGCATGGTCGAGCCGGCGAACTCGATGGCGTAACCGGTGCCGCCGGCCGTACCGATCTTGCCGATCACCGCCAGGACGATGTCTTTTGCAGTCACGCCGGAAGGCAAGGCGCCGTCGACCTGAACCAGCATGGATTTGGATTTCTTGGCCAGCAGCGTTTGCGTCGCCAGCACGTGCTCGACTTCGGAGGTGCCGATGCCGTGCGCCAGGCAGGCGAACGCGCCGTGCGTGGAAGTGTGCGAGTCGCCGCAGACCACGGTCATGCCGGGCAGCGTCGCGCCTTGCTCAGGTCCGATGACGTGCACGATACCCTGGCGCTTGTCGTTCATGCCGAAATAGGTCAGGCCGTATTCCTTGGCGTTGGCGTCCAGCGTCTCGACCTGCAGGCGCGAGATCGGATCGGCAATGCCGTTGGCGCGATTGGTGGTCGGCACGTTGTGGTCGGCCACCACCAGATTGGCGGCATTGCGCCATGGCTGGCGGCCGGCCAGTTTGAGGCCTTCGAATGCTTGCGGGCTGGTCACTTCATGCAATAGGTGACGGTCAATGTACAAAATGGCCGTTCCGTCTTGTTCGGTGTGAACAACGTGAGATTCCCAAAGTTTGTCGTATAGCGTCTTGAGCATGATGATGCGGGCGTGTAAAGGCTACGCAAGTCGTTGAAATGAGCCTTTGATTATGCCATAAACACGCCTTTTCCGAGGTCGCAATGTGGTTTTGGCGCGCGTTCGGCAACGCTTTGCAACCTGTTCACGATCTGTAGCGAGAGGCCATCAGCCGGTGGCGGCCGGAGCGCAGGAACCGGAATGTACTTCAGTACATGAGGATTCCGAGCACCGCCCGACGCCGGATCATGGCCTCGCAGTAAGATCGTGGACAGGTTTCAGCGCATTTTTTTACTTTGCTCGTAGAGCGGCATCACGCGCTGCGAATACACGGTCAGGTCGCTGATGCGATCGTCGCGCGAAGGATGCGTGGACATGAATTTCATCGGCTCGCTGCCGCCGATCTGCCCCATTTTTTGCCACAGGGAAATCGCAGCGCGCGGATCATAGCCGGCGCGAGCGGCGAGCTCCACACCCATGCGGTCGGCTTCGGTTTCGTGGGTACGCGAATTCGGCAGGCCGATCAGGCCCATATAGGCGTACTGCGCTCCCTGCTGGCCCAGTTCGCCGACGCCCAGCAGTGAGGAGCCGATGGAGATCAGCGAACCGGTGACCGCCTGCTCGGAGGCCCGTTCGCGCGCATGTTCGCGCAGGGCGTGGGAAATTTCGTGGCCCATCACCGCCGCCAGTTCGTCGTCGGTGATCTTGAGTTTTTCGATCAGGCCGGTGTAGACGGCGATCTTGCCGCCGGGCATGCACCAGGCATTGGCTTCCGGCGAGGTAATGACATTGACCTCCCATTTCCACTTGGCGGCGTCGGGACGGAATACCACCGTTTGCGGGATCAGCCGGTCGGCGATGGCGCGCACGCGGCGCATCTGGGCGGCGTTCTGGTTCAGCGCGCCCTTCTTCCTTTGCTCGTCGAGCACCTGCGCGTATTCCTTGACGGCGGCGCTGTCGATTTCCTGCGCGGACAAGGCCATGCTTTGCGTGCGCGTCACGCCGACGGTGCCGCCCTGGGTGGTCTGCACGCTTTCGCAGGCGGTCAGCGCCAGTGCGGTCGCCGCGATCAGCAGTCGCGGCAGGAATTGTTGCCGGCGCAATGTTTGCAGTAGTTGGTAGCCCATGCCATCCCCTCGTGAAAGATAAAAATACAGGGGAAACGAAGGTCCGGCCAGGCCCGATGCGGCGTCGCCGCCGCTCATCGTTGGCATCGTCGGCATCGCTGGCATCGTTGCCGTAGACGCAATGTCTCCCCGTGCTTGCGGATCATTCGACCCGCGCACGACAACTCGGTTCTGCCCGCCGCTGGAAAACGCGGCAAATCCGACTTATTTTTGTGCGGCGATCTGCGGCGTCGTCACATGCACGTCACCGCATTGCGCGCGATGACGCAAGGCGTGATCCATCAACACCAGCGCCAGCATGGCTTCCGCGATCGGCGTGGCGCGAATGCCGACGCATGGGTCGTGACGGCCGTGGGTTTCGACGTCGGTGGCTTGCCCGGCCTTGTCGATCGACGGGCGCGGCGAGCGGATGCTCGATGTCGGCTTGATGGCGATCGACGCGGTAATGTCCTGGCCGGTCGAAATACCGCCGAGAATGCCGCCGGCGTTGTTGCCGACGAAACCGTCCGGCGTCAGCGCGTCGCCGTGCTCGGTGCCCTTTTGCGCCACCGACTTGAAGCCGGCACCGATTTCCACGCCCTTGACGGCATTAATGCCCATCAGGGCAAAGGCGATCTCGGCGTCGAGCTTGTCGTAGATCGGCTCACCCAGCCCGACCGGCACGTTCTGCGCCACGACGTCGATGCGCGCGCCGCAGGAGTCGCCGGCTTTGCGCAAGGCGTCCATGTAGTCTTCCAGTTGCGGAACGATGGTCGCATTGGCGGAGAAGAAAGGATTCTCGCGCACATGCTCCCAGGACTCGAACGGAATGGCGATATCGCCGAGCTGGCTCATGCAGCCCTTGAAGGTGGTGCCGTATTTCTCGAACAGCCATTTCTTGGCCACCGCCGCGGCGCCGACCACGGGCGCGGTCAGGCGCGCCGACGAACGGCCGCCGCCGCGCGGATCGCGGATGCCGTACTTGTGCCAATAGGTGTAGTCGGCATGGCCGGGACGGAAGGTGTCGAGCAGATTGCCGTAGTCCTTGCTGCGCTGGTCCTGATTGCGGATCAGCAGTGCAATCGGCGTGCCGGTGGTCTTGCCTTCGAACACGCCGGACAGGATTTCGACCGTGTCCGGCTCCTGCCGCTGGGTTACATGGCGCGAGGTGCCCGGCTTGCGACGATCCAGCTCAGGCTGGATATCGGCCTCGGAGAGCGCCATGCCCGGCGGGCAGCCGTCGATCACGCAACCGATGGCCGGGCCATGGGATTCGCCGAAGGTGGTAACGGTAAACAGCGTGCCGAGGGTATTGCCGGACATAGCGAAGCTCTGCTTTTAATGATGTGAAAGTGGAATTTTACCAGTGTGGCGGTCATTTCCACTCGCCGCGCAGTTCGCTCACGCGCTGCTGCAGGTATTCCGGCGTCGCCTGTTGCGCCGCAATAGGCTCGCCGACCGCCAGTTCCAGCTTCGAAAACAAGCCGCGCTTGAACGAGCGATGGAAAGGATTGCCGGCGCCGCGCGTCAGCAGACTGCCCCACAGGCCGCGCAAGGCCAGCGGGAATACCTGCACCGGCGAGCGGTCGATGATTTTCTTGATGCCGCCCTTGAATTCATTGATCTCGCCGTTACTGGTCAGCTTGCCTTCCGGGAAGATGCAGACCAGGTCGCCTTCATGCAGCGCCTGCGCGATGTCGACGTAGGCCTTTTCCATCAGCCACGGATCTTCCTTGGCAGGCGCAATCGGGATCGCCTTGGCGGTGCGGAAGATCCACGACAGGACCGGCGTCCTGAAGATGCGGTGATCCATGACGAAGCGGATCGGACGCGGGCTGGCGGCCATGATGACGATCGCGTCGACATAGCTGACGTGGTTGCACACCAGCACCGCCGCGCCATGCTTGGGAATCAGATCCGCGTTGACGGTACGCACGCGATGAATGGTATGGATCAGCATCCATGCCAGGAAACGCATCAGGAATTCCGGCACCAGCGAGAAGATGTAGGTCGCCACCAGCGCATTGAGGATCGCCGTGATGAGGAAAATCTGCGGGATCGTGAAGCCCGAGCGCAGCAGCACCATCGCCAGCAAAGCGGCCACCACCATGAACAGCGAGTTCATGATGTTCATGCCGGCAATGGTGCGCGATACGTGTTCGGGATCGCAGCGCGTCTGGATCAGCGCAAACAGCGGCACGATGTACAAGCCGCCGAACACGCCGATCATCGCGCAGTCGATCAGGATGCGCAGGCTGCCGTGCTGCGCCAGGAAGCCGCTCATGTCGACCGCCGCCGTCGCACTGTAGCTGACGCTGGCGAAGTACAGTTCGAGCCCGAACACGGACAAGCCGATCGCACCGAACGGCACCAGGCCGATTTCCACCTTGTGCCCCGAAAGGCGTTCGCACAGCAGCGAACCGATGCCGATGCCGACCGAGAAAACCATCAGCAGCAGAACAAAAACGCTGTGGTCGCCGTGCAGGTAATTCTTCGCATACAGCGGGAATTGCGCCAGCACGATGGCGCCATAAAACCAGAACCACGAATTGCCCAGGATAGACAGGAACACCGGACGGTTGCGGCGCGAGAAACCGAGGTTGCGCACCATTTCCGAGAACGGATTCCAATTGATTTTGAGATCAGGCGCCGGTGCCGGCGAAGAGGGAATGCCGAGGCTGGCCAGCCAGCCCAGCACGGCGAAGCCGATCGTGATCGCCGCGACCATTTCCAGTCCGAACGGCTTGTGCACCACCAGTACGGCGCCGATCACTTCGCCCAGCAGAATGCCGACGAAGGTGCCCATTTCGATCACGCCGTTGCCTCCGACCAGTTCCTGCGGCTTGAGCTGCTGCGGCAAATAAGCGTACTTGACCGGGCCGAAGATGGTCGAGTGCACGCCCATGCCGGCCACCGCGACCACCAGCAGCCACAGGTGATGCGTCATCCAGCCGTAGGCGGCGATACCCATGATGCCGATCTCGAGCAGCTTGACGTAGCGCGCCAGCCGGCCTTTTTCCATCTTGTCGGCCAACTGCCCGGCGGTCGCCGAAAACAGGAAGAACGGCAGGATGAACAAACCCGGGATCAGGTTGTTAAGCAGGCCGGTGTCGATGTCGGTCCAGCTCAGCGCGTCATAGGTCAGGATGGTGAGCAGCGCGGTCTTGAAAACGTTGTCGTTGAGCGCACCGAGGAACTGGGTCCAGAAAAACGGCGCAAAACGGCGTTGACCGAGCAGGGAGAACTGGTTGGATTGACTCATGAAATGAAAGAGAACGAAATCTGGAAGAGGATCGGATCAGCGAACAAGGACATGCCTGTTCGGACAACAAAAAACCGTTCATGGCGGCATGAACGGTTTCTCTGGCGGGCGGCGGCAGGTTGTGCGCCTGCAGGGCCGCCTGCGGCTGGCTTAGCTATTCTCTTCTTCCGCCGGCCAGTCGCGGATATAGGCCTTGAGCATCTTGTTCTCGAAGCCCTGTGCATCCAGCACCGCCTTGGCGACGTCGTAGAACGACATCACGCCCAGCAGCGTCTTGGCTTCCATGACCGGCACGTAGCGCGCGTGCTTTTCGAGCATGATGCGGCGCACTTCGTTGAGGTCGGTGTCGGGCGTGACGGTGATCGGATGATCGTCCATGTGCTTGCGCACGCTGCTCGTTCCTACCGAGCCTTTGTTGTCCTGCAGCGTCTTGAGGACTTCGCGGAAGGTCAGCATGCCGACCAGCTCGCCGAATTCCATGACAACCAGGGAGCCAATGTCTTTCTCGGCCATCGCGTCTACGGCATCCGCAATCGGCGTGTCAGGGGTCACGGTGAAGAGAATGTTGCCTTTGACTTTAAGAATTTCAGAGACTTTCATGGTGTCATCCTTAAGTTATTGTAGCCATGGAGCGTCGGGCTCCTGTCCGGAATGTAGCCCATGCGAGAGCAAAAATCCACAAACAATGGCGGTATATGCATGGTACGAGGTTTGGCGACGACCCACAATCGTAAAGCGATGACGAAAATGAAATTTTTTCATTGATTCCGCCGGCGCCAGGGCCTACTCTGAAATCACAGGAACACAGGAGACCAGCATGCCCACCGTTCTGCATCATGACAAATACACCAGCTTCGACGAGTTCTACCTGAGCTACCTGAGCGAACATTCGAACCGCACCTGCCGCCAGCTGCATTTTGCCGGCTCCACGCTGGCGCTTCTCTGCCTGGGCATGTTGCTGCTGACGCACAATTTCTGGTGGCTGGCGGCGGCGGTCCTGTGCGGCTACGGCTTTGCCTGGGTCGGCCATTTCCGCTTCGAGAAGAACCGCCCGGCCAGCTTTCGGCAGCCGCTCTACTCCTTCATGGGCGACTGGGTGATGTACTGGCAGATATTGACCGGGCAGATATCGTTCTGAACTCCGGCGGACGCTACTCAGCGCCCGGTACCCACGCCGACCGGCGCCGGGGCCGCGACTTCACGCAAATCGGGCGCCTGCGCGCCTTCCGAGAAATAGGACGCCAGCGTCTGATCCAGCACCTGCGACACCGCACTTTCAACGCGGTTGACCAGTTGCTGGTCTTCCCCGGCATGGGTGGCGCTGTCGAACACGAACAGGCGATACACGTCCACCAGCTTCAGTGACTCGGGATTGATCAGCAATGTCCAGCGGTCCAGGCCGTCGGCCAGGCGTTTGTTCCAGGCCGACAGGCGCGGCGCCTCGCCTTTGAGGGAACCGACCCAGCCCGCTTCGAGCATCTTCTGCAACAAAGTCTGCAGCTCCTCCAGCCCGAGGTGCGTACGCGTGCGCAGCAGACCGGCATCCACCTTCGCCGACTCGCCGTTGGCGCGCGCTTCATGCAAGATCTTCAGCACTTTCATGGCGTCGATGAATTCGCTGCCCGGCGACGCCACGTGCCACCAGCGCTCGTAACGCACGATCGGCAGCGCTGCCGTTACCAGCGCGCCGACCAGCGTGATCATCCACAGCATGTAAATCCACAGCAGGAAAATCGGCAAGGCCGCCACTGTCCCGTACACCATCGTGTAGGTCGGGAATTTCATGACATAGCTGGCAAACAGGCGCTTGGCGATTTCCACCCCCACGCCCGCCAGCAAGCCGCCCCAGACCGCGTCACGCCAGTCCACCCATTGATTCGGCACGGCGATGTACAGCAGCGTGAATGCGCTGGTCGTCAGCAGCACTGACACCAGCGTGTAAAAACTGGCGCCGATGAGCGGCACGCTGGTGACCACTCCATTGGTGGCGGAATACAGGTACGAAGTCACGCTGATGGAAATCCCGATCAGCAAGGGACCGAGCGTAATGATGGCCCAGTACACCAGGATGCGCTGCAGCAAGGGGCGCGACTTCTTGACGCGCCAGATCTGGTTGAACACGCGGTCGATGGTCGCCATGGTCAGCACCGACGTCAGGATCAGCGCGACGCCGCCGACCGCCGACAAGCGCGCGGACTTGGACGAGAACTGGTTCAGGTAACCGAGAATGGTGCTGGCCACGCCCTTGGGCATCAGGCTCTGGACGAAATAGGCCTCCAGCGCCGAGCGGAACGTGCTGAACAGCGGGAAGGCGGTGAAGATCGCCAGCGCAATGGTCAGTAGCGGCACCAGCGACAGGATGGTGGTAAACGTCAGGCTGCCCGCCACCTGCGGCAAGCGATCGTCGCTCAGCCGCTTGGCGGCGAACCGGAACAAATCACGCAACTGGGTACGAGACAAGCCCTGCATGGGTTTCAGAAAAGTAAGCAAGAGGAAGCAATCAAAATCACGACGAAGCCGGAACAGCGCTTCATCATGCACCAGGTTTCATTCTCGGAATGCGAGCAGTAAAACGCGTGCGATGGATAAATAAAGGCTCCTATAATACCAACATGCCGAACACAACTAATATAACGATACTGGTGCTGTACTACTCGAGACACGGCTCCACCCGCAAACTGGCCGAGCTGATTGCCCAGGGCGTGGAAAGCGTGCCGGGCTGCGATGCGCGCCTGCGCACCGTACCCGCCGTCTCCACCGTGACGGAAGCCACCGAACCCGACGTGCCCGCCGATGGCGCGCCCTACGTCGAATTGAGTGACCTCGAACAGTGCGCCGGACTCGCGCTGGGCTCGCCGACGCGCTTCGGCAACATGGCCGCGGCGATGAAATACTTCTGGGACGGCACCGCGCCGCAATGGCTGGCGGGTGCGCTGGCCGGCAAACCCGCCAGCGTGTTCACGGCGACCGGCAGCATGCACGGCGGCCAGGAATCGACGTTGCTGTCGATGATGATTCCTTTGCTGCACCACGGCATGCTCATCGTCGGCCTGCCCTACACCCATCCCGAGCTGATGAGCACCAGCACCGGCGGCTCGCCTTACGGCGCCAGCCACTGGGCCGGGGTCAACGGCAACCAGGCGATTTCCGACGATACCCGCGCGCTGGCAGTTGCCCTCGGCCGCCGCCTCGCACAGAACGCCATCAAACTGCAGGAGACTTGAATGAGCACCCTGAGCACGCATCGTTTTCGCATCTTCCACCTCGGCGCCGCCGCCAGCCTGGTCGCGCTGATCATCCTCTGCGTGGCCTGGGAACTGGTGCTGGCGCCGCTGCGGCCGGGCGGTTCGTGGATGGTGCTCAAGGTGATTCCGCTGCTGTTCCCGCTGCGCGGCGTGCTCAAGCGCGACGTCTACACCATGCAATGGTCGTCGATGCTGATCCTGCTGTACTTCACCGAAGGCATCGTGCGCGCCACCAGCGACCGCGTCGCCACGTCGATCACGCTCGGCTGGGTTGAAGTCGCGATCAGCTGCGTGTATTTCCTGTGCGCGATCCTGTACCTGGCTCCCTACAAGAAAGCCGCCAAGGAAATCGCCCGCCAGGCCATCCGGAAGGCTTCGCAATAGCGCTCCAGACCTCATCATTCATCATGACTGCAGCACAACAAGATTTCCGGCAAGATTTCCTGCAGGCCTGCCGCGACGCCATCGGCATCGCCCACTTCCTGACTGCCGATGCCGACACCGCCGGCTACCTGACCGACCAGCGCGGCCGCTACACCGGCCGCGCGCTGGCCGTGCTGCGGCCGGGCAGCACCGAAGAGGTCGCCACCGTGGTCAAGCTGTGCGCCCGGCATCTGGTGCCGATCGTTCCGCAGGGCGGCAATACCGGCCTGGTGCTGGGCAGCGTGCCCGACACCAGCGGCAAGGCCGTGGTGCTGTCGCTGACGCGCCTCAATCGCATCCGCGCGGTCGATCCGGTCAACAACACCATGACGGTCGAAGCCGGCTGCATCCTGCAAAACATCCAGCAGGCTGCCGCTGCGCAACAGCGGCTGTTCCCGCTGTCGCTGGCGGCGGAAGGCAGCTGCACCATCGGCGGTAACCTGTCGACCAACGCCGGCGGCACTGCGGTCCTGCGCTACGGCAATACGCGCGAACTGTGCCTGGGCCTGGAAGTCGTCACGGCGGAAGGCGAGATCATGAGCAGCCTGCGCGGCCTGCGCAAGGACAACACCGGCTACGATCTGCGCGATCTGTTCATCGGCGCCGAAGGCACGCTAGGCATCATCACCGCCGCCGTCGTCAAACTGTTCCCCCAACCCAAGGCGCAGGTCACGGCGCTGGCCGCGCTGCGCACGCCGGATCACGCGCTGCGCCTGCTCAGCCTGGCGCAGGCGCAGTGCGGCGCGGCGCTGACCGGATTCGAGTTGATGTCGGATTTTTGCATGCAGCTGGTTGCCAAACATTTTCCACCGCATCGCGCGCCGTTCGACCGCCTGCATCCGCAGTACGTACTGCTGGAATTATCGGACAGCGAATCCGAAGTCCATGCCTCGGAAATGTTCGAAGCCGTGATCGGACTGGCGCTGGAACAGGAACTGATCGATGACGCCGTCATCGCCTCTTCGATCGCGCAATCGAAAGCGCTGTGGCAATTGCGCGAGCTCATCTCCATGGCGCAGGCGCACGAAGGCAAGAACATCAAGCACGACATTTCGGTGCCGATCTCGCGCATCGGTGAATTCATCCGCGTCACCGACGTGCTGGTGCAACAGGCATCGCCCGGCTGCCGCATGGTCACCTTCGGCCATCTCGGCGACGGCAACCTGCACTACAACGTCTCGCCGCCGCCCGGCATCAAGGACACCGACTTCATCCTCGAACAGCCGGCCATCAACCGCGCGGTGCACGACAGCGTCGACAAATTCGGTGGCTCGATCTCGGCCGAACACGGACTCGGTGCGCTCAAACGTGAGGAAATCCTGCGTTATAAATCACCGGTAGAACTCCGGCTTATGCGCGCCATCAAACAGGCGCTGGATCCTCACGCGCTGATGAATCCCGGCAAAGTGCTCTGACCGCAGCCGATGGCGGCGATCGAGAATTCCGAAAAATCCCGAAAAATTCCGTCTCCACCGCCAGGAGTTTCGCCTATGCCATTTTCCCGTCTGCCCTTGCTTGCATTGCCCTTGCTGCTGTCCACCATGCCCGCCTGGGCGATCTATAAATGCGAAGGCGACGGCCAGGTCACGTACAGCGACGCCGCCTGCGCCAACGGCAAGAGCGTCGCCCTCGAGGACGCGCGCGGCGTAAAGAGCCCGGCGCCGGTGGCCGCCGCCAAAGACAAGGCCGTCCAGCAACGCCTCGACAAAAGCCGTGCCGCCGAGGACAAGCGGCTGAGCCGGCAACGCGAAAAACAGGAGCGCGAAGATGCGCGCGCCAGACTGGTCGCCGAAAAGCAGAAAAGGAAATGCGCCCAACTAGCGCAACGCAAAGCCTGGGCGGAAGACGATCTGCGCAATGCGCCGGTCAAGACCATCGAAAAAGCCCGGCGCAAGAGCCAGCGCGCGACGGAGAACTACCGTGCCGAGTGCACGGCCTGAACCAGGCCTTGAGAATATTCAGCGCAAAAAAAAGCCGTCGCCGGTAAAGGCGACGGCTGCTCCCCACCCCCGATTACCCCAGACGCGGCGCCGGATTGATATCAACCGTGCGTCGCAAAGTCTTTGCTGCAGGCGCTGACAGGCCTGCGGTATTGCCGATATTGAATACGCTGACCAGTTCCGCCAGCTTGCCGGCTTGTTCCTGCAGTGATTGCGCGGCAGCGGCAGCTTCCTCGACCAGCGCGGCATTCTGCTGCGTGCTTTCATCCATTTGTGCGATCGCGCGATTGACCTCTTCGATGCCGGTGCTTTGCTCCTGGCTGGCCGAACTGATTTCGCCGACGATATCGGTGACGCGCTTGACGCTGGAGACGACTTCTTCCATGGTCGATCCGGCCTGGCCCACCAGCTTGCTGCCGACGTCGACCTTGGAGACGGAATCATCGATCAGCGTCTTGATTTCTTTCGCCGCAGCGGAAGAGCGTTGTGCCAGGCTGCGCACTTCGGACGCCACCACAGCAAAACCGCGCCCTTGTTCGCCGGCGCGCGCCGCTTCCACCGCCGCATTCAAGGCCAGGATATTGGTCTGGAAAGCGATGCCGTCGATCACGCTGATGATGTCGACGATCTTCTTGGACGAATCGTTGATGGCGCTCATCGTATTGATCACCTGCCCCACCACGCTGCCGCCCTGGATCGCTACTTCCGATGCCGAAACCGCCAGCTGGTTGGCCTGGCGTGCGTTGTCGGCGTTCTGCTTGACGGTCGAGGTCAGCTGCTCCATCGCCGACGCGGTCTCTTCCAGCGAGCCGGCCTGCTGCTCGGTGCGATTCGACAAATCAAGATTGCCGCTGGCGATCTGGCTGGATGCCGTGGCGATGGTGTCGGTACCGGTACGCACGTTGCCCACGATATTGCGCAGGCTGATGTTCATGTCCTTGAGCGCTTGCAGCAACTGGCCGGCTTCATCCTTGGTTGTCACCGCGATCTCCACCGACAGGTCGCCTTCCGCGACACGGCGTGAGATGCCGACGGCCGTGTTCAGCGGCCGCGTGATGCCGGTCGTCAGATACCAGGCGCAGGTGATGCCCAGCGCCAGCGCCAGCACTTCCAGCACGATCAGCAGGTTGGCGCTTTGCGTAGCGATTTCCGCCACATGCTCATTGAGTTGATCGATGGTCTTGCGTTGCAGCGCAAGCAGGTTTTCCACTTCCGTCGAATAGTTCTTCGCTGCCGGCAAAAAGTCCTTTTCCAGCGCAGCGGCGATCATGGCCGGGTCGGCGCCGGGCTCGTTCTTGGCTTTATAGATAATGTCGCGGGACGACAGATAGACTTTGCGCAGCGCCATGATTTTGTCGTACAACTTCTTTTCTTCATCGCTGGCGATCAGTTCGGCAATCTTCTTTTGCAGATCGCCGGAAATACGCGTGGCTTCGTCGGTCTCCGGCTTGAAGAAAGCCGACAGGCTGGGATCGGAACTCTTGGCTACGGCAATGGTGCGGCGAATGCCGGCATAGGTGTGCCGATACCAGTCGCCGATCATGCGTTCCTTGGCCAGCGGCACGTCCATCATGGCTTGCGTCGCCCTGGCCACACTTTGCAAACGCCAGACGCCGATCACGGCAATCAGGACGGAGAGCGCCAAGATGATGGCGAAGCCCAGTCCGAGACGCTTGCCGATCTTCATGTTTCCAATCACGTTCATGTTGTCCCCCTGCCATTCTGGTCAGGCAAATGTTGATATGTAGTCATGGCTCAGGCGGCCACATACTCTCCATAATGCTCCGGGACGAAAGGCTTGAATGCGTGGAACAGCGTGTGACTGTCGTGTCTGTTCAGTGCTTGCGGGGCTTGCGTTGACGCTCGACAACACGGCGGCGATCGCCGGCTGGGCGACGATTTTTGCCGGAGGGAAAGACCTCGCCGGAAATCGATCCATCGGCGAGGTTGAAGGAAGTCAGGAAAAAATCAGGACGTATGCGCGGTGTTCTTCACCAGGTTGGAAGTCGCCTCGATGAATTTGTCCGGCGGCATCGGCCGGCCCATGAGGTAACCCTGCAACGCGTCGCAACCGACCGAAGTCAGGAAGGTCTGCTGCTTGGTGGTTTCCACGCCTTCCGCGACGATGCGCAAATTGAGCGTGCGGCCCAGCGCCACGATGGCCGAGATGATGGCCGCGTCATCATTGCCGTCGCTGAGGTCGCGCACGAAGCCGCGATCAATCTTGAGCTCGTTGGCTGGCAGGCGCTTCAAATAGAGCAGGCTTGAATAGCCGGTGCCGAAATCGTCGATCGAAATATCCACCCCGAGATCGGCGATCTGCTGCAGCGTCTTGAGACTGCTCTCGGCATCGTGCATCGCGGTGGACTCGGTGACTTCCAGCGTCAGGCAGCGCGCCGGCAGATCATGGCGCGCCAGCGTCTCTTTCACCAGATCGATCAGGTCGATTTGGGCAAACTGCAGCGCCGACAGGTTGACCGCAATCTTCCAGTCTTCGTGGCCGATGTCGTACCAGGTCTTCATCTGGCGGCAAGCTTCATCGAGCACCCATGCGCCGATCGGCACAATCAACCCGGAACGTTCGGCCAAGCCGATGAACTCATCCGGCCCCACCAGTCCATGCACCGGATGCTGCCAGCGCAGCAAGGCTTCGGCGCCCAGCACCGGGCCGTTCGGCGAATTGTACTTGGGCTGATAATGCAGGAGGAATTCGTTGCGCTCCAGCGCCAGGCGCAGGTCTTGCAGCCATTGCAACTGGTTGTGCGCATTGACGTTCATCGACGCTTCAAAGAAATGGTAGCCGTTGCGACCGCTGCGCTTGGTGTGGTACATGGCGGCGTCGGCGTTGATCACCAGGTCGTGGCGGCTGCTGCCGTCCTCCGGATAGATCGCGATGCCGATGCTGGCCGAGACGCGCAGCTCGTGCTTTTCGATATGGAAGGGCTGGTTGATGATCTTGACCAGCTTGTCCGCGACCGTCACCGCATCGTCCGGATCCTTCAGATCCACCAGCATCACGAATTCGTCGCCGCCCAGCCGGGCCACCGTATCCTGCGAGCGCATGATCGAGTGGACGCGTTGCGCCACCTCCACCAGCATCAGGTCGCCGACATGATGACCGAGCGAATCGTTGATCGCCTTGAAACCATCAAGGTCGCAAAACATCAGTGCGAAATGCCCCTGCTCGCGCGCCGCCTTGTTGATGGCCTGATTGAGGCGGTCATCCAGCAACGTGCGGTTGGGCAGCTTGGTCAGGTTGTCGTGCAAGACCAGTTGCGTGAGTTCTTCATTGGCTTCGGCCAGCGAACGCGCCAGCTTGGCGGTGCGCGACTCCAGCCGCGCATCCAGCAGCGAAGTCAGCAAGGCGATCGTCAGCACCGCCAACGTGACGACGATGATCAGGATCGCCAGCCAGCCCGGGCTGACGCCGTCGCGCACGGCCAGGCAGAGACTGCCCTCCGGGAAATTCGCCGCCGCCATGCCGGTGTAATGCATGCCGACGATGGCCACGCCCATCACCACCGCAGCGCCTGCGCGGGCCAATTTGACGTACGGCGTATTGCGGCGCAGGCGGAACGCGATCCACAAGGCCGCGCCTGAAGCGCCGACGGCAATGGCGATGGAAGCAACGAAGAGCAGAGGATCGTAGTGAATACCCGGCGTCATCAGCATGGCGGCCATGCCGGCGTAGTGCATCGAGGCGATGCCCACGCCCATGACCAGCGCACTGTTGAGCAGGCGGCGCAGCGGCAGCTCGGGACGGCTGACGATCCATAGCGCAAAGCCCGAGACGCCGATCGCGATCAGCAGCGACAGGAAGGTAATCCACGGGTCATAGCCCAGATCGATGGGCAGGCGGAATGCGAGCATGCCGACGAAATGCATCGACCAGATGCCGATACCCATCGCCACAGCACCGCCGAACAACCAGGAGCGACCTGCATATTCCTGGGTCGCATTGATCCGCTCGGTCATGTCCAAAGCAGTATAGGAGGCGAGCACCGCCACCAGCAGTGACACAACAACAAGTAAACTATCGTAGGAAGCGGATAACATGATGAGGAAATATGGAACTAATAATCAACATTATTTAGGTATTTAGCCCATTATCCCGCAAAAAGAGATATCGAAGTCTGACGAAGTCTGAAATCAGGGCGCTTTACATTCTTAAGTGTATGAAACGTCGGATCGAAGCAACTTTACGCGTGGAAACCAATCCATATCGCCAGAGCCTGTTCATATCAACGGACGCTGATGCACGCTCCCTACCATCGACAAACTGACAAACCGACCTATACGACAATGCGCTCATCGCCTACAACAGTAAAAAATCCAGGCCTCATGCTCCTCCCCAGCCAGCCGCATACTCAACGTCCGTTTGCACCCAAGCGCCTGATCCTGGCGCTCACCGCCATCGGCGCGCTGTCGCTCATGCAGGGCGCCAGCGCCGGTATTTCGCTGCTGCAACCGCCCAAGCTGGTCGACGGCAACAAGCCGTTCACCCTGACCTTGCTGGTCACCGAAGACGACCACGACAGCCAGACGTACGCTATTCCGGACAACCTGGCGGTGGCCGCCTCGGCCGACATGACGCCGCCGGTGCAGTTGCGCATGGAGCGTGAAGCCGGCGCCCCCGCTGAACTCACCCTCAAGCGCGGCGAGTTCCGCAAGATCTCCTACAGCGCCACCCTGCCCGACTACCTGCGCGGCGTGGTGCGCATCGAGACCGTGGGCGTGGATGCCTCGCCGGTGCTGGTCGCGGTGATCCGCCCGAAAGACGGCAAGATGCCGGTGCCGTCGGCTGAAGGCATTGCGCTGGCCGGTGCGGCGACACCGTCGGCATCTGTCATCACGCCGGGCACCGACGCCAGCCCGATCGGCATCGCTCCGGCCGCGCTGGACCTGATCAATATCCCGCGCCTGTCGTTCCACGAGCCGATGTACTTCGCGGTCGGCAACAGCGGCGGCAACCGCAACGCCAAGTTCCAGCTCAGCTTCAAGTTCCGCATCTTCCAGCCGGAAGACATGCGTTCGCGTGGCCTGATCGACAACCTGTATTTCGGCTACACCCAATATTCGCTGTGGGACCTGCAAAGTCCGTCGGCGCCGTTCCGCGACACCAGTTACCGGCCCAGCCTGTTCTACTACCTGCCCGATCTCGGTATCCACAACAGCATTCTGAGCCGCATGGCAGTCTCTACCGGCCTCGAGCACGAGTCGAACGGCCGCGACGGCGCGCAATCGCGCGGCATCAACTCCTTCTTCGTCGAACCGACCTTCACCTTCGGCAATCTCAACGATTACCAGTTGCGCATTTCCCCCAAGGTCTACACCTACCTCGGCCCGAGCTCCGATAATCCGGACATCGGCCAGTACCGTGGCCATGCGGACCTCAAGCTGGCGGTGGGCAAACCGGACGGCGTGGAGTTTTCGACCACCTTGCGCAAGGGCACGCGCAACAGCTCGGGCAGCGCCGATTCGACGCTGTCCTATCCGTTGGCAAAGTTGGTTCCGGGCATGGCCGGCTATTTGATGGCGAGCTATTTCTACGGCTATGGCGAGAGCCTGCTGACCTACAACCAGAAATCGACGCCGCAGTTCCGTATCGGCTACGCGCTCTGGCGCTAAGGACAGGTTCCAAGACCGGCGACGATGTCGCCGGAAAGCACTCCGGCGACAATTCCGGCGACAAGCTTACGCCATGCTCATGCCGCCGGCGTACGCATCGTGACGAACTCCTCGGCCGAGGTCGGGTGGATGCCGATGGTGGCGTCGAACTGGGCCTTGGTGGCGCCGCATTGCAAGGCCACCGCAAAGCCCTGGACGATCTCGCCGGCATCGGCGCCGACCATGTGCACTCCCAGCACGCGATCGCTTTTCGCATCGACCACGAGTTTCATGAAGGTGCGTTCCGTACTGCCGCTCAGCGTATGCTTGAGCGCCTTGAATTCCGATTTGAAGATACGCACTTCACCGACCTTTTTGCGCGCGTCTTCCTCGCTCAGGCCGACCGTGCCGACGTTCGGATGGCTGAACACCGCGGTCGGGATATTCTCGTAAGACATTTCCCGGCCGCCTTTGTTGAACAGGCGCGCAGCCACCACCATGCCTTCCGCCAATGCCACCGGCGTCAGTGCGACGCGATCGATGACGTCGCCGATCGCGTGGACGGAGGGCGCCTCCGAGACGAATTGATCATTGACCTTGACGGCGCCTTTGTCGGTCAGCCCGACGCCGGCCCTCTCCAGCCCGAGGCCGGCAGTGTTGGCGTGACGGCCGGTGGCGAACAGTACGCAATCGGCATCGATGGTCTGGCCGTCGCTGAGCTTGACGCGCTTGCCGCCGCCGCTTGATTCGATGGCTGCAATATTGTTTTCAAACAGGATGGTCATGCCTTTCTTGCGCATTTCTTCAGCCAGGAAAACGCCGAGTTCGCTGTCCATGCCGCGCAGCAGATGCTTGCCGCGATACACCAGCGTGACGTCGCTGCCGAGACCGTTGAGGATCGAGGCCAGTTCCACCGCGATATAGCCGCCGCCCAGGACCACGCTGCGTTTCGGCAAGGCGGTCAGATGGAAGAAATCGTCGGACATGATGCCCAGTTCCTTGCCCGGAATCTCCGGCACCGACGGCCGCCCGCCGGTGGCGACCAGGATGTGCGCTGCGGTGTAGCGCTTGCCGTTGACGCTGACAGTGTGGGCGTCTTCTATCGTCGCATAGCCCGCGACGATGTCGACCTTGGCGCCGTCGAGAATCTTGCGGTAGATGCCGTTGAGGCGCGCGATTTCCTTGTCCTTGGCGGCGATCAGCGCCGCCCAGTCGAAACTGGTCTCCCCCACGGTCCAGCCGAAGCCGGCGGCATCGGCGAAATCTTCATGGAAATGCGCACCGTAGGACATCAGTTTTTTCGGAATGCAGCCGACGTTGACGCAGGTGCCGCCCAGATCCTTGCTCTCCGCAATCGCCACGCGCGCACCATATTGCGAGGCGAACCGGCTGGCGCGCACGCCGCCGGAACCGCCTCCGATGGTGAACAGGTCGTAATCATATTGGCTCATGGTTTCCTCTATTGTTTGTTCAGGGCCCGCGTGACGAGCATTACCGGGATCAGGCCGACCAGCACGATGCTCAGCGCCGGCAATGCCGCCTCGCCGAGACGTTCGTCGCGCGCCAGATTGTGGGCGATCACGGCCAGCGTATCGGTGTTGAAAGGACGCAGCAGCAGCGTCGCCGGCAACTCTTTCACCACGTCGACGAACACCATCAACGCCCCCGTCGCCAACGAACGCCACAGCAAGGGCATGTGCACCTTGTACACGATGCGGCTGCGCGAAGCGCCCATGGTGCGTGCGGCTTCGTCCATGCTCAGCGGAATGCGCGTGTAGCCGGCTTCCACCGACTGCACCGCCACGGCCGTAAAGCGTACCAGATACGCATAGATCACGCCGAGCGCGGTCGCCGTCAGCCAGACGCCTGCGCTGCTGCCCGGAAACGCCGCCTGCAACCACGCCATCGGCAGCAGGATGCCGACCGCAATCACCGAACCGGGAAGCGCATATCCCATGGACGCCAGGCGTGCAACGAAACGCAGCAGCGCCGATCGGAAGCGCGGCAAGCCGGCGGTGCGCTGGGCAAACCCCAAGGCCAGCGCCAGCACCACCGCCATCGCCGCAGCCAGGCCGCCGAAACGGAAGCTGTTCCAAGTCCAGCCGGCGTAACGCGCGAAATTGGTCGCCATCGACAACTCGCTCTCGCGCCACATCAATTGCAACAGGATCAGCACCGGCAGCACAAAGCCCAATACCACCGGCGCCGCACACACCAGCCACGCCAACCCCTCGCGCGCACCGAGCAAGACCGGCAAGCGCGCTTCGGCGCCATCGCCGCGGTGACCGCGCACCGTGGCGAAACGCATGCGTTGCTGTTCGCGCCGCTCCAGCCATAGCAGCACCGCGACGAACAACAGCAACAGCGACGCATACTGGGCCGCAGCGATGCGGTCATCCATCACCATCCAGGCCTTGTAGATGCCGGTGGTGAACGTGGTCAAGCCGAAATAGGCGCTGACGCCATAGTCGGCCAATGTCTCCATCAAGGCCAGCGCCGCACCCGCCATCAGCGCAGGCCGCGCCAGCGGCAGGGCCACGCGGCGGATGCGTGCGCTCAACGGTGTGCCGAGCAGACGCGCGGCCTCCATCAGATGCACGCCGCGCTCACCGAGCGCATTGCGCGCCAGCAGGTAGGCGTAGGGATACAAGGTGAAAATGAACAGGAAGACCGCTCCCGCCAGGCTGCGCACGTCGAAGCGAAACCCCGGCCACAACGCGCGCAGGCTGCTTTGCAGCACGCCGCCATATTGGAGGAAATCGGTGTACGCATACGCGCACACATAAGCCGGCATCGCCATCGGCAGCAGCAGCGCCCAGGAAAAGAAACGCTTGCCGCGAAACTCGAACAAGGCGATCGTCGCCGCCGTGGCGGCGCCGACGACGATCACGCCCAGCGTGACAAACAAGGCCAGCCATGCAGAGGTCGCAAGGTAGCCCGGCAACACCGTCTGCATCTGCTGGCACAAGGCATCGATGGCAGCCGCGTCGAGCTGCAGCCATGCACCGGCGATGCCGAGGATGGGCAGGGAAATCAGGAAGGCGATCAGGCCGATAAGATACATAAATTCACGATGAAAACTGGTCCGGCGTGCGCTGCGCATCGGCGTTGATGCGCTACACTTCGCGTGGAGCCCGCTCACCCTCTTGCCGTGAACAGGTTCTTGTTGAAAACGGGTAAAAATCATACTGCGTGCGCATTGTAGCGGCAGGCATCGCCTTCCGCCGATTTTTCCCGGCATGAAAAGACACTCAAAATCGCAGCTCGAAAAGGACCGCCATGTTTCTGCAAGTCGATCAGGTCAGCATCAGTTATCCACGCGCCGTTGCGCCGGCAGTGCAGGCGGTGTCGTTCGCGCTGCGGCCCGGCGAACTGGGCGCGCTGATCGGTCCTTCCGGCAGCGGCAAGACCACCTTGTTGCGCGCCATCGCCGGACTCGAACAAGCGCATGCCGGCAGGATTCTGCTCGATGGCCAGTTGCTGGACGGCCCCGGCGTACGCATCGCCGCCGAGCAACGCCGCATCGGCATGGTGTTCCAGGACTTTGCGCTGTTTCCCCATCTCGATATCGAAGCCAACATCGGCTTCGGCCTGCACGGCGATCATCGTGACTACGGCAACTATGGCAACAAACAGCAGCGTCGCCGGCGCGTGCAGGACATGCTGGAACTGGTGGGCCTCGACGGCATGCAGGGAAAATTCCCGCATCAGTTGTCCGGCGGCCAGCAGCAGCGCGTTGCACTGGCGCGCGCCCTGGCGCCGCAGCCGCGGCTGTTGCTGCTGGACGAGCCGTTCTCCAGCCTCGACGTCGAATTGCGCGAACGCCTCGCCGAAGACGTACGCCGCATCCTCAAGCAAGCCGGCATCACCGCGCTGATGGTGACGCACGACCAGATGGAAGCGTTCGCCGTCGGCGACGTGGTCGGCGTCATGCAGAAGAGCCGTCTCGAACAATGGGACCAGCCCTATGCGCTGTACCACCGCCCCGCTACGCGTTTCGTCGCCGACTTCATCGGCCATGGCATGTTCGTGCCCGGCGCGCTGGTGGGCGCGGCCGGCGACATGGCGATGGAAACGCCGCTGGGCCGCCTGCACGACGTTTCGCGCATCATGGAAACTCTGCAATCCAGCGCAACCCACGGCGCGCCGTTCGACGTACTGCTGCGCTCCGACGATATCGTGCACGACGACCTGTCGCCGTTAAAGGCGCGCATCGTGCGCAAGTCTTTCCGCGGCGCCGACTTCCTCTATACCCTGCAACTCGACGGCGGACTGGAATTGCTGTCGCTGGTGCCTTCGCATCACGACCACGCCATCGGCGAATCGATCGGCATCCGGCTTGATGTGAATCACGTGGTGGCGTTTCCGCGCGCGGCCGGTTGAAGCAGACGCCTGCCCGCAGAACAGCGCCCTTTTTCACTTCCCCATCGTTAAAAAGCACCGGAGGCCATGGCGCCCGGTGCTTTTTTCATGCCCGCAGAAACAGGCGATTACGCCCGCATCATTTGTAGCCGACGCGATCGAGCATCTGCAACACCTTCTGCTGATTGCGACCTGTCGCGGCAACGTCGATCACTTCCGCCTTGAACGGCCCCAGCGTGTCGAGCGCGGCGTTGCCGGTCTTCACGCTTTTGACTGCCGGCCACTCGTTGTTGCCTTCGGCAAAATAACGCTGGGCATCATCGCTGGCCAGGTATTCCAGGAACTTGACGGCGTCGGCCTTGTGCGGCGCATTCTTCGCCACGCCGGCGCCGGCGATGTTGACGTGTGCGCCAAAGGTCTTCTGATTCGGCCAGACCACGCCGAATTTACTGACCACGGCGATGTCTTCCGGCTTGGTCGACTTCATCAGCCGCGCAACATAATAGGAATTGGAAATCGCCACACCGCATTCACCCGAAGCGACCGCCTTGATCTGGTCGGTATCGCCGCCCACCGGCGAGCGCGCCATGTTGGCGACCATGCCCTTCAGAATGGCTTCGGTTTTGGCTTCGCCGACGTGCTCATACAGCGCACCGAACAGCGAGACGTTGTAAGGATGTGCGCCGGAACGGGTGCACAGCTTGCCCTTGTTCCGGGGATCGGCCAGCGACTCATAGGTATCGACGTCTTCCGGCTTCACGTTTTGCTTGTTGTAGACGATCACGCGGGCGCGTGTCGAGAAACCGAACCATTGCGACCCATGGCCGTCATCCTTGCCGCGCAGGTTGGCGGGAATGCGCGCTTCCAGCACGCCGGATTTCACCGGTTGGAACAGGCCGTCGTTCTCGCCGCGCCACAGGCGGGCAGCGTCGACCAGCAGGATCACATCAGCCGGGCTTGCGGCGCCTTCGCTTTTGAGACGAGCCAGGATACCGGCGTCATCGGCGTCGACACGGTTGATCTTGATGCCGGTGGCCTTGGTGAAATTACCGTACAGGGCCTCGTCGGTCTGATAGTGGCGCGCGGAATAAAGGTTGATCACCTTTTCCTGAGCAGACACGCCCGCCGACGTTGCCGCCAGCACCACACCTGCAACAAAAGTACGTAAAAACATGAACTTATCCTTTTATGCTGATTGATCAGTCTGCTTCCCGGCAGGTACACGAAGTCCAAAAAACACAAGACAACGCGCCTTTGCGCAACCGGAAAGACGACCGACTATAGCATGAATGAGAATAATTCCTGTTTTAAATTCAGCTTTTTGTCAGGATTGAGAATCTGAAAAAACGGCGACTGATGAAGGCGGATAAGCTGCCGGCAATGCGACACCGGCCGACCGGCTCGCATTCACAACACGGCGCGCACGCGGCCAGCGCCGCCAGACGCTGTTGCATCGGTATCAACATCAGCATGTTCAGGCACGCGCCTTGGACAGCACGACCAGCCAGCGGCGGAACAGCAGGATTTCCAGGTGACCGGCTTGCAGGCCGGCGCTGCACTCGATCACGGGATTGACGCGGTAGCGGCGTACATACGAGTCGCGGCACACGAACATTTCGCGGCGGCCGAAACGCAGGCTGAAAGACGAAGGGGAAGAAGATTCCAGACCAAAGCGAGCGCCTGAAGTGAGATCCAAGTGAGTCATGGCAGTGGTTCCTATCTCGGTTGAAGAGATTCCACTGTATCACAACTACTGTATAAATAAACAGTAGTTTTTGATCTCGTTGTTTTTTGAGTGATTTCGGAAAATTTTCGATTTCAATCCGAATTCAGCCCATTCTACCTTGTTCAGGCCGGAATGGGCCAAACCAGACAAATCCACTCCAGTCAGCTCAAGTACCGCTCTCAAGCCGGCTGCGCACAAACCCGATGTGTTCGCGCAGCACGTAGAACTGGTCAGCGAAGGCCAGCGGCATCTTCATCCGATTGACCGAGGTTTCGATCTCATCGAGCTGCCTCAGCATCTGCTCCTGCTCTTCCTTGGTATGCGTGGTGACGCCGCGCTCCAGCGTGATCAGGACGCCATACCATTTATAGATGCGCGAACGGATGCGCCAGCCGTACAGCAGCGGCACCAGCTTGATGCCAGGAATCAGCAGCAGGATGATCGGCAGCAGGACCACCATCGTGCGGTCCACCAGACTCGCCAGCCAGAACGGCAGCGTGCGGTAGAAGAAGCTCTTGCCCGACTTGTAATAGCGTGCGGCATCGTCGCTGATCGGATATTCATGCGCCAGCGGCGCCGGGAACTCGCCCGCCTTTTGCAGCACGCTGGCCTTGCCGTGCACTTCGCGCGCCGCTTCGATCAGCAGGTCCGACAAGGCCGGATGCAGGTCGTCGCGCGCGATCAGCTCGGCGGTCGGTGCGATCAGGCGGATCGTATGGTCCGGAAGATTCCGGCGGAAGTCGAACACGCCCGGCGGCAGGGTCAGTTCATTGAGATAACTGAAGCGGCGCGTATAAGCCGACGCTTGCGAGAAGTCCAGCAAGCGGATGCCGTTGGTGCGCAGCAGCTTGCCCATGGTGGCCGGCGCCGCCGACTCGCCCATGAGGAAGGCGGCATCGATCTTGCCCTTGCCGAGCGCGTCCGCCGCCTCGTCGCCGCCCATGTCGATCAGTTTGGTCGCCCCGCCCGGCTCGATTCCGCTTGCCTTCAGCAAGGTCAGCGCCAGTACCCGCGAGCCGCTGCCCTGCAGACCGATGGCGATGCTCTTGCCGGTCAGCTCGGACAGGCGCGACACCACCTTGTCGTTGCGGTAGAACACCGATACCGGCGAATACGCCACGCTGCCCAGCGACACCAGGCTCTCGATATTGACGCTGTCGGCGATGCCGCCCTGCACGAAGGCGACATCGACGTCACCGTCGGGATCGGTCAGCTTGCGCAGGTTGTCGAGCGAACCTTCCGAGGCCACGATCTTCACCGTCACGCCGTCGCGCGCGAGGATTTTCTTGTATTTCTCGGCGACGTTCCAGAAATTGCTGTTTTCCGGCCCGGTCGCGATGGTGATGGTCTTCGGCGGCGCCGGATGGATCAGCCAGATCGCCAGCCAGACGCCGACGACGATCAGCAGGACCATGGGGCCGAAACTGACGGCCAGGTCGCGCCACGAAATGGCGACGAAGCGCGCCTTCATGGCGCTGACGGAATGCTTGTGGGGGGCGGTAGTTTTTTCCATGCGGCTTATTTTACCGCCCGCCATCGGTTTAATACGTTTTGTAAGGCAGGAACTTTCCGCTCAGCACCACATTCACGCGATCGCCGGCCGGATCGGCCTGGCGCTGGATATCCATCTTGAAGTCGATCGCGCTCATGATGCCGTCGCCGAACTCTTCGTGGATCAGCTCCTTGATGGTCGAACCGTAGACGCTGACGATTTCGTACCAGCGGTAGATCAGCGGATCGGTCGGCACCGGCGTCGGCAGCGAGCCCTTGTACGGCACGATCTGCAGCCACAGGGTTTCTTCGTCGCTCAGGCCGAACAGCTCCTGCGTGACGGCCGCCTGCCTGGCGGTCAGGGTCATCTGGCCGAGCATGGCGGCGGTCGTCCATTCCTTGCTCTGGCCGATGCTTTCGGCGATGGCGGACCAGGTCATCTTGTTCCTGACCTTGGCTTGGATGATTTTTTGGGTAACGAGATTGCGGTCCATGAAGTTCTCCTTGCGATGAATGTAAAAAATGATCGTGAAAAATCAAGCTGCTGCTTGCGGGAAATCGGCCAGCGCATCCGGTGCGCCCTGCTCCAGCCCGGGCATCACGACGCGCGTCACGACATCTTCCGCACCGGCTTCCTGTATGCGGCGCGAACGATGCACCAGGAAATCCACCAGATGGTTGCGGATGCGATAGAACTGCGGATCGTGGTGCATGCTTTCGCGCGTGCGCGTCTTGGGCATGGTGTTGACCACCACTTCCGCGATGCGCGCCCGCGGGCCGTTGGACATCAGGAAAATCTTGTCGGCCAGCAGGATCGCCTCGTCGACGTCGTGCGTGATCATGAACACGGTCTGGCGCGTGGCGCTGCAGATCTTCAGCAGCTCGTCCTGCACCACTCCGCGCGTCAACGCATCGAGCGCACCGAATGGCTCATCCATCAGCAGCATCTTGGGCTCGATGGAAAATGCCCGCGCAATACCGACGCGCTGCTTCATGCCGCCCGACAGCTCGGACGGCTTTTTGTGCTCCGCCCCCTTGAGACCGACCATCTCGATGAAGCGGCGCGCATGCTCCTCGGCCTTGGCGCGCGGCCAGTCCGGCCAGCGCGAACGCACCGCGAACACGACGTTGCCCAGCACGCTGAACCACGGCATCAGCGCATGACTCTGAAACACCACGCCGCGGTCCAGGCTCGGGCCTCTGACCTCGCGCTGATCCATGATCACCACGCCGCCCGACGGCGCTTCCAGGCCGGCCAGCACATTCAGGATGGTGGTCTTGCCGCAGCCTGAATGGCCGATGATGCAGACGAACTCGCCCTTGTCGATGCCGAACGAGACCTGGTCGAACACCGGCAGACCATCATCGGTGTAGCGCTTGCTGAGGTTCTCGACGGTGAGAAATGCTTTTTCCATATATCGGTCCCGTTGCGCCTATTCCGTGTAAGTCACCAGTTTTTGCAGCCGCGCAAAAAACAGGTCCAGCACCATGCCCGTCACGCCGATCACCAGGATCGCGAAGATCACGCTGGTCAGCGACAGGTTGTTCCATTCATTCCAGACGAAATAGCCGATGCCGGTGCCGCCGACCAGCATTTCGGCCGCCACGATCACCAGCCATGCAATCCCCATGGAAATGCGCATGCCGGTCAGGATGGTCGGCGCCGCCGCCGGCAGGATCACCAGGAAAGCCTTGCGCAGCGGCGTGACTTCCAGCGTCTTGGCGACGTTGAGCCAGTCGCGCCGTACCGACGCCACGCCGAACGCGGTGTTCATCAGCATCGGCCACACCGAGCAGATGAAGATCACGAAGATCCCCGAGATCGACGAATCCTTGATCGTGTACAAGGCCAGCGGCATCCACGCCAGCGGCGAGATCGGCTTGAGGATCTGGATGAAGGGGTTCAAGGCCCTTTGCATCAGCGGCGACATGCCGAGCAAGAAACCCAGCGGAATCGCCACCAGCGCCGCAATCGCAAACCCCACCCCGACCCGCGCCAGCGAGTAGCCAAGCTGGATACCGATGCCCTTGTCATTGGGACCGTTGTCGTAGAACGGATTAGCCAGCTCCTTGCGCATGGTTGCCCCCATCTGCGCCAGCCCGGGAAACCCGCTGGCCTTGACGGGTGAACTGCTGCTCTTGCCCATCAGCTTGGCATATTCGTCTTCAGCCGAAGAAGACGCAGCCGAGCCTGCGTCGAGACGCGCACTCTCCTTCGGCGCCGTCGCCAGATGCCACACCAGCAGCAGGCAAGCGAAGATTACCAGCGAGATCAGCGCAGCGCGCCAACCCAGTTGCGAAGCCGGCTTCATCAGGTGGTCCTCTTGATGGGAAAGCTGTTGACGTAGGCGTCAGCCTTGGCCGGATCGAATTCCTTGCCCATGATCTTGTACTTGCGGTATGCGCCGTCCGGCACCGGCTGGCCGAGTTCCTTCATGTATTTCTTGGCGTCGGTCAGCAACAGCACGCGCTCGGCGATGCCCTTGTAATCGACCTCTCCTTTCACATAGCCCCAGCGCTTCATCTGGCTCAGGATCCACACCGCCATCGAATCCCACGGCACCGGATCGAAGTCGGCCCGGCCCGGCACGTTCTTGACGTTGCCGAGACCATCGGCAAAGCGGCCGGTCAACACCTGCTCGACCACGGTCTCGGGCTGATTCAGATACGCCGCCGGAGAAATCACCTTGGCCACCAGCGAGCGGTTGGCCGGATCGCGCGCCATCGCAGCGGCGGTCAGCACGGCGCGGAACAGGGCCGCGAAGGTGTTGGGATTCTGCTTGACGAAATCTTCCGACATGCCGAAGGCGCAGCACGGATGGCCATCCCAGATTTCCTTCGACAGGATGTGGATGAAGCCGACTTCGTCATACACCGCGCGCTGGTTGAACGGATCGGGTCCGAGGAAGCCGTCGATATTGCCGGCGCGCAGGTTGGCCACCATTTCGGGCGGCGGCGTGACGCGGATCTGGACATCGCGGTCCGGATCGAGACCGTGCTCGGCGAGGTAATAGCGCAGCAGGAAATTGTGCATCGAATACTCGAACGGCACCGCGAATTTGAAACCCTTCCATTGCCTGGGATCGCGCTTGTCCTTGTGCTTCACATGGAGCGTGATGGCCTGGCCGTTGATGTTCTGGATGGTGGCAACGCGCATCTGCACCGGATTGCTGCCCACGCCCATCGACATCGCCAGCGGCATCGGCGACAGGAAGTGCGAGGCGTCGTGCTCCTTGTTGATCATCTTGTCGCGGATCAGCGCCCAGCCGGCGGTCTTGTTGAGCGACACGTTCAGGCCCTGCTTGCGATAGAAGCCGAGCGGATCGGCCATGATCAGCGGCGCCGCGCAGGTGATGGCGATGAAGCCGATCTTGAGGTCCTTCTTTTCAATCGCACCGTTCTTCTCTTGCGCCATCGCCTGCAAGGCGCCCAGCGGGAACATGCTGGCGATCGCGGCACGCGCGGTATTGATGCCGACCGCCCGCAGGAAATCGCGCCGTTGCTCCGCCTGCGGGAACAACGCGCGCATCACCGATTCTTCCACCACGTCGTTGCTCAGTTGCTCGGCATCCTGAGAACGCATCTGCGCCTGTGCATCTGCCTTGCGCTGCTGCGCGTCGTCGTGCGCCGTCTGGCTGGCGTGCTTGCCGCAGGAGCAGGTATTGCCTGCGCGCCCGGCGTCGTAGGTGTGGAAGATGGTGCTGTCGATTTCTTTTGGCATGGATTCCCCCGATGGATGAGTGAAGTAACGGCTGCTTGTTACTCCATCACGTGCAAGGGGCTTGCCAGCGTGCTTTGCGATGTCATCGCCACACGACGTCTTGTAGTGGAACGACTACAAGACGCTGTCAAGGTGGCAACTTACCGGCAATCTATGCGGGTCATGCGGGAAGCAATTGATGCCGCACGGCGTACATGGCGATGCCGACGTCGTTGCTGGCGCCGGTCTTCTCCAAAATGCGGCTACGGTAGGTGCTGACCGTGTTGGGGCTCAGGGTGAGCTGGTCGGCGATTTCCTTGACGCTGCGCCCGGCGGCGATCAGCTGGAACACCTGGTATTCGCGATGCGACAGCGTCTCGTGTGCGGCGCGCTGGGTGCTGGCGGAATAGGCGCTGAGTTCGGCCGCCAGCGTCTCCGCCATGTGCGGACTGACGTACACGCCGCCGTCGGCTGCCTTGCGGATCGCGGCCACCAGCTGTTCGGTGTCGGCGCTCTTGTTCAGGTAACCTGCCGCGCCGAGACGATAGCAGCGCGCGGCATATTGTTTCTCGGGATAAGTCGACAGCATCAGCACCGGCAGGCGCGGCATCTCCTGCTTGAGCTGGCGCAGCACGTCGAGGCCGTCCTGCAGCGGGATGGCGATGTCCAGCAAGACCAGGTCGATCGCCTCCACGCGCGCCTTGCGCAGCACCTCCGGTCCGTCGGCGCACTCTGCCGCCACCTCGATGTCGGGCGTGTCGGCGAGGATCTGCTTGAGGCCTTCGCGCACGATGCGGTGGTCGTCGCAGAGCAGGATACGGATCATTGTTTTCCTTGTTGCCGTCTGACCGTTGATTGTCGGATTGTCATGCGTGAACGTCGTTCCTCAGCGGCAAGACCAGGCGCACGCGCGTGCCCGGGTTGCCGCTTTCCGGTGCGCCGGCCGCCCCCGCTGCACCATCAACGGCGTTTTCGATATCCAATGCGCCAGCAAAGTGCAGCGCCCGTTCACGCATGCCCATCACGCCGTAGGACTTCGGATTGGCCAGCGCCGCCGGCGGCACGCCGACGCCGTTGTCTTCCACTTCCATCAGCAACGCATCCGGCGTCAGGCGCACGGTGATCCTCGCCTGCGTTGCTTGCGAATGCTGTGCCACGTTGCTCAGCATTTCCTGGAAGATACGAAACGCCGCCGTCGCCAACGTGCCTTGCGGCGCAAACGCCTGCGCGGAGATGTCGAAGTCGACGTCGCACGGCAACTCGGTCGCCTCGGAAAATTCCTGCACCTGCCACTCCAGCGCCGCGATCAGCCCCTGGTGATCGAGAATGCTCGGCCGCAGATCGGTGATGATGCGCCCGACGTTGTCCACTGCCGCCTCGATCAGCCGGTTCATGCTGGCGCACTTGCGCGCCACCGGCTCGCGGTCGGCGACCCGGCCGGCCATCCAGTTCACGTCCAGCTTGAGCGCCACCAGCAGACTGCCGAGCTCGTCGTGGATCTCGCGCGCGATGCGCGTGCGCTCATCCTCGCGCACCGAATGCGCATGCGCCGACAGCTCGCGCACCTGCACCAGGGCAGCTGACAGCTCGCGCGTGCGCTCGGCCACGCGCTGCTCCAGCTCCGCCTTGGCGCGCTGCAACTGCTCTTCGGCCAGACGCCGCTTGGAAATGTCGCTGAAGGTAATCACCGCCCCGCGCACCTGGCCGCCGTCGATGATCTGATAGGAAGAGTATTCAGTGGCGAAGTGCGTACCGTCGGCGCGCCAGAATACTTCCTGATCAACCCGGCACGACTCCCCCTTGCGGAAAGCCTTCAGGATCGGACACTCTTCTTCCGGATAGTGTGCGCCGTGTTCATGACTATGGTGCACCAGCTCATGCATGTTCTTGCCCAGCACCTGTCCGATCGGATACCCGAGCATCTCGGCGCCGGCACGATTGATGAAGGTGCAGCGGCCGTCGAGGTCGATGCCGTAGATGCCTTCGCCGGTGGAGTCGAGAAGGAGCGTCAGCTTGTCGCGCAACAGCGTCGCGTCGCTGGAACTGCGCATGACGGAAGCGATGGCGCTGATCGGTTTTATTTCGGCAGGAGCGGACATGTACATCCCGGTTTATGCAGACACGAGACCTAGTGCAATCCTCATGCCAATACTCTCCGGAAACTTGCCGTAGATAAAACAACGCCGCCTTGAGCTCTCGCTAAAGGCGGCGTGGTGTCCCGGACCGACTTTTATTAAGCCGGCATCACGGCATGTACTGCCCGCCATTCACATCAATGATCTGCCCCGTCACATACCCCGACAATTCATCCGAAGCCAGGTACAGGAAGGCGCCGTCGCATTCCGCCGGGTCGCCGATGCGGCCCATCGGGATGGTTTTGCGGAAGGATTCCAGCTGCTCCGGGGTGGTGAAGCGTTCCTGGAACGGCGTCATGATCACGCCCGGCGCGACTGCGTTGACGCGGATATTGTCCGGCTGCAGCTCCTTCGCCATGCCGCGCGTGATGGTGCTGACGAAGCCTTTCGACGCTGCATAAATCAGCGCGCCGGGGCCGCCGCCATGGCGTGCCGCCACCGAGGTGACGTTGATGATGTTGCCGCCACCCTGCTTGCGCATGACCGGGATCACGGCGCGCGTGAACGCCACCACCGAACGTGCATTGATCTGCACGACTTCGTCGAACAGGTCGTCGCTGATCTTTTCCAGCGCTTCGCGCTTGACCAGGCTGCCGGCGTTGTTGATCAGCACGTCAATGCGGCCGAGCTGTTCGACTGCGCTGGCAATGGCCTTGTCGATGGCCTTGCTGTCGCGCACGTCGGCGCCGATGGTGATGGCCTTGCTGCCGCCCTTGCGGATGTCGGCGGCGACGGCTTCGGCCTCGTCTGCCGACTTGTTGTAATGGACCACGACGTGGGCACCCTTGGCGCCAAAGGCGCGCGCGGCTGAAGCGCCGATACCGGTGCTGGCGCCGCTGATGAAGACGACCTTACCTGCTAGATCTTGCATTGCTGTTCTCCTGGGAAAGTGAGCATGGCGTGAACCAAAGGGGAAATCACGGTCCGGCTCGTTTCAATGTGGCGTTCTTTGAAGGCCGGGGTGTTTTTTATTTTTCTGAGCAAATTGAAATCAAATCAACGTCAATGACGGCGCATGTCAGTCGTGCACCGATTCATCCTTGTTCTGCGCCGCGCCGCGATAAGCGTCGCGTACGCGGATGAGGTGCGTACGCATGGCTTCGGAGGCCTGCTGCGGATCGCGCGCCTTCAATGCGGTAAGAATGTCGCGGTGGTCCTGCAGGCTGCGCTCCAGCGTGGCCGGAATGCGCGAGGTGATGGTGCGGCTTTTCTTGCCGAGCATGTAGAGGCTGCCGGCGATGCTTTGCAGGAACGGATTGTCGCAGGCTTCGATGATGGCTTCGTGGAATTCCACGTCCGCGGCGGCGAAGGCGGCCGGGTCGCTCAGCAGGCGGGCTTCATCGTCGACATTGCGCGTCAGGCGCTCGATCTCTTCTTGAGCCATGTGCGTGGCGGCCAGCGCGGCGACACCGGTTTCGATGATCAGGCGCGCGTCGAACAACGCTTCCAGCGTGCCGGCGTTGAGGTCGATGATCATTTCCAGCGGCTCGAGCAGTTCACGTGTTTCAAGCTTGCCGACGAAGGTGCCTTCGCCCTGGCGGATACGCAGCAAGCCGAGCAGCGCCAGCCCGCGAATCGCTTCGCGCACGGCCGGACGCCCGACGCCCAGCATGGCCGCCAGTTCACGCTCCGGTGGCAATTGCTGGCCGGGCTTGAGCAGGCCGCTGCGGATCATGGTGAGCAGGCGTTGCGCGACTTGCTCGGAAATGGATTTCTGGACGATGGGATCGAAGGACATGGAGTCTGCTTGGGGTGCCTGTTATATGTCTGGTCGCCGAAGGATACCCACAGTGCGTGGACGTATGGTAAGACCTTTGGGTACGCAGAGAATAGGTGCGGGTCCGTGACCTGTCAAGCGAGGACTTTCCGCAATGGTCAAACCTTTTTCATGTGTGTTTGCCGGCACTTGTTGCCACAAAGACAATCCCTTCCGGACACTGGCGTGCGGACTGCAGACAACAAGGTTCGGCTCAAGGAGCGCTGGCCTGGTCCAGTTGGGCGATGGCGGTGGCGTCCAGCGACAGGCGCGTTGCTGCAATCAGCGCATCCATCTGCTGCAGCGAGGTGGCGCTGGCGATCGGCGCAGTGATGCTCGGACGCGCGATCAGCCATGCCAGCGCCACGGCCGCCGGCGTGCTGTCGTAGCGTGCTGCGACAGCGTCGAGCGCGCCGAGGATGCGCAAGCCGCGCGGATTCAGATAGCTTCGCGTCTTGCCGCCGCGGGTGCTTTTGCCGAGATCCTTGTCGGAGCGGTATTTGCCGCTGAGGAAACCGCTGGCCAGCGAGTAATAGTTGATGACGCCGATCTTTTCCCTGAGGCAGTACTGCTCAAGATTGTTTTCAAAGTCGGTGCGCGAATACAGGTTGTATTCCGGCTGCAGCGTTTGATACAGCGGATAACCATGCGCGCGGCTGAGCTTGCGCGCCTCTTCCAGCCGATCGGCGCCGAAGTTGGACGCGCCGATCAGACGCACCTTGCCTTGCTGGACCAGCTCGCCGTAGGCATGCAGGGTTTCTTCCTGCGGCGTGTTCTTGTCGTCGGTGTGCGACTGGTAGAGATCGATGTAGTCGGTTTGCAGGCGCGTCAGCGAATCTTCCACCGCGCGCTTGATGTAGGCCGGCGCCAGGCCGATCTTGCCATCGCCCATGTCCATGCCGACCTTGGTGGCGATGACCAGCTTGTCGCGCTTGCCGCTTTGCCTGATCCATTTGCCGATGATGGTTTCGGATTCACCGCCCTTGTTGCCGTTGGCCCAGCGTGAATAGACATCGGCAGTGTCGACCAGGTTGAGGCCCGCGTCGACGAACTTATCGAGCAGCGAAAACGAGGTCGCTTCGTCGACGGTCCAGCCGAACACATTGCCGCCGAACGCCAGCGGCGCGACTTCGATGGCGGAGTTGCCGAGTTTGCGATGTTGCAGTTGATGGCCGTTCTTGCTCATTGCATGCACTCCATGTCACCGGGAGCAATGATTCTATGCCTGATCCGTTTTTGCTGCCGGGACCCGCTCAGGCTCTATACTTGCAACTTGTCAGGTCTTGACTTGGTCGAGATCTCCGCTTCAATCCCCGTGCGATTCTTCTGCTTTCTCTCCGATGGAAATTGTCTTTACCGTTCTGATCCTGCTGCTGGCCGTCGCCGTTTCCGGCGTGGTGGCGCGCCTTGTCCCATTCAAGATTCCGCTGCCGCTGTTCCAGATCGGCCTCGGCGCCGTACTGGCGCTGCCGCTGTTCGGCCTGCGAATCAGCTTCGACCCTGAACTGTTCCTGCTGCTATTCATTCCGCCGCTGCTGTTTACCGACGGCTGGCGCATGCCCAAGCGCGAGTTCTTCCGGCTGGCGCAGCCGATCCTGGCGTTGGCGCTCGGCCTGGTGCTGTTCACCGTGGTCGGAGTCGGCTACTTCATCCACTGGATGATCCCGGCCATCGCGCTGCCGTCGGCGTTTGCGCTAGCGGCGGTGCTGTCGCCGACCGATGCCGTCGCGGTGTCGTCCATCATCGGCAAGCGGCGGTTGCCGTCCACCATGCAGCACGTGCTCGAAGGCGAAGCGCTCATGAACGATGCGTCCGGCCTGGTGGCGTTCAAGTTCGCCATCATCGCGGTGCTGTCGGGTACCTTCTCGCTGCTCGACGCCGGCATCAGCTTCACGCTGATCGCCATCGGCGGCATCGCGGTCGGCCTGATCGTGGCCTGGGGCTTCGGCCTGATCCGCCGCAAGATCATCGAATGGAGCGGCGATGAGCCCGGCATCCAGGTCGTGCTGCTGTTGCTGATTCCATTTTCCGCCTACATCTTCGCCGAACATTTCGGCCTGTCCGGCATCCTCTCTGCGGTCGCCGCCGGCATGCTGATGCCCTACATCGACACCGCCGGCGCCGAGTCGGCCGCCACCCGCATGCAAAGCCAGAGCATGCTGACCATGCTCGAATTCGTCTTCAACGGCATGTCCTTCATCCTGCTGGGCCTGCAATTGCCGGGCATCGTCAGCCTCGCGCATCTCGACGCCCAGGTGGCGGGCAACGTGCCGGTGTGGCATCTGTTCGCGTATATCGTCGCGATCACGGCAGCGCTGATCACGCTGCGTTTCGTCTGGGTCTGGTTCAACTTGCGCCTGCGCCGATTCTCCAATGCGGTGCGCGGCCAGCGCGCCAGACAGCGCTATTTCGATGTGCGCCTGATCAGCATCACTTCGCTGGCCGGCGTGCGCGGTGCGATCACGCTGGCGGGCGTGATGTCGATTCCACTGCTGATGCCGAACGGCCATGCCTTCCCGGCGCGCGACCTGCTGATCTTCCTGGCCACGGGGGTGATCGTGTGTTCACTGCTGGCCGGCAGCTTGCTGCTGCCGTGGTTGCTGCGCGGCCTGAAGCTTGACGCCGACAATGAGCGTCGCCGCACGGAAGAAACCATGGCGCGCCTGCGCGTCTCGGAAGCGGCGGTGCGCAGCATCGAGGACATGCAGGAACACCTGGGGGCCGGGATGGACCAGGAGGACCTCGCCCTGCTGACGGAAGTCAGCGGCCGCGTGCTGGCGACCTACCGCATGCGCATGGACGCCGAAAGCGGCACCGAAGAAACCCACCGCACCGCCAATCGCTTCAAGCATTTCGAACGTGAACTGCGCCTCGAGGCCATCCGCGCCGAACGCCGCGAAGTCCATCACCTGCGCGCCGAGCAGCAGATCAACGACGAGACCTTCATCGCGCTGATCAACCAGATCGATCTGGCGGAAACCTGGCTGATGGGATCGCTGAACGCGGCGCACTGAAAACCTGTTCACGATCTGGCATGCCGGATAAAAAAACGGCGTCACGCTGATGGCGGTGACGCCGTTCTCATTTGTGCAGCCTGCAAGTCATTCAGACAGCTGTAGCGGGCATCAGAAATCGTGCTTTATTCCAGCAGCAATTGCACGCAGGTGGCGTCCTTGCAGCGCCTCGCCGGGGACAGGTCCGGTTCCCCCAAAATCGTACTGTGCCTTGCTTCCATTGCGCAGCTGAGCAAGCTGTGACCACAGCTCCGTGCGCTTCGACATTGCGTAGCGATAGCCGAGAATCAGCAGATTGGACTGCGAACCGTTGCCGATACTGATGCCGGAATAGATCGGCGTCTGGTCTCCCTTGCCCTGGCCGGCGTGATACCAGCCCAGTTCGATCGTATGAGGGCCGAGGTAACGGCGCCCGACCAGGCCGAAGCCATCTTGCGTCAAAGCGTTCTGGCCGGGATTTGCATAGCGCAGCGTCTGGTAATACGCACCGATATAGCCCTGGGTGCCGATGTTGTAGCCGCCCGCCAGCATGACGATGTGGTCGTCCAGGCCTTTCCCGCGCAAATTGTGGTGCAGGTTATATGCCAGCGCCAACTGTATGTCGTTGCCCTTGTATTGCAAAGAATTTGACCAGGCATAGGCATTGCACCCCATGATTTCCGCCAGTCCTGCATGCGTCGCAAATCTGAAACCGCCCATCGAGGGCGTGTCGTAGCGAATGGAGTTGCCATAGCGATTGTCGAAAGAAAATTTGTTTGACGCATTGTGATTGCCGGCAATCGTACTGGCGCAGTTGTCGGTCGATGAACCAACGCCGTTATTGTTGTGGAACATGTTGCTGAATCCGTTGGCCCAGAAACCGTTGAGGTTGTCGTTGGTGACATTGGTCAGGTAGCCCGGCCCGGCAATGGAATGCAGATCGTCGAGCGCCGTGAGCATGAAGCCGAACTTGACCCGGCCGAACGGGCCTTGCAAGCCGATGCTGGTTTCCCGGCTGCCGAGAGCGCCGGCGCCGGTATCCGGACTGAAGCCGGATTCGATCACGAAGAGCGCACTCAGTCCGTCGCCAAGATCTTCCCGCCCCTTGAACCCCAGGCGGCTGGACAAATTGTTTTGCTGCGTAACCGCGCCCCGGCCGGCTCCATAGCCGCTGTAGTTCACCATTCCGGTATTGATTCGCCCATACATGGTGACGGCGGATTGGGCATGGGCATGGCCGGTACACGCCATCATGGCAGTCATGATGATGGAATACCGAGTTCGTCTGGATGTCATTGTGTTCTCCTCGTTGGTAAGGTGTGCCTCCCTTGGGATGATTTTTTAGCTTGGCAAACCTGCTGCAATCTGCGCCGACTATCAGCTCGGCGCGAGAGAGAATAACGAGGGAAAGGGATAGGAGTCTGTAGCTGGAGTTCGAGAAATAGCAACTCGTCGCGATGTAGTTTTATATTTTCCGGGCGCGGCCGCATGCAATGCCGGGCCGCCTGTAGTTTTGATTCCTCATGATCCAAAAAACTTCCACGCATGTAGTCGATATCGCGCCCTCACGGCCAGAATAAAGCGGAAATAGCGCGCCTATTTCATGATGGCCACATCGAATTTTCTCCGCGTCGCCTACACTTTTTCACGCTGCTGAAGAACGACGAAAAAGGCGTGCAGCGTCACACGACAATTTCCATATTCGCGACATGAAATCGAAGACAAGGAGAACAGCAATGAAGAAGCGCAGCTTTATCAAACTGGCCGGAATGGGAGCGATGGGTGCATTGGGAGCAAGCGGCCATGTACCGCTGCTGGCGGCGGAGGGACAGCAAGCACCCCTGAAGAAATTTGAGGAGAATGGTGTCGTCAGACCGTTTGGCGGCAATACCGTTGTTTTCCATACGGATAAAAGCAGTCCGCTTTTCCTGAGCATGCTGCGTGTTCAGGTTGAGCTGCAGCGCCATTTTGGCGACAGCATCACTTGCCTGCCGCCGGATTCCTATCACATGACGCTGTTCGACATGGCGAACCAACAGGATAGAAAGCCGGGCTTGTGGCCATCAGGCGTACCGTTGGACGCCTCGGTTGAAGACTGTACGAAGAAACTGGCTGCGCTTCTCAAGTCCGAACCGATTTCCTTTCCCGGCAAGGTCTACATGAAGATCGATCCCAATCGGCCGCTGTCGCTTCCGAAGGAACACAAGCCAGGATCGCAACCGGCCTTCATCATTCCTCTATTGCCGTATTCATCTGCAGATACGGAGATGTTGCGGGCATTTCGCAACAAGTTATCGGGGCTCAGCGGCATCAGGACACCCAGTCACGATACCTATGTGTTCCATACCTCCATGGGATACCGCATCAAGCCTATGTCCGCAGAAACCTACGCCTCGTTCGAAACGTATTACAAGAAGTGGATCAACGAGATGACACAGGCGGCCGGAAAAATCAGTTTCGACTGTCCTGATTTTTGCTCGTTCATTGACATGTATCAGTTCACTCCGGTCGTCGCTTTGAAGTGAATGAACCACGTTCGCAGAACGTGATTTCGCTTTAAGAACCTGTTCATGATCTCACTACAAGACCGTGAACGGGTTCAGGCGATGATGCGCTTTTCAGCGAGAGAATGCACCAAGGTCGAGACGAACCCGGTGATCTGATCAGAGCCTGGAATAGGGCCTGCGATCACCCGGCCGGAACGGCCGAGGAAAACGAGCGTGGGGGTAACACGGATCGACAGCTTCTCAGCCGCGGACAAGCCGCCATAGAAAGTGCGGTTGCGAATACCCGGATAAGTTTGTTCGATATCTGCCCGGGGAGATGCGCTGATCGCAATCACGTCAATGATCCCCGCGAGTGCCTCCGCCCACTGGGGAATTCCGGTCACGACCTTGGAACACACGTGACAGTCGGAACGGATAAAGAACACCAATACGTCGCGCCGCTCACACAATTGATGCAACAACACGATGTTCGCGCTCCGATCCATGATCTCGATCGGTGGCACTGACGTACCCTCGATCCGGTCCCGGATCTGATCGAATGTCTCATCCGGTTCGACATGCGCTGGCAAATCGCTACCGTTGTCGTCTGGGCTCTCCGATGGGGAGCGTTCGACCGAGTGTTGCCGGAAAAGGTAGATCAGGAATGCAATAGCACCGGCAGCGATCACAAAACACCACACCATATCGCTGTCGCTCATCTCGCCGAACATTGCGGGAACACCAGCGAATCCGGCCAGATCGAGAAACACCAGGACAATCCCCAGGGAGAGAAAGAGCGCATTCCTGACTATCGTCCGGCCTGTGATGGGCGCGGCATGCGCCGCGCCAAAACAATTGCACTGCACCGGATGTTCGGACCGTGCGGCAATGGTGACGACAATCAGGGTACAGATCAACAGCCCGCTGGCGGAGACGGCGGCTGCAAGGAACCACTTCCCGCCGGTCGTGACCAACGCTCCCCCCATGATCATCTCGATCATCGGAAACACGCGGGCGAACGCTCTGCTCCCAAACATCGCCGGCATGGGGAGCTGTGCAAACACCGCAGCCGTGCCCGCCGGATCCCGCGCTTTCATCAGCCCGCCGAACACCAGTATCCCACCAAGGACAAGAGGAAAAAATACCACTGAAGGATGCACATCCACTCCCTTTACTTGGTGCTCACAGCAAATATCGCTGCCCCAGCGGCAACACGGTAGCAGGCTCCGCGGTCAGCAGCTCACCGTCTGCACGCACCTCAAATGTCTCCGGATCAATCTCCACGACTGGCGTCGACGTATTGTGGATCATGCTGTGTTTACCGACGCTACCGCGCGTGTCCCTGACCGCCTCAATGCGATGACGGAGACTGACGGTGATGCCGTTCATCTCCAGGCTGCTCTTGGAAATGAAGACGATGCTTTGATCGGTGCTGAGGAGGCCGCCGCTACCATCACTGGTTGCGACGCCGCCCTTCAACACCAGCGCCGGCTGCGTCCCGAAATAGGCCGGATCCCATAGCACCAGGTCAGCGAGCTTCCCCGGCTCCACCGACCCCGTTACATGTGCGATCCCACACGCGATCGCCGGATTGATCGTGTATTTCGCGACATACCTTTTCACTCGTTGGTTGTCGTTGCTCCCATCGCCAGGAAGGGGGTCCCGTTGGATCTTCATCTTGTGCGCCATCTGCCACGTACGTCGCACGATTTCTGCGTTCGCCTCAGGAAACACGCTGCTGCCGGCAACAATCGAGATTGCCCCCATATCGTGCAGCAAATCTGTGGCAGCAATCGTCTCTTTATGAATGATGGACTCTGCGAGCGCGACGTCTTCCGGTATCGATGGGTCGAGATTGTTGGCTGCCATCACTGAGCCATAGAGTCCATCGATAAGGTCGACGGTGTACGGAAGAGCGGCGACGCTGCTGGCTGGGATCACATTCGGCAGCCCCGCGCATCTGATCACATCAGGAATATGTCCGCCTTCCACCCCTCCCACGTCAGGCAAGATCACCGTCCGGCCTTTGAACGCGGCGATCGTGTCTTCGTTGAATCCGAACTCGTTGGCGGTATCCGAGGTGATCATCACCGGCACGTCGTACTTGTCGGCGATAGACAAACAGTTGTCGATTGCCGCAGGTGTCGCGCCACGCGTGTCATGCACATTCAACGCGCCGACTGCCCCCGCCCATACCTGCGCTTCCAATCCACCAGGCTGCGAAGCGCTGCCCAGTCCAACGAGAACAAAATTCAACGGCCATGCATCCAGTGAGTCCAACAACCGGTTCGCCGTCCATGCCCCCGGGGTAGCGCCCGTCACCCGCGATCCTGTCACCGGCCCCGACCCGCCGCCAATGACGGTCGTGGTCCCGGCGGCGGCCATCGCCATCAACACATCGCCCGAGGAAATCGGTACATCCATGGCGATCGTGCCGGCCGTCAGGATTTTTCCCGAACCATCGATCACCTGCGTGCCTGGACCGATGATGATATTCACACCCGGTTGAAGATCAGGATTCCCGGATTTCCCGATCGCGCTGATGCGACCGTCGATGATCCCGATATCGGCCTTCAGGACACCCCAGTGGTCGACAATCACCACGTTCGTGATCACCGCCTCGGCAGCACCGTTTGCCGCACTGTATGACGACTGTGCCATGCCGGCGCGAATCGACTTGCCCAGCCCATACGACGACTCTTCTCCATAGATCGTGTAATCCCGCTCGATCTCCACCAACAACTCGGTATCTGCCAACCGAATCTTGTCCCCCGTTGTCGGCCCATACAGGCCTGCATATCTGGCGCGGCTAATCGAACTCATCATCATCTCCATTCATGACAACTCACAAAAAATCTAGGCCCTGTTGCTTGCAAACGCGACGAGCTTCACCTCGTATGTCAGACCGGGGTCAAACCGCACTGACAGGCCAGATGCAATATCCAAACGTCTCCCCATAGCCTGCCCCCTGTCGAAAGCCAATCCGGGATTAGCTTCAAAGAAGTGGCAGTGACTTCCCACCTGGACCGGTCGATCACCGGTGTTCGTCACCTGAATGGTGACTATCGGTCGATCTGCGTTCAACTCGATATCGCCAAGGCGAGTAATAACTTCACCAGGAATCATCACGTACTCCTTATTTCATATCAAAGGGAGAGAAATATGCGCTCAACGACGCGCTATCGAATGGGGTTGTGGACGAACACCGGATGCAGTCCGTTAGGAAAACTCCCCACAACCCGAATCGTTGTGAGAAGTTCAGCAATCCCGTCCATAAGTTGATCGCGACTTACCACGTGAGCCCCAGCCTCCATGAGATCCGCAACACTGCGCCCATCACGGGCGCCTTCCACCACAAATTCCCTGATCAACGCCTTCGCTTCCACCACGTTCAGTTTGACACCGCGCTCAAGTCGCTTCCTGGCGATGCCGGCAATAACCGCATTCCGAATATGGTCCGTTTGATATTCATCATCACTTGCTGCCATAGCTCCTCCATGTATCAGACATACACCGACTACATCGTCGACAAACTCAATAGATAAAAACACCAGACAGTTGCGATAGGGCGTAACTTGTCCTCTTCAACTGACATTTTTTACAGAAGTTGGCCAAACTAACCGCTCAATCCTCTGTCATTCCCGTCACGACCAAAGACTTGACGGTTTATAAATATCAATGGCCCCCATAACCACCGGAGAAATCCCCCCTCTTCTGGCGGTGGATCTGGTGGATCTGGTGGATCTGGTGGATCTGGTGGATCTGGTGGATCTGGTGGATCTGGTGGATCTGGTGGATCTGGTGGAATAACGGGTACTTGGCGCGGCGTGATTGTCCATGTGCGGCTGGCGATGCCTGGTTCAAAGCCGAGTGTTGAGGCGAGTCCCCAACTACGATATCCACTGTCTCCCCACTCCTCGATGAAAGAGGGGGATGTGATAAGGGAATTGTTGTAACCGTTGATGAGATGAGAATCTTTGTCCCACGACCAGTTCGTCCCAACACTATCGTCGCATACCCCCCAATGGGCGCCAGTGGTGTCCCCTCCGGGGTCGAGCACCGTTGCGGTCAGGCATTGTTGGCCGCGGAGTATTCGCATCACGCCGTCCGCCCTTCGCACACTGGTGCGCAGCTGACGAGTTCCGCCCTCTTTCATGGCGAAGATGCTGTCACAGTTATAGGTGAATGAGAGTTGATCCCCAGATGCAATCCACCACAAACAACGCATATCCCCGTCAATATTGGGAGATTGGAGTGTGATCTCAGGGTTGGGGCGAGGGTTATAGCTAAGCTCCCACGCAAGCACCGAGTTCATTTTATCGGGTGGCTTGACAGGCTCCGGTCTGGCGTCGAGTTCGAGCTGCCCCGCGCTGTAGTAGCCGTAATCAATGGAATCGGTGTCGTCGGCGGTGATGACGTTACAACCGATGCTGCGCTGCCAGCCGATGATCATGCGGTCGTCTGAGTTCTCGGACGGATCGATCCGGTCGTCAAGGTCATAGCAACACTGCGAATTATTGTTGTAGTACGCCTTCTCGGCCGCAATGGAGGGATTCTTCCCGGCAGCGATATTGGGGACGCCAAAATCGACGTAGCGGTCCTCACGCCACATCAGGTAGTCGGGGATGGGAACGAAAACGCCGAGGGCTTTCTGATGGGTTTTCACGATCGTGACCATTTCGGCCATCGTGCCTACTGTTGCATTGCACCGCCCCAAGGCGCCGCATTCTTCATGTGCGTAGGGCTCGACGTAAGAGCGTTGTCCGAGGTAGGGCGCTGCAGTGCGCTTATTGATGAAGTCGGTGGAGTCCTTGATGACAACTTCGACGCAAGGTACGAACAAAGCTTCCTGCAAGGACCACCAAGCGACAGCTTTTGCTGTCCGTGATGCATACGTCCCGTCTGGCGGATCCCAGATGGTTTCCGAACTGCTATCGATCTGTCGTTGACCGGCAGGTGCGATCACCGGCTCAGCCATCACTATTTCCACAATTCCATCACTCTGCATAGCTGCGTGATAGTAGAGCGGGGCCGGGAACAACGACATCTGAAATTTCAAGATGACTCGCTTGAATATTTCGTACTGGGGAAATTCAACATGGATGGCTTGAAGGATCTTCGCGGTTTCCACGACCGCCCTCTTGCTCTTTTCGACGTCGAGCTGGCCATCTTTGACGACCGTTTTGACCTCGAGGTGAACCAGCGCGTTTGCCCCTCCTGGAAAGGTGCAATAGTCCTTCAGCATTTCCTCGACGGTATGAACACCAGGCCATTGCGGGTTCTCCCGCGGCATAGGCTGCCGGGTAAACACGTTGAGTACTTTTTTCGCCTGCACCTGAGCGAGCGTGAGCGAGTCGAGGGTTGCGTTGGGGCCGAGGCCGCTTCTCGGATCGTAGCCAGGTTCAAGCATCTTCCCGATATGCGTGTCGTGGAAGATGACGAGTTGATCGTCGCTTGTATACCGAACATCCGTCTCAATCGCAGGCCTGCATGCCCGATAGGAAGCGTGAAATGCCTCCAGCGTATTTTCTGCAAACTGGTCGGTGAAATCGCCTCGATGCCGGGCTGTAACGACACGGTCATTGGATGGCGTTCCCAACGTCGTGAACACTTCACGCTGCGTCTGCCAGGTGGGGCAGGCCTTGATGCCGGAGTCTTCTCTCAATCCCATGAATCTTCCTCAGGTCATGCATATCGACGAAGAGGCGCTGCTGATGCAGTGCCATCATTTGTGCGCATTTTCAGCGCTTCATTCAACTCAGCCTCGTTCCGGAGCAGCTTGCCATCAACAAAATTCGCGTCGATCATAGACGCGACTCGGCAATCGATATCCGGTTATTCAGAGTGCAAACCAATCAGACGGAAGACTATACGAGTTCACCTTGTGGACGATATAGACGAAATTAGAAAGTCAGAATTATCGTAAAAATACGAATTCAAATGACGAGCGCAATGAAGAAAGCGGACCACTGAAAATTGCGTTCAGCGGAACGAAAGTGCAGCGCGCTTCCTGGGCGGTGGCACGGTCCTGATCGATAACAACGGGATTGGGGATCTGACTTGCAACCGGTCACAAGGACCAGTTGTCTTATTGCCGCTGCTGAACAGGCCGAGGCATTGCAACGGCAATGAGCCCGACCCGAGGGCCAGACTCATCGTGCATGACGCCTAAGCGTATGGGAAGGGAGAATTGAAACGATTGCCGCCGTTATCGACAGCGGCAATCGTCGGTCCATCAATCAGTTTGACGGACGCTTGCGCCGCATTAGTTCGCCGGCGACACCAGAGCGTTGCTCAGATCGCCGATCGGTGTTCCACCGTTGGCCTGTATCGCCTTGTCACGCAACGCGATGCCGTCGAGCACCGGCAGCGACCAGCGGCGCGTGATGAAGCGCAGCACGGAGCTGGTGTCGTACAGGCTGCTGTCGATATAGCCTTTCTTCGCATACGGCGACACGATGATCGCCGGGATGCGCGTACCAGGTCCCCATTTGTCGGCCTTCGGCGGTGCAGCGTGATCCCAGAAGCCGCCGTTTTCGTCATACGTCACGACGATCAGCATGTGCTTCCATTGCGGGCTCTGGCGCAGCTTGTTGACCACGTCGGCAATATGCGCGTCGCCTGAAGCGACATCGGCATAACCGGCGTGCTGGTTCAGGTTGCCCTGCGGCTTGTAGAACGACACGGCCGGCAACTTGCCCGCGGCAGCATCCTGCAGGAAACTGGCGTCGAAGTCTTTGATATGCTCCGCACGGTAAGCGGCGTTCTTCACCGGGTCCATGCTGGCGAAATAATTGAACGGCTGATGATGGAACTGGAAGTTCGGCTTCGGCGACGGAAACTTGCGGTCGCCCTGCGCCACTTTCAGCGTGGAGTTCCAGGCGCCGGCATACCAGGCCCAGCTGACGCCCTTGCCGCTCAACAGATCACCGATATTCTTCTGCGTTTGAGGCGGCAGCGTGGAGGCGCTGTTCGGATCTGCGTAAAGCTTGGCGGCGTCGCTTGCGGGTGCGGCGACATTGCTTGGCTGATACGGCGGCTGCATGGTGTTGACGGCGTAGTACATGCCTTTATCGTCAGGCGGCGTCAGCGTGCCGTCGTTGGCGTATTTCTGCGCGCCGTCCAGGGTCGACTTCGGCGAACTTGCAGCCGGTGTCAGACGCACGAAGTTGCCGTTGGCATCGACGTCGATCTTCGAGATGCCGCCCTTGGCCGGCGACTTGTCGGCATTCGGATATTGCGGCGTACAAGCACAGATCAGGTATTGGTGATTCTGGAACGAGCCGCCGAAGGAGCCCATGAAGAAGTTGTCAGCCAGCGTGTATTCTTTCGCCAGTTGCCACATCGCCATGCTGCTGCCATCGTAGTAACCCATCGACAAACCGCCGGCATCGGAATAAGTGGCGAACTTGTCGTTCCTGCCGCCGTTGATCTGCATCTGGTTGTTGTAGTAGCGGTGCACCAGGTCGCGGGTGACGACGTCGCTGCCGACGTTCATGCCGGTCTTGCCGTCGATCTGGAACGGCTTGTTCGGCATGCCGGCCGATTGCGCCTGCGTCATGACTTTGGTTTGTCCCGGTGCGGTCACGCCACCCCAGGTCGGCGGCAATACCGGCAGCACGGCGCCGTCAACGTCGACTTGCGGCAGATAGGCGCCCTTCGACGACGGGTTCACGCCGGGCACGCCATTGGCGCCGGGAAACAGGCCGTACAAGGTGTCGAAGCCGCGGTTCTCGGCGTAGATCACGACCACGGTGTCGATGCTGCGCACGGCGGCGTCATCGCCGGCAATATTGGCGTTGCCGCCACAGGCGGAAAGCCCTGCGACGACCGCTGCCACCAAAAGTGAAAGACGCGTTGGCTGGCTGAAAGACTGGCTAATTTTGGCTCGCATGGATATTCTCTTTTTATGGAACTGCACGGGAAGGATGAGGCAGGATACAACCGACAGGAAGACGATGCTAGCCGAAAAATATAACCACAGAATGACAAGTCCGTTCCGGCACGCCGCGTGCTTCACACTTTCGTCATATTGCACTGCTAACCTGCGCGCATGAAATCCCTGTACATCGTCACTGCCGTCGCGGCCGCCATCGCCCTCGCCTCCTTGTATGCCGACAGTCAGTCGCCGGTAGTGGCAGCCGTGGCAGCCGTGGCGGCTGCTGCGCCCGCACCTCCGGCCTACGCCAACGCAGCCTACGCGCCGCAGCCGGGTCGCCGACCCAGCGTGGAAGAAATGACCGCGCTTGGCCGCACCATGTTTTTCGATCCGTCGCTGTCAGGTTCCGGTCAGCAATCGTGCGCAAGCTGCCACAGTCCCGATCACGCATTCGGTCCGCCCAACAATCTGTCGGTGCAGCTTGGCGGCAAGGACATGAAAACACCCGGCACGCGCGCAGTGCCTTCGCTGCGTTACCTGCAAAACGTGCCGCCGTTCAGCGAACACTTCCACGATGACGACGGCGACGACAGCATCGATGCCGGCCCGACCGGCGGACGCACCTGGGACGGCCGCGCCGATTCGGCGCACGACCAGGCCCGTATCCCCTTGTTGTCGCCGCATGAAATGGCCAACGAATCGCCCGCCGATGTGGTGGCCAAGCTGAAGCGCGCACCTTACGCCGCGCAATTCCGTGCGACCTTCGGCGAGACGATTTTCGATGACGGTGCGCGCGCCTTCGATGCCGCGCTGATGGCGCTGGAAGTGTTCCAGGAAAGCCCGGCCGACTTCTATCCCTACACCAGCAAATACGACGCCTACCTGCGCAAGCAGACTTCGCTGAACGCACAGGAATTGCGCGGTCTGGAGCTGTTCAACGAGCCGGCCAAGGGCAATTGCGCGTCCTGCCATATCAGCGAAATTTTGCCCAACGGGGCGTTCCCGCAGTTCACCGATTACGGCCTGATCGCCGTGGGCGTGCCGCGCAACAGGAAGATTTCCGCCAACAAGGATCCGCGCTACTACGACCTGGGCCTGTGCGGGCCGGAGCGGACCGACTTCAAGGACAAGCCGGAATACTGCGGCCTGTTCAAGACGCCGACGCTGCGCAACGTTGCGCTGCGCGGCAGCTTCTTCCACAACGGTGCGTTCCACACGCTGCAAGAGGTCATGGAGTTCTACGTCCAGCGCGATACCAATCCGGAGAAATGGTATCCGCGCAATCGTGACGGCAGCATCCGCAAGTTCGACGACCTGCTGCCGGCGCATTTTCCGAATGTGAACGTGGAACCCCCGTTCGACCGCCAGCCCGGCGACAAGCCGGCGCTCAGCGATGCGGAGATCAAGGATGTGATTGCGTTTCTCAAGACGCTTACCGATGGCTATAAGCCATAACGCGCAACGTGGCGCGCGTTAACGACAAAAACCCGCCGCGGCGGGTTCTTTATTTCAGCTGAAAACAATCAGGCAGTCGTGCTGACGGTGGTGCCGATGACTTCGCCGTTGGAATTGCGCGAGGCCTGGCGGGCTTGCGCCTGGCGGGTTTCTTCCGCACGCTGCTCCTCGATCCGGCGCTGTGCATCTTCCGCATCCTTGCGAGCCTGCGCGCGACGCGCTTCGTCCAGGTTGTTCACCGATGGACCGGTATTGGGGGAGCTGGGAACGGCGCCAGGCGAACTGGCAGTAATTGCGACGTCCATATTGATCACCTTTCAAACCAGATTTCAAAGCTGCCCCGCGTAGTGGAAAGCGCAGGCAGGACTTCATCTTACACCTTTGACGCCTTGCGCCAAGCCGTTCAGGGGAATTCGTTACAAACCTGGATTGCCCGATTGGCAACGGATTGCAAGGGATTGCGATGGATTCGCTAGCCCTTGCAATAGCCGGTTGGATATGCGCAAGCACAGGCAATGCCGGGCGTCTCGCCTCAAAGCCCGACAGCACCCTGCTGTTCCTCCCGGGAAATTGATATTTCACCATCCGGACATCCTCGGCGCACTGTTTTGCCCGCAACGCAAACGCCTCTTTTCATTGCAGCAACATCAGGAAAAATCTGAGGGCCGCGCAACAACATGCTTGCCTGTGCGCGTCATTCCGACGTCGGATTCTTGCTTGTGCGTGCCGGCAATCAAGGCGTCGACACTCGCCCGTTTGCGCCTGTTTCAAGCACGGTAATTGCTTGTATGATGAGACCGCCATCCGCCCCAGCACCAAGGAGATCCCTCCATGACTACGTCCCTGATTTCCGGCTTGCCGTACATGCCGTCACTGCACCCGGTCAATGCCTTCTCCATGCATCACCTGAAATATGCGCTCGACGATCTGGTCTCTCCCGGCGACATCCGAACCGATTCAACCTTGCCCGGCACCTTGTCGGCCTGTCGTCTGGTCGGCGGCGGCGTGATGGTGATCGCCGCCTTGCCGGCCGGTTGCACCGTGAGCCATGAATGGGAACATGTCGCTGCGCTGGAGTCGAACGACGTGCTGGCCAGCATCGTGATCGAAGGCAGCGGCCGGGTGTCGCAGAACGGCGTCGACCTGCACTTCAATACGGGCGACGTGTTCTACCGCAAGGCACGCATGCCGTCGACGGTGGAGAACACGACGGATTGCCGTTTCGTGCTGTTGCGATTCTCCTTCAGCCGCTTCAACGGCGCACACACCAGCCGCTTCGAGCGCTTCATGCCGACGCTGGCGCGACGCGATTCGCCCTTGCGCGGCACGCTCTGGCACTATGCGCGCGAAGTGCTGCCGGCGCTGGCCGGCGGCCATTCGACCAGCACCATCTATCACGCCGAGCAGGCTTTCGTATCGCTATTGTCGGCCGCCTACGCCGAGTCGCAGCATGCAGCGCCGGATGTGCCCGTGTCCGTGTCCGCCCGACAAGAGACGCGCTGGGATACCTTGATCAGCACGCTGGACGCCATGTTGTGCGAGCCGGACCTGAGCGTCACGCAATTATCCCAGGCGCTCGGTATTTCTCCGCGGCTGGTGCATCGCCTGTTCGCCAGCCACGGCCATCGTTACAGCAACTACCTGCTGGAACGACGACTGGAACGCGCCTACGCCGACCTGTGCAGCCAGGCCTGCAGCAAGCTGTCCGTGTCGGATATCGGCTTCCGCGTCGGCTTCAACAACGCCAGTCACTTCAGCCGCAGCTTCCGCCATCGCTATGGCGTGCCGCCGTCGGCTTTGCGCAATGCAGCACCGGCGCGCACCTGATCGGCAAGACATTCAATGGCGCGTGCAGACATGCCGCCGTGCGCGCAGGTGCCAGTCTTGAGGGGGTGACGCGTCTAATCTTGTCTCACTTTATCCAAGGGAGAAGACAATGATTACCCCAGCCAAAGAAGACGTATCCAGCCAGGCGCTGCGCCGCATGTCGGGCGCACTGGAATACGGCGACTGGACGCCGCGCGAAAAAATCGCCCTGTCCTGCAACATCCTCGCCGCCGAAGGGCACTCCGAAACTCTGGCCGGCCAGATCACGCTGCGCCAGCCCGACGGAACTTTCCTGACCACGCCGCTGGCGCAAGGCTTCGACGAACTCGACGCCGATGCGGTGATCCGCATCAACGACAAACTTGAGGTGCTGGAAGGCAAAGGCATACCCAATCCCGCGATCCGCTTCCATCTGTGGGTGTATGCCCGCCGCAGCGACGTCAACTGCATCATCCATACGCATCCGCAATATGTGTCCACGCTCAGCATGACCGGCCGGCCGCTGGTGGTGGCGCACATGGACGCCACCCCGTTCCACGACGACTGTGCGTTCCTCCCTGAATGGCCGGGCCTGCCGATTGCCGACCAGGAAGGCGAAATCATCTCCGCCGCACTGGGAGACAAGCGCACCATCCTGCTGGTCAATCACGGCTTCCTGGCCGCCACGTCCAGCGTGGAAGAAAGCCTGTACCTCTCGGTGCTGATCGAACGCGCCGCGCGCAACCAACTACAGGCAATGGCCGCCTACGGCACGCTCAAGGAACTGGACCCGGCGCTGGCCAAGGAGTCGCACGACTTTCTGCTGTCCCCCAGCATCGTCAAGGCCAGCTTCGCCATGTTCGCGCGCCGGGTGCTCAGGCAACGCAACTGAAGCCGTACGCCGTCGCCCCCAGACAAACCCAATCCATCCAGAATTCCGCCCAGATCAGTCAAACGGGAGCCGTCCATGTCCAGTTCCAATCCGAAAAAACCGCGCCGCGCGATCGTGTTCTTGTCGAGCTTCATCGGCACCGCACTTGAGCAATATGACTTCCTGCTGTATGGCACCGCCGCCGCACTGGTATTCAACAAACTGTTCTTCCCGACGCTTGATCCGCTTACCGGCGCCCTGGCCGCAATCGCGACCTACGCCACCGGCTACGTCGGCCGTCCGCTGGGCAGCATCCTGTGCGGCTATCTGGGCGATCGCTACGGCCGCAAATCCATCCTGCTGGCAACACTGATTGTCATGGGCGTGGCCTCCACGCTGATCGGCCTGCTGCCGACTTACGCCAGCGCCGGCATCTGGGCGCCGACGCTGCTGTGCCTGCTGCGCCTGATCCAGGGTATCGCGCTCGGCGGCGAACAGGGCGGCGCCATCCTGATTGCCGTAGAGAACGCGCCGAAAGAAAAACGCGGCCTGTTCGGCAGCTGGAGTTCGAGCGGCGGCATGGCAGGACTGGTGCTGTCGACGCTGGCTCTGTCGCTGACGGCCAAGCTGCCGGAAGCCGATTTCCTGAGCTGGGGCTGGCGCCTGCCTTTCCTGTTCAGCATGGTGCTGGTGGCGATCGGCGTCATCGCGCGCACACGCTTGCCCGAGTCACATGAATTCGAAGCGGCAAAGCAAGCCGGCACGGTCAGCAAGACGCCGCTGCGCACGCTCGTGCGCGATCACAAGAAACAGATCCTGCTGGCTTCGATCGCGCGCGCCGGCGAGATCGCCTGGCCGATAAATGTATTGGTATTCACGACTGCCTATGCGGTCACTCAGCTGAAGATCGGCAAGCCGATGATCCTCAATGCGATCCTGATCGGCGCATGCATCTCCATGTTCGGAAATACATTCTTCGCCGCGCTGTCGGATCGCATCGGCCATCGCCGCATGTACATCATCGGAGCACTGTGCGCTGCCGTCTGCGTGTGGCCCTACTTCGCGCTGATCAATACGGTGCAGCCGCTGCTGGTCGGCCTGGCGGTGGCGATGGCGCTGGGCGTCATCCATCCGATGATGTACGGCCCGCAAGGCGCGTTGTTCGCAGGTCTGTTCGGTACTCGCGTACGCTATAGCGGCGTCGGCATCGCTCACCAGATCGGCGCGCTGGTCGGTGGCGGCATCACGCCGGTTCTGTCGTCGCTGTTGCTGGCCAGGAGCGGCGGCAGCCCGTGGATGGTGGCCTTGCTGATCACGGTGTTCTCGCTGATCGCGGCGCTCGCGGTGAAGGCCATGGACAAGGAAACCACCGAACACGCGGGCGATGAAAATCACGACGCCTTGTCCGGTTTTTCCGGCGCGGCGCCGCTCGGCCAAGGTAGCGCCGGGCGTTGATCCAGATCGTGGCGAATGTCCAGTCCTAAAATAGGTTGACAGGTTTTATTGCAACAAAGACGCCCGATGCACCGCATCGGGCGTTTTGTATTTCAAGGCCGTATGCGGCCGTTCCTGGTTGTAGATCCGAACCGATTGCGCCA